>Ga0326727_10006101_pt1 | contig 33472 bp, 30 predicted proteins | sample MB2enrmetagenome_FD_207643 | JGI IMG/M metagenome (GOLD analysis project Ga0326727, IMG submission 207643) | Lab enriched peat soil microbial communities from McLean, Ithaca, NY, United States - MB29MY | ecosystem: Environmental > Terrestrial > Soil > Wetlands > Peat | place: USA: New York...
ATCCCGCACCGCCTGCGACGTTGCCCCATCGGATGTGACTTTATGTCGGCGCTCGATACTGGCCCAACCTCCAACTCCTCCCACTCGGAGTTTTCCAACCTCAAAAATGGTCTGATTGCGTGATTTCACAGAGGCCAAGACTGGTTGTGCAAAAACTCCACATATTTCGGACTATAAGACCTAATGTAAGGCTCAACTGATGAATTTCTCGGCACATGGCGTGCTTATAGATTTAACGGTCGGACATTTGTAACGGACACAATGTCCAACCCGACGCACCTCGGAGATGTTTAAAAAATGAGCAAATCCATCCTTGTCGACACAACGAAATGCATCGGGTGTGGAGCATGCGCTGCCGCCTGTAAGATCGTGAACAAGCTTCCTCTCGATGATCCCAGTGCTGCCCACGACCTCCCCGCCAAGCCTTTGAGCGAGGATGACCTCGTCGCCTTCGCCCAAAGCCACGGCGAAGTGAACGGCAAATTGTCCGCCGATACGCTGAACGTGGTCCAAACGCATGGCAGCGTTTTTGTCCGGCGGTTCTGCATGCACTGCCAGGTACCCACCTGCGCGTCGGTATGTCCTGTGGGGGCGTTGCACAAGACGGCGGCGGGCCCCGTGGTTTACGATGCCGACAAATGCATGGGCTGCCGGTATTGCATGATGGCCTGCCCGTTCGGCGTTCCGCGCTATGAATGGAAGGCGGTGCTGCCCAAGGTGAAGAAGTGCACCATGTGCGCGCCGCGGCAGGCAAAGGGCCAGCAACCCGCCTGCACGGAGGTCTGCCCGGTGCAGGCCGGAATATTCGGCGAGCGCGACGATCTTTTGCAGGAAGCCGAAAAGCGGCTGCGCGAGGAGCCGACAAAATACTTTCAGCACATCTACGGCAAGGAGGAGGTGGGAGGCACGTCGGTGCTCTATCTCTCGGCCGTGCCTTTTGAGCAACTGGGCTTGCCCACCAACCTGCCCAACGAGCCCATGCCGGAATTGACTTTTCGGGTGCTCTCCAAGATTCCTTACGTGGTCGGCCTGGGAGGAATGCTGCTGGGCGGGATCTGGTGGATTACCAACCGGCGGGCCGAGGTGGCGGAGAAAGAATCGGGACATTGAATCATCGGATCATTGAGTCATTGAATCATCGAATCATTGAATCACTGGGCCATTGATTCATTGGGTCATCGGGTCATTGGGTCATTGAAAGGCCAGAAAGACCAGCGGGAAGGAAACTCCACGTGGCGATGCAACCTGAGCAGTTGAAGGCGAGGACGAAGCAGTTTGCCATTCGCATTGTGCGGGTTTTCAAAAGCCTCCCGAAGAATGACGAAGCAAGAATTATCGGGAAGCAGTTGCTGCGCTCAGGGACCTCTGTCGCGGCCAATTATCGGGCCGTTTGCCGGTCGCGATCGAAAGCCGAGTTCATCTCCAAGATGAGCGTGGTATTGGAAGAAGCTGACGAAACAGTGTTCTGGCTCGAACTCCTGGTCGAGACCAATATCATTCCCGCGGCCCGGCTTCGCGACTTGCTTACCGAAGCCAATGAACTACTGGCAATCTTCGCCGCATCCCTCTGGACAGCGAAGCAAAAAAGGAAAAGTCAATTAGTCAATGTCTCAATGACTCGATGATCCGATGACTCAATGATTCGATGGCCCGGTGATTCAATGATTCGATGACTCAATGACCCAATGACTCGATGGAGTAACCCCATGACGTTCTCAAAATTCCCCAAGCTCACTTTCTGGCGCGCCGTGCTCGTGCTGATTCTGGCCGCGGGTTTTTACTCCACGGTGTTGCGCTTCGTCAAAGGGTTGGGGGCGGCCACAAACCTTTCGGACCAGTTCCCGTGGGGGCTGTGGATTGGTTTCGACGTGCTCTGTGGAGTGGGCCTGGCGGCGGGCGGATTCACGCTGGCGGCGATTGTCTACGTCTTCCACCTCGACCGCTTCCACCCCGTGCTTCGGCCTTCCATTCTTACCGCTTTCCTGGGCTATGCGCTGGTGGCCGTGGCCCTGCTCTACGACCTGGGCAAGCCTTACAACATCTGGCACCCGATGGTGATGTGGAACCCGCACTCCGTGATGTTTGAGGTTGCCTGGTGCGTGATGCTTTACCTCACGGTGCTGGCTCTGGAATTTTCGCCCGCGGTTTTGGAGCGCTTCCATCTGCACAAACCGCTGCGCATCGTCAAGGCCGCGACAATACCGCTGGTGATTGCGGGCGTGATGCTTTCGACTTTGCACCAGTCGTCGCTGGGCAGCCTGTACCTGATTGTTCCCGAGAAGCTGTATCCCTATTGGTATTCACCGCTGTTGCCCGTGTTCTTTTTCATTTCCGCCGTGAGCGTGGGATTGGCGATGGTGATTTTTGAATCCAACCTGAGCGCGCGCGCCTTTGGCCGGGAGATTGAGATGCCCTTGCTGGAGGTATTGGGCCGGGCGATGGCCGTGGTGCTGGCGATTTACGGCCTGCTGAAACTCCAGGACCTTTGGTCGCGGGGAGCGCTTGTTCACTTGCGCGAACCTTCCACGGAGACGCTCCTGTTCCTCCTGGAGATTACGCTGGGCGTGCTGATTCCATTCCCCCTGCTGCTTTTCCGCAAGGTTCGGGAAGATCGCCAGAGCCTTTTCGGGGTCGCCGTGCTGGTGATCACGGGCTTCCTGCTGAACCGCTTGAACGTCTCGATTACCGGAATGGAGGCTTCTTCCGGAGTGCATTACTTCCCCCGCTGGACGGAGGTGGCCGTAACCCTGTCGATTGTGGGCGTGGGCTTCCTGCTTTTCAGTTTGGCGGTGCGGTACTTGAATGTGATGGAAAAGCAGGTGCCAGGTGTCAGGTATCAGGTGTCAGGGAAAACATCCAACCTGGCGCCTAACGTATGATGCACATCACTCACAGTCTCGCGATCAAGCTGACGGCCTGCGTCGTAGGGGGCATGGCGATCCTTTTCTCGATCTACGGTTATTGGAACCTGCGTCTTTGGCGGCAATCGCAGCAGGAAATCATCTTCCAGAGTGCCGACCGCATCAGCGACACCATCCGCCGCAGCATTCGCTACTCGATGCTGCGCAACGAGCGCGAGGAAGTGTTCCACATCATTAACACCATCGGGCACGAGAACGGCATCAGCCGCATTCGCATCTTTAATAAGGAAGGGCAAATCAGTTTTTCCACCGACCACCAGGAGGTCGGCCAGTTTGTGGATAAGAAAGCGGAGGCGTGCTACGCCTGTCACGCGCAGGCCCAGCCGTTGGCGCGGCTCGACCGGCCGGACCGGATGCGCATTTACAACGCTCGCGACGGCACGCGCGTTCTGGGACTGATTCGCCCCATCGAAAACGAGGCGGATTGTTCCAATGCCGCCTGCCACGCCCACACCGGCGGCAACCAGGTGCTGGGCGTGCTGGACACCAACGTCTCTCTTGCCGCCATGGACCTTGCCGTGACGCAGCACGAGCGCCGGGCGATCCTTTTTACCGCGGCCTCGCTTCTGGTGGTGAGCCTGTTCACCTCCTGGCTGATCTGGCTGACCGTGCACAAGCCGGTGCGCAAGCTCACCAAGGCCACCCGCGCCGTAGCGCAGGGCAATCTGGATTACGTGCTGCCGGAAACGGGCCAGGACGAAATCGGCAGCCTGGCCGTTTCCTTCAACCAAATGACCCAGGAACTCAAGAAGGCGCGGGCGGAAAACCGCCAGTGGACCGATACCCTGGAAGACCGCGTGCGGCAAAAGACCGAAGAACTCGAGCGCGCCTATCGCAGCCTGACGCAATCGGAGAAGATGGCCTCCCTCGGCAAGCTGGCGGCGGTGGTGGCGCATGAAATCAACAATCCCCTGGCCGGCATCCTGACCTACAGTAAGCTGATTTCGCGCATGGCAGACAAGGGTTTCAACGAGAACCGCCGCCTGGACGAGGCCAAGAGCTACTTGCAGATCATCGAGGGTGAAAGCCGGCGCTGCGGCAGCATTGTCCAAAACCTGCTGACCTTCGCGCGCCAGACGCCCATCAATCCGCAGAAGAACGACTTGAATGCCATCATCGAACGCTGTTTGCTGCTGGTCAAACACCAGATGGACCTCCAGAGTGTCGAGTTGGAGAAAAAATTGGAGCCCCATCTCCCGCCGCTTTATTGTGACGCGGGGCAAGTGCAGCAGGCGCTGCTGGTGATCCTGATGAACGCGGTGGAAGCCATGCCGCAGGGCGGCCGGCTGGGCATTGCGAGCGCCTACGACTCGGCGCACCGCCTGGGCCGCGTGGTGGTGACCGACGAGGGCCCGGGCATTCCCCCGGAGGTTCTTTCCCATATCTTTGAACCTTTCTTCACCACCAAGGAAGAGGGCAAAGGAACCGGGCTGGGTCTGGCCATTGCCCTCGGCATCGTGCAGCAACACGGAGGAAACATCGAGGTGGCTTCCAACGAGCAGAAAGGCACGGCGTTTACCGTCCTACTGCCGGAAGAGCCGCCGGTGAGCATCAGCACTGCGGCGTGAGGAGCGATGAGAAGATCAGCTTTGAAGGAGTAAATAAAATGAATCCAAAGGCCAGCCTCTTAATTGTTGACGACGAAAACGTCGTCCGGGACTCGCTGGGAAAATGGTTTGAAGAAGAGGGCTACAGTGTGGACACGGCCAATAGCGGCCGCGAGGCGCTGCTGAAGCTGCCGCGCCAGCGCTGGGACCTGGCCCTGGTGGACATCAAGATGCCCGGCATGGACGGCCTGGAGCTGCACCGCAAGATCCGCGAGGTCGATCCGGACATCATCGTCATCATCATGACCGGCTACGCATCGGTGGAGACCGCGGTGCAGGCGCTCAAGGATGGCGCCTACGATTACATCATGAAGCCCTTCGACCCCGATGACTTGGCCCACGCCGTCGCCAAAGCCCTTGAGCATCGCCGCACCAAAGAAGAGAACCTGCGCTTGCGGGAGACCCTGGAAGAAGTGCAGGCGGTGGAGATGGTGGGCCAGAGCCCGCCCATGCAGCAGGTGCTGGAAAGCATTCGCACCGTCGCCCCCAACGACACCACCGTGCTCATTCACGGGGAGAGCGGCACGGGCAAGGAACTGGTGGCGCGCGCCATCCACAATTTGAGCCCCCGGCGCTTCATGCCCATGGTCACCATCCATTGCGGAGCGCTGACGGAAACGCTGCTGGAAAGCGAGCTCTTTGGGCACGAGAAGGGCGCCTTCACCGGGGCGCAGTATCGCAAAAAGGGCAAATTCGAAATCGCCGAGGGGGGAACGGTATTTCTCGACGAGATTTCCGACATCAGCCTGAAGACGCAAACCGACCTGCTGCGCGTCCTTCAGGAAAAGGAGATCACGCGCGTGGGCGGCAACCAGACGATTAAAGTGGATTTCCGTGCCATCGCCGCCACCAACAAAGATCTGACGACGCTGGTGAAAGAGGGGACGTTCCGTCCCGACCTCTACTACCGCCTGGATGTTTTCGGCATCACCCTGCCGCCGCTGCGCGACCGCAAAGAGGACATCCCGCTGCTCGTCGATCATTTTCTGCGCAAGTATTCACGCGCCATGAACAAGCGCTTCACCGGCATCGGCCGCGCCGCACTCGACATCCTGATGAATTACCCATGGCCCGGGAACGTCCGGGAGCTCGAGAACGCCATCGAGCGCGCCATGGTGATTGGGCGCGAGCCGGAAATCCAGGCCGCGGATTTCCCTCTCCAGGTCTCGACGCCGACCCTGCCGGAAGTCGGCCTGGCGCTGGAAGACGTGGAGCGCGGGCATATCCAGCACGTGCTCGAATCTTGTGAGTGGAACCAGACGCGCGCTGCCAAGGCGCTCGGCATCGATCGCGTCACCCTTTATAATAAGATCAAGAAATACGGATTCAAGAAAGCGAACGCGGCCGCATGAGAATCATATCCCTGATGCCGGTTGGACAGGTCGATCGCGCCCTGCTGGAACCTCTCGCCGAGGGGCTGACCCAGCGGCTGCGCGTGGCTTGCTCCATTCAGCCCGACGGCCTGGAGGCCGAATTCGCCTTCAATCCTCTGCGCCGGCAGTATCACTCCACCGAGATTCTCAAGAAGATTCTTCAGAAGCCCCCCAGCGAAACCTGGAAGGTCCTGGGGGTTACGGAAATGGATCTCTACATTCCCGTGCTCACCTATGTGTTCGGTGAAGCACAACTGGCGGATGGCGGCGCGGTGGTCTCCACCCATCGCCTGCGCCAGGAATTCTATGGCATGCCCACCGACCCCGACCTCCTCCACCAACGCCTGCTGAAAGAAGCCCTCCACGAATTGGGCCACACCTACGGCCTGCGCCATTGCGCCGATTATACCTGCGTGATGAGCGCCTCCAACGGCGTCGAACGTATCGACCTGAAACGCGCCGACTTTTGCCCCACCTGCGCGCAGCTGCTGCCTAACGATGGGTTTTGAACCGGGAGCCCCGGAGGGGCTGAGGTGTGCGGGGAAAAACAGGCTGCGAAAAAAACTCGGTGCTGTCATCCTGCATGTTTCGAATCCAACACCACGACCCAGCGGGGAGGCTTGCTGATGCCGTCGGGATTGGCGTCAGGATCGTACTTGTCGGCCAGATCGCCGGTTTCGACGTCGCGCAATTCGTAGTGGACTCCCATGCCGCCATGCTCGGTTTCCTGCTCGAAGGCCACCTGCTTCCCACCCGCCCAAAAACCCCACCGCGAGATTGGCAGGCCGTTGCCGGAATAGGTGCGCTGCTCGCCGTTCACAAGAATGACCAGCTTCAACGCGATGGGATACGAAGCGCAGCAATTGGGGTACAGAGCCAACCAGCCCACGGCCTTTTCATCGGGGGAGATTTGCGCGTCCGTAAAGCCGGTCTGCTCCCCCTCCTTCTTGGGTACGATTTCCTGATGGTGCTTGGTGGTGATGTGGAGCTGGCCACTCGGGTCGATGACGACCACAACATAAAGGGCCGTCGCGGCGAAAACCGGGACCAGCCCGAGAAAGAAAATCATGGCCCCCAGGCAAGCCCGTCGCGTGAGAGATGCTTTATTACTCGTCGTTGAAGGGTGGCTTTCCATCATGGCTTCAAACCCCTGCGCTCGGCTAACGGCTGCGCCGCCGGTGGCGTTCCCAGAGCCCGACAAGTTGCTGCCCAAAACAGGACTCTCCCAGGACTCCTTCGGAACGCCGAAATTGAATTATAGCTGAGCCTGCCCGCCTCTGCGGGAATGACTGAGCATGGGAACGAACATGTATTGCCCATGACACTTCAGTTTTGCCGCGGTCCGCAGAGCTGCGCTCTGCGCCATCCCGTCTTTCACCGTCCCGGACCTCTACTCTTTGCAAAAGACGATAGAAATTACATTTTTGTCGAAATAGACTTAATTTATTCAATTTTATGATTGACAAACTTAATTCATTGACTTAATATTCTTACGTAACTTGAGGTCATTCATGGATATCTCCAAAACCACGTGCCCCGATTGCAAGAAACCTCTGAAGATCGCTCGCATGGCATGCGCCACCTGCGGCATGTCGATGGAGGGCGAGTTTGAGGTCTCTCCACTTGCCCAGCTTTCTTTGGAGGACCAGACCTTCGTCATCGCTTTCGTACGTTCGCACGGGTCAATCAAGAAAATGGAAAGCCTGTTCGGCATCAGCTATCCAACGGTGAAGAACCGCCTGAATTCCATCAGCGCCGCGCTCGACAAAAGTTTCCAGGCGCCCAGTCCGAATCTCTACGTCCTCGAACAGCTTGCGCGGGGAGAGATCACGGTGGAGGAAGCGCTGGAGAAACTCTCATGACAAATCAAGGAGGAAACACCATGTCGGAAGAAACCAAGAAAGTGCTGGAGATGGTTGCGGCCGGTCAGATCACCGCCGACGATGCGGAAAAACTCTTGGAGAAATTGGGGGCAAGCGGCCATGCCACGGCTGCGCCCGCCGCCACCGAGGAAGCTCCGGGGGCCGGCCAAAAGCTCCGCTACCTGCGCATCGTCGTGGAGAAGCCTGATCGCGACCCAGGCGACCAGGTAAACATTCGCGTTCCGCTGGCCTTTCTGCGCGCGGGCATGAAACTGCTCGGCGTGATTCCGCCCCAGGTTAGCGAGAAGCTTGCCGAAAAAGGCATCGACCTCGCCGCCCTGCGGGATTTGAAGCGTGGAGAATTGGTTGATGAGCTGAAGGACCTGCACGTCGATGTGGACAGTAAGAACGGGGAAAAAGTTCGGATCTACTGTGAGTAGCCGGAGCCGCATGACCCGGCCGCCTGACTGCTGGATCGGCAGCCGGGGTGCGGCTTGATTCCTGTAGCGGTGGTTATTTCGCTGCCGTCTCCGGTTCCTCGGCGCCACGGTGGCAGGTCCAGCAGGTCACGCGCATGTGGCCGTGGAAGTTGTCGGTATTAATCTGATGCGCCATCAGAATCATCTTCCGAGCGGTCTGCTTCTCGCGCTTGTCATCCTTATCAAACGCCCCCTCGACGTGGCAGAATTCGCACCGCACGCCTAGGGAGCGGGTGAATGAGCGCATGGCGTTCATCAGCTCAGGGGCGGGCATGCCCTTAAGAACCTGGATGTTTTTGTAAACTTCCTCCGCAGGCTTGGGCGGCTGGAGCGGCTCCCAATCGGCCTCGGGTTGCTTCTCGTAGACAATCGTATCCTCGCGGGGCGGACGGTCGCCCATGACGCGGCTCCCATGGTACGTAAGAGTTTGCCCGTCGGCAGAAGGAGTCCAAACCTCGTTGATGTGGATTTCGCCGCGGTCGGTTTTCCCCATGGAGTCGATGGCCAACCCGCCATCCTTCCAGTGCACGCTGCTCTTCAGTGTGAAGACCATCGCCTCGTTGCTGTTGTCGTCCGAGCCGATGCGGTAATGCAATGTCTGAATCTGGTCGCCCACCTGCGAAACCGCCCGCGTGCTGATCGTGAGGTCGTCGCCCTGCTGCACGATCTTCACGCGGCGGTCGGCCACGGGCGGGCCCTGGACATGGCTCTTGTCGGGGTTCGCTTTCCAAATGCCGGAAAGGTTCGGAGTGGATTCCTGCGAAATCGCCTGCACGGCCCAAAACGCCGCCAGTGCCAACAGCAGATAGCGGAACTTCCAAATAGGGTGAAGGGGTTTCTTCATCAGCGCCTCCTCGGCGGATACGTCCTGCATGTGTTGGTTTAAGACCTGGCCCAATTCGCGTAAGCAATCAAATCCTAACATTAAATGCCCGTTGGTGCTAGGGCTGGGAATTGCTATGATGTCTTCTCGCAATGTGAGAAAACGTTGCCAATCGCCGATTCACTCTTGTGGATCTCCGATTCTAGATTGAATGCAGGGGAAGATTTCCATGTTTTCAATCGGCAATCGACAATCGGCAATAACTTGGGGGAGATCTTATGTCCTATCCAAAGCCCAGCCGGCGTTCATGGGCAGAGCCATGGAAAATCAAAATGGTCGAGCCCATCCGCATGACCACGCTTGCCGAGCGCGAAAAGTTTATCGCGGCAGCGGGTTACAACACCTTCCTGCTGCGCTCCGAGGACGTCTACATCGACCTGTTGACTGACAGCGGCACCAATGCCATGAGCGACCGCCAGTGGGCGGGCATGATGCTGGGCGACGAAGCCTATGCCGGCAGCAAGAACTTTTATAATCTGTGGGAGACCGTTACTCAGTATTATGGATATAAGTATCTCGTTCCCACGCATCAGGGGCGGGGTGCGGAGCACATCCTCTCCCAGGTCATGATTCACGCGGGCGACATCCTTCCGGGCAACATGTACTTCACCACCACGCGCCTGCACCAGGAGCTGGCCGGAGGCACGTTCGTCGACGTGATCATCGATGAGGCGCACGACCCCGCGAACCCGCACCCCTTCAAGGGCAACGTGGACCTCGCCAAGCTGCAGCGCGTCATTCAGGACGCCGGCCCGCGCCGGATCCCCTATGTGTGCATCGCAGGCACGGTGAACATGGCGGGCGGGCAGCCGCAGTCCATGGAAAACATGCGCGCCGTCCACGAACTGTGCCGCCGCCATGCAATCCCCGTGGTGCTTGACGCCACGCGTGCCGTGGAGAATTGTTATTTCATTCAACAGCGCGAGCCGGGATACCAATCCAAGCGAGTGGCCGAGATTTTGAAGGAGTACTGTTCTTATACCGATACGTGCACGATGAGCGCGAAGAAAGACGCGCTGGTGAACATCGGCGGCTGGCTGGCCACCAACGACCAGGGCCTCTTTGAAGAGGCGCGCAACCTGGTGGTGGTTTATGAAGGCTTGCACACGTATGGCGGCCTGGCGGGGCGCGACATGGAAGCCATGGCGCGTGGCATCGTGGAAAGCGTCGAGGACGACCACATCCGCACGCGCGTCGGCCAAGTGGAATATCTCGGCAACCACCTGCTCGACTGGGGCGTTCCCATCGTCAAGCCCATCGGCGGGCACGCGGTTTTCCTGGACGCCAAGGCGTTTTATCCGCACATCCCCCAGTCGCAGTACCCCGCGCAGGCGCTGGCCTGCTCTATCTACGTCGACTCAGGCGTGCGCACCATGGAGCGCGGCGCCGTTTCCGCCGGACGCGATCCCAAGACCGGCGAGGAACATTTCCCCAAACTGGAACTGGTGCGCATCACTCTTCCCCGCCGCGTTTACACGCAAGCGCACATGGATGTGGTGGCGGAATCGGTGCTGGAAGTCTACGAGCACCGCGAGCAAGCCCGCGGCCTGCGCATGACCTACGAGCCCAAATATCTGCGCTTCTTCCAGGCGCGGTTTGAACCTATAACGTAGTCACTTGGAGGAGAGGCTGCGTCGGCATTAGAATTAAACCATGGGCAAACCTATGATTTCGCAAGGATATCAAAACGCGGGCGCGTTCCATGGACAGCCTGGAGCAGCAACATCATGTTTGAGCGTAGTTCCTTCGCGGGTGTGGATAATGGAGACGACTTCGCGGAAAACATAGTCGATGCGCACACGGAAACCATCCCCGCGGTATTCTCTTCCGCGGTGTCCCAAGAGCTTGAGTAGCCAGTTCATTACGCTGCGCCCCGGAATCGCCTTATTCCACCCCACATGGAAGCCATTCTACGTGTCCATCTTCTCGGCGGTGAGGAGTCGCACCGGCCCGAGCAAGCCGGAGGGCACCAGAGGACTAGCCTTTGTCCACACAGGGTACGATGCGAAGGTAAAGCGGCCGGTGGGACTGGTTTTCCCTTCCTCAACCCACCGGGGCCATGCCTTCAGCCGTCCCTTCGGATTGCGATCGCTGTCCTCCGGAAGGTGCTCGTCCCCGATCAGCCGGTTGACCCATAAGTTGACGACCTTCACCTCGAGGGTGTTGCCGGCGAGATTAAGCGCTGGAGTTAGCTCCACCCGATACGGCGGGTTCCAAACGATGCCGAGATTTTGACCGTTGAGGATCACTTCGGCAATAACCGCCACTTGGCCCAAATCCAAATAAATTTTGGAATTTGAATCCGGAAGACGCGGGCGAGCGAGATTGAACTTGCACAGATAGGTGGCCGCGCCGGAGTAATACCTTATGCCATCATCTGCGTGTTTCGACCAATCCACCAGCTTCTCAAACGTCACGTTCGCCGGCGCGCCCCATTTCGGATCAAACGCAACTTGCCACGGGCCGGTGATTTCCTGCGGCGGCGGAAGAAGAACCGTCCATTGCCGGTTCCGGCCGTCAGCCGTTTTGATCGCGTACGTGCCCGATTTCCAAATTTCGCCATGGGAGACGTCCCACGCCGCGAAATCATGGATCGCGGTCGGAGACGGGCAAAGACTATCGACACCCGCGACCCGCAGCATTTCACTGAACTGTTCCAAAGGAGGGATTTCGCCCGCGGACGGGCATCGTTCCGCCCACTCGTTGCTCTCATGCTCGGCAGAACGATTTGCCGGTCCGGTTTTGACCAGTTTGCCGTCAAGGTACAGCTTCGGAATTCTGTCCTTGTAAATCACTCCCACGAGTACGGGCGCGGTAATGGGCGCTGCGTACACGAGCAGCGGATCGACCGTGCCTTCACGGCTGTATTGATACACGACGATGCCATTGCGGCCGATGGCAAACCCGTTGCGCCCTTGCCCGGGCGCCGTGTACGTCTGGAACCCGCGTCCGGGCGCCTGAACGTCGTTGCGCGCATACGTCCAGCCATCCCCCTTTTCTTTCGGCAGCACGATTTCCGGACCGGGAGGGACCCATGCGGCAATCATGAATGAACCATCGTCGTTTTTCGGCTCCGCTTCGACGATCGGCTCCGGCCACAGTGCCACCCCGTCCCGGGTAACGGAGACGATGCGGCTTGGAGCCTTGGCCGAGGGGCGAAACACCACGAACACCGACTCACGACCATGAAGAGTGAGCGGTATTTTGGTAAGTCCGCCGCTCTCTTCATAAACATCAACCGACTCGTGGCGTCCGGTTTGCGGCCAATACAACTCCGGACGCTTGCCCTCCGTACGGAAAGAGCCGGTCGCCATGATCGGAGCGGCTTGCTTGTTGACGACGAAATAGATTTCTGAACCCTCGGCAGTCCGGCGGTGGGTATAGTTGAGTTTCCCTTTCAAATGCGCGTCGCAGGCAAAATCCGCGGGCACTCCCATCCTGGCCAAAACCTGTTCCGGCGTGCTGCCCCAAACCACACGGCCCATCCCTACTCGATGCTGGCCTGCCCCATCGGCCCCGCCGCTTTCGCCCCAGAGCTCATCTGCCAGTTGCTTCACCTCCCGGTCGCATTCCGAGAAGCCGGCGAGGCTCGGCGATTTTAGAGGCCTATTCCCGAGCACCGTCGCACCGGCCGCGACCAGTTCTTTGATTCGTCGCAGCAATTCCGGGGTCATCGTCTGGACCCTGGGCATCGGCATGGGCTTATAGAGGTAATCGTCAGATTCCATCAGCCGCATGACCGGCTGGCTTTCAGCGTTGTAGGTGGGCAAAACCAGTAACCGATACTTCATCCCTGACGGCAGCGTCACCCAGCCGGCTTGCACGATCATCCTTTGCACCAGTTCCGCCGGACAGCCATCAAAGTTGTACCCCGGACGGTCAGGAATGCCGCCCCGTTGTTCCGCGGGAATCGGTGGCGTAAAACGGTAGGGCGCCCCTTCGGGAACGACATAACAAATGTCCGCGACGAATTGCCCCTGCCGTAGGAGGTACTGGCAACGTGCGATGTATTCGTGCCATGGCTTCGATTCTGCCCACCAGGTTAATGATCGGTGAAACACGGTTCCAATGGTGTCAAACGAAACGCCCGGGATCAGATGGGGCCAAGGCTGCATGATCCACTCACTGAAGCAGAGACGATTGACTCCCGTGCAGAACGCCCAATCCGCCAGCGGCTTGAGCGTGGCGGGATGATCGAGGAAATCTCCGCGGAAGGATGTGAATGCTTCCGCGCCGATAATCGGCTTTCCGTAAACATGGGCGGCAGACGTCATGCTCTCGCTCAGATCACTCAGCGGAAGACCGCTGTAACAGCTTCGCCAAAACTCGGTCATCGGCTCGTCCGCGCGTCCGGCATAGCGCAAGTCATCGCAGGTACCGTCGTAAGCCTCGATTGACAATCGGAGTCCTTTAGCGTGCGCCAACTCCCGAAAGTGCCCAGCATAGTTTTCCAGTAAGAGCTGGCAGACGGTCTCACGGTAATCCCACAGAAACCTCTCTGACACTTCGCGGCTGTCAACCACCATTCCGTTCAGGGTGGGCAAGAACGGCAGCAGGTCGTACCTACGCAGGCGACGAAATTCCTCGCGAAAGCCTTTCGTCCAGTTGCCCGAGCCGGCCTCCCAACTGTCGATATGAGCCGATACGAGTACTTTTCCTGCCAAGGGCCCGGCTTTCTCAGCAAGCTTCCCCACCATGCTCGCAAAGTGCGCCTCCACCGCGGACTTGCTGAGTTTGTCGCATTCCAATCCTTGCGCTTCCTCCTGCGCCGATCGCGTTGCGCCATTGGACACCGTATGTCCGAAGCGCAAAACAATCCAGCGGCCGGGCGGAACATCCCAGCTGAGCTTGCCTTCCTTTTCGAGTTTATCGGTAAGATCCAGCATGTTCGCTGACTGCACGCATTGGTTTGCGGGAAGCGCCGGCCACTCCGGATGGGTGGGAATAAAGCGCGGCCATGGCACCACACCAGCGAAATCGCCTCCTCCGGCAAATGATTTTGTCGTGTTGATGCCTGGAATCCGATAGGTCAACGCACTTTCCTCTGATGCTACAGGATAGGCAAGCAGCGCAATATCCTCATAAAAATCATGCTTGATGCCGACCGGCCGCGCGAGTCGGGCGTCAAAGTGTGAGGGCCCCTCCAAAACCGTTTCGGCAACAATGACCCTCTGTGATGCCTGTTCCGGCGTTACCCAAGGGCCCGCGCTCCCGGCCCACCCCGGGTCGTTGTTCAGATTCACTTCGATTCCGAGGCGATCGGCTTCTGCCAGCATGTGGTTGAACATCTCCAACCACGAATCGGACATAAAACGGTGGGGACCCACGGGATTCCCCAGAGCGCCGTCCATGAAGAGCAGTCCCCGGATTCCCGCCTGCTTCATGCCCCCGAGGTCCGCCGTGATCCCTTCTTTCGTGATGTTGCCTTCCAACCAGAAACTGTACACCCATGGGTATGCCGCATCCGGCGGACTCGCGAATTCGCTCGACCATGGCTGTGCACTGCCCCCATCGGTGCTAGGGGCCGTAGATTTCGCTAACTTCGCCAGAGCGAGCAGCAAGGAACTGGTCTGAAGGAATTGCCGACGGATCATGACAGTCCCCCCCTGGAATGATTTTGGTATAAGACGCGTCGCCAGAATTGTGAAGTATAACAGAGCCTCTCACTGCCCCCTATTATGACGCGGCTTCACCTTCGGGCGCGAGGACTTTACGGCAGATGCGGATCAAGCGGCTGTGCGGTATCGTCTGGTCAGGGTTCAGCATCACCAGTTCACCCTGGCGGAAGCTGCTGTAATACCAGCGCGCCAGCAGGCTGAGATGTTCCCATGGAGGCGGCGGGGCGGGCCGACTGGCTTCCCTGCCGGGTGATTCCAGCAAGTCGTGGAGTTGCCGGTCGAGCGGGACGGGGTTGGAAACATTTTCGTCGAGCGAAAGCGCCGAGGGGCCGCGAATCTCGCCGCCCGTGACTCGGAAGAAGACCACCGATTTCGCCTCGGCCCCCGGCAGGACCATCACGGCGTGGAGGTCGCGAAGATTCCTTACCAGGTCGGACCGCAGCCGCAGCACTTCGTCCAGTTTTTCGATCCGGTGATGAATCTTGGACGCTTGCTCGAACTCCAGCCGCTCGGAAGCCTGGGCTCGCTCCGCTTCCAGTGAGCGTTGGAGGGATTTGCCTTGCGTATCCAGAAACTCCACCACTCGCTGGACTTCGCCTTGATACTCAGAATCCGTGCATCCGGCAAAGCAAGGCGCCAGGCACATGTGAAGCTGCGAGTAGATGCATCCGGGATGGGAAGGGTCCGGATTCAACTCCTCCACGCAGCGGCGGATTTTGAAGAAATCCAGAAACTCACCGGCAAATCGCTCCGCCACGGCCAGGGAGGGAAAAGGGCCGTAATAGAGCGAGCGGTCTTTCGCGATGCGCCGCGTCGGGTAGCAGCGCGGGAAGCGGTTCTGCATTTTCAATTTCAACAGGGCGGGAGGCTTCAAGCGCAGGCGATCGCGATACTGCCGCGAAAAGTAATGCCGGTTCAACTGGTAGAGGAGCCACGTTCCTTCAAATGCCGAACCCACGGGTTCATACTCAATGTGCGCCGTCAGCTCGCGCAGGTTCAGCATTTTGGAAATGGGCCGCCGGACGGAGAGCAGCCGCGCGAGGCGGCGGCGCAAATCGCGCGTGCGCCCCAGATAAGGCACGGAAGGAAATCCTTCGCGAGGAGCGGGAAACAAGGCGAACACGGCGGAGGAGGGGGAAAGCCTTTCCAGGAAGGCGTCCGCTTCGGCCCCGGCTTCGAACGGAGTGGTAAAGCGAAGATGCATACCCTTTCCAATGGGAATTCTATCGGGGGGAGAAAGCCCGGGTCAAGGCGTGTGGGTGAGGACCTTGCTCATGACACCTCTGGGCGGCCCCAAAGCGGTGGACATCCCCGGAAGGTTTTGGTACGCTGAAAATGAGCTTGTAATCTGGGGCCTTAACGCCTGTCCCCTGTGAAGTGTGCTCGCTCATCGACATGTTGATCTTGCCCAGAGCAAGTTGACCACCCTCGTAGAGCACGGCGGTGCTGAATGCAAATCCGACTATGGGGCGTACGAGGCTCCACTCCCACTCCTGAGCCTCGAAACTCCCGCTACGGCGGCAACACCTGTTGCATTGAAGTTCGTCTGGCTGACAACACCGTGATCATCCTGGATTGCGGGAGTGGTATGCGGGCGCTGGGCAGAAGCTTGCAGGACGAATTTGGCGAGCAGCCGATCGAGGCTTCTCTTTATCTCACCCACTTTCATTGGGACCACATTCAGGGTATTCCATTTTTTGTACCGCTTTACCGGCGGGGGAACCAGTTCCTTTTTCATTCCGTGCTGCGGACAGGCTCCGGGCTGAAAGATGCCATTGAAGGTCAAATGGCCAATCCCTACTTTCCTGTGAACATGGGGGTGATGGCGGGCCAGCGCCGCTTTTCCAACCTGGACGGCAAGCCGGTCAGCCTGCCGGGAGGCACTCTGCGGTCCGCTCCCCTGAACCATCCCCAGGGATGCGTGGGGTATCGAATTGATGCGGACGGTGGGGCGTTCGTCCTCGCCACCGACAACGAACCCGGGTCGCCGGTCCATGACCAGGCCCTTCGCGACTTGGCCCAAGGCGCCGACGTTATGGTGTACGACGCGCAGTACACTCCCGAGCAATTGGCGGGGGAAAAGAAAGGTTGGGGACACAGCTCCTGGCGGGAAGGGGTTCGCATTGCGCAGGAGTGTAACGTAAAGAACCTGATTCTTTTCCATCACGACCCCGAAAGCGATGATGCCATTGTGGACGGACTCGTGATGAATGCCCGGCGGGAGTTTCCGAAGACATGGGGTGCGAACGAAGGCTTGACCATCTCTCTTCCCAGCGGTGTCATCTCCCATGCCATGCAAATCGGCGGCAGCGACCGTCGGGTCGATCGCCGGTATCACCTGGAATTGCCGTTGCGCGTCACATGGCATGATCAGAACGGCAAATCGTGCGAGACCGTGGGAATGGCGAAGGATATTTCCCGCACCGGCATATTCTTCGTCGTCCCCATGGCGATTCGCGCGGAAGAGCCCCTGCAATTGGAACTGGTGCTCCCCGACGAGATCACCCACCAAGGCGAAATGCGATTTAAGTTTGCGGCCCGGCCCGTGCGGCAGGAAAGAGTCGGTGACCCCTTGCGCGAAATCGCGGCGGGGGTTGCCGTGGCTGCGGCCCTGGATGTCACGGTCGTGGAGCCGCCTCTCCCTTCGGGCTTGCCCAAGCGCCAGCGAGTGGGTTGATTTTTTATTGCGATCGCGCAAAGAATACGGCGAGTTTGTCGTAGGTGGCGAGAAGGTCTTCCGGCTGGACGCGCGTTTCCCCCACCACCGTCATGAAGTTCGAATCCCCGGTCCAACGCGGCAGCAGGTGAAGGTGCAAGTGATCCGCCACGCCCGCCCCGGCACATCTTCCTAAATTCATTCCAAGGTTATATCCCTCAGGATTATAGCACTCTTTCAATGCGCTCAGGAGCCGTTGCGCCAGCCCCATCATCTCCACCAGGGTTTCCGGCGTGATCTGGTCGAGGTTGGCCACGTGGGCATAGGGGGTAACCAGCATATGACCGGTGGTGTAAGGATAGAGATTGAGCAGGATGAAGTTTTCCCGGCCACGATACAGCACCAGTTGTTCGCGGTCGTGGGAAGGGTCGAGCGCCACCTTCTGACAGAACGGGCAACCTTCACCCTTCCCTGCCTGGCTGACGTATCGATATCTCCAGGGACTCCACAAGTAGTCCATAATTTCCGCAAGCCCCGTGAGGGGGGACACGAATTCCTAGGGAGTCGCCGGGTTCGGGGCCGCTGGCGGGGGAGGAGGCGCAGCCGCAGAGGTCTCCGTGGACGGGGATGTGTTCACCAGGTCTTTCAATTCCTTGCTGGGTTTGAAATAGGGAATCTTCTTGGCCGGGACGTCGACCCGCGCGCCGGTCTTGGGATTCCGCCCGATGCGGGGCTTGCGTTGCCGCGTGCGAAAACTTCCAAAGCCGCGGATCTCAATCTTGTCGCCGGCCTTGAGCGACTTCACAATGCTGTCAAAAATAGTCTCCACGATGATCTCGGAGTCCTTGCGGCTCATTTCCACGACACGCGATACATCCTCGATCAATTCTGCTTTCGTCATAGTGATCTCCTGCTGCGAGGATTTCTGATATTTTGAACTGCTGACCCTATTATAGAGCCGTTGCCGCGTTCTCGCAGTATTCTTCGCGGAAAAGCCACATGCCCGCCTCCCCGCTTTCCGCCCAAAGTCTCCCTTGGCACGCCGTCTTACCCATCAGCAGCGGGGGTTAACTCGTAAACGTGATGCCAGCGGAGGACAACGCTTCTGCCATGGTCGACAATCTTTCGGGTTCTTTGGCTTTGGGAGCCACCGGCTCAGGAGGAGGCGGGGGAGGGGCCGGTTCCCTCATGCTCAAGCCAATCTTCCGCTCTCCGGGGTTCAAGCGAAGGATTCGAAATTCGTGCTCGCTTCCCACCTCAAGTTTAGCATTCCCGCTGCCGCCTTGGGCACTTTCCATTTCCGAAACGTGGCACAGGCCTTCAATCCCTTCCTGAAGCTCGACGAATATGCCAAAAGAAACCTGCCGGGAAACTTTTCCGTGCACCACGTCACCCACGTGAATCTTACCAAAGAAACTCTGCCAGGGATCCTCTTCCAATTGTTTCAGCCCCAAAGCCAGCCGCCGATTCCCCGCGTCCAGGGCCAGGACGGCAGCATCAATCTTTTGCCCTTTCTTTAAAACCTCCGAGGGGTGCTTGATATTGCGATTCCAGGATATGTTAGTCAGATGGATTAAGCCATCCACCCCATCTTCGATTTCCACAAAAGCGCCGAAATCCGTCAGGTTTCGCACTCGACCCTGCACGACAGCGCCTACGGCATACTTTTCGCTGATGGTAGTCCACGGATCCGGCAAGCTCGCCTTCAGGCTCAGGGAGATTCGGCGCTTGGCCATGTCCACTTCCAGAACCCCCACGTCCACGCGCTCGCCCAGGGTGAGAATCTTGGAGGGATGGCGGAGGCGTTTGCTCCAGCTCATTTCCGAGATGTGGATGAGCCCCTCCACTCCGGGCTCCAGCTCCACAAAAGCTCCGTAATCCGTCAGGCTCACGACGCGTCCGGCCACGCGGTCACCCGCATGATAAGTCCGGGGTACCATCTCCCAGGGGTCGGGGGTAAGCTGCTTCAGGCCGAGCGAAATGCGCCCCTTTTCCAAGTCGTGTTTCAACACTTTGACACGGATTTCCTGGCCCACCTGCACGACTTCCGAGGGGTTGGCGACGCGCCCCCACGCAAGATCAGTAATATGTAAGAGTCCGTCCATTCCCCCCAGGTCTACGAATACGCCATATTCAGCCAGGTTCTTGACCTTCCCCACCACTTCCGTGCCTTCCACCAGGCGCTCCGCCAATTCGCTTTTACGGCGATTGAGTTCCTCTTCCAAGGCCAACTTGCGGCTGATCACCACGTTGTTCCGCTTGCGGTTGATCTTGATGATCTTGCAGGTGATCTCCTGGCCCTTCAACTCATCAACGTTGCGGTGCGTCCGGACATCGGCATGAGATGCCGGGAGAAATGCCGGGACTCCCACGTCCACCGTCAAGCCGCCCTTGATGCGGTCGATCACACGTCCGGTGATCGTGGTTTGCTCCTGGAAAGCCCGCTCAATATCTTCCCAGACTTTGCGGCGCACCGCTTTCTGATGCGAAAACTCAACCCGCCCCGTCGCCTCGTCATAGCTCTCGATCCAAATACCCACCGAGTCGCCAGGGGCGACGCTAACCTGACCTTCACTGTTCAGGAATTCGGTGAAAGGGGCAGTGACTTCCGTCTTCAGACCAAGGTCGATGACAATCTCTCCGTCCCCGACCTTCAGAACTTTACCCTGCACAACCTCTCCCGGCACCAAGGGAGCCGCTGCCAGCGTCTCCATCCCGGCAAGCAGGTTCGACATGTCACTGCTTTCGGGCGTACCGGAGGTGAGAGCGCCCCCCTCCGCGGGTTGTTCAACTTCCGTTCCCGCCTCCGATGGGCTGAGCGTACTCACTTCCACGGGTTGTATAAGGTCAGTTCCACCCTCCTGTGAGCTGCGATTATCCTCCAAAGACATCCACGTGCCTCCCTCCTAGTACCCGACGCAGACTAACAGGAAAGGCTAATTCTACCCCCGCATCCAAACCGAAGTCAATCGAACCTGCTTCAGAATTCAATACGTGCCTGAAAGGCAATCATGCGGGGTGCATTGTCCCCACCCAGTCCAACCCCCAGCAGACCGGTGGGGGGAGAGGTGGCGCTGGTGAGCGCGCCAAAGCCCGTCTGCGTGGCCGGATTTCCCGGAATACCGGCCAATACATTGCTGGGAAGTGCAAAATTGGGATGGTTGAACACATTGAAGAATTGCCCTTCCAATCGCAGCTTTACACGCTCGCTGAGAGGGATCGATTTGGTCAGGTAGAAATCACTCCAGAGAAAATCGGGCCCGCGCAACGCATTGCGGCCCAGAGTTCCAAATTGGCAATTCGCAGGACTGTTTCCGCCCGCGCAAGCTCCGGTGCTGGGGTCGACCGCCGAAACAAAGGCACTCGGATTGAGCCATTGGAGCGTGCCGGGCTGCGTCACACCCGCAATGAAGCTCTTTGCATACATGGGCACACCCGGAACAACACTCGCGAATTGCGGCCCACTTCCCTGCACAATTCCATCTCCTCCATCGGAATAAGGAGTGCTTACCACCGAAAAAGGTATTCCGCTATGCCAAAATGCCGTGCCCGAAATCTGCCACCCGTTCAAAGCGTAACCGAGGCGATGGTTTTGTACCTTGATCGGCAACTCGTAAACGTACTGGCCGGTGAGGTTGTGGCGAATGTCATAGTCGCAGGGACCTTTGTCCCGAGCCAGTTCGCCCGGCAACGGGGAAAGAATCCCCCCTGAGGAAAATTGGAGGAATCCACCGTTGGAGACTTCATCCGTGCAACGACTGAGGGTGTAGTTTAGCTGGCCTTTAAGGCCGCGCCCCATGCGCCGCTCCGCCGTCAATTGGAATCCGTGGTAGTGGCTGTCCGCGCCGGTGGAAAGTTGCGTCACCGCCCCAAACCTGGGGTCGGCCGGCTGCAGGTAAGGAAAAGGCGCAAAGCAGCCCGCGCAAACCGTCTGGTAGCCATTTTCCTGGGTGAGATACGGCTGGTTCAAGGCGCGGGTGCCGACGTATTGGGCGTGTAAGCTGGACGTGCTTCCGAACTGATGCTCGACCCCGAAACTCCACTCCTGGAAGTAGGGCGCGCGCAACTCGCCGCCCGGCGCCGCCGTCATCGCCACGGGGGGAAGGCAAGCCCCAGGGTTGGCTTGCAAGGACGCGCAGGAAAGCTCGCCGCTCGCAAATCCGGAACTGAACGCCTGATTAGCGGCCACCGTCGTGTCGATGGCGCTGCCCGGCACTCCCGGGGCAATGCCCAACCCGCCCGTGGTGCCAAGCAAACCGCCCTGGAAGGTCTGCACGTACGGTGGGTTCATGCCCAGAGTGTCGGCGACGCTTCCCGGCAGGATATCGCTGAAGATCCCGAATCCGGCGCGAAGCACAGTATGGGATGTCAACTGCCAGGCGATTGCCGATCTCGGCTGGAGCATCGCCAGGGGCGTGGAAGCGAACAGATTGCCGAGGTGCGTTTGAATCGCGACATCGAGCGGCTGATTGACATCATGCGAAATCGAATTAAATGATCCGCTCAGGCGGGCAATCGCCTGGTGGGGATCCAGGGGATTGGAGTTGAACGTGTCGCGAATGCCGAAGGTCCAGGTCAGGTGAGGAGTTACCTTCCAGGTGTCCTGCGCATAGAGGTCCAGATTGAGGAAATTAAAAGGTTCGTTTCCCGCCTGGGGGAAGGTTTTGGTGGCCGTGGAAGCGACCCCGTAAATGAATTGCGGTAAGGTGGTGTAAGTCACCGTGGGAACCGTGCCCTCGCCGAAGTCGTAATCATTCAGGCGAAAAATGCGGGTGTTGGTGCCGAACCGGAATTCGTGGGCCCCCCGGCTCCAGGCCAAGTTGTCATTAATAAAAAAGCGGGTGGCGCGCCGGCCCTGCAGCCACGTATTGTCGAGGCCTCCGATCGGTGTGAAAGGCGCGTTGGCTCCTTGACCCTGCAAAACAATCGGGAAGGCGGCGAGCGTTTTCTGCAAATCGGGAGGGGCGAACAAACTCTCGTACCATGAAAACGCCGGATTGAAATAGTTCACAAGATTTTGTGAAAACACGTGCGTGTGCCCCGCCGCGAAGGAGTACAACGGCTGCGGCGAGACCGCGTCAAATACCGGATTTATGGGATCGGTATATGCCGCTTGCACACCCGTATCCGACTGAAACCGGAACCAGAGCGAATTTTTCTCGCTGAGGTTGTAATCGACGCGTGCCGTCTGCACCTGCTCGTGATCGTCGCTGGAATGCGAAATGCTCTGCCGGTTGGCACAACCGTTTCCGTTAACAGGGATGCCTGATGCCGCGCTGCCATCGGAATTAAACGGGCACCCCAGGATGGCCAGCGGCGTTCCGGTGGTGTTGCCATACAGCGAGAACATTTTTTGATAAAACGGAAGCAATTGCGGCGCCGCCGGATAGCTTGATCCGGTTATGGCGTCTGTTCCTCCCAGAGGCAGTTGCTGCAAAACGTATTGCTGGAAGGCCTGGGTGGGAACGGTGGTGGGCGTGACAATGGGCAGGGCAATCCGCACCCATTCGCTATCGAAAAAGAAAAAAAGCTTGTCGCGCACCACGGGGCCGCCCAAGCTGCCCCCGAAATGATTCACCGTCGAGCGCGGCTTATTATTTCCCGGCGTGGCATTGGTGAAGAAGTCGGCGGCGTTCAGCTGCGACCCATTCCAAATCTCGTAAAGGTTCCCGTGGAATCGATTCGTGCCGGACTTGGTCACATAGTTGACCTGCGACGCTCCGTATCGCCCCTGATCCACGGAATAGGAAAGCGTGTTGACGGTGACTTCGGATATCGAATTGAGCCCCAGAACGAGGTTGGTCGAAAGCCCGCTGTTGAGGTTGGTGAGCGGGTCGTTGGTCTCGAGACCATCGACGATATAGCCGTTGGACAGCGCCGGCAGCCCGTTAAACTCCACGTTACCGTACCCGTTCGTTCCCCCCACGAAATCATTGCCGCTCCCCGCCGTGTTGATCAGGGCGCCGGCGGCAAATTGCAGCGGGTAGGTCAAGTCCCCACCCGGATTGGGGAGATCTTCGAGCGCGGGGGCATTCAGCGTGGCCGAGGTGTTGGCGTTTTCCGGGTTAATGAGGGGAGCAACTCCGCTCACTTCAATGGTTTGCTGGGTGGCCGCTATTTTCAGGACGAAGTTCACCGTTTGCTTCTGCCCCAGGCCGGCAACCACGTGGTCGCTCTGCTGCGGCTCGAACCCTTCAGCTTCCAGTTGGACGGAGTAAGTGCCCGGACGCAGTTGCGGAAAATTGAAGCGGCCCTCAACGGCCGTCCGCACGCGACGTTCGAGACCGGTCTCCGCATTCACGATCGTCACCGTGGCGCCCGGGACGCCTGCCTGGGTTGCATCGGTCACTTGTCCAACAATGGCGCTGGTGGTTTCACCCTGCGCCCCCACGCGAGAGGGGAAAAACACGTAAGCGCTAACAATCAACAGGCCGAGAACGATGATGCGCGCCATTCCGTTGTTCCCGCCCGTCCGCGGAAGCGCGATCGAGATACTGCTTTGTCCGAGCTTTTCGTCTTTATATATCATAGCTACTATATTTGAGTTAACCATAGTTAACTATGAGTCCTTGCCCATAGTCAAGCCCTTTTTGTGCTATCGATTTAATCCGCGGATCTGCTAGGATGGGGGCAAGATGAAACTCACGGTATCAAAAGAAGACTACTTGAAAGCCATTGCCGAGGCGGAGGCCGAAGAGGGTGCGGTGATCGCCGCCACCATTGCCCGCTGGCTCCAGGTGAGCGCCCCCGCCGTCGCCTGGGCGTTACGTCGGCTGCGGCGCGACCAGCTGGTGACGGTCGACCGAAAGGGCCGAATCCGCTTGACCACGACGGGCTGCGGAATTGCCGATAAATTGCGCATCCGCCACCACCTCGTGGAGCGCATGCTCCATGAATTGCTGGGAATCGAATGGTACAAAGTCCACGATGAGGCCGAGCGGCTGGAGCACGCCATCTCCGAGGATGTGGAGCGGAGATTGATTGTTATGCTCGGCGCGAGTGGCCGTTGTCCCCATGGCAGCCAGCTCAACAAGAGCGTGCCGGAGCTGCGGAAGCAAGGCTTACAACTCCTGTGGGAAGTCGCGCCCGGCGCGCGCGTAAAAGTCGACAGCATGCACGAGCGCGATCGAAAACTGCTGGAATACTTCGATGGGCTGGGCATCCGGCCCGGGGTCAGCGTAAAAGTCCTCGAACGAAATTATGATGGAACCCTCAGCCTGCGCCTGGGCAAGAAGGGTGCGGTCCTGGGCGAGGCCGCCGCACGAAAGGTCTGGGTGTCTCTGGATTGCTAATCTGAGGGAACCCCCTGCCTTACTCCGGGCGGAATCTGTAGCCCGCTTGTTTGACGGCCTTGCGATAATCGTCGGAACTCATCTCCACAAGCTTGCACATCTCATAGAGGCGTGACCGCAGGGTGACCCCCAACTGGTTCAGAGTGTAATCCACATCGGGGATGACTTCACCGGAAGGCTGGCGGCCCTCTCGACGCCCGGAGGCATCACCGAAAGGCAGGGTGGTGGTAATGAGCGTCACCTTCTTGTAGTTGTAACGGGAATTAATGATGTGTTGCAGCGTCTCCTTCACCCAGCCACTGGGGCTGGATGCGGCCAACTCATCGAGCAACAGCACCTCGGCGTCCAAGACCGGCTGGAGGACGGTCATCTCCGTGCTTTGGGTTCCGGGGTTGTAGCTGTCTCGAATGGTCTTCAGTAATTCGTGGAAATCATAGAAGAGGCATTCCACGCCTTTGCGCAGCATCAGTTCCCGGAGCACCGCCACCGCCAGGTGCGTCTTCCCCACCCCCGTCGGCCCCACAAAGAGCAGGCCAAAGTCGGTGGGATATTCCTCCACGAATTTTCCTGCGGTGAATTTCGCCCGCTCCAGGCTGGGGTTCTCCTGGCCGGTGCCCAGGATCTTCCGGACATCATAATTCGCCAGCTCGCAGTGCTCGTAACGGGGCGGTATGCGCGCCTGTTTAAGGAGCAGTGCCGAGCGCTCAAGATTCTGGCAATCGCAACGGGCGACGCGCCGGATGCCGTCCACCTCGACCGGCTTCCATCCCGTTCCGTCACACTGGGGGCAATCTTTCTTAGGCACGGTTCATTTTCCAGACGCAAGGAAATTATGAATAGTGAAGGGTGAATAGTAAATGGTGAATTGTAACAGTTTTTTACCATTCACCATTTACTATTCACCATTCACTATTTCCTGGCACGGATCATTTGCAGCGGCGAAATGCGCACCAGGGCATTCTGAATTCCTTCGCGGTCCTTCTCCGAACGCTCCAGAAATTCCTTCTGCACGTAGTCGACGAATGCCTGCATTTCTTCCTGCATCAGGCGCATGCGCCGGCGCATATTCAAGATAATTTCGATCCCGGCCAGATTTACTCCCAGGTCGCGAGTGAGATTCAAGATGGTTTCGAGTTGCTCCAAATCGTCGGGCGCGTAAAGGCGCGTGTTGCCGTTGGAGCGGGATGGAATCAGGAGCCCTTCACGCTCATAGAGCCGCAGCGTCTGGGGATGGATGTTGTACATCTCCGCCACCGCCGAGATCATGTAGCCAGCCTTGCCGCGAGTTTTTCTGCCACGTTTGGCCATCGGTGATTCAAGATTCAAAATTCAAGATTCAAAATAGCTTGTGATTCATAATTCAGAATTCATAATTCATAATTCTCCAAGCCTCCGGCATGGAGCGCCTACGGCTTGGAGCCCGCTGCCTTCAAATCCTTCCTGGGGTCGTCGGGATTCAAACGCGCGAGTTCGCGGAGGATTTCCTTGGTGCGTTCATCGGCAACGTGCGGCACCATCACCTGCACTTCCACAAACTCGTCGCCGCGCAACTCGCCCGAGGACTCCCGCAGCGACGGCGCACCCTTGCCGCGCAGGCGCAACTTCTGCCCGCTTTGCGTGCCGGGAGGAATCTTGATGGTGCTCAAGCCGTCGATGGTGGGAACCTCCACTTTTGCCCCCAAGGCGGCCTCGCTGATGGTGACGGGGAGCTTGACGTAAAAGTTATCGCCCTTGCGCTCGAACACCGGGTGCGGCTCCACGTCGGTGACGATGTAAAGATCGCCCGGTGGGCCTCCCAGAATTCCGGCATTGCCTTTGGCAGGAACGCGCACGCGCGACCCGGTGTCAACCCCGGGAGGAATCCGCACATTCAAAGTTTCAGGCGTATGAATTGAACCGTTGCCGTGGCATTTGGGGCAGGGCCGGCGCTGCTTGCCGCTTCCCCCGCATTGCGGGCAAGTCATCTCAAAGCGCATCGCGCCAACCTGCTTCAGGGTCTTGCCCGAACCCCCGCAATTTCCGCAGGGAACCACCGGCCCGGGGATTGTGCCGGTTCCATGGCAATTGCTGCAGGCATCCTCACGCGCCACCGTAACTCGCACCTGCGCGCCCCGAATGGCATCCCAAAAACCCAGGTGCATCCGGTATTCAATGTCGGAACCTTTCTCCGGCTCCTCGCTCGCCGCCTCGCGTTCGCCGCGAGAGAAAATCTGGGAGAAGATGTCGCGGAAGCCGCCGCCAAACCCGCCGGTCCGCCGACCGGCCTCGGCGCCACCATCGTCCATGTTGGAAAAGTCAAAACCGGAAAAGTCCACGCCGGGCGGGGGCGAATTCGCAGGCCCTCCCGGACCGGGCCCATAACCCCCGGGGGGGAGGTTGTCAGAATAAAATCCGTACTGGTCGTATATCTTGCGCTTTTTCTCGTCGCTCAGGATTTCGTAAGCTTCCGAGAGTTGCTTGAATTTCTCTTCCGCGCCTTTGTTCCCGGGATTGACGTCGGGATGATACTTGCGCGCCAGATGGCGGTAGGACTTGCGGATCTCCTCCGGCTTGGCGGTGCGACTGACGCCGAGAATTGCGTAATAGTCTTTTTGCGTGCCAGTGGGCATGGGGTTTCTGGGGTTAAATCGGTTCCTCCGGCGGGACTAGTGGCTCGATCTGCGCGATCAACGCAGCCATGTCCTTCTTTACGACCTCCCAAACCTTGTCGGGAGAAACCCGGAAATACTCGTGAATCAATTGATTCCGTATCCCGACAATTCCCAACCAGGGGATTTCGGGATGAGCTGCCTTGAATTCAGATGATACGTTTCGAGCCGCCTCTCCGACAATTTCAATCAGCCGAATGACGGCGTGTTGGAGGAGGCGGTTTTGGTCAAATTCCTCAAAGGAGACACCCGTGGTGTATTTGTCCAGCTCCCTCGCCGCCAAAAGCATGTCAAGAAGCCGAGCGTCATCGCGCCACATAAAAAGGTTCCGCTGAAGCCAAGATGTGCCGGCGGCGAATGTAATTCTCACTGCGCTCGATGGCGCTTCGTTCGACCAGGTCGACCTTGCGGCCCAAGATCTTCTCCAACTCATCCTGCATCTCGACCACGGCCATGAGACTCCACCGTGCTGCCGGCTCAAAGTTTACTAACACGTCAATGTCGCTGCTCGACCGGAAATCGTCTCGTAACACGGAACCAAACAGTGAAAGCTCCGTAACCTTCCACTTCTGGCAGAAGTTCTGGATTTTGTCTTTACTCATCTCCACGCGAATCATTCCCAGCTCCTGGCTCCTGACTACTTCCTCTCAGTTCTTACTCATCTCCAAAATCGGCCCGAGGTGATCGGGGCAGCGCGAGGCGATCCAGGCCTCCAAGTGCCTGCGCACCTCCGATCCCACCGAAAATTCCCGATCATCAATTTCCACTTCTAAAAAGTGCCGCCAATTGCAAACCGGGCATTGAACGGGCACCTGGGCACGATGTTCCATAGGATAGTCCCATAATGGCGCTGCAGGGGCGGTTCGCGAACCGCCCCTGCACTTAATTCTTCTTCTTATCGTCGGGGTCCACGACCTCCGCGTCGATCACTTCCCCTTCGCCTTTGGCCTGGCTTTGCTGCCCGTCGCCGGTGGGACCCTGCTGCGCTCCGGCTGCGCCTCCGCCCGCACTGGCGTCCGCGGACGCTTTTGCGGAGGCTGCCTGTTTATACATGGCTTCAGCGAGCTTGTGGGAAGCCGTCGTCAGCTTCTCCACGGCCGCGCTGATCTTGGTCGCGTCGCCTTCCTGGATGGTCTTCTTCGCCTCTTCCAGCGCCGCTTCAATCGACTTGGCATCGCCCTCGGAGATTTTCTCGCGATTCTCCTTGAGCAGCTTTTCGACCGAGTACACCATGGAATCGGCCTTGTTCTTGACCTCCACTTCCTCTTTGCGCCGTTTGTCTTCATCGGCATGGAGCTCGCCTTCCTTGGTCATGCGCTCCACTTCTTCCTTGCTGAGGCCGCTGGAGGAGGTGATGGTAATCTTCTGTTCCCTGCCCGTGCCCAGATCCTTGGCGGAGACATTCAGGATGCCGTTGGCATCGATGTCAAAGGTCACCTCGATCTGCGGTATCCCGCGCGGAGCGGGAGGCAGGCCAATCAAATGGAATTTGCCCAGCGTGCGGTTGCCATTCGCCATCGGCCGCTCGCCCTGAAGCACGTGGATTTCCACCGAGGTCTGGCTGTCAGCCGCCGTCGAAAAGGTCTCGGTCTTGCGCGTGGGAATGGTGGTGTTGCGCTGGATCAGCGGGGTCATAACGCCGCCCAAGGTTTCCACACCCAGCGTCAGCGGGGTTACGTCGAGAAGCAGCAAGTCCTTCACTTCGCCGCCCAGCACGCCCGCTTGAATGGCCGCGCCCACCGCCACCACCTCATCCGGATTGACGCCCTTGTGCGGTTCCTTGCCCCCAAAGAGGTCCTTGACGATCTGTTGCACGCGCGGAATGCGGATGGAGCCGCCCACCAACACCACTTCGTCAATCTTGTCGGCGGTTATGCCGGCATCCTTCAACGCCTGCTTTACCGGGCCCACCGAGCGCTGGAAAATATCCTCGCACATTTGCTCAAAACGCCCGCGCGTCAGCTTCATGGCCAGGTGCTTGGGGCCGGAAGCGTCAGCGGTGATAAAGGGCAGATTGATCTCGGATTCGAGCACCGTGGAGAGTTCCATCTTGGCCTTCTCCGCTGCTTCTCTCAGCCTTTGCAAGGCCATACGGTCCTTCGACAGGTCAATGCCCTGATCCTTGTTGAACTCCGCGACGATCCAGTCCATCACGCGCTTGTCGATGTCGTCGCCGCCCAGGTGCGTGTCACCGTTGGTGGATTTCACTTCCACCACGCCCTCGCCCACTTCCAGGATGGAAATGTCGAAGGTGCCGCCGCCGAAGTCGTAAACGGCAATTGTTTCGTCCTTCTTCTTGTCGAGCCCGTAAGCCAGCGCCGCCGCCGTGGGCTCATTCACGATGCGCAAGACCTCGAGGCCGGCGATCTTGCCCGCGTCCTTGGTCGCCTGGCGCTGCGCGTCATTAAAGTAAGCGGGCACCGTAATGACCGCCTGGGTTACCTTTTCGCCCAGATGCTGCTCCGCCGCATCCTTCATCTTCTGCAAAATCATGGCGGAAATCTCCGGGGGCGAGTACTCCTTGCCCAGCGCTTCCACGCGGACGACGCCATTGGGGCCCGAGAGCACCTTATAAGGCACCGTCTTGATTTCGCTCTGAACTTCATCGAAGCGGCGCCCCATAAACCGCTTGATGGAATACACGGTATTCTCGGGATTGGTGATCGACTGCCGCTTCGCCACCTGGCCTACCAAGCGCTCTCCCGACTTCGTAAACGCCACCACCGACGGGGTCGTGCGACCCCCCTCGGGATTCGTGATCACGGTCGGCTCGCCGCCCTCCATCACCGCTACAACCGAATTCGTGGTACCAAGGTCAATTCCTATGATCTTGCCCATAACGCTCGCTCCCTTCGCAATCGACGAATGACTGCCGCTTTGCTCAACCCTCTGCCCATCAGCTAATAGATGCTGGACGCAACCCATTAGTCGCAGATTAGAATAAATGTTGAGCGTGTCGTTGTCAATATAAATTTTTGTTGTTATTTAATTCATTTGTTTTGAATGAGATGTGTGAATCGTGCTAACCATGTTGGGGTAGGATATGCCGCAGCCTCCCGAGATTAACCCGGCAGGTCTTAGCCATGAGTATAAGGGGGGAAGGCCAAAACGAAGCGCCGTCTTTTCAATTCCCTTTCCCCGGAGCGTGAGGGGTCGGGCGCGTCATCAGGTCAATAAACATCTGGTAGAGCTTCGCCGTATTCACATCCATTTGCAGGTGCACCAGTTGTTCGCCGAGCCCCGGGTTATCGCCGGGTATCCACGTGACGGTGTTCCCGTACTCCGCCCCGTGATCGATCTCGACGTCCATGAACAACTGCCGCTCACGGGTAATCAGGCTGGGGTCGAGCCACGCCGCGGCAGCCAACTCATCCCACATGTAGCCCTCCTGCCCATACTTGGCCAGGTATTTAGCCAAAGGGGTGGGAGCCTGACCAATCTGGCTCATCATTTCTTTGGTCAGGTGGGTCTTCACGGATATGTCCACCGTCGTACAAGTGATCTTCGGCCACGCAGCTCTCAAGACCATGTGCGCGGCTTCCGGATCCCACCGCATGTTGAATTCCCGGCGGGGCGTTGCGGCAAACTCCGGATCGTCCACGGACGTACTGAGGCTCCCGCCCATGAAGACCAATTCTTGGGTCAGGGTTGGAAATTGCGGGTCGAGCGCGCAGGCTAGGGCCAGGTTGGTCAAGGGGCCGCCCGCATAAATGGTGACTTGGTGGGGATACGCATGGACCATTCGAATCATGAAGTGGGCGGCGTCTTCGGCAGCCGGTGCGGTGGTGGGATTCCCCTCGGGCAGCTCGGGCACGAAAAACGGGTCGTGGGGCTTTCCCCAATTCCAGGCGCCCTGGTAGCGGATTTTGCCGAAAAGCTTTTCCCAGCGCGCCGTCTCCTCCTTGCTGTTGATGAGGGGAAACACCGCGCCCGGGACCACGGGGATATCGGGGCGGCCGATAATTTCGAGCAGGCGCAAGGTGTGCGCGACTTCCTCGTCCCTCCATGCGTCGCCGCTTACCACGGTGATTCCCAGTGGATCGACCTGGGGGGATTGGATCAATACCAGGACTGCTTGGAGGTCGCTGGTGGCCGGTCCCGCACAATCTTGATCGATAATAATCTTGCGTCGCGCCTGCGCATGAGTTTCCATGGGGAAGATCATGACAGCAAGAGCGAAAAACATCAAAGCTCCAAGATGGCGTTTCGACATGCTCGACCTTTCCTTTGCGCCTCTGCGCCTTGGCGCCTTGGCGCCTTGGCGTGAGGTGTTTTTACTTTTCCGTTGATTATTTCACAGCTTGGCGAAGTCTGCACCTTGCTGTGCCCGGGGACAAATCGGCAATTGACGATCTCCTTCGCCGGATTGCCACGTGCAAAGCCGCACGGTTTCAGTTTATGCTGAATGTCTGGGAGGAAACCATGCCACGAAAGACCCACAAACCTGAGTACACGCGCGAGCACGCCCGCGGAGGGGTTCACGCCGAACTGCCTGAAATCGAAACTTGGGAGAACCAGTACCGCGGTTACGAGATCACCATCACCATCCCCGAATTCACTTGTATCTGCCCGAAGACGGGGTTGCCGGATTTTGGCACCATCACCATTCATTATCTTCCCCACAAGCTCTGCCTGGAATTGAAGTCACTGAAGTCTTACATCGTGGCTTTCCGCAACATCGGTATCTTCAATGAAAACGCCGCAAACCGCATCCTGGATGACGTGGCGCGCGCCTGCCAGCCCAAATGGGCGGTGGTGAAAGGGGAGTTCGCCGCGCGCGGCGGCATGCGCACCCTGGTGGAAGCTCGCTATCCGCGACGGAAGTAACCATTCGTGTTACTCTGCGGCTTCCACCCTTCGCGCCACATCGCCATGAAGACCTGTCCAAAATGCCGCAGCCTCTATGGGAACGGTTACGCCGTCTGCCCGCGCGACGGAACGGCTCTCGTCTCCGCCCCCGAGTGGTCAGAAGGCTCCATCATCCGGGGGAAATTCCGCATTATCAGCGTTCTCAGCGAGAGGTTCACCGGCCACGTCTACAAAGCCCTGCACTTGAAGTTTGACCAGCTCCGCGCCCTCTGGGTGATCGGCTGGGAGGAGGCTGCCAACCAGCAATTCATCGAACTCTTCGCACGGGAAGCCGGTGTGCTGAGCAAGCTCCAGCACGCGAATGTGGAGCGCTTGGAAGACTTGGACGAGTCGGAAGACGGCCGCCTTTTCATCGTTATGGAATTCGTGGAGGGGCGGAGCCTGGAGCAGGTGATCAAGGAGGAGGGCCCGCTCCCGCCTTGGCGGGTCTGCTCAATCGCCAGGCAGGTGGCGGCCGGTCTGGGGGCGGCACATTCACTCGGCATCTTGCATAGCGACGTCCAACCAGAAAACATTGTGCTGGCCGGCGCCCCTGGGGCTGAAATCGCCAAGGTAGCGGATTTCTGCAGCGTCAACCTCAAACGGGCCTGGAGCGCCTCCGACCTTGAATGCGACGGTGTTCTTTTGGTCAGGCCGCAATATGTCTCGCCTGAATTTATCATGTTCAAAGACATGGATGGCCGCTCGGACCTTTATTCACTCGGCGTCGTCATGTATCAAATGCTTACCCAGTGTCTGCCCTTTCAAGCGGATTCCATGATGCAATGGATCCTGGCGAATCTCCAGAACCCGCCCAGACCCATTCAATCTGTGCGGCCGGATTTGGCCATTCCCGATGCCCTTTCCAGCCTCGTCATGCGGTGCCTGGAAAAAAACCGGGACCTGCGCCCCGCGGACGCCCACGAATTGATTCGCGAGATCGAGCGCGTGGAAAAAGAATTCGATTAGATCGAAAAAGCCCGGCAAGCCACTCCCGAGACTGCGGGACATCGCAAGTCCCCAGGCTGGAAATTCTGGAAGAGTTCGCGATACCCAATTTCCCCACCTCCGCATGCGTTCTTGTGGGGGCGGTTCGCAAACCGCCCGGTTCGTCCCTCGCACGCATATCTGTCAGCTCTGCGCTTTGGTTGCCCATCATGAGCTGGGCGAGCACTCTTGACCAAACGTGTGGTCGGTATTGAACTGACGCGGGAATCAACCCGGGGTATAAGAGGTGTGCCTCCAGGTGTCAGTCAGGCTCAGGTGGGGAAGCGCATGAGGTTCT
>Ga0326727_10006102_pt1 | contig 33469 bp, 29 predicted proteins | sample MB2enrmetagenome_FD_207643 | JGI IMG/M metagenome (GOLD analysis project Ga0326727, IMG submission 207643) | Lab enriched peat soil microbial communities from McLean, Ithaca, NY, United States - MB29MY | ecosystem: Environmental > Terrestrial > Soil > Wetlands > Peat | place: USA: New York...
CGATGGAAATGAACCTGCCGATCATCGCGACCTTCCAGTTCAACCAGAAGGAGAAGACGAAGTCCCAGGCCTCGATCATGGGTGGCCAGTCCATCGGTCAGATTGCATCCGTTGTCATGGGTATCGAGAATGAGGATGGTGATCGTACCAATTTCAACAACGTCAGTTTCAAAGAACTGACCCTGTATAAAGGGCGGGAAGGGGAGAGCGGCAAGATCCGGCTCCGGTACAACATGAACGTGACGTCGATTGAGCAGGTCGAAGTCCTAGAGGGCCAGGAGGCGTTTATCCGCCGTGCCGAATTTGATCCTGGGAACCCTAATGAGGAAGAGCAAACATTTGATAACTTGTAATAATCACGGGTACCCCCGGCAGAGCCAGGGACTCCTAGAGTTGAGGGTGGGCGAGGCCTTGGCGGCACTCCGTTGCAATCGATTGCAAAATAATTATTTAGCATACGTCCGGAGTGCTTGCCAGTTCGTCGTGTAAATCGCGGCCAAAATCGTGGAATTGATGAACTGTTTTTATCCTTCCGGTTCGCTTTCGCATCCAAAACAAGCTCCACGTTCACCCTTCGCTCATGCGCCCGAACCAGTGCTGCCGCTATATCGGGGTGCGTAAATCCATAGGCCAAGACTTGGATAGACGACACGGACGCATCAATACATTTGATTACCGCATTGCTTATGTCCTTACCTGGTGAGAAAATGATCTCCATTTGCGTGTCCGCCGGGAGTGTAATTTTTTCGGCCGAAGCGGGGAGTGTTATTTCAACAGTAAAACCACCGCCTCTGGCGGTGTGACCCGAAAATGTTTGACCGTTCCGGGGATGAATTTAAGAATATAACTGGCAAAGCCGTGTTAGAAACAAGGAAACATCAATGTGAATGTTTTTATTCTTGAGCTTTTTACGCAATATTCGAGGGGTATCATCATACCACCGGCTCTGCCGGTGGCAGCTGATTGTCAAAATTTGCTGGAGATACGCCATTTCGAACGCATATATTGTCTCAATAGGATTTTCACATTGGGCAGTGCGCTTAATAAGCCGACAACTGTGTACATACTCGTCCGCACAATGGTGTGACATGGAAATATTGAGATGGATTTATTGAATTTACTTTTTAAAAAGAGTGTCGCAAGCCAACTATCAATTGACATAATGGTCAATTTTAAGCTTAGTATGAGTACACAGTGGCTTATGGCTAACTATTAACAGGGGGTATTAATATTGTTAAAAATAATTTTAGATTAACATGTGTAGAATGAAAAATCGTTGTTTGGTTTAGTGGCAACAGACAAGATGATGTATTCCTGGCGTTGCATGCCAGGTTGGGAGGCGTAAATGTTGATGACCATAAATCAAGCCGGGCAATTTTTAACCATGCTTGGGGCGCAGAATCTTGCTGCTGACCAAAAGAAGGGCGGGGTTCGATGCTCATGCCCCTTAGCGCCATGGTTGCATAAGCAGGGTGCAGACAGGCATCTGTCTTTTGAAATAAAGTTGGAGGAGGGTAAGGCTCCATATTATTATTGCTCTTTGTGCGGTGCCACCGGCTACTTGCCCAAACTCCTGCACAATCTGACTTGGTTGCGCAATTCTTGGGATAAGAAGGCATCGGGATATTTGTCCCAGTTCGAGTTGTTCAACATAGAAAAGGCCGAGCCAAAGAACCTGGGTCGGCGAATTAAGATAGCGGATTGCTATGCCAAAATGAAAGAGGACAGGGTTGCCCGGGTGAATATTCTGGTTCCGGCCGAGGTGCTTGAGCATTTCCCACTCCTGACGTCAGAGAGTGATCTTTTTGCCCATGAAGAGGTCATTCGCTGGCTGACCAAGGATAAAAAAATCTCATTGCAATCGATTGCAACGTTTCAGCTTCGGCTTTACGTCTCCCCGATTGGGGAAGCCGGGGTGGTGTTCCCCATAATCGACAAGAACAACGGAAATGTCCTTGATCTGTGGGTAAGGCTAAGCGAAGCCAAACGCTTCTGGAGGTTGGAGCTTAAGAGGTTCAATACCCCCGGGGAGAGCAAAGCCAGGAACCTGTGGTTCGGCAACCATATTTTCGATCCAACGAAGGGAGTATTTCTGGTGGAAGACGCAATGGATGCGCTACGTCTGCATTCCATCGGCCTGCATAACGTCTTGGCGTCCATGGGACCTCCCAGCAATGAACAATTAGAAGGCTTCCCAGCAGCGGTTGTTTATTTGGCCTTCGACGCCGATGATGCTGGCAGACGGCACTCCAAGAAGGTTTATCAAACCATCAATGCCCCGTCTGTAACATATTTGGATTGGTCCAAGGCCGGTATCAAAGATGCTGGTGGATTGCAAAATCGTGAGCAATTTGCGACTGTATTCAGGCAAGGGATTCGTTTTGTGAAGACCACTCAGGATAGCGTCTAGGAGATATTTATCAATCCTCATGGGAGGTCCGTTTCAATCAACCACGGGCCTCCCTACGCATCAGAACCTGCCGATTTGCAATCGATTGCACCGCTATTTTCCATAGCAGCGCCGAACGTCTTGAATGTCGTCATCGGTAAAGTTTCGTAGGAATCGCTTCCCGGCTGTTCTCTGCTGGTTGGTGAGCGTCGGCCCTTGAAACGCCTGGGTGAATCCTACGCGCAAATCCGTCTCCTTGAGGATATCCAAGGGGCTCGTCGCTGGCCAACGTCGGCCGACCTCGCCCTTGAGCGAGATAAGGTTCTCCGGTTCTGGCTGGGGATCAAAGGGAGAGATGGCGATGTGCCCGCCCTTCTTTGGCAGAATCCTGACTCTCGAATTGGCAGATACCCTCAGTCTCCCCTCAGGGGACAAGTTCGAAGCCTTCCCTATTTGATTGAATCAGATATGCTTCAGGACCAGGGACGTGGGCGCCGGTTACTGCCCAGTTTTTCTTCACCGCATGGGCTAGTATCGTCTTTCGAGCCAAGACGGCTTCCACTGGGTCGGAGTCGAAGGCGATAGTGATGTCAGGGCGGGCAAGTTGCAAGGTCAAGGCGTGAAGGAGGTCGCCGAAAATGAGTAGATTCTCTCCTTTAGAATTGACCAGGATAGCCACGTGTCCCGGAGTATGCCCGTAGGCAGCGATGGCATGAAGTCCGGGAAGAATTTCCTGGCCCGGTATAAAGGTACGAACCTTACCTGGGTAGAACGAAAGCATCTTCTGGGTTATCGCGAAATTACTTCGGAGACGCTCTGCGACTTTGTCCATGTTTTCAGAGTTGAGCCAAAAATCGTGTTCAAGCTGGGAAAGATAGACATTGGCGTTGGGGAAGGCGCTTTCACCGTCGGCCTCAAGCCCGCCGATATGATCAAAATGGGAATGGGTTATGACCACGCTGGTTATCTGGTCTGGCGGCACTCCGAGCGCAGCCAGGTTTTTCGACAGACCGCAACAGTCTGGCCCAAGAAGGTTACCGCATCCGGTGTCCACCAGGGTCAACTGTCCCTTGCTTTCGATCAGAAAGACGTTGAGGGAAATACGCGTGTGACCTTCGGGGTAAAATGCTTTTACCGCATCTTCTTGGCTCTGATCTTGGATTCGAAATAGCTTCGCATCCAGGTTACGGTAGCAGTCTGGAAAAATGAAAACCTCGATATCACCGATATTGGCCCGTCCCATGATATCCTCCTTGGCCATCGCGACCCCAGTTATGTAACTGCTCTGTCGCCGGCAAACATTTTGCAAGAAACAGACCCGGCCAGGGGGCCGCGCGGGCGGCAAGGCCTCCTTAGGAACATTTACAATGCAGCATTCGCCCGGTTTTTCCAATCAATCCATCCCAGGAGCAGGATTATGAACCAAAAGCTAACGGCCGAGAACAAGGAATTCATCGACAAGCGCATGCGCGAGTTCGGCGAGGCGCTCGAACGCCGCTTGGAGGAGGAATGCAGCGCCAAACTCGCCAAACTAGAAGCCGCCTTTCTCGACCGGCTGGGTGTGCTGGAAGCCGATTTGGCCGCAAAACCTGCCGAAGACGGTCCTACCGCGGGGCAAACGCTGTTTGGCGCCGGTATGGGCGCTCCCCTTGGCATTCATAGCGGCGGCGCGGATCAAGCCGAAAACGCCCTGGCCTTGTGCCGCTCCCAGGGGGCCAGGCTCTCCCTTCTCGAAGAGAGCTTCGCCAGGATCTGCAACCACGTCGGCAGATTGGACATGGAACTTGAACTGTTGCAGGACGAAGTCAGCAAGCCCCCCCGAGGTTAGCCCCATGTCCGCCAAACGCATTGTGATCGTCGGCGGCTCGGCCGCCGGACCTAAGGCGGCCGCAAGAGCCAAACGGCTCGATCCGGGGGCCCGCGTCACCCTGGTGCAAATGGGCGAGTCGCTGTCCATGGCCTCCTGCGGCTATCCGTATTACCTTTCCGGGGTGTTTGAGGATCGCGGCCTGTTGATCAGCACTCCGACCGGCGAGATCCGCGACCCAGCCTTTTTTGCCTCGGCCAAGGGGGTGACCGCCCTGACCCGCACCTTGGCAGAGGACATTGACCGAACGGCCAAACGACTCACCTGCCGCAACCTGGACACCGGTCAACGCCTTGAGCTTGAGTACGACAAGCTCATCTTATGCACCGGTTCGACGCCGTTCGTCCCGGACATCGCGGGACGCGAACTGGCCGGGGTCGCGACCCTGCACGGCCTAGCCGACGCCGACGCCCTGAAGGAAGAATGCCGTGAGGCCATGGGTAAACGCGCGGTAATCGCTGGCGGCGGGCTGATTGGCCTTGAAACCTGCGAGGCCCTGACCACCCAGGGATTTCAGGTAGTGGTCGCCGAGGCGGCGCCGCACGTGCTCGCCTTTCTCGACCCGGAACTGGCCATGCTCCTGGAAAACTACCTCCGGGCTAAGGGCGTTCGCTTGCTGCTGTCCACCGCAGTCACGGCCTTTACCGGAGAAAACGACCGGCTGCGGGCGGTACGACTATCTAACGGCGAGGAGCTTGCCTGTGACCTGGCCGTGGTCGCCGTGGGCGCGCGGCCAAACGTGGACCTGGCGAAGAGCGCCGGGCTTGAAATCGGCATCACTGGCGGGATCAGCGTGGACGCATTTCTTAAGACCTCAGATCCCTGTATCTACGCCGCCGGGGACTGCATCGAGACCGTCCACCGCATCGGAGGCCACAAGACCTTGGCCCCCTATGGCGACCTGGCTAACCTGGAAGGGCGCGTGGCTGGGGAAAACGCGGCCCTAGGCGACAGAGTGCGTTTTCCCGGAACCGTGCACAGCCGGATATGCAAGGTGTTCGGTTTCACCGCCGGTTCCACGGGACTCTCGCACGCCGAGGCCCTGGCTGCCGGATTTGACGCGATAAGCGTAGTCAACGCCGGGCCGGACAAACCGGGATTCATGGACGGCAAGCTGCTCGTCTCCAAGATCACGGCCGACGCCGCCAGCGGGCGCCTGCTCGGGTTTGCCTGCCTGGGCCCGGGCAACGTCAACCGCCAACTGGCCCAGGCGGCCATGGCCCTGATGGGTGAACTGACCCTGAGCGATCTGGCAACGGCCGATCTGCCTTACGCCCCACCCTATTCCCCGGCCGTGGACCATCTGATCGTGGCGGCCCACATATTGGAGAACAAGCTCGCCGGGCGCCTGCGCGGAATCACCAGCATCCAGGCCAAGGCGCGGTTTGACGGCCCAAAGCCGCCCTTTTCCCTGGACGTACGTGAAGAGAGCGAACAGCGCCAGATGCGCCTTGGCGTCGGTGAGACCCTTATCCCGATCGGACGGCTGCGCGAGAGCCCAGGTCTTTTGCCTAAGAACAAGAAACGGGAAATCGTCTGCTATTGCAAGGTGTCCATGCGCGGCTATGAGGCCCAGGTGGTGCTGGGCGACCTGGGATACGAGAACGTGAATGTCATGGAGGGCGGCATCATGGCCTGGCCCTTCGGGCGGGCAAAATGAGCAAGGCCAAGCCAGGAACCTCCCTGATCCGGCGCACTGTGGTCAGGATCGACCCGGACCTGTGCCTTGGTTGCAGGCAATGTCTGAACTCGTGCCCGCTGGCGGCGCTCGAGGTGAAATCCGACTTGGCCCGACTGGTAGCGGACGAATTGTGCGAGGGCAAGGGGGCCTGCCTCGGACATTGCTCGGCCGGGGCCATATCCCTTCAGGAGCGCCTGGCCCGTGATTTCGACCTAGCCAGGGCCAAGGCTTGGCTGGCAGAAAAACGTCCCGCTTAGGTCCGAATCAAGGCCGCTCCCCAGGTGAAGCCGGCCCCGAAGGCCGTCATCAAGATGCGCCGTCCAGGCGTGAGCATCCCCCGCCGCCCGGCTTCGGCCAAGGCCATGGGGATTGAGGCGGCCGAGGTGTTGCCGGTGTTCTCCAGGGTCGTCATCACCCGGGTGAGCGGAAAATCGAGCTGTTCGGCCACGGCGGCGATGATCCGGCCGTTGGCCTGGTGCGGCACGAAGAGATCCACGTCCCTGACACACAAATCGTTGCGCTCCAGGAGCGTACGCGCGGCCTCGACCATGTCGCGCACGGCGTGCCGGAACACCTCCTTGCCCTGCATGCACAGAAAATAGTCCTCGCCGACCACATCGCCCGGCCGGAAACTGGAGCGGCTGCCGCCGCCGTTGGCGGTCAAGAGCTCCCCGGGACCGCCGTCGGAGGTGACGCAAATATCCTCCAGGGCCAGTCCCGCGCCCGTCCCCGCGCCCGAGCCAACGACCGCCGCTCCGGCGCCGTCGCCGAAAAGCACCCGCACGTCGCGGTTGTTGACGCTGCACAGCCGCGACATGGCCTCGGCGGCGACCAGCAGGATCTTGGCCCTGGGTTCAAGGGCCAGGATGGCTGCGGAGAGATACAATCCGTAGAGGAAGCCGGAACAGGCGACGTTGAAGTCGAAGGCCACCAGCCGGGACAGGTTCAGCTTGCGCTCAATGGTGCAGGCGGTGTTCGGCACGAGCCCGTCCGGAGAACAGCTGCCCAGAAGAAGATGCGTTATTTCGGCGGGATCGATGCCGGAATCGCTGATCGCCCGCCTGGCGGCGGCGGCGCCCATGTCGGAGGTGTCCTGCCCGTTCGGCAGGATGCTGCGCCTTTTGATGCCGGTGCGGCTCTCGATCCACTCCTCATTGAGGCCGTATTCCGCGGCGAGCCGCGCGTTGGTCAGGGAGTCTTCCGGGATGTGCGAACCGAGTCCGAGGATGCGGCAGCGGGCCAGTTTGGCGCGGACGGCCTTGGATAAAGGCTTGGGGCGCTTGATTGGCCCGATTGACGAACCGAGTTGATAATTCATGATCCGCGCCTCCCTCGCCTGCGCAACGGCAGGGCCGAAACCCCTCAGGACAGATTTGACTCAACAATTTTGCAAGAGTTGAACCAAAATCGGCCGGTGCCTGGGATATCCATGAAAAGGTTGTTGTTTCACCTTGTTACGATGACGCCGGGTGATTATGAACACTTTTTTGTAAAATCATTTTGGGAGATCTTGTGGTTCGCTCCCACGGCAGAACGAAAAAATGAGGTTCACAGCGAAATTTCATTGAATACCAGCGAAGTCTCGTGGAAATCGATCACCCAATTCCCCGCCCTAGTGACCGACGCTCTGTATTTGCCTGCCATTGTTTAGCGTGAGCGGAGCTCCTCCCTTGGCATACCGTTTGCTAGATTCAATGAAAAAAATACCGGTTTCATCTGGAATCATTATATTTTTTTCGTTTTTATCTTTTTGCCGCGGTACGGAAAACGATCGAAGCATTGAATATCCATGGGCACGAAATTTCGAGTTTTCATCGCGCCTCGCCGTGGCGAATCAATTTTCCACCCATAACCTTTAACACCGGAGGAATGGTAACATGGCATTCGTAAAGTATCCCCAAGTGAACATCGGCGACGAAATCGTTGACCACAAGGCCAAGGTCTTCGAGGACTACAAGGCCAAACCCGGCGAAAAAGCCCTGATCACCATGCACACCGTGCCGTTCGAAGGCTCCGTGGGCCTGATCAACATGCTCACGGCCACCCGTCTGGTGCGCAAGGGTTACGACTTCACCATGCTGCTGTACGGCCCCGGCGTGCTCATGGCCGCCGAGACCAGAGGCTTCCCCAAGGTTGGTGACGACGGCTTCGCCGGCAACCTGGCTTACAACAAGCAGCTCAAGACCATCATGGCCGAGGGCGGAAAAATCATGGCCTGCCGCTTCGCCCTGGCCGCCCTGTACGGCTTTCACGAATCCCAGTTGATCCCCGGCGTCCAGGTCATTCATCCCCTGGATGTGCTCGACGTGATCATCGAGCACCAGCGCGCCGGCGCCCTGATCATTTCCACCTGGACCGTCTAACGTATTTTGCGAACCGGGGCGGACAACCGCCAAAAGGAGTGATGAATGAAACGTTTCGCCAAGGGCCTTAAGGTCAAACGCAAAGTTTTCGATGTGCACAACCACATCGGCTTCATGGAAGGCTTCAAGTATTACGGCCTGCCCGAGCCGGTGAATCCGACCGTTTACACCGACAACGACCGGGCGGCCAAAATCGCGATCATGGACCAACTCGGCGTGGATCGGGCCATGGTTTTCTCCAACTACGGCATTCCGGTCCTCACCCAGCCCTTTACCCTCAACCCGGTGGTCCTGGACGCCTGCGCGGGCACGGACGGGCGCATCCTCGGCGGCATCTGGTTTTCTCCCTCGATCAAGATGAAGGAGCAGAACATCGAGGCCATGAAACTGGCCGGCGAGCCGGGCATCAAGGTCCTCAAGGCCACCTGCCTGCTCGGCGGCACCTGGAACCCCGAGGAATGGGACGCGGAAACAAAGGAGATGTGGGAGGGCATCATCGCCATCTGCGAGAAGCACGACCACGTCTTTCATCTGCACACCAGCCCGGGCGGCGGCTCGGACGTAAGCAATGCAATCAAGTTCGTGCGCGCCTACGGCAAGCGGGTCAAGGTGCACGTCGTGCATTGCGGCGGCGGCGTTTCCGGCCATATCAAGTTCATACCGGAATTCTTCAACATGATCCGCGAAGGATACAAGGTCTACACCGACACGTCCTGGGCGGTCGGCTTCTGCAACCGCTACCTGCTCGACGAAGTGGAAAAGCAGGGCATCGGCGACGACCGCATCATGTTCAGCTCCGATGAGCCATGGAGCGATTTCTGGAGTGAATATTACAAGTTCGAAGGCCTGGATATCTCCGAGGAACTCAAGAACAAGATCTTCTGGGAAAACGCAATAAAGCTTTACGGCGCGTAAGACCGGCATTTCGGCGCGGCGTCCCGTTCGCGGAGCGCCGCGCCGATAATAGCCGGGCCGAACCGGAAATCCCGGGCGGCAAGGACGGGGGCGTCCATGACTATCGGGCTCAGGGAATATATCGAACTGCAGTGCCTGGGCGCGCGGGTGGACGGGGACGACCTCGGACGCCGCGGCGGCGCCGGGCCCGCCGACGCCAAGGCCTTCGTCTTCGACGGCCAGCCCTTGATGGTCCCGACTCTCACCGGTCCCGCCACATGCTCGGACTACGCCATCAAGGGCGAAACCGGCGAGCGCGTGCTGCAAAAAGACGGCAAGTTCCTGGGTACGATCAGGATCCTGCCGCGCCCCAAATTTTACGGACTGGATACCGCGGACGGAGTTCCTTACTCCAAGATCGCCCTGCTGCACGGGGCCGATTGCCTGGCTTCGACCGTCATCCAGGAATGCGTCCGCTACAATGACCCGGCCAAGCGCTGCCGGTTCTGCGCCATCGGCCTCTCCCTGGAGCGCGGCGCGACCATTCACACCAAGACCCCGCAACAGCTCGCCGAGGTGGCCGCCGCGGCCAAGGCCCTCGACGGCGCGCGCCACGTCACCCTGACCTCGGGCAGCACCGATCCGCCCGACGCCGGAGCCCTGTATCTGGGCACATGCGCCCGGGCCATCCGCCAGTCCGCCGACCTGCCGGTCGAGATCCAGTTCGAGCCGCCCCGCGACAAGGCGGTGTTCGCGGAACTGAAGCGCCTGGGCGTTGCCGACGTCGGCATGCACATCGAGAGTTTCGATCAGGCCGCGCGCGAGCGCTACACGCCAGGCAAATCGGCCGTGAGCGTGGACGACTATTTCGCAGCCTTCGAGAACGCGGTGGCCGTTTTCGGTAAAAATCGGGTCAGCACCTTCGTCATCTGCGGGCTGGGCGAGGACGAGGACTTGACCAAAGCCATGTGCCGCCAAGCGGCGGCCATGGGCGTCTATCCTTACCTCGCCCCGTTGCGACCCATGCAGGGCACCTTCATGGCCAAGGCCAAGCCGCCAGACCCTGCCTACCTGTACCGCATGGTCACGGCCGTGGGCGCCATGCTCAGGGAATACGGGCTGAATTCCAGGAAAAGCGGCGCCGGCTGTGTCCGGTGCCGTGCCTGCTCGGCCCTGCAGTTCGTTGAATAACAGGAGAGTGCGCCATGCCCCGGATTACAGCCGAATCCACCGCCGACCGGTTCCAGGACGTTGTTGAAGTCCAGGTCGTCCAGACCCCGGCCGAGATCGAGATCAAGGTCGCGGTAGCGTCAGGGGAAATCCAATCCTATTTCGCCATCCGCCGCCAAGTTTTCGTCGAGGAGCAACAAATCTTCCACGAAACCGACGTGGACGGCTTCGATTCCGTGGCCATCCCCATCCTGGCCATGGCCGACGGCCGTCCCGCCGGGGCGGTTCGCTGCTATCCCAAACGGCCCGGACGCGCCTGCGTCTGGTTCGGCGGCAGGCTGGCCGTTCACCGCGAGCACCGCACCAGCTGCAACATCGGGGCGCTGCTCGTGCGCAAGGCCGTGGAGGTCATGGAGGGACGAGGAGACGTCAAACGGTTCCTGGCCACCATCCAGATCCAAAACGTCCGCTTTTTCAAACGGCTGGGCTGGGTCTGCCTTGGCAGGCCCTTCATGATGAACTCCCGCAAGCACCAGATGATGGAAAAACCATTGCGGCGGATATCCCAATGATCGTTCGGGCGAAACACCAAAACGGCTTTCGGTTCGAACTCGCTTCCGCCGAGAACGAACTGCTCTGCGACCAGTGGGAGGATTACGGCGGCGAAGGGACCGGACCGATGCCCAGCGAACTGTTTTTATGGTCCGCAGCCGCCTGCTTCGGCCAGTCCATGGTCCACGTCGCGGGCAAGATGCGCAAGACCCTGCCGGGACTGAGTCTGGAGGTAGACGGGATCAAGGCCAAGGAGGTCTTCCGTTACGGCTCGATTACCGTGACCGTGTCCGCCGATTGCGAGCCGGAGCTCCTTGCCAAGGTCGTCTCCCTGGCAAAAAAATACTGTTTCGTCACCAACAGCCTTTCGGACTCGGTGACTATTACGTTCATTACAGGAGGAAAATCTTGAACAATTTAAACGAACCCGTACGCGTGGTCAACGTAGGTCTTGAAGGCTTCGCCAAGGAGCTGGCCTTGCAAGGGACGCAGGTCATCCAGGTGGACTGGCGGCCTCCGGCGCAGGGCGATCCGGGACTCATCGACATCTTAAGCCGCCTGTATACCCCAGAGGTCGAAGCGGCCAACCGGGAGACGATAAAACGTCTGACCGAAAGCCGGCCGCTCTGGATCGACGTCGAGACGGCGATCAAGGCCATCCCCGGCATGGAACCCCGCCATATCCTGCATTCCGGGCCGCCGATCGATTTTTACGACATGTGCGATCCGCAGCAGCGCGCCGTCGAGGCGGCCTGCGTGTTCGAGGGCTGGGTTTCAGATCGGGACGGACTCACCGCCAAGATCGATTCCGGTGAGATCAAACTCGCACCCAATTATGAGTTTGGCAGCGCCGGGGCCATGTGCGGGGTCATCTCGCCCTCGATGCCCGTTATCGTCACCGAAAACGTCACCCACGGCAACCGATCCTGGTCCACTTTCAACGAAGGCAAAGGCAATGTCATCTGGATGGGCGCCTATGACAAGGGCACCATCGAGAGGCTGCGCTGGATGCGGGACGTCTTCGCCCCGACGATCAAAAAGGCGCTTGCGCTTACGCCCGAGGGCATCGACATCTTCAAGCTCGTGGCCGAGGGCATCCAGATGGGCGACGAGGTCCACGCCCGCAGCGCCGCCTGCACGCTCTTGCTCCTGCGCCGTTTGACGCCGCTGCTTTTGGCCGGCGACGCCGACCGTCCCACCGTGGCCAAAATCTTCGATTTCATTGGCAACAACAACCACTCGTTTTTGAGCCTCACCCTGACCGCCTGCAAGGCGGCCGCGGACGCCGCCCACGGCGTGCCGCACTCGACCGTGGTCACGGCCATGAGCCGCAACGGGGTCGATTTCGCCCTGCGCGTCGGCGGCGCCGGGAGTCGGTGGTTCATCGCCAATACCATGCCCATGGACGAGGCCATCTATTATTCCGGATACGGACCGGAAGACGCCGCCGGTGACATCGGCGACAGCGCCATCGTCGAGACCGCCGGCCTTGGCGGAATGATCATAGGCAGCGCCCCGAGCATCAGCTCCTTTGTCGGCGGCTCGACCGCCCATGCCCGGGCTTCCATGGCGGCCATGCAGTCGATCTGCGCCGGAACCAACCCGGCCTTCGCCACCTCGGCCACGGACTTCACCCCCGCTCCCACGGGCATCGACCTGCGCCGCGTGGTGCGTCTGGGACTAACCCCGATCATCGACACCGGGGTTTTGCACAAGGCCTCGGGCGTGGGCCAAATCGGCACGGGCATCGCTCGCGCGCCCATGGAGGTTTTCGTGCGCGCCCTGAAGGAAAATTGCTGGGATTGAATCTGTTAAATCGATTAAAACAAAAAGAGGCATATCATGACCAAACCGATTGCTGTCACCGCCTTTGGCGGTAACGCCATCCTGGACGCCGGAGACGACGGTTCGTTCGGCACCCAGTTGGAAAAGGCCAAATCCGCCTGCCGCCAACTCCTGTCCATCCTGCACAAGGGGTACGAACTGGTGCTGGTCCACGGCAACGGCCCCCAGGTCGGCAACCTGCTCATCCAGTTCGAGAAGGCCAGGGACATCATCCCGGTGCCGCCACTCGACGTGGCCGTGGCCACCTCCCAGGGCCTGCTCGGGCACATGCTGGAAATCAGCATGCGCACCGTGCTCGAGGAGGATAAGCTCCAGCGCGACGTGGCCACCCTGTTGACCCAGGTAGTGGTCGACCCCGCCGACCCGGCCTACCTGAATCCCACCAAGCCGATCGGCCCTTTCTACACCGAGCAACAGGCCAAGGAGTTTCAGGCAAAGGAAGGCTGGCACGTTATCGAGGACAGCGGCCGGGGCTGGCGCCGGGTGGTCTGCTCGCCCAAGCCGCAAAAGGTCCTGGAGTTGTCCACCATCAAGTACCTGGCCCAAAACGGCACGATCGTCATCGCCTGCGGCGGGGGCGGCATCCCGGTCAACTACCAGACCGGCTCGGTGGTCGGCACCGAGGGCGTCATCGACAAGGACTCGACCGCAGCCTTGCTTGCCTACAATCTTGGGGCCGAACTGTACGTCATCCTCACCCAGGTGGACAAGGTCTGCCTGGACTTCGGAAAACCGACCCAACGCGAAATCGATGTCATGACCGTGCAGCAGGCCAGACAGTGGCTCGCTGAAGGCCAATTTCCGCCGGGCTCCATGGGTCCCAAAATCGAAAGCGCCGTGGAATACATCGAAAAGGGCGGCCGCGAGGCGATCATCACCCATGAACGCCATATCGCCTCGGCCATGAATTCGGGCTTTTGCACCCGGGTGGTGCCCTAGCCGCGAGGCGGGGCCGTAAGGGAGTGGATCGTGATCACAAAAACTATTGTCCGAAAAAATCAGTACCAGGATTCAGTGCGGCTGATGACGATTTCCAGACAGGTTTCCAGCCTGCCCGGAATCGCCAAGGCCCTCATTTTGCTCGGCACCGACAGCAACAAGAAGATCTTCGCCGACTTGGGGCTTGCCGACGACATCGTGGAGGCGGCCACGCCCAATGACCTGGTCGTCTGTCTCGAAGCGGCATCAAGCGCGGACTGTGAGGCGGGTCTGGCCGAAATGGACGCCCAGCTTGCGAATTCGGCCAAGGCGACGGCGGCCGAGCGTACGTTTTCGAGTCTGGAGGAGGCCGCCGACGCCTTGGTCGGGGCCAATTTCGCGCTTTTCTCCATACCCGGCCGTTTCGCCAAGCTGGATGTTGTCGCGGCCTTGGAAAAGGGACTGAACGTCATGCTCTTTTCCGACAACGTGAGCCTTGACGACGAAATAGCCCTCAAGAAACTGGCGATACAAAAAGACTTGCTGTTGATGGGGCCGGACTGCGGCACCGCCATCATAAACGGCGCCCCTCTGTGCTTCGCCAACGTCGTGCGCCGGGGCGAGGTCGGCATCGTCGGGGCCTCGGGCACCGGGATCCAGGAAATCACCTGCCTGATCGACCGCCTGGGCGGCGGCGTGTCCCACGCCATCGGCGTAGGCGGACGCGACCTGAAAAAGGACGTCGGCGGAATGATGACCTTGCTGGCCATAAAAAAACTCTCCAAGGATCCGGACACCAAGACCCTGGTTTTGGTCTCAAAGCCCGGCGATCCGGGGGTCATGGCCAAGGTGTTGGCCGCGGCGAAAGCCGGCGGGCTGGCGGTTGTCGCCTGTTTGCTCGGCGACCACGGCGAGGGCGTACCGGGCATAACCAGGGTGGCGACCCTGGAGGAGGCCGCCCAGGCCGCCGTGCCCGGAGCCCGCCTCGCGCCCATGCCGAGCGAAGAGTTGTCGCGGCGCGCCGGCGCCCTTGGCCCGAAGCGGCGCTACCTGCGCGGCCTCTTCTCGGGCGGCACCCTGTGCCACGAAGCCCTGCTCATTTTGGGCGAGAAAGTCCAAGTCCACTCCAACATCGCCCACGACCCCGCGCTTCGCCTGGAGTATCCGGCCAAGGGCCGCGCCCACTGCCTGGTGGATCTGGGCGAGGACGCCTTCACCGACGGCCGGGCTCATCCCATGATCGATTCCAGCCTGCGTTGCGAACGCCTGGCCGAGGAACTCGCCGATCCGGAGACGGCGATCGTTTTGCTGGATGTGGTCCTGGGCTACGGCGCCGGGCCCGATCCGGCCGGAGATCTGGCGCGGGTCATTGTCCAGGCCAAGCAAACCGGGCTCGGCGGGGACGGTCCGATCATCATCGCCCATGTCTGCGGCACGCCCGGCGATCCGCAGGATCTTGCCGCCCAGGAAGCCAAGCTGGCCGGACTCGGGGTCCTGCTCTTTCCCACCAACGCCCAGGCTGCCCGGGCGGCGCTTCACGCCCTGACCGCGCAACAATCGTGAGGGGGACCGCATGACGACTTTTGAGAACGATCTGACGCGGGTTCTCGGCCCAAGGGTGAGCTTCGACCCCGAGGTGCTGGCGGCCTACGATCACGATTTGGGGGAAATGCCGCGCGCGCTTACGGCGCTTTTCCAGTGCGCGCCCCAGGCCGTGGCCGTGCCGCGCGACGCCGCCGAAGTAGCCGCCGTGCTTGGGATCGCCGGGAAATACCGCCTGCCGGTCACACCTCGGGGCCAGGCGACCTCGGGCTACGGCGGATCCGTGCCGGTCAAGGCCGGCATCGTCCTGGATTTAAGCGAGATGACCAGGGTGCTGAGCGTGGACCAGGCCCTCGGGACCGTGGATGTCCAGCCGGGCGTGGTCTGGAATGAGCTTTCCCGAGAGCTCGCCAAGTACAACCTGGACAACCGCATCACGCCCACCTCCGCGCCTTCGTCCACGGTCGGCGGCTGGTTCGCCATGGGCGGCGTGGGCATCGGCAGCATGACGTACGGTTCGATCGCCGACGTGGTGCGCCAGATCGACGTGGCCGGCCTGGATGGTTCCGTCACCACTTACCAGGGCCGGGATATGGAGCTTTTCCATCAGACCTGCGGCATCCTCGGCGTTGTCACGCGGCTGCGACTGGCCTGCCGTCAGGCTTGCGAAATGCGGGCTTGCGGGGCGCTATTGCCCACGCCGGAGAGCCTGGCCGCCTGCCTGGCCGATCTGCGCGCTGGGAGTTCGCCCTATTCGCTTTCCGTCCAATCGGCCGGGTACATGAAAATGCGCGCCCAAGCCGAGGGCGGCGAGGCTCCGGCGGAGAGCGGTTTTCTCCTCGTGGCCGCCTACCCCGCAACCGCGCCCGGCGACGCCTTCCTGGCCAAAACGGCCTCCCGCCACGGCGGCCGGCCCGTGGACGAGCGCGTCGCCCGTCATGACTGGGAAGGACGCTTTTATCCCATGCGCATCAAGAAGAACGGCCCCTCGATGTTGGTCGGCGAGGTGTATCTGCCCGAGGGCGCGTTCCCGGCCGCCTGGCGCGAGATCGAAGCCGCCCTTCCAGGCCCGCTCGGCCTCGAGGCCGTGGCCACGGCCGACGGCCGCCTGGCCATGCTCATCTACATCCCGGACAATGCGAAAAGCCTGCTCTACCCCCTGCGCATGCCCAAGGCCATGATTCCTTTGGCCGTGGCCAGACGCTTTGGCGGCAGCGTCTATTCCCCGGGGCTGTGGTTCGCCCGCCATTCCAAGGAGTTATTCGGCCCGGCAAAATACAGGGCCGTCATGGAACTCAAAAAACGCCTCGATCCGTTCAACCTGCTCAACCCAGGCAAGATCACGGGCGCGAACGTCCTCGGCCTGCCGGGCGTCGAGATCTCCAGTCTGATCGGCCTGGCCGGGATCTTGGCCGCGCCGCTTTCGCGCCGGCTGCCTTACCAGCGCCGCGAACTCGCCTAAACAGGGAAAACGATCATGACACATACCGCCCCGACCAATTCCGCCGCCCGGATGGATCTCCCCGGCGATCTGACCTACGCCATGGACACCTGCGCCCGTTGCGGCTTTTGCAAGACCGTATGCACCACCTACCCCTTCGGCGGCGGCTTCGAGCCCTTTTCGCCCAGGGCCAAGGTCCACTATCTCAAGGAAGTCCTGGCCGGCCGCGCCGAACTTTCGCCCGCATGGGTGGACCGAATGTATCAATGCACCACCTGCGAACGCTGCGCCGAAGTCTGCCAGACTTCCATCCCGCTGGTCCATCTCTGGGAGGCCGCGCGGTCGGCGCTGGTCACGGCCGGCCTGGGTCCCATGCCGGCGCATAAGAAGATCCGCGAATTCGTCGAGAAATGGGGCAATCCCTACGGCGAATCGTGCGAGAACCAGGCCCAGTGGATGCTGCCTGAGCACAAACCCGCGCAGTCGGCCGAACTGCTGCTCTTCGGCGGCTGCACCGCCTCCTACCGCATGCCATCCATGCTGCGAAACGGCGCCAGCATCCTGCAACATTCCGATATCCCGTATGTCTTCGCGGCGGGCAAGGAAGTCTGCTGCGCCAGCCCCTTTCTGCGCACCGGCCAAGACGAGGTAGCGGCCAAACTCATCCGGAGCAACCTGGAACTCTTCGCCGAACTCGGGGTCAAACGGATCGTCTCGCCTTGCGGCGGCTGCTCCAAGACGCTCAAGCACGATTACCCCAAGTGGGCGAAAAAACTCGGCCTGCCTTTCGACGCCGAGGTGGTGCATTTCTCGGAGATGTACGCCGGGCTGATCGCCGAAGGGCGGATCAAACCGAATCGGACACTCGATATGACCGTCACCTATCACGATCCCTGCCACGTCGGCCGCTCCCAGGGTCTCTACGACCAACCGCGGGCGATCCTGGCCGCCATCCCGGGAGTTACGCTGGTCGAAATGGAAAACGTGCGCCAGAGCGCCCGCTGCTGCGGGGCCGGGGGCGGGGTCAAGGCCAATTACCCGGCCATGGCCGGAGAAATCGCCAAAAAACGAGTAAAGGAAGCCATGGACACAGGAGCGGAAACGCTCGTGACCATGTGCCCGTTTTGCCAGGCCAGTTTCGACGCGGCCATCAAGAATATCGGCGCACCTCTCGGCCTGATCGGGGTTGATGAACTGTTGCTGCAAGCGATGACACCATGAGTAGCGCGGCCTATTCCCAAGCGCCCGGCGCCATCGGGTGCGCCGCGCGGCCCGCCCCCGGCCGGGAATTGCGCGGCCGGGTCGAAAGTGTCTTTGCGCGCTCGGCCCACCTGCGCGCGCAAGACACCTTTCTCACCCTGGGGGGATGCGGTCTGCCCAAACATCCTTTTTCCATACTGACCCCGCAGTTCCCGACCGGCCTGCGCATGGGCCAAGGCTTTGCGCTGCGCGGGCCGAACCTGTGGCTGGAATGGGGCCCGGTCATTGATCTAGGCGGCTTGCGCCGTTTCCACCCGGCGCAAAAAATCGCGCGCCTGGCCAGGCCCGCCGATTTCGCCCGGGCGCTTGAGGCCGCGCGCGAGACGGAGCGGGGGCTTCCCGGCCAGGCCGGGTTGTTCGCCCTGGTCGCGGACGGCGATCACATAAGCCGCGCTTGCGGCCCACATGCCCCGGAAGAGTTGATGCGCGAGCGAGCCGAACGGCTTGCCTTGCGCCTGGGCCGCGCGGCGGCCGGGCGCGACTGGACCGGATTTATCCTCACTGCCGGGGACATGGCCGGCCTTGGCCTGGGACTTACGCCCTCGGGCGACGATTTCCTGGCAGGGATGCTCGCGGCCCTGCGCTTTTACGGCTTAAGCGGCGGAGAAATCACTCCCCAAGCGGTTTTGGACGCCGTGGCCGCAAATGCCGCGGGGCGCACCAGCGCCTTTTCCGGATTTCTCCTGCGAGGCGCGGCCAAGGGGCTCGTCGCCGAACCGGTCTGCCGCTGGCTTTGCGCCGTGTGCGCGGGGAAAATCCGGCTTACGGCCACGGCCACCCGCCAAGTTCTGGAGATGGGCTCAAGCAGCGGGGCCGACACCCTGGCGGGCTTGATCGCGGGCCTCACCGCGGCCACGGAGTCGTTATGCGCATAAACCCGGAACATGTCGCCGAAACCCTGCGCGCCTCACCGGTTTTCAAAGGCAAACGGCATATCCGCGCCGTGTCGCGGACCTTATCCGGCTTCGCCCGGGACCAGGGCATCGTCAACGGCGACGACGCCGCCGCCATCCCGGACGGCGACGGGTACCTGCTCCTGGCAGCGGACGGCATCACCACCGGCCTGATTCAGGACAATCCTTACCTGGCCGGGCGCTGCGCCGTTTTGGCCAACGTCAACGACATCTACGCCATGGGCGGTCGCCCCATCGCCATGGTGGACGTGCTCGGGGCGATCGACGATCAGGGCGCCATGGAGATCTGCCGGGGCATGCGCGACAACGCCGCCAGGTTCAAGGTCCCGATCGTGGGCGGCCATATCCTGCGCACCCGGTTCGAGCCCTGCCTGGCCCTGGCCATCCTGGGCCGGGCCAGACGCCTGATCACCAGCTTCGACGCCGCCCCTGGCGACGCTCTCGTGCTTGTCACCAAGCCTCGCGGCCAGTGGCTCGGCCAGTACGGCTTCTTCAATTGCACCCCGGACGCCGAGGACGCCACCCTGGTCTCCAATCTGGAGTTGCTCCCCCTGGCCGCCGAAGCCGGGCTGGTGCGGGCCGGCAAGGACGTGAGCATGGCCGGCATCGCCGGAACCACGCTCATGCTCGCGGAATCCTCGAAAACCGGGGCGGTCCTCGATTTGGACACGATCCGGCCCCCGGAAGGCGTGGATCTGGCCCCGTGGCTTTTGGCCTTCTTTTCCTACGGCTTCGTGCTGGCGGTCGATCCGGTCAAGACCGTTCCGCTGTGTGCGCATTTCCGGCAGGCGGGCTTAAGCGCCCTTACGATCGGCGAGATGCACCCCGGCTCCTCGGTTGTCCTGCGCGCCTCGGGCCGGCAGGCTGAGCTGTGGAACCACCGCGACAACCCTTTTACAGGATTCGCCAAGCCATGAACGACACCTTGGAGCAATTTAGAACAACCAAACGCTTTTTCGTGCCCAACGAGGACGCCCGGGTGGTCATCAAGGCGCTGGGGTTGCTACCGCGTCCAGTACTGTCCCCGGCCTTTGTCGGCGGTTCGGGCATGCTCATGCTGCAAGCCGCCACCTGCTTGCAAGGTGGCGTCGAACCCGTCTTTGTCGACATCTCGCTGGCCCAGGCGCGTTTGTTCGTGCGCCTGCAATACGCCCTGGAATTGGCCCGCACTCCAGAGGACCTTTGCCGCTGGTTCGCGGCCGAGGTATATCCCGAATTGCGCGAGTATTACGCCGGCCGGGACCAGGACTATCCCTTGGAAAACGTCCTAAACGCCCTTGAGAACATCTTCGGTATAGGCCTGTTCTTTGACCCGGAGGATTTCGCCAAGGCCAAGAACGCCGCGCGCCACGCCCTGCCGCGAGTGTCCGATGTTGCAACCTACCTTGCCCACCGGAAGCGCGATCATGATTTCATCCATTTGAGCAACGTCGCCGACTATCTTCCGCCCCGGTCCCTTGAGGCTTTGTTTGCGGCCTGCGCCACCCATCCGGGCCCGGTGTACCTGCTGCTCACTTCGGCCTGCCCGGACCAGGGGGCGGCGCGCCTGGCCTGGGAGCAAAACGGCTACCGTGAACACCCGGCCAGCGCCGATCTCACCAAGGCGAACCAGGGGCTGGGCTCGGCCACGCTTACGCGACCTTGGAACCGACCGGGAACAATCCATCTGCTTTGTCGGGAGGAATAAGCGCATGCGTTTCTTGTCACGGCTGATATCCATGTTCCTTGTTGCCTGGTGTTTTTTCACATTGGCGGCGGCGCAAGCCCAAAGCGCCGCTCCGGTCAGGCTCGCCTACCTGCAAAACGACATCCATCACCTCGCCTTGTGGGTGGCCCTGGACAAGGGCTTTTTCCGCGATGAGGGCGTGGACGTGACCGTGGCCGGGGTCTTCCGGGCCGGCTCCGAGGTCGCCGGCGCCCTTGGCGCCAGCCAACTGGACATGGCCTACCTGGGCGAGGCCCCGGCGACCATCGCGGCCGTGCGCGGCACGGCGCATATCCGCGTCGTGGCCCAGGTGAATACCGAGGGCTCGGCCCTGGTGGCGCGCTCCGAGGCGGCCATAACCGCGATCGAGGATTTGCGCGGCAAGACCGTGGCCGTGCCGGCGCTTTCCTCGGTCCAGGACGTGCTGTTGCGCAAGGCCTTGGCCTCGCGCGGAATTCCGGCCGCCTCGGTGAACGTCATCGTGCTCGGCGCGCCGGAGATGATTCCGGCCATGCGCGCCGGCCAGATCGACGCCTTCGTTGCCTGGGAGCCCTATCCCTCGCGGGCCGTTACCTCGGGAGCTGGGCGGATCGTAAGCGCCTCGGCCGACATCTGGCCGCTTCATCCCTGTTGCGTCCTTGCGGCGGACAAAGCCTTTCTCGCGGCAAGGCCCGCCGAGGCGGCTGCCGTGGTCCGCGCCCACGTCAAGGCCACCGCCTTTATCCGCGAGCATCCGATTGAGGCGGCGGCCGTGGCCGCGAAATATACCGGCATAAGCCAGTCCGAGGCGGCCGAGGCCATCGCCCACGTGCGCTATGACGCGGTGATCAATGTCGAGGGCGAGCGGGAATACCTGCGGCTTTTGATCCAACTGGACTTTATCCAGATCAAGGACCCGGATGCGTTCCTGGACGATTTTTTGGGCGTCGCCGCCAAGGCGCCGGAAGCGCGATGAAAAAGATCTCCCTGCTCCTGCCCTGCCTGCTGGTCGGGCTGTGGCAACTGGCCTGTTCGCTCAGGCCGGGCGCCTATGATCTTGTGGCCTCGCCGGCCGGAGTCCTGGCCGGGCTGGCCGACCTGTGCCTGACCGGCATGCCGCCGGGGCGCCTGTTGCCCGGACATATCCTGTACAGCCTGAGCCGGATATTTTTCGGTTTTTCCCTGGCCGCGGCTTGCGGCGTGCCGCTTGGCATCCTTTCCGGCGGCAACCCGAAGGCGCGGGCGCTGGTCATGCCGTTGATCGATTTTTTTCGGCCCATTCCGCCCCTGGCCTGGATTCCCATGGCCATCATCTGGTTCGGCATAGGATTCAGATCCGCCGTGTTCATCATCTTCCTTGGAGCCTTTTTCCCCATTGCCTTGAACACCTGCATCGGAGTGGCGACCGTGGACCGCGGCTACCTGGACGTGGCTCGCACCTTCAATGCCGGCCGCCTGGACATCTGGCGCAAGGTGCTCATCCCGGGGGCGGTGCCCTCGATTTTCACCGGCCTGCGCCTGGGCCTGGGCATCGGCTGGATGACCTTGGTGGCGGCCGAGTTCACCGGGGTCAGGCAGGGTTACGGGCTGGGCTACATGATCATGACCGCCCGCGACCTGCAACGCATCGACGAGGTCATGGCCGGCATGGCCGTGATCGGACTGATCGGTTTGGCCATTGAATGGGGCATGACCAAGCTGGCCGGACACATCCTCGGAGGACGCCGGGTGGGACAATGGATACGCATCTGAAAATCACCGGCTTAAAGAAACGATTTGGCGTTGAAGGGCAGGGCTGCCCGGTCACGGTGCTTGACAGTCTCGATTTTTCATGTGCTAAGGGTTCGTTTATCACCATCGTGGGCGCCAACGGCTGCGGCAAGTCCACCCTCCTGCGGATCATCGCCGGGCTCGAAGAGCCCAGCGAAGGAACGATCAGACTCGCCGGGAAACCCTTGGACCGCAGGACGGCACGGCTTGGCATGGTCTTTCAGGAGCACGCGCTGTATCCCTGGCGCACGGCCGTGGAGAACATCGAGATCGGGCTGGAACTCAAGGGCATGCCAAGGGCAACGCGACGGGAGGCCGCCATGGAGTATATCCGGGCCTTTGGTCTGGAAGGCTTTGAATCGGCCTATCCCAGCGAACTCTCGGGCGGCATGAAGCAACGCGTGGCCATAGCCCGCGCCCTGGTCGCCGACCCAGAACTGGTGCTCATGGATGAACCGTTTTGTTCCCTGGACAGCCAAACCCGCAACACGATGCAGCAGTTCCTGCTCGATGTCTGGTCGCGCCGGGGGGACACCGTCTTGTTCGTGACCCACAGCGTGGACGAGGCCGTATTTCTCGGCGACGAGATATTGGTCCTATCCCGGCCGCCCGCCCGGATCGCGGACATCGTTCCCGTGGATTTGCCGCGTCCCAGAGACCGAACCAGCCTCAAAGCCAACGCTATTCGCAAGCAAATCCTCAATATGCTCGAGAACCGGGTCAGTGCCGCGACATATCTGGGTCCAGCCATGATGGAAGCTCTCGGAACCCAAGAGATCTCCCGTGAATCCGAATAATTTCAATTTGGATTCCGAGAGCTTCCAGCTTTTGCTTCTGGAAATGGCGCAACAGCGTTCGGTCGAGGATTTGCTGCAACTGGTGACATCCTCGCTGGCCGCAACGCCCGGCGTGGCCCTGGCGCGGGTCTGGATGATCGCCCCCGGGGACATTTGCGGCACATGCAGGGATTCTGCCGCCTGCCTGGACAACAGCCACTGCCTGCACCTGATGGCCAGCAAAGGCGCATCCCTCGACAACAAGACCACCTGGAACAGTATCGCCCATAGCGCTTTCCTGCGTTTCCCCATCGGCGTGCGGAAAGTGGGCCAGATCGCCGCCTCGGGCCAGCCCGTCATCATCCCACGCATCGAAAAGAACGCCAACTGGATCGCCGACCCGGCCTGGGTGGAAAGGGAGCGCATCCTCAGTTTCGCCGGCCAGCCGCTGATCCACAAGGGGGAAGTCCTGGGCGTGCTGTCCATTTTCATCCGTGTCGCCCTGGAAGGAGGAATGGCGCTTGGGATGTTGCGCATGATCGCCGATCATTTGGCCTATGCCGTGGCCAACGCCCGGGCATTTGCCGAGATCGAGCGGCTCAAGCGGCAAATCGAGAGCGAAAACGCCTACCTGCGCGAAGAAGTCAACATCGCCCAGTCCTTTAGCGGGATCATCGGCAAAAGCGAAGCCTTGCAAAACATCCTGCACAAAATCGATCTCGTTGCGCCCATCGACACCAACGTGCTCATCACCGGCGAATCGGGCACGGGCAAGGAACTCATCGCCCGTGAGATCCACGGTCGTAGCGGGCGAGCCAGTCGGCCGATGATCAAGATCAATTGCGCCGCCATTCCCAAGGATCTCTTCGAGAGCGAATTCTTCGGGCACGCCAGGGGGGCCTTCACCGGCGCGCATAAGGACCGGTGCGGCTTTTTCCAAACCGCCGACGGCGGGACGCTCTTTCTCGACGAGGTCAGCGAAATCCCCCTCGGTCTCCAGAGCAAGCTCCTGCGCGTTTTGCAAGAGGGCGAATACCAGCGCGTGGGCGAAGAAAAAGTCCGCAAGGTGGATGTGCGCATCATCTCGGCCACCAACTGCAACCTGGAAAAAGAGGTCAAGGCCGGACGTTTCCGGGAGGACCTCTATTACCGGATCAATGTTTTCCCCTTTGCCCTTCCCCCCTTGCGCGAACGCAAGGAGGACATCCCTTTACTCGCCAAGCACTTCCTTTCCCTGACCGCGCAAAAGCTCAACCGTCCGGCGGTCAAGCTGACCCAGGCGGACATCGAGGCCTTAAGCCAGTATGATTGGCCGGGCAATATCCGCGAACTCCAAAACATCATCGAACGAGCCGTGATCACATCCCACCTTGGCAAGCTCAATTTCGACATCCCTTCGGGAATCCACCTGGGTATCGACGCCATCGCAAAGGTCTCCAGACAGATCGGCAAGCACAAGATCCTCACCGATGCAGAGATACGCAGTCTTGAAAAAGACAATCTGATTGAGGCGCTCAGGCTTTGCAACGGCAAGATCTACGGCCCAAGAGGCGCGAGCGAAAAGCTCGGGATAAAACCGACCACGCTGATTTCGCGCATGAAAAAGATGGGGATCGCCATGAGCGATTGGTCCGGCAGCGATCAGCCAGACCAGACCGAACCATTGATACCAGTGAAACCAGGCCAGACCGAATAGGTATTCAAGTAAACAAAGTTTTAAGAAACATTTTAACAAGAGGCAAAACCCAATCTTTTATGAGCCGAACTCAAAGTCCAACGACAATCCACTGCTAGCAGCGAAATCTCGCCGTAAACATCGAAGAATCACAGCCGCAATACATCAAAAATCAACGATTTTTAATTTTTTTTATGATGTGATGCCTCTACAAAACAATTTTCGGCGAGAGGCAGCCTGGAATCCTGAATGTATTCTTGTCTTTGATCAATCATGCCGCTTCGTTACCAACCAAGCCATCAATCGCGCCACATTTCGGCATGCTGCTTGCTAAACACTTATTAGATAATTCTGGCAGGAGGATGTCGTGGACACGCAACATATTTTCAATTCTATCCACTTATATTGCCGCATGAGAGACTGCCATGTCCCGAAGCCTATCGCAATGTGGCTTTCACAAATATGGGAGAGACTCGTCCATATCATTATATACGACACCGCTTTTGACGATTTACATGCCAACAAGACAATAAATAATCCATTGTATAATGCGAAAAATATACCAATATCAACATGTAAAAATATTATACAGGCAAAAAATTTTTCATTAAAAATAAACAATATTAATGAAAATAATTTTTATAATGTATCATCTCTGCAAGACATAATCTCATTCCTGGTAACACAGCAGCAATTGTTTTAGTAAAACATCAAAAGAATAACGTTAATGCCAGAGGAGGTAATTATGCCACAAATAGACACAGGAAATACTGCATTCATGCTTTTATGCTCCAGCCTAGTTATGCTTATGACCCCTGGCCTTGCATTTTTTTACGGTGGGCTTGTAGGACGCAAAAATGTTCTTGGTATAATGATTCAAAGCTTTGTTTCCATGGGATGGACCACGGTGCTTTGGTGGGCTTTTGGATTCTCTATGTGCTTTTCTGGAGATATGAAGTCAGGGACCGACATCTTGGGAATAATTGGAAACTTTAACTGGTCTTTCCTTCGAGGTATCACGCTGAGTACGCCTTCTGCCGCTAATGAATCAATTCCGATGTTTGTCTTCTTCGCCTATCAGATGATGTTTGCCATCATTACGCCCGCTCTCATTACGGGAGCTTTCACAAACCGTATCACATTCAAAGCCTATTTCTGGTTTCTCACTGGATGGCTTATATTGGTATACTTCCCATTTGTGCATATGATATGGGGAGGTGGAATTCTTGCGGAGCGGGGAGTTAAAGATTTTGCAGGCGGTATCGTGGTGCACAATATCGCGGGTATAGCGGCTTTGGCTTCCGTCATTTATGTCGGCAAACGCAAGGTCGCGGACCACGGCCCTCATAGTATCCCTCTGGTTGCTCTTGGCACGGGTCTCCTGTGGTTCGGATGGTATGGGTTCAACGCGGGCAGCGAATTTAAGGTCGACTCAATAACCGCGTTGGCTTTTATTAATACGGACATTGCTGCCTCCTTTGGCGCCGTGAGTTGGCTGCTTGTGGCTTGGGTCGTGGAAAAAAAGCCCAAATTTCTGGGGTTGCTCACCGGCGCGGTGGGGGGACTGGCCTCGGTCACGCCCGCCGCGGGCTACGTTTCTCCGGCAATTGCAGCCCTTATCGGGACTCTCTCTGGCGTTGTATGTTATTGCGCCGTTGAGCTTAAAAACAAAGCCGGTTGGGATGACGCCCTTGATGTCTGGGGTGTACATGGAGTTGGCGGGTTCCTTGGCATCATCATGCTTGGCGTGTTTGCCTCAACCGAATGGAACCCCGTGGAATCCGGCGGCGTGAATGGTTTGCTGGCGGGCAACCCGCATTTCTTTTATATACAGCTTATCGCCGTCGCTCTTTCTTCCTTGTGGGCCTATATCTTTACATATGGCATGTTGTGGGTAATCGATGGAATAACACCAGTAAAGGTTTCGGAAGCTCACGAGGAAGTCGGACTGGACGAGGCTCTTCATGGAGAAAGAGCTTACCTGGAGCAAATTTAATAATCCTCCTCCCCCCCGGTTTCTCCGGGGGGGAGGAGGATTCCTTATCCGATCAACCACTCTCATTCTCGGTTCGGAATCGTTGGGGACACCGCAACCCCAAAAACAACGGCCTTTGCTCAGGGAAATGAGAGCATCCATGGTGTTGGGGTGACAACCGGAGTGGCAAGAAAAAATTATGTTTTGGCGGTGCAGCGGTCTCGAAAATAATTTTCGCGGAAGCTAATGAAAAATTCTGGACGCCTGGTAGAAACATCCCGACTGTAGCTCATGACTTTTTTTATGTTGATCCTCTAAAAGGCATACCCTTATGTGAAGCCGAATCTCGCAGAGATATTAATGGGAGCACGAAAATTAAGAAATTTTCTGCTCCCATTAATATTGAGAATCAGTTCGAAGTCAACGCTGACTCGGCATGGCGTTGCCTTAAAAATAACTACCTTATCATCTGGAATGAAAAATTGAGTTTTTCACACAAACGCAACAGTATAATGACTGGCATATAAAAGACTCATCATTGCTCATTTAGCAGTTCGCTAACGTGCATGGATTACAATTCGTTGTCGTGACCCTGTCTTGGATTGTTTACGCTGACAGCTTCACTGAAAGTTAATGATGGGATATATGATCAAAACTTCTACAACGGAGGAGTCGTATGTCAGACGAGATTCGAATTGTGGACACGACGGGAAATATGTTCCCGTTGGCTTTTGTCACTGTCGGCATGAATTTGATTTTGCTTAACCTTGCCAACGCAGGATACTATCCTCTGGATTCGATGATCCTGGCCATGTGTCTTTTCTGCGGCGGTTTCGGACAGTTTTTCGCCGGAACCTGGGCGTGGCGCAAGGGCATCTCGTTCGCTGCAACCGCCTTGACAATGTACGGGTTGTTCTTCCTGACGCTGTTCGGTTTGATCGTGTTCCCTGGTTTCGGCATCGGCAAAGCCCCTACCGCTATAGCCATGGGCGCCTTCATGATTGTTTGGGGCATTTTCACCGTGTTCATGTTTATCGGAACGCTCAAGTTATACAAGGCATTGCAGGTCGTCTTCGGTCTTCTGGCCGTGCTGTATTTCCTGCTGGGCGCGGGCAGCCTCACCGGCAATGCCTCTATTTCGTCCTTGGCCGCTTGGGAAGGCATCGCTACCGGCGTTGCGGCTCTATACTTCGGTGTCGCCAATGTCCTCAATGATGTCTACGGCAAGCAAGTAATGCCAATATAACCGCAAGTATCGATGAAGGCCATGCTCAATTTCGCGGGTGCGGTATGTCCGCGTGGAGAGCAATGAGAAGGGTTGCACTCATACGAAGCCTGGTGTGACCCTTCTTAAAAAACTCTGATAATCATAATTTTGTATTAATTAATTTTACCATTTATATGCGGAGACATACCATGAAACTTAAAAGCACAAATTTATTTTTAATGATTTTTGCATGCATGGTTATTGCCGGAGATATAATGGTAATTTTATCGATGAATATTTTTAATAATGATGTTGTGCCAACAGCAAAACAGTACATGGCTTTGATCATTATTCACATAGTCATACTGATATTATTGTTCATATTTATTCGAGGAAAGCTCCTTATCCCTCTTCGTATTTTGTCAGAATTTAGCAAAGAAATTGCTTCGGGAAATTTCAATACACGACTTGAGCGTGCGTTTCATTTTGAAACGAAAGATCTTGCTCAATATCTGGAGCTGATGAGCAAAGAAATGAAAACCCGGCTCGGCTTTTCAAATGGAGTGCTCCGGGGCGTGGCGACGCCTATCATCGTAAGCGACACAAAAAATCAGCTTACACATACCAATGAGCAGATGCTCCGTTTGCTGCGCCGGGACGGCGTCCCAAAAGATTACGTTGGATACGACGCGGGAAAGTTTTTTTTCGGCGAAACAGGCAAAACATCGATCACGGCTCGATGCATCAAGGAAAAGCGCGTCTACACGGGCGTGGAAGCGGACGTGACCATTCATAACGGCATGAGATTGTCCATCAAGGCTGATGCCGCGCCGATTTTCGATCTCAACGGCGAGTTGATCGGCGCCCTGACAACAGTGACCGACCTGACAGACCTCAAAGAACAACAACGACTCGTCGCCTCTCAAAAGGACGCCATGGTCGAGGCGGCCAGCCTTGTCGAACAGGTGTCCGACAAGTTGCAGGCATCGACGGATGAATTTTCCACGCAGGTTGAGCTATCCAGCCAGAGGGCGTCGGAGATATCGAGCCGAATGAGTCAAATCGCCGCGGCGATGGAAGAGATGAACGCCACGGTGATGGAGGTGGCCAAGAACGCCTCCATGGCCGCGGAATCCGCCGGAAAGGCCTCGAAAAAGGCCGATGAGGGCTCAATGGTGGTGCGTCAGGTCGTCGCCGGCATCAACGAAGTCCAACAGAAGGCCTTGGGGCTTAAGGCCGACATGACTGCCCTCGGCGAACAGGCCCAAGGCATCGGGGCGATCATGAACGTCATTTCCGACATCGCCGACCAGACCAACCTCTTGGCGCTCAACGCCGCCATCGAGGCGGCTAGGGCGGGCGATGCCGGACGCGGCTTCGCCGTGGTCGCGGACGAAGTCCGCAAACTGGCCGAAAAAACCATGGTCGCAACCAAGGAAGTCGGGGACGCCATCCACGCCGTACAGACCGGCACCGGCAAGAACATAGAAAACGTCGACCTCGCCGTGCGCAAGATCAATGACGTCACCGGCTTGGCCGGAAAGTCCGGCGACGTATTGGACGAGATCGTGTCACTGGTGGACGTGACCACCGACCAGGTACGCTCCATCGCCACGGCCACCGAGGAGCAGTCCGCGGCAAGCGAGGAAATCAGCGGCTCCATCGGGGGAATCAACGGGATTTGCGACGAGACGGCCACGTCCGCCCGCCAATCCGCCGCAGCCGTTGCTGAATTGGCCGATCAGACCAAGTCTCTTGGAAACCTGATCGACAAAATGCGTCAAGCTTGAGGTCGTCAAGATGCCTTGAAGGATCCCAAGCAGATCCATTGCCACAAATACCGCCCCCCTTTGTATTCGAGCCTGGGTTCTGGGGCCAGGTGACTCCAGATTGTGGATTTTATCAAAATTTCCCGGAATGACGACATGTTGACAAGGTCAGGCGAACGGGGGGCGAGATGGCGAAACAATGCCGGTTCGAGGCGGAACGCAAGATGGCGGCTGCAAAATTGGCTTGCGGCAGGGACTTCGGAGAGCAGATTGAGGCCATAAACAAGTACGGCAATCACGGAGTCAGCCCGGTCCTGCGGGCCGGGGTGCTGGCCGCGCACGGCATCCGCAACCCAAAAGACAAGGCTGACGTCGCCGTATTCTTCGGGTGTTACCGTCCGTTCACCACCCCTTTTCTGCTTCGCGACTACTTGCGCTTGCTGGATATCCTCGGGGTCGACTACACCTTTTTCAAGCGCGAATACTGTTGCGGGCTACCGTTGGTCATGCAAAGCGACCAGGGCGAACTGGCAGACAACCGTCTGGCCGGGTACGAGTTCAACCAACGCAACCTGGCCCTCGCCCGGGACAAGGGCGCTTCCAGCATGGCATACTGTTGTATGGGCTGCGTTTACGCCGCCAAATATCATTTCAGGGAGGAGCAGGGCGAGCACGCCTATATGCTCGACGTGATTTGCAACGCCCTGGACGGCAAAATTTTGCGAATCGCGCCCCTGACCGTGGGTTATTTCGGGGGCTGCCAAACCTTTTACAACAGCGTTTTTCCCGGCGTTACCCTCGATTGGGCGCGCTACCGCAGGGAACTTGCTCGCATCGAAGGCTTAAAGATCGTGGATCTGTCGAGTTCCCGTTGCTGCAAACACGCCGCTGACATGATCGTGGACCAGGCATGGAAGCAAAATCTCGATACCATCGTGACCCCCTGCAACGGCTGTTATGCGGCATTGAAGCTTGCGGCGAACAATAAGGTCGGGCTGCTTACCGTGCCGGAAATTTTATTGCGAGCTTTTGGGTATGAGGCTCCTCGGGGCGTCTGAATCTGGGCAAATGTCCAGCCCCAGGGCCTAGCCAGAGGCAATCGAGAATTTTCTCATTTTCACTGGTCCATTTTTTGGGGAGCAGGTCAACGGTCAAGTCACGATTAAGATGCTTCTTTGACAGAATTCTGGGATCGGGCTAGATTTTAGCTATAATAGTCTTCCAAAACCTCCACTGAGGTCTACAACGGAAAACCCGATGGAGTATGTCTCATGAGCGGAAAAAACGTCTTCAGCATTTGTGGCATGTGCACCGTCCGTTGCCCCATTATGGCCGAAACGGAAAACGGCCGTGTTATCCGCTTGCAAGGTAACCCGTTTGCCCCGGGAGTGGCCGGGTCGTTATGCCCTAGAGGCGCCGCCGGCATGGCCCTGTCTTACGATCCCGAGCGGTTAAAATGCCCGCTTATCCGCGTTGGCGAACGCGGCGAAGGCCGGTGGCGCGAGGTATCCTGGGATGAAGCTCTAAACTACGTGGCCGAAAAGATTAAGGCCGTGCAGGCCGCCCACGGGGCTAGAAGTGTCATGTGGTCTGACCGAGGTGGGGCGTTCAACGACCTTAACAAAGCATTCATGCGCGGCCTGGGTTCGCCCAACTACCACACCCACGACAGCGCTTGCTCCCGCAACGTCCATCATGCCGCGTTGTCATTGTTCGGCATGGAGCGCAAAGACATCACCTATGACCTCAAAAATGCGCACCACGTTGTATTGCAGACCCGTAACATCTTCGAGTCGGTCAATGTGGCCGAAGTCAATAACCTCCTGGATGCCATGGACGCTGGCTGCAAACTCTCCGTCATTGACATCAGGGCAAGCGTCAGCGCCTGCAAGGCAGATAATTTTTTCCTGGTCCGGCCAGGAACGGACTACGCATTCAATCTTGCTGTTATCCACGTCCTGTTGATGAAGGACCTCTATGATAAGGCCTTCGCCGCTCAACATATCGACGGACTGAAAGCCCTGGCCGCTTTTATCGTACCCTATACGCCTGCCTGGGCTGAGACCGAGACCGGAATAGCCGCCTCACGAATCGTGGACTTGGCCGAGCAACTAGCCACAGCCTTGCCAAAGGTCATCTGGCATCCTGGTTGGATGAGCTCACGCTACCGCGATTCCTTTCAGGTTTCCCGAACCGCTTATATCATCAATGCCCTTCTCGGTTCGGTCGGAGCCAAGGGCGGCCTAGCTATCGCGAATTCTCCTTCGGACGTGGGCAAGGCCGAACTTGCCGAACTCGCCGCCTTATATCCAAAATCCCAGGAGAAGCGCGCCGACGGCTCAGGCTGGAAGCTCCCGCATATAGACGCCGGACCAGGGCTTTTGCACCTCGCCCTGAAAGCCGTGGCAAGCGACGACCCCTATCCGGTCAAAGCCTACATCGCTTTTCGCCACGACCCGCTCATGGCCTATCCCGACCCGCAGGAGCAACGCCGCATCCTTGCTAAACTTGACCTGATGGTCTCCATCACCTTCAGTTGGTCGGAGACGGCCTGGCTCTCGGACGTGGTGCTGCCGCTGTCTCCCTATCTGGAGCGGGAATCCATCATTGCCCTCAAGAAGGCCCCAAACCCTTCGTTTTTTGTACGCCACCGGGCCATGGAACCATGTCATGACACCCGCGCCGATTGGGAAATCATCAGTGGGTTGGCGAGGCATCTGGGATTAAACAAGCTCGCTTTTGATAATATTGATGACATATGGGCTTACCAACTAGCTCCGACCGGCTTGAGCATGGCCGATTTCACTGCAACTGGAATGGTCTTTCTCGCCGATACGCCTTATTACCGAGAGCGGGAAAATCTCAAATTCAAGACGCCCTCCGGCAAAATTGAAATCGTGTCCGAAAAACTCGAAAAAGCCGGACTGCCTTCTCTTTCACCCTACACCCCCCCCCAGACCCCACCGGAAGGAACATTTCGAATTACCTTCGGCCGCGTAGCCCTGCACACCCAAGGCCATACCGTTAACAATCCGGTTCTTTTTGCTCGGATGCCGGAGAACATTTTGTGGATCAACGCCGAGCGAGCGAAGGAGCTTGGCATCAATGATGGTGATCTGGTCAGTGTTGGCAATGCCGGGCATAGTGGCGCGATCCGGGCCTTTGTCACCGAGTTTATACATCCAGAGGCGTTATTCATGGTGCACGGATTCGGCCACGACTTACCGGTCGAATCGCGGGCTAGAGGACGGGGAGTGGCTGACAATGCGCTAATGGCAGGAGGACTTTTCATCACCGACCCCTATGGGGGAGGCGTGGCCATGCAGGAGCATTTCGTACGGGTGACCAAAGCCGTCTAAGTCCGCATGCGCCCAGTGAGGACTTTTTTTCCGAACAAAACACGTGGGAAGGGGCAGTACTGGGCCAGAAGCCTCTCTTGAACGGCGGCGGCGCTCTCGTTGAAGTCCACTTTGATGGTCGTCACACCAAATCCCGCGCTCTTGAAGCCATCGACAAGGGAAGCGAGCATGTCTTCCGACAGCGGCACTTTGCTTGCCGTGCGTACATCCCACGGATTACCAAAGCCGGCTTTCTGGACCCCGATGAAGTCCGGCCCCTTGTTTCCACTGCAGACAACGGTCAAGTCACGGTTAAGATGCTTCTTTGACAGAATTCTGGGATCGGGCTAGATTTTAGCTATAATAGTCTTCCAAAACCTCCACTGAGGTCTACAACGGAAAACCCGATGGAGTATGTCTCATGAGCGGAAAAAACGTC
>Ga0326727_10006103_pt1 | contig 33469 bp, 40 predicted proteins | sample MB2enrmetagenome_FD_207643 | JGI IMG/M metagenome (GOLD analysis project Ga0326727, IMG submission 207643) | Lab enriched peat soil microbial communities from McLean, Ithaca, NY, United States - MB29MY | ecosystem: Environmental > Terrestrial > Soil > Wetlands > Peat | place: USA: New York...
AAGGACGAGATTTAGAATTTGTACTATTAGGTGTGACAATACATAAGGTTTATCATCCATAAAGGCAATCCGAAAAACGATGGCTGAGGAGACGAAGCGTCAGAGTATGAAGGAAGACATAATCGAGCAAATAGAGAAGCTCGACGTCTTGCGTGAGAAAGGATTCATCACTAGCGAAGCGTACGAAAAACGAAAAGCTGAATTACTCGAAATCCTCTGAGATCGTGCACATCTGTGCAGCGTTCACTTGAGGCCTTGTTTTCTCAAGAATTTTTGCATCTGTTTTTGAGAGCGGACGCCTTTCATCGCCCGCTGCATCGCTTTGTGATACTTCAAGAGCTCGCGCACGTAGTCAGAAGTGACTCCTGAGCCGCGTGCGATCCGCTTTATCCGTGAACTTCGAATCATCCGTGGATGCTCGAGCTCTTCGTCCGTCATTGAGTCCATTACGACCTTGAAACGTTCTAGGGTTTCTTTCGTTGATTGAAGCGCCCCGTTGGGGATGTCGACGCCGAGTGATCCGAGGGGAAGCATTTGAACGATCTTGGTTAGAGGGCCCATCTTGCGTATCGCGTCCATTTGTTTGTACATGTCTTTGAGCGTAAACTCACCTTTGAGCATCGCCTCCGCCTCTTCCATCTCGATGGGGGGTTCTTCTTCGATCATCTCGACGAGGGTTTTCATGTCGCCCATGCCGAGCAGTCGAGAGATGAATCGGTCTGGTTCAAACTTCTCGAGGTCGTCGATGGTTTCGCCTATGCCGATAAACGCGATGCCCGTTCCGACCTCGGCCACCGCAGAGAGCGCCCCACCACCTTTCGCAGTCCCGTCGAGCTTCGTCACAATAACGCCGGTTAAGCCGATTGCTTCGTTGAACGCTTTCGCTTGTTCGCTCGCTTGCTGACCGATGCCAGAGTCGAGCACCAGAAAGCGCTGGTCTGCTTTCGACGTTTCGTTGATTGCCTTCATCTCGAGAACCAAGTCCGTTTCGAGTGCATGGCGCCCCGCGGTGTCAACGAGTATGACGTCATAGCGTTTCAGCTCGACTAAGCCCCTGGTGGTGATTTCGACCGCGTCGCTGCTCTCCGGTTCACCGTAGAAAGCGACGCCGATTCGCTCGCAGAGCTGTGAAAGCTGGTCGTACGCCCCAGGGCGGTAGGTGTCCGCGCAGATGACCGCGGCTTTTAGACCTTTTTTCTGAAAAAATCGCGCGAGCTTCGCAGTAGTTGTGGTTTTGCCGCTGCCCTGGAGGCCGACCATAATCACCGTATGGCGGGTGAGCGGCACTAAGATCGGCTCACCGAGCAGCGCGACAAGCTCTTGATACACTATGTTGATGACGTGCTGACGCGGATTCAGCTTCCCAGAGAGCTCCTCTTTTAGCGCCCGATCTTTGATGCGTTTCGACAGCTGTTGCACCAGCGCGACGTTGACGTCGGCACTGAGGAGCGCCCGCTGAATGTCTTTGACGACTTCGTTGAGCGTTTTTTCGTCAATGCGATTCGCTCGCGCTATCTTCTTTAGCGTATCACGAAGTGAGCTGCCGAGGTTTTCCATTACCATTTACGTCTCTGCCTCGCCGAACAGTCTGCTTACAAGCCACTGGGGGTTGAACTTGACAATGTCGTCGTATTTTTGTCCGAGTCCTAAAAAGAGGATTGGCTTGTTCGTCGCGTGCGCTATTGAGATGGCGGTCCCTCCTTTTGAATCGGCATCCACTTTGGTGAGAATTGATCCATCGATGGCCATTGCGGTATTGAACTGTAGCGCGCGTTCAACTGCGTCATTGCCCGCGAGGGCTTCGTCGACAAAAACCACAAGATCCGCGTCAATCACTCGCTCAATTTTCTTAAGTTGATTCATGAGGTTAACATTGGTGTGGATTCGCCCGGCGGTATCTGCAAGCACCACGTCCTTGTGTTTTGCGCGCGCATACTGCACCGCGTCATAGATGACAGCAGCGGGATCCGCGCCCTGCTGGTGCTTGATGAGCTTCACTCCCAGGTTATCAGCGTGTCGCGCAATCTGTTCAAGCGCGCCGGCCCGGTACGTGTCCCCTGCCGCGAGCACAACTGCATACCCCTGATTCTTGAGGCGGTATGCCAGTTTTGCAATGGTCGTAGTCTTTCCTGTGCCATTGATGCCAGTAAACACGATGGTCACAGGTTTTGGTGCTTGTTTAATAAGTTCGTCGAAATCAAGGCCGTTCACGTCGAGCACTTTTAAAATTCCGTCGCGCAACGCCTGCTCGACTAGTGCGCCGACATCCTGGCGCCACTTGCGCTTGGTGCCAACCAGCTCCTTTTTTACCGTGTCAACGATCTCTTCAGAGACTGACATCGCCACATCGCTTTCAAGGAGGGCAATCTCAAGATCCCATAGCGGCTCTTCTAGGTCTTTTTCCTTTATTTCTCTTTCAAAAAGGGACCTGCCCCTTGTGGGTCTTGTGGCATCGCCTGGCTCTTCCCGCTGCGTCGCCGCTTCAGCCGACTGAGAGACTCCGACTGCTTCATCATCGTGAGCAGCGGCTGGCATATATGTCTCGCCTGCGGTTTCTTTTGGACCTTCGGTTAGGCGTGCTGCATCATTCGAAGAGGCCTCGACCTCTGCATCATCGAGCTCGTGCTCCTTGTTAGTGACAGTGTTCTTGAACTGATTGAGTTTTTGCCGCAAGCCTTCAAACATCTAGCGTGCCGCCTGTGACTGCGATTGGTACGCCTGTAATTTCGCTTGGAGCGCGTAGATTTGTGAGCCGATCTGATTCAGTCGAGCCGCGAATTGTCTTTGCATGTCCGTTAGTTTTTTCTTTCGGTCGTTGAGGTACGAAACCGCTTCGGTGACGTCCACCTCAGCAGAGACGTTCGCGCCGAGTCCGATGATAACCCGTTTGGTTTGAGGAATGCTGCCATAGACGAACGAGCTTGCCCCGATCGGTATAAGCGTTTCGTTGCCGATCTTTGGCTTGGAAAGAGCTTCAACAGCCGCGATCGCGTTTTCTATCTCATTGATGGTGAAGCTGATGACCTCCATTTGTTGTTCGTACGCACGCGCTTCTGCCTCTGTTTGTTGGAGTTGGGCGACCAACACGCGCACTTCTTGCTCGCTAGCCATGCTATCACACTTCTTCCGCTTCGATGGATTCAATTCGAATCATCTTCCGCTTTAGGCCGTGCTCACTGCCGATGAGCGAGTAGAGCTTTTCGGCGGCATTTTTCTCGTTGTTGCTCGAGAGCTTTTTTGTGAATCGTTCCCACGAACGTCCTGCTTTGAAGGAACCCGTTATTTGAAAGGTTTTGCTTTCCACAGTTACACCATCCATCGATCAGCGTGTGATAGGCGCATTGGGCGTGCGCACATGAGGCTGACGTCGTCACTGCCGAGGATCACTCGATCATTGAGTTATTCGCGAAGTTATCTGTTAAATAGCTATCCAAACTGACGAGCGCGGCGTTTGTGGCGGTCTAAAGGCTACAAAAACCCTAACGAGTCTTCTATCCGGCCGAGCTCTATTCCTGTCGTCTCTACTCCTACGACGTAGCCCTTTGTGTTTGCGAGAAGTGAAGATCCCACGAGCGGCGATCCATAGTTCACGGTGCCGATGTTGACGGGAACGCCGAAGGTGTCGTCCAGCTTCGAAAGCTCTCCCTCTGTCGCTTTTGGATGCGCCAAAACGCCTTTGTTCGTTGCGCACGCAGCCATCCCCACCGTCTTCAGTCCGGCGACTGTTCCGCGCTGCACGTCTACTCCCAAGGCCTCAGAAATGACTCGTTCGGCTCGAGCGATTAGGTTGGGGTGGATCAGCGCCGCGGTATCGTTTGCAAGGATGACGTTTCCAGCGGCATTGATCCTCCCAGGGAGCTTTCGCACGGGCAACCCTCCGCAACTCGCCTTGAGCTGTGCGATCTCGTGCCTGAGCGCGTTATTTGAAACGACAAATCCGTTCGAGTTTCCGACGACGAGCGATCCGACGACCGTGCTTGAGCCTATGAGGAGTGGGACAGGGGTCACTTCCAGCTCCTGCAGGAAATTGAGCTGCTCCTCCTCAGTCGGCGGTGGTGCACTAAGTAAGAAATCTTCGGTACACGCAGCAAATACGCCGAGCACGGCGCTTCCGCCTATCGAGATGCGCTTGACCACGGTGGATCCTCTAGAGGTGGTTTTCTTTTCGCGAACTCGAACATCACGATTCGGTCGCGAGTTCTGCCTCGACGACGCCATCGTCGAACTTCATCGCTCGGACGATGATCTTATTCGGCGGATTGCTCGAGCCTCGCTCCCAGACTTTCTTGTTGATCGAGGGATCAAGCTTGACTTTATCTTCTTCGGCGCTCAAATGGTGGGCGAGGTACTGACGAATTTCCGACATCGCCTTTTTGCTGCGTCTCCACCTGGGCGTATGTTTCACCGCTCGCAGCGGTATGGTGTACACCCGTTCTTCTTCCACCTTCGTGTCTTTCGCCATGAACGATCACACCTTGAGATGACCGCGTCTCCAGTGCCGCCTTTTTGGATGAGTCGTCACGTTCCGGTTTGAACGCACGGTCACCCAAGCTGGCACGCGCCTGTTTTGACTTGTGGCTTTTGCGAGTCGCTTCTTTTTCCCCTTAGTTACTTTGCTCATTACAGTCCCTCTGTAGCGGATCTCGGTGGATTGCTCGGCATTTCAAACATCCTCGCGATCAGAGTAGCCTATTGCATTTCATCGTTAATAATTGTTTACGCCAAGGCGGCTCAAAAATCTACGCTTTTTCGCCCTGTGACCCTTGACTGGATGTGCTCCGGTGGGAAAACGGCCTTCACGGCCTCGTAGCCGTACAATCTCTCCATAACTCTACGCAATTCGACCTCATAGTCAAACGAGATGCACTCCCCATAACTGGTCTCGAGATGCGCGTCGACAAGTGCGTCGATCGCTCTTCGCCCGTAGCCGAGGAGTGGTCGCACGTAGTCGATTGCCAAGCGATCTTCTAGACTTCGAGCCTCACGCGCGTTCAAGAGCGGCGCCTTATCGTCCCGGCGCGTGCCATCAGCCACCACCTGATAGCGTGCGGCGGCGCGTTCAAGCGCCGTTTTGTGCAGGTAGTTGATGCCTCTGTTGGGGTATCCGTCCTCGATCATCGCGTCGACGGTGGCTGTTGCGAGGGCTGCCTCAAGGTCGATTATCACGTGGGGAAAACCGAGCACGCGCGCCACTGACGCCGCGTCATTCGGCACAATTCCGAAAGATGCCGTAACGAGCTCAATTTGCGCAAAAGGGTTGAGAAGAATAGCTGCGAGCGCGCTATCCTTGCCGCCACTGAACAAAACGCCGACCTTCATCTGCGCGTGATGCGTATGTTCTGCTTCTTGGGGGCAATTTGTTTCAGGAGTTGCTTAAGCTGTTCGTCAGTTATCGTTCCCGTGAGCCTGCCACTTTGGTACAAGGCGAGCAGCTGCGACTCCACTGAGTCGGCAAAGTCGGGACGCGTCAATCGAATGCTGTTCAGCCGTTCCCGAGCTTCAGGAGTGAGCACCTGTCGCAGCAGGGCGCTTTTCCGCGCTTGCGCCCGTTCTATCTCTTCCGTAGACGGCTCTTGCATTCCGCTCTGCTGCGCTTGGAGTTGTTCGAGGCGACGCCTCCGTATTTGTTCAAGGTCATCATCCATAATCCTCACACTCCGGGTCGTTTATGCGCTTTATGCGAGCTCATACGCGCTGTTGTCGAGGAACGACCTCCCTTGTGACGAGATCTCGCGACCTTTTGGGGTCGTCTTAACGAACCCCGCGTTCTCGAGCTGTTGCATCGCTTTTCGAATTATTGAGCCGCTTCCTTTGACAAACCGCTCAGGCGTTGACGAGTTGTCAGTTTTGCCTCCGTAGACCGAGCGGAGTCGTTGCGTGCCAACAGGGCCGTCTATCGCGATGCGTCGCAGCAGCGCGGCGCAGCGGACGTACCACCAATCATCGTTCTGCGGTGGGTGCTCCCTGTGGACCCCGGTCTTTACCCACGACGCCCATTCTGGCGGGGTGAATCGTTCGTCACTCTTCAGCTTCGTTGCGATAAGTTCGATCAGTTTATTTGCAGGAACATCGTAAAGCGTCGTCATTTAATCTCCTAATTGCACTCCTCTACTGGAATCAAGCGTCTTTACGTTTTTTTTACTTATATCATTTTCTCTGATACGTGCTGCCGTTTTGAGCCGTTTTTTTGACGCGGTACGGCGAAAGATACACAGCGGTAGCACCTTTCAAATCGACCAACCGCGCGCCCGAGGTGTGCTCGAGTTCGTGCGCGATCTCTTCGCGACTTGATTCGAACAAGACGGCCTTTAGCATCTTTACTTTGACCATCTTCCGTAGCTTGAGTTGACGTCGCAGTTCGAGTACGATCGAATCGTTTGCGCCGTTCTTGCCGATCCAGAGGGTCGGTATAAGCTCTGCTGAGAGTGCCTTAAGTTTTTGGATGTCACTTTTGGTCATCTGTGTCTCTGATTGCGGTTCAGTAGCGCCTCAGGTCACCGCACTTTAAGCACGTTATAACTATACGTTGGTCTTTTATGCGCACGCGTGCGTTCACTCCGTAAGCAAAATACGTTCCACAGCTTCTGCAAAAACGCATCTTCTTTTTTCCGAGTGGCACCCGGTACCTGGTTGCCAGCCGCTGAACAAGCTCGACATAGCGATCGCTCCGTTGCGCGTGCGCCGGAAACTCTGCGGCGGCAGCTTCGAACAGACGGTCGATGCGCTGCAAAACGATGTCGTTGATAAACTCCTTCTTTTTTCGTCGTCGGGACATTTTCTAGGCACGCCGTGCAAAGCATTAATATACGTTCTGTTAAAGTAGTTTTGCGTCGTGCACCGATGGTCTAGTGGCTATGACTTGGGCCTTCCAACGCGTGAAGAAAGCCCACAACCCGGGTTCGAATCCCGGTCGGTGCATTGCGCGCACGCAGCACCGATGGCGTCACAGCATTCGGGTTACCGCTACGATTTGAACGCTTTCTACCTCGTCAATTACGGACAGGGACGATTCGACAGCTTCAGTCCCGCCCTCTTTGTCCTCAACGATGACGGTGATCAACAGCGCTTTAAGCCCAAACGCGATCGGCTGCACTTCGCAGCTATGGATCTGTCCGTACTGGGCGACCTGAGATTTAATTCGAGTGCTTAGGTCCTTAAGGTCAACGTCGGGACCGTTGGGCATTATCTTTATCTGTGCGGCTACTTCTCCCATCTAAGGGCCTCCAAAATCACACGAACATCGGTACGAATTGCTCAGCTCTTGCACCTCTTGCATCGCGCGATTATCTCTCCGCACGAGGGGCACGGGCCGCTATGGCGTTATCCTTTGTGATTCGAGTGCCGGACGATATGCACGTCTTCTCAATTCTTTCACCTTTCCTTGCGCGGTTCATTGATAAGTGAGAGCATCGCCCGTCTTGGCTATTTTTACAGTACCGCGACGCCTTTATAAACTATTTTCGTCCAATGATCGTCGTGCCGATCGTACGACGTTGCTGGATAGCGGCGATAACGCGTTCAAAGTGGCAACCGTTTACAATGGTGCAATTTAAGCTGTACTTTTCCAATAGCTGAGGGAGGAACGCATCGACGCACGTTTGCGATGTAAGCTCGTTAGCAGCGATGCGCGAAGTCATTCCTTTTTCTGAGAAAATCCCGTCGACATTGGTTGCTATGACGAGATCGGCATGAAGTTCGTAGGCAACCCAACACGCGATAGAGTCGCTGGTAGCCTCCCACGAGTGGGGCAACGGATCGTGCTCATACAGAATTTTGAACGGCAACAGAATGCAAATTCCAGGCTCGAGCGCGCGCAAATCGTCAACCAAGGTCGCTCCGGACGTTGCCAGATAGAAGCCATATTGATTCATTGCCAGAACGGCCATCCAATGAGCAGTTGCGTCGTCAATTCGGTCTGCATAGCGCCGGACAGTCTGCGCAAATGGTCCACCGCCTGGCACCACGAGCGCGTCCACGTGAGCAGTACTCAGGTAGGCAATCAAGTTCGAGGCGACCTCAATTAGGCTGCCTCCGACTTTGAGCACGGTGTGCGTCATGTGTTCTTCTGGCGCATCCCGACCGATGGGGGAAGTGCCACGGCTGCATCTCTTTTTTGCAGCAAAGGCGATATCTGTTTTGTGGGACCCCCAGCACGAGAGATCGAAAGGGTCCATATAAGAGGCTTTTGATGTGATAAGGTTCTCGGCAGTTTTTTCTGAAAAACGTAGCGCTGTGCAAAGATCATCCTGAGCTTGGGAGGCGAGGTTAATCGGACGCGTGAAAAACTGCTTGAAATGTCGTCGGCAAGCCTTGAGGAAAAGCTCATGCGATCAAATCGAGATCGATCGTTGAGCTGCTGCCTTAATTGTCTCGGCGACCTCTTCATGTGACTTCAGAATCCCAGCACATCAGAGTCATTTGCGAGCGGCTACGGCGGCTGTTCTTCTGGATGACCGCGGCACCCAAACGGCCAAGGTCGAGACGATCCCACGGAGTCGGCGGAAGCTGGTATGTTCATCATTTCATGGTTCAGGTCGTGACCATAGTAGCACACATCGTGTTCTAGGTTCATGCTGGTAGGGTGGCACTCTGTTGCTGGGGGCTCCTCACAAGGCTCTCCATCACCGTGGGGGCAATCTCGATTATGGTGCGAAGCGTCTGTTCAATAACGGTGATGTCGCTTTTGAGTTTCGTTAGTTCCCTGTTTGCCATGTCGGTCACCTTCAAATCAGACTGGCGAGAAAGTTTCTTAGGGCCGCGTGAGACAGGCTTTGTGTGCGAAAGTGTGAAAAAAAGTTAGTGCCACACCTGTTTGTCGATTGTGGGATGTGGGCTGCACTGATGCAGGTTTTGATTGTGCCGCAGCCTAAGCCTAGCCGCTTGGTCAAAAGTCGCCGCACCAGCTGTTACTGGCAATTGATACCCGTTGCACAGAGCATAAGATGAGAATTTACTTATATGGGTATTTCAGAAGCTTCTAAGACGCATGCAACTCAGTGAGAAAGTGCGAGCGATTGCCGTCCTCATGCGGCTTCCGTACATCCTTATGCTCGATTTTTTGTGCGTGCTCTTCATCGTCACGTTTCAAAAAGGCTTTTACAGCGCAAGGCTCGTTGGACTCGCTATCCTCACTGTCTCCCTGATAACTTCGGGAGGCGCGGCAATAAACGATTGCTTCGACCGCGATTCAGACACGCTCACGCATCCAGAAAGGCCCGTCGCTTCGCATAAGATCTCGCCCGCTGGGGCCGCACAGTTTTCGGCCTTGACGTTTCTTGCGGGGCTGGGCATCTCGTTTGCTATTAATTCTGCCGCCTTTGGTATCGCTGCGGTGAACGTCGCTCTCTTCATCGTGTACCCGCGCGTGGTAAAACGATTCTCGGGGTTTCTAAGCAACCTGGTCATGGGGTACCTAGGAGCCACGATCGCGCTTTTTGCAGGCGCCGTCGTATTTCAAACGATAAACGCGGACTCACTCTCTTTTGTGGGGTTGATTGCTGGAGGGGCAATCGGTTTGAACGTTCTCAAAGACATTTTGACGTTGGAAGGGGATGTGAGCACCGGGTATCCCACCCTCGCAGCCACCCGTGGCGTACGCGTAGCAGCGGTCGTTGGCGCGCTTTTTCTCCTGTTCTCCGTCATCACATCGCCTTTGCCGCTTATTGTAAGGGTCGTCGGCGTCGCCTACTTGTTTCCCATTGTCCTGTGGGGGGGTAGCGTCGTTGTAACGGTCGTGCCCCTCCTGAGAGCACCGAACATCGAAAATGTAAAAGAGCGGCTTAGGATATTCACGACATACTTTCCGTATATTGTGGGGATCGCCAGCGCTGCCTACATACTTCCCTTCGTCATCTGGGGGGCGTAATGGGTGCCTGAAGAATTATCCAACCGGGCAGTTGATGAAAAAATGGAATACCTGGTAGTTGAGCGCACCGATAAACTGGAGTCCTGCCTTCGTCAGGTGGGGACGGTATTTGACATATCCCATATCCTCAACGGCCCACAAGCGAGACCGCAGATCATTCACTACTATTTTACCAATAAGCTGACCCTGCTTTTTTACAATTGGGACGGGTTTTTTCACTACGGCATCAGTCGCAACGGGAAATACGAGACGGATGATCACAAGGCGCACGCAAGAATAATTGAGGGGTACGTCAGACAGAGAAACGCTAAAAAAGTAATGGAACTCGGATCTGGACTAGGTCCAAATATTGCCTTTCTTGCGAGCCGGAACCCTCGCGTCGCATTTGAAGGAGTTGATCTGTCCAATAAGCCGCTCCGTCGGCACGCAACGCTGCCAAACGCGCGTTTTTGTTTTGGGGATTACCATGATTTGAGTCAATTTGAGGACAATTCGTACGATGTTATCTTTGTCATAGAGGCGTTGTGTTATTCAACCGACAAGCCACGGGTCCTTCGCGAAGTCAGGAAAAAATTAAGGGATGGTGGACTTTTTATCATCATCGACGGTTATCAACGAGATCGCGCCGAACCACTTAGCTTTTCTGAGGAAGTTATGTGGCGACTAATTGCAAAGAGCTTGGCGTGTGAGACCATTGAGCGCGTCGATGTCGTGGAAAACTACATGCGAAAGGAGTTTTCGGTAGTTGTCGCGCAGGACCTCACAGAGTTGGTAGCGCCGTCTCTTTTCAGATTCGAGCCTCTAGCGCGTTTTTACTTCAGTCACCCAGCGATCGCACGGGCGGTGAACACCTTCGTCCCACACGATGTCGCAAAAAATACTATCCACATACTACTCATGCCGATAAGCGTAGAACGGCAGATCGGATGTTATTACATTCACGTGTTGCAAAAAATCAGCAAGTTCGCCTTTGCTGATCTATCCAAAGGCCGCACAGGCTGAAACGCGTTGTTTCTAGCAGAATAAATGCGGACGCACGCTAGTGCTTAGGCTTTTGGAGGGCCTTGTGCTGATAGCTTTTGGATCTGCTCCGCGGCTGGGATTGACTGCGCCCACAACATTTCAAACGTAGCTGTGAGATAGTCGGCATAGGTCGGGTCATCGGTCCAGAGCATCGAAATGGGTTCATTCAAAGAGATACGGCTGATATCGACGTTGATCGCACTAACACAGTGCTTTCGATCTACCACTGCGAAATATACCCCTTCGTAATTATCGAAGTGCCGCAGATCGGCGCCAATGTCCAGCTGCTCTTGAGCAGTCGCGACTTCGGCATAGCGGATATCAGTAATGCCCCTAACACTTGCCCCTTGCTCTATGATGTTTTTGGCTTCGTCGTTTATGCCGAATAGGGAGGTTATGACCAGCATGTCTGCGGGAACAACATACAAGTATCCGTTCTTTGCTGAATCAACGAGATTTATAGTAGCAGCGACGAGCTCCTTAACGCTCTTGATGATCTTGAACGTGCTCACCTCGTCGGATGGCCGAAACCGCTGCTTCTTTGACAGCTCCTGCAGCTCCCGCTTTCGCGCCTCCATCTCGCGGAGTTCGCTCTCCTGCTTTTTTACTACAGAGTCAAGTGCGGTATCGATATCTACAGCTGTATAGAGCGTCGGAGCATCGAGCGACGGACGCACCATGCCTTTCTCGATCAACTCACTGAGCGTCCGGTGCACGTCCTCGCGATACGTCTTCAGCGATTTGGCGAGCGGAGAAGGCGTCTTTGGGCCGTACTTGAGCAGGTAGAGATAGGTTCTCGCTTCTTTTTCACTAAGCCCGAAGCCGATTAGACGCGTTATGAATGCCGCCTCGTCGTCCATCACTACAGATAGACGATAGCGAGTAAATAAGCGTTTTGCCGGGCCGAGTCGTTCAACATTGTCCTTGTGCTCCGTAGAGAGACGCATTAGAACTCGGACGCGCCTTAGGCCTCTGAGCGGCATGGCTGGTGGCGCTAGTATACGGCGACTGGCCTTTTTTTCTGAGTGCAAATCCGCGCGCACATCAAAAGAGGAGCCGCTGCAAGCGCGATAATGCAAAGAGGCCGTCTTGCCAAGATGAGCTGCACAGCATAGAATGAAACTATCTATAATATTTGAACTAACAGATGGCGTCTTTGACGCTTTCAATGGTTGTACCGTGCTTAATTGTGAAATAGGGTTCTTGGGTTGTGAAGCCGTGATATCGTTACTGCTCACGTTAGGATAAACTTGAAAATTGACCGAACAGCAGGTAAGCATTAGCTTCTTTTTAGACGCGCAAGAACGTCCTCAGGCCGTTGGAGGCCCCTCTTTTAGCAGCTGCTGAATCCGTTCCTCGGCGTCAATCGCTTGGTTCCACAGCATCTCAAAAGTGGACGCGAGGTACTGAGCATATGCGGGGTCATCGGTCCAGAGTCCGGAGACAGGTTCGTTGAGGGATATACGCTTGACTTCCGCGTTGATCGCGCTTATGGAGATCTTTCTGTCAAATACGACGAACGTAACTCCGTGTTCATCAATGTGGCGTACTTCTTCACCGATGGCTATCATTTCTCGTACCGGCTCAATGACTTGATACGAAATGTCGATGATCGCCCGCACCTTTCCCCCGCGCTTGATAAATTCATACGCAGCGTCGTTGACTCCAAAGAGGGAGGCGATGACAGTCATGTAAGCAGGAGCGGCTATCAGCCATTCCTCTTGTATCGAGTCAATTAAGGGCATAGAGACAGCGACAAGTTCCTTAATACTCTTGATGATCTTGAACGTGCTCACTTCATCGGAGGGTCGGAATCGTTGTTGTTGCGAGAGCTCTTCAAGCTCGCGTTTCCTCTCTTCCATCTCGCGCAGCTCGCTCTCGTGCTTCTTGAGCGCGGACGAGAGGGCGTTGTCGAGGTCGATGGCTGCGTAGACGGTGGGGGAGTCCAGAGAGGGCCGGACCATGCCTTTTTCAATGAGACTGGTGAGTGTACGGTGCACGTCCTCCCGATACGTGTTCAGCGATTTGGCGAGCGGAGAAGGCGTCTTTGGGCCGTACTTGAGCAAATGCAGATAGAGTTGTGCCTCTTTTTCGCTAAGCCCGAATCCAGTTAAACGGTGGATGAAGTCGTCGTCAGTGGCCATTATTGGTCACAACGCATGTGAGTTAAATGATAGATATAAGTTAGCTTCGAAAAAAGGGATGGAGAGGTCAAACACGCTTTTTCGAGCGTTAAGGCGCCATAGTTCAATGTTTCAGTAGCATCGAGCTTGCATCATTACGCAGTAAGGCGAGTGATAAATGTTGACTCGTTATCCATAGTCAACCGTTATGCGGCAGACGCTAGACAAACGTTGCTAACAATATCTCAGATCAAGAAGCGCTTAGCGGCTACTGCCGGTTAAACAAATGAAAGGCGGGCGTTCTACAGTTCTCGTAGGCGCTTTTCTGCATCAACTCCTTCGCTCCATGCGGCCTCAAACGTGGCGATGAGAAATTCGGCGTAGGATTGGTCATCGGTCCAGAATGCCACTAGCGGATCGTCAAGCGAGACATCCACGGTATTCACGTTGATCGAACTGATGCTTTCTTTTTTGTCTGCGACAAGCATGAAAGCTCCCTGGTACTGATCGATGTGGCGCAGGTCTTGGCCGTTGTCCAAGAGTTTGCGCGCCACATCAAGAGAGCTTCTTGAAATCTTGGTGATCCCCCGTACGCGCCCGCCTTTTTCTAGCAGTACGTTGGATTTGTTTGGTATACCGAATTGAAAGGCTAAGGCAAGTATAGCAGGCTCGAGGAGCCAGACGACTTCCTTCTCCGCAGATTCTATGATATTTGATCCTGCGGCTAAGGCGTCCTTGACACTTTCAATAATGATCCCCTTGGCCATAATTATCAGATAACGTCCTCGAGCTTAAAGCTGTGCCTCTTAACACGTCGTGAGGGTTCTTGTCGTTTGGATGCGCCTGCGCTGTCTGTGCCAAACTAAAACCTCTTAATACGAGGTTGCGACGGACTCTAATGACCGTTGGTGCTCTTGCCGCAGCAGCTCGTCTATACGCCCGTCTGCGCCAGACGCTTGCTTCCAAGCCCTCTCAAACGCGCTCATAAGGAATTGTGCTTGAGCAATGCTATCGCTCCAGAGCGCTGCAACATTTTCATCGAGCGAAAGGGCGCTCTTCAGAGCAGCGCGAATGAGGCTGACGCTTCGCTTGCCATCGGCCACTGCCAGGGTCATCCCGCGGTACTGGGTTGCATGCCGCAGTTCAATGCCACCATCCAGGTACTCGCGTCCTGCAGAAAGGTTCTGAAGCGAGACATCGAGCACGCCGCGGACATGCACGTCGCGGCCCCTCGCACATTCAAGATGATCCAGGAACCCCCCCATCGTGATGAGGTTGAATCGAGGATGGGCGACGAACACAAGAGACGTCTCTGCCGAGTTGATGAGCTGAGAGAGGGCAGCAACAAGTTCGCCGACGGTTCTTAGCATCTTGAACCCGTGCGCGTTGCCCGCTCCGCGGGGGAGCGCGCCGTTTGCGCCCGCAAGCTCATGCTTGACCATCTGCAACCGACGCAGCTCGCACTGCTGGGACGTGAGCGCGGCGTCAAGCGCATCATTAAGGTCTAAAGGTGCGTAGCACGACGAATCCCCTGCGTTTCTTACGATCATACCTGCGTCAATCAATTTTGCGCATCGGCGATAAGCGTCCTCACGGTACGTCTCGAGGGATCGCGCGAGGTCGCTAGCACGCTTTGGTCCGTACTTGAGCAAGTGCGCGTAGAGCTGCGCCTCTTTCTCACCGAGCCCGAACTCGCTCAGCAGCTTTGTGAGCCCTTGCTCATTATCGAGAGCGAGCGCCTTAGAGGGAGGGGTCTCGTCTGAGACAAGGAATTGCGTGCCATTCGCGAGCACGATGAGCTCGCGCTTTATCGCCTCCATCCGACGAAGTTCGCGTTGGCGCGGGAGCAGCACGCCATCGAGTGCATCGTTTAAATCCACCGCTGTATAGACAGCCGGGCTCTCTCTCTTTGCGGTCACCATGGTCTTATCAACGAGGCTTGCAAGTTTTCGATAAACCTGCAGGCGATACGTCTTGAAGGATCGCGCGAGGTCGCTAGCACGCTTTGGTCCGTACTTGAGTAAGTGCGCGTAGAGCTGCGCCTCTTTCTCACCGAGCCCGAACTCGCTCAGCAGCTTTGTACACGGTTCTGCTTCGATGCCACAGGCCTCGCTACTCGTGCCACTTGGCCTCTCGTCATACATTTTGATCCTCACGCAAAATGCTCGCCGTTTCTTCTTCTGCGTGCGCCTCTGCAGCGCCGCTAGCGTATAGCGGTGTCCATGTGTTCGGCGCGTCGGTGTCGTTGACGCTTGGGTGCAGCACGTAATTTACCGCGTTTGTTAAGCGCTCTGCGCACTTGCGGCAGTTGGGGTCGCGCGCGGCGCAGAGGCAGCCAAAGTGGACCCCGTAATAGCACCCCGAATTCTTTGTGATCATGTCTGTTGCCTCCTACTACATCCCGCGCGAAAAAACGGTATAAGGCCGCGTGAACACATTTGTGTGTCACACGTCGGAGTGCGACCAACTCTTTGAGCACATCGCCGGTGCTCTCGATTCGGCCAACATGCAAAAAAAGCGATTAGCGATGCACCGCGCGCCTTTCCTCGGCGTGTTCAGAGGAGATGCTTCGATTACCGCTGAAACGCGTCGTGTGCCAGGTTTGCTACCGCAAACGCCGGGAACACTTTTGAAAGCTCTTTGCCGTACTGCTGTGAGAGCAAGCGGCACTTAAGTTTGACTTTTGAAGCGGCTTTAGCTATGAGAAACTCTCCGAGGCCCACGCCCACAACTGCGTTTAAATCGTGTTTGCGTTTTTGAAAAGCAAGAGCCTGAGTAAGCAAGTCGATCTGGGCGCGCTCTACTTGTCGGGCAACGTCGCGTGCGCGCTCTCGGCCAAGCTCATCAACGTCACAAAGCAGGATCCTAGCGATTCTTCGATAACAGCCCCCCAGATCGCGCGGTCGAGCATCTGGCGTATCGCACATGTAATCTTCGGCGCTAATATTACCGAGAACGCGATGGGCGTCGGCGGCAATCGCGAACAGTTCGGAAGCCAGCCGATAGTCCTCGCCGTTGAGGGTCACGAGCTGCAAAATGGTCGCGATATTGGTTCTGAGCACTCCCGTGTAGATGAGCTCGCGTTCTCGCAACCGTTCAAAGTCCGTTGTCATGGCGGCGGGTTTTCCGTTCCGTATCGGAATCACGTCGCACGTCGTGCTCCCCAGATCCACTAATATGCAGTCGGTGATACGCTGTGAAACAAACGCGGCTGAAGCTGACCAGTTTGATGCGGCGTACAAGGAGGCCTGGCTCTCAGCGATCTGCCGCGTAAACTGGCCGCGAACGTTAAGATAACACGGCCTCTCGAAAACTGAGTCTACTGAAGACGCGATCGAGCAGATCCCTTCCTTCTTACTCGTGAACGCGTCGGCGAGCTCGCCTGTGATTACGACGCCGACGCGCTTCGGCTGAAACTCATTCTTTATGTGTCGCAACTCGCCGGCAAGGTCGTTGTCCCGCCACAGTGGCAGGTACAGGCTTCTCGCCTCGCCGCTGACGGAGGCAACTTTTGTATTTGCTCCTCCGATGTCGATTCCAATCGTATCGCTTAGGGCCATTTCGGTGTTCAAACGCGGCTAGGTGGTTCCGCAGTCAGTTCGGAAGGTGTGCGTACCGTGTGGTTTCAGAAGCGCCGGCAATTCTTGCCCGAATCGCGCTTTGAGAATCAAATCGGCAACGTTACCTATCACTTTATCGACACTAACGATAGCTGTCGTCGGGCGTGGATTCACGTCGACGACGTTCACGACGCCGTCGGGTTGAAGCACGATATCGACGCCGACGTACCCTTCGCACCCCAGCAGCTGTGCGGCTCTAACCGCTTGAGTGATGACGTTGTCGGCGTTAGGAACTGCATACGGCGTTGTGTTCCCGACGTAATGAATCGCATCATCTATGCGAAGGTGCTGCTTGTTGATCGAAAGCGGAAGCGCGGTCCTGCCAATGATGAGGCTTACGCTTATGTGGTCTCCCGTCACGAACTTCGAAACAAGCGTGTTCTCGTCCACGCAGTTTGTCTCAAACGTTCCGACCACCCTGACCCCCTCCCCTCCGCAGCCATAACGTGGCTTCAGAACGTAGGGGCCTGATGAAGGGTTTATTTCGGGAACGGTTAGCCCTCCTTCCGAAAGCGCGAGAGACGCGCTGAGTTTGTCCGCCGCTTTCCTCACTGCCTCCGCGGGACTGCCCAGATTCGTGGTGCACTGTTCCACGAGCGCTGTGAAATCGTATAGGACGTTGTCGGGTGCTATGATCATCCCTGCGTCGCAGGATCGTGCTAGCTGTTTTACCTGGCTGCAAAAAGCTTCAGCGTCGCCAGTACGAAGGTGCGGCACGTGCACGACGTGTCCGGCGCGTTGAAAGCCTCCTTTCAGCGTGTTGAGCATGGCTCGCCCCTCTTTAGCGAGATCGGGCAGCATTACGCTTGCGTATTCGGCCAGGAGTATGTTCACAGAGCCTCCTTGGATTCACTGCGGCGAGCGATAAGTCAGGGTCGCGTGAACTGTTGAAACGAGCTCTCGGAATGTTGCTTTATTCGGCATGATGTCTACACGCACGTCGAAACTGCCGAGTGCGTCTGCTGTCGGTTTTCCGATGGCGCCGACAACAACGCGATTCTGAAGTCTCTCGATAAGGTGTCTCTTCACCCCGATTCGATCGGCGCAGTCAAACAGGGCGTGCACCGTCATGGCGCTCGTAAAGAGAACGCCGGCGACGTCGCTTTCTACAAGCTCGCGGATGAAGTCACGTTGCGGCCGGCCACAGAGCTTTTTCAGGGTGTACAGCACGATCTCGTTTACGGTGGCACCGCTGTTCTGGAGCCCTTCGGTTAGCTCGGGGCTGCCAAAAGCGCTGCGCAGAACCCATACGTTCTTGCGTGCAACATCGCTCAGCATTTGGACGATGCCGCGTGAGCTATACTCTGACGGCATTAGGTCGACGCGGAGATGCGCTTTGAGCATCGCACTCCTCGTCTTGGGACCTATGGCCACCACTCGCGTCGAAGACGGAAAGCTTGCCGCATTCAATCTGAGTTCCGCGCAGCTGAGCGCGCCGTTTGCGCTCGTAATCACCACGTAGTCGACGCGGCCCGTTTTGAGCTCTTCCAAGAACGTAGGCCAGAGCAAGTCTCGTATCGGCACGATGTCGACCAGTGCGGTCGCGAGCACGTCGTACCCGAAGGATTCGACAACTTTCTTCGAATCCTCAAGTTGCTGGTCAGGTCGAATGATCGCTAGTGTCTTCATCGCTTGGCTGTAGGATACGTTTGAGTTTGACTACGTCGCCGATTATAAGCACCGCTGGAGCTTTCAGGACGGCATCGTTGGCCTTGCGTACGATGTCACTAAGAGTCCCGACGACAACTTTCTGGTGTGGTGTCGTTCCCTGTGCTATGATCGCCGTAGGCGTTTGCGCGTCCTTTCCACACGCGACCAGCTTCGCGACGTTTGTCGCAAGCGTGCCCACGCCCATCAGCACGACGAGGGTGCCATTAAGCTGTGCGAGAACTTCCCACTCGAGCTGGTTGCCCGCCGCCTCGTGACCCGTAATAATGGTGACGCTTGAGGCGTAATCTCGGTGCGTGACCGGTATGCCGGCATATGCGGGAACGGCAACCGCTGATGAGATGCCGGGCACGACCTCCACGTCTACTCCGTGGGTCATGAGCTCCTCTGCCTCTTCTCCCCCCCGACCGAACACGAAGGGATCACCTCCTTTGAGCCGCACGACCCTCTTGCCCTGACGAGCGTAGCTGACTAGCAGCTCGTTTATCTTGTGCTGCGGCACCTTGTGGCGGTCCGGATCCTTTCCGACATCCAGGAGCTCGGTCTCGTGGGGAACGAGCGCGATGATGCGTTCGTCGACGAGTTTGTCGTACAACACCACGTCGGCGTGTTTGATCACGTACTCTGCTTTTTGTGTCAGCAGGTCCGGATCACCGGGTCCCGCGCCTACCAGAAAGACCTTTCCTCTACTGCTGCGTGTCGGGTTCACGTGTCGGCTAAGCGCTGAAGCCCGTCGCGATGGCTTCTGCAATCAACGCTTCACCTCCACTTTCCTTTATTCGGAGTGCGAATGCTCGTGAACCGCGGTCGTAGTTCTCTACAAGTATGTGATCGGCGAGGCGGACCGTACGTTGCCCATCAAGGGAGAGCACCTCGGCGGTGACGCTGACCGAGTCGCCTTGGAGTTGTGCGAAGACGCCGAGTGGGACTAAACACCCGCCGCCCAGAGTCTCCATGATGGTGCGCTCGACCATCGCTTCGACAAGCGTAGCTCGGTCATTTAGTGTGGCGACGGCATCATACTCTTGGATCCCTTCGCTCGCCATTACTGCAATTATTCCTTGATTCGGTGAGGGAACGAACGGCAAGCGCTTCTGGTTGATGTGGATGCCTAAGCGCTCAAGCCCTGCTTCCGCGAGAACGATCGCGTTAAACTCGCTCGCTCTCAGTTTTCGCATTCGCGTGTCCACGTTGCCTCGAATTTGTCTGCGAACGTACTGCGGAAAGTAGCGCGCCAATTGCGCTTGCCGTCTCAAGCTTGAGGTGCCTATAACGGCTCCGTCACGCAGCGGACGTTCAAATATAAGAACGTCATAGGGTGTAGAACGCGGTAGTACGGCGCACACGCCTATCTGCTGCGGCCGTTTCGTTGGCACGTCCTTCATACTGTGCACGGCGATCTCGATGTCGCCAGCGAGCATACGGTCGTCAATCTCGTGCACAAACGCTCCGATGCCGGCCTCGCGGAAGGGCTTGTCGGTGAAACTGTCGCCGCTCGTTTTTACGATGACAAGCGTGCTTTCTACACCGTTCTTTGCCAGCAAGCTCTTAACGGTCTCTGCTTGAATCAATGCAAGTTTGCTGCCTCTAGTGCCGATACGCAGTATGTTAATCACTCTCTATTCGTGGTTCGCAGTCGCCACTGCGCGTTAGTAACCCGGAGTGTCGACGTCAAGGCTGTAAAGCCGTTCGAACGCGTTTGCGCACGCACGGATGGTGTATTCCAGATCTTCGTTTGAGTGTGCCAGTGAGATAAAGTTAGTCTCATATTGCGACGGAGCCAAGAAGATTCCCTCGTCGCGCATAAACGCGCTGAATTTCTTGTACAGGACTGTGTCGCAGGTCAGCGCGTCCCGATAGTTCCTGATCGGTTTTTCCGTGAAAAAGACCTGGAACATCGTCCCTATCCCCTGCACCGAGATATTGACGTCGAGCTCTTCGAGGAGGTCGACAAGCATCCGTCTGAGGAGATCCCCCAAGCCGTTGACGCGTCGATAGCCCTCCTCGTTCAACACGCTGAGCGTCGCCAGGCCGGCGGCGAGTGAAACGGGATGTCCGCTGAACGTCCCCGCGTTGAACACGCCTCCAGACGGGGCGACACATTCCATAATCTCTCTTGTGCCGCCAAAAACTCCTATCGGAAATCCTCCGCCGACGATTTTTCCGAGGGTAGTGAGGTCAGGAGTGACCCCGTAGAGGCACTGTGCCCCGCCGATACACAGCCGGAAGCCGGTAATCACTTCGTCAAATATCAGCAGCGTCTCGTTCTCTTCGGTGACTTTTCGCACGTCCGACAAATAGCTTTCTTTGGGCACTACCGGTCCGATATTGCCCATTACCGGTTCAATGATGAGACAGGCCGCGTCATTTTTTTCTAAAGCGCCCGAAAGGGCTTCAACGTCGTTGAACGGCACTTGTACCGTGTGTTTCACAGCTGCGGCGGGTACCCCCAACGAGCTCGGAGCCGCGGTCGCGGACGATCCTGGCTTTACAAGTACCGCGTCGTGCGCGCCGTGGTAACCCCCCTCGACCTTCACGATGGTGTCCTTTCCAGTAAACCCACGGGCGGCGCGAATCGCGCTCATCGTGGCCTCGGTCCCGGTTGAAACGAATCGAAGCATCTCCATTGACGGGAAGTCCGCTTGAATGCGCTCTGCTAGGTCAATCTCGGCCTTGACTGGGGTGCCATAATCCCACCCCAACTTCAGTTGTTCGGTGACCGCCGCGTAGACCGCCGGGTGAGTGTGGCCAAGGATAAGCGGTCCATAGCCCATGCAATAATCAATGTACAGGTTGCCGTCGGCGTCCCATATCCGAGAATCGCTCGCCTTCTGGACGTAAAAAGGATAGGGGTCAATCGCCCTCACCGGGCTTGAAACGCCGCCAGGCATCAGCTTTCGGGCTTTTTCATACAGCTTCGCAGACTCGTCTGTTCGCATCGTCACTGTGAGGCTAGTCTCTTTGCCGCCTCTTTGGCAAAATAGGTTACGATCATATCGGCTCCTGCGCGCTTTATTGAAAGGAGTGTCTCGTAGACAGCATCATCTGTCAAATGGCCGTTGTCGATCGCCGATCGTAACATGGCGTATTCCCCGCTGACGCTGTACGCCGCAACCGGGACGCCGAAGGTTTGCTTAATCCGGTAGATGATATCGAGATAGGGCAGTGCCGGTTTGATCATAATAATATCGGCACCCTCCTCCAAGTCCAAACGTACCTCACGCACCGCTTCGTCGGTGTTGGCAGGGTCCATTTGATGAGCTGAGCGATCGCCGAACGCGCATCCCGAGTCCACGGCGTCCCGGAACGGCGCATAGAAGCTCGAACAGTATTTTGCGGCGTACGGCATAAGCGTGACCGCGTCAAACCCTTCCCCGTCGAGCTTCGTTCGTATCGCTCCGACCATGCCGTCGATCATGCCCGATGGTGCGACGATGTCGACGCCGGCGCGCGCGTACGATGCCGCGACTCTTTGGAGCATTTCCAGGGTTGGCTCGGTGCGGATCGTGCCCGCTTCATCAACGATGCCGCAGTGTCCGTGGCTCGTGTACTCGCACAGGCAGGTGTCGGCGATAATCGTTGCTTTTGACACGTCCGCCTTTATCGCGCGTATGGTATCCTGCACGATGCCGCTGAGCGCGGAGCTCCCCGTCTCGTCTTTGTGGCGCGGCACCCCGAACACGATTACGGCGGGAATGCCTAGCTCCGTGACTTCCTCGGCTTCGAGTATGGCTGTTTCAACTGTGTGACGAGAGAACCCCGGCAGGGAGGGAATCGGGACCGGCGCTCGTAGGTTCTCGTCGACAAACAGCGGACATATCAAATCGTGCGCGTGTAGTGACGTCTCTCGAACCAACGTGCTTATACCCTTCTTTCGGAGCCGGGCGGGTCGACCGGCCACGTTAATCAGCCTCCCGTTTGAAGAGCTTGTGTGCCGAACGCATCAGGTCATCATCGTCGTTCGCCGCTGCCTCTCGCAGCGAAGCGGTGAGCTCGAACAGCAGCTTGTTAACGATCGAAGCGGTGAGATCGTCGAGGATCTGTCGATAGTTGTCCAGGTCATCCTCCCTTTGCATGCGTTTGCGCGCTTTTTCCAGTTCGCGAATTCTGAGCTCCTCTGCGCTCTGATACAAGCCCGCGATCAGCTCATTGGCGCGAGCTTTCTTGTACTGCTCTTCGAGAAGGTTTAACTCCTGATTGATTATGGCGACCACCTTTCCGATCTCAGAACGCCGCTTTTTAAGGTTTTCCTCGGTGATTTTCCGGAGGTCGTCGATGTTGTGCAGCTCGACACTGTCGATCGTCGCTACGGCCTCTTCGACATCGCGCGGGTTGGCGATGTCGATGATGACCAGCGAGTGGCCATTTCGCCGCTGCATCGCGCGGCTCACCTGATCACGCGTCAATATGCAGTGTGGCGCGGCTGTTGCGCTTATAACGAGGTCCGCTTCGCACAGGTAATCGTCGATGGTGTCGAATCGTATAGCCGTTCCGCCGAGCTGCTTGGCGAGGGTTTGGGCCCGCCGAAAGGTTCTGTTGGACACGAACATCGCTTTCAGTTGTCGTTCGGCGAGGGCGACCATCACGAGTGTCCCCAGCTCGCCGGCCCCGATGCTCAGGATCGACTTGTCGTCGAGGGTGCCCATGAGGCGTTCGGCCAGGTCGACGGCGGCAGAGCCGACGGAGACTGAACCGCGGTTAATCTGCGTCTCAGTTCGCACGCGCTTGCCGACCTTGATGGCCTTGGAAAACGCCAAGCCCAGCTCTGGTCCCAGCGTTCGCTCTTTGCTCGCGGTTTCCACTGCATCCTTGAGCTGACCGAGTATTTGGTCCTCGCCGACGATCATCGAATCGAGACCCGATGCTAGGCGCATCAGGTGTCGGAGTGACTCGCGTGACTCATAGTGGGCGATAAGCTCGTGGGGCACTGACGGGAAGAACCGTGCGGTGAAAGCGGCGACGTCGAACTCGCTGTTGACGTTGAGGTAGAGCTCGATCCGGTTGCACGTCTGGACGATTGCACACTCACGAACACCGTCTTCCGCACGCATTGCCCGCAACGCATCCTTTAGGTCGTCGATGCGGGCGCATTCGAGATCGTTCAGGCTTGCCCATTTGTGCGAGATTGAGAGGTTGGTAATCACATTCACGTAAGAACCCCTTATGTCGTGGCGTGTGGCTTGATTCGCTCGTGTTCCACGATTTCAAGCGCCGCGTGGAGCCCCGCGTCGTAGCTGCTCGCTAGTGCCACCCACACGCTGTGGTCATTGATGATTGACTCAAGGATGTGCCTTCGCTCAAGCTGGCTGTCAATCTCCTTTTTTAGAATGCTTCGTAGCTCGTTTTGGAGCGTAACCATAAGAGTGACGTTCTCGATGAGCTCCTCGATGCGCAGCCTCAGAAATCGGGCTGCCGCGGGACTTTTGCCCATCGTCGAGATCCCGATGTGGATGTCGTTCTTATGGATGACTGACGGCACGATAACCTCGCCGATGTCGTCAACCTGGTTTACGAGGATGTTCATAGCCTTTGCCTGAGCGGCTATCAATCCGTTGAGCGCGCGGTTGTTGGTCGCAGGAACGACGATGAACGCGCCTTCGAGGTACTTTTTTACGTCTTTTAGATCGTCGACGATCGCGTCGATACGCCCACTGTCTGCCATTTTCATCAGTTCAGGGGTGAAGCTCGTGCTCACCACTTTGGTTAGCCCGTAGGCGCAAAACATCTTGGCCTTTCTCTCTCCAACGTGTCCACCGCCGAATATGACGATGCACTTGTCTCTCAGGTCGATAAAAAGGGGCACGTGAGCCATAACAATGCTAATTCTGAACAGTGTGATTTGCTGATCGCTCGCCAAAATGACGCAGCGCTCGTTTTAGGATCGCCCGGCTGGTTCAAATTCCTACCACGTCATCCTGGTATAAATGCTTACCTCCGGCCCGGTAGCGTGATGATCGCCGTTACGTCTCCATTTCAAGCTAAAAATCGCGGGACGGGGGAAGAAGCTGTGCGTAGCCCTTTACTCGTGCGTCGTGTTCTTTTCGGGGGAAGTCACGTCAATTTCTATGTCTTTGAGCGTACCATCATCAGTCTTTACTACAGCAATTAGTTTGATCAGCTTTCCAGCCTGCAGGTCGATCTTTTGTGCGGATCCCTGTGACACCAATTTGCGTAGTGACTTTTGTGCCCGCCGCTTTACCATGTCACTCGGATCTTGCAGCGCTTTGGCCAACGGATCGAACGCCTTGCTGTCGCCGATCATCCCTAGGGCCTTGGTTGAACTGTATCGGATTATTGCGTCTCGATCGGAAAGCAGTGCTATTAAAGGCTCTATGGCACGCGCATCACCGATCTGTCCAAGAGCTTCGATCGACCAGTAACGCGTGTTTAAGTCCGGGCCATCAATGACCCGCAGCAACGGCTTGACGGCTGGGCGGCCGATTTTCACCAGCGCCTCGGCACAATACGCGTCGATGCCTCCCCAGGTTTTTCTGAAGGCGCTAATGAGGTACAGAATGGCACGCGCAGAGCCGATCTCTCCCAGCGCCCAGGCGGCATTCCGGCGTACCGACCAGTGATCGTCGTTTAGCGCCTCAATCAGGGCGTCTGTGGCGGCTTCGTCTCTCAGCTCTCCGAGCGCCTCGGCAACCTCTGACCGAATGTCTGCGTCGGGGTCTTTCAGCGCATTGATCAGTCCGTAGAGGTTTTTTCTCTCCTTGAGGTTCGCGATGTCTGCTTTCGTTCGCATATGCACGCACCATTGATCGTCGTCGAGCGAGTTCTACGCGTTGTTAGCAAACAGCTAGTCAGTGATTTTCGCAGTCGAGCCGCTTTTTGAGAGCACGACGACGCGACTGACGGGAGACCCCGCGGCGACGACGTAGCCTACTCGCTCTGCGATGTCGCGCGCAAACGACATAACGCCTTCGCACGACATCATCGCCGTGCGCGGCAGTCGTTTCCGCGAGAAGCCGAGGTGCATATACGATTTCACCTCGATGTAGTCGGGTTCGGCCAATTCAATGAGCTTCGCATAGCCTGGCTCCCCGAAAGCGTTGACTTCGTTTGCGAGCGTGATGCGAATCGCCGTGCGCGAAGGATGATCGGCGAGAACGCGCAGAGACTCGAGCAGGTGCTCAAATCGACGCGTTCGCGGCCTGCACACCGCATAGAAATGCTCTTCATCCGGGCTATTCAGTGAGACATAGAGTTGGGTCGGGCGTACCTCTTCGAGCACCTCCGGGTGACTGCCGTTTGACACGACGAAGGTTGTCATGCCTTCGCCGTGAAAGCGTTTGATAAGCTCGTCGAGACATGGGTACAGCGTTGGTTCGCCGCTGAGTGAGATGGCCACTTGGCTCGGGTTATACGCTTCTTCCAGCTTGTGCACGTCCGTTGTTGGGGAGCCTTTATAGCCTGAGATGAGCCTCCTCTGTGCCGCTATCGATCCTTCGACAAGGGTTTGCGGCTCGTCGAAGGTAGGTTTTTGCGCCCCGTCAAGATCAGTAGCCCTCCAGCAGTGTAGGCACTGCTGATTGCAGTGCAGCGTTGGCGTCATTTGAATGCACCGGTGGGCGTGAACGCCGTAGAACTGCTCTTTATAGCACACGCCTTCGTCGCGGAGTGACTTTTTCAGCCAGAGACAGGGTTTGACGGCCCCGCCAGAGCCGACAGCGTGATAGCCCTGTTTTGCCAGCATTTGGCGGTAGGATACTGAGGCTGACTCGCTAGCCTTCTTTCGTCGCATAAACGGGCACTCCCTTTACGCTTACATCGAATCTACGGGTTCGATTCCGAGACAGTTGAGTACGTTTCGCAACACGATGCGCGCACACGTCACCAAAGCTAGCCGTGCGCGCGACATCGCGGGCTCTGCGGAGAGCACGGGCAGGAACCGATAGAACTGATTGAACGCCTCAGCAAGCTCGCGCGCATAGGCGGCCAGCGCGCTTACGCTCAAGTTCACCGTGACGTCTTCGATCACTGCGGGAAACAGTGCACACAGCTTTGTGAGCTTCACCTCGTATTCGTCCGTCAGCAAGTCCGGCTCGTACTGATTGTCGAACGTGGTTTTTATGAGGATGTTCGTCGCGCGGGCGTGCGCGTACTGTAGAAACGGTCCTCCCTGACGTTCGAAATCGAGGGCTTCGTTCCAGTCAAATACCATCGGCTTGTCCGCCGACACCCGGAGCATGCCATAACGCGTCGCGCCGATGCCCACCGCTTGTGCTATCGCGCGCTTTTCGTCTTCTGACAGCGTCGGACGCCGCTTAGCGACCTCCTCGTACGCTTTTTCGGTCACCCTTTCTAATACTTCGTCGGCGCTGACGAAGTGGCCGCGGCGCGTGCTCATTGAGCCCTCTGGTAGCGAGACGAACTCAAAAAATACGACCTCGGGAGCGTCGACGCTGAGGAGCTCGAGCACTTTGCCGACCTGAAGGGCGGCAAGCTTGTGGTCGGCGCCGAGCACGTCGATCATGCGGTTGCATCGTCCTGCCTTCCAGACATGATAGGCGATATCGCGTGTTGCGTACACCGACGTGCCATCAGAGCGTCGCACCACGAGGTTCTTGCTGATTCCGAACGGCGACAAATCGACGTGCGTTGACCCGTCACGTTCGGTGACCCCGTGGCTTCGGAGCTCGCTAATGATGCCGTCGATGTCGTCGAGGAACTCGCTCTCCCACACGAACCGATCGTGAGCAACGTGAAGGTTTTTGAGGGTCTTGCTGATGCCGCGCAAGCAAAACTCGACCGCGTCCTTGAAAAGCCACTGTACGTCTTGATCGCCGCTTTCGAAGCGCTGCATGAGCTGCCGGACCTCAACGAGCTTTGCGGGGTGGAGTTCCATATCGGCGTTCGCCTTGACATAGATATCGGCGGTGGCGTGGTCTGACTTCTTTCCGTCGGTGAGCGCGAAGTTCATGATGCCCCAGACGACGAGCGCGATCTGTCGGCCCATATCGTTGACGTAGTATTGGGTTTCCACGCGGTACCCCGCCTGCTGCAGACAGCGCTTCAGCGTGTCGCCGATCACCGAGTTACGAATGTGGCCGACGTGCAGGGGTCCGTTAGGATTCGCTGACGTGTGTTCGAGAACCACTGCTCCCTTAGCGTCAATGTTGCCGTAGTCACGATCAGCCTCAAGCACGGTGCGAAGCGTATGACGTAGGTAGTCGTCGCTCGCGAAGAAGTTGAGGTACGGTCCCGCTGCCTCGGCCCGCGCTACGAGCTCGTCAGCGCCAAGGTATTCGGCGACGTTTTGCGCAATCTCCTGCGGCTTCAGCCTAAGGATGGGCGCGAGCTTAAAGGCCATAAGGCTGGTCAGATCGGCATAGCCGGGCTTGACGGTAAGTGCGAGGTCGTCGCTTGGATACTGGCACTTTTCCAACGCCTCAACTAATAGCTGCTCGACGTGCCCGCGGAAGGTTAGAAACACGAAGCCTCCTCAGTGCTCGTCGATCGCAAAGCGCAGAATTGCTGCGATGCCGCCGAATGCTCGCATCAGCTGCTCTCCCTCGTTGAAGTCGGTCGAGATGAATTCGACCGCTGTGCCCGTATCTCCCGCTCGGCGGATGAGCTCATCAACGACGTCTTCCTCGTGCACGCGTTCCATGGTGCTCTCACACTTGGGGCACACCCCCGCCCCTTTGATCCCGCGAATTGTCTCTTCGAGCGTGAACCCACACAGAGGACAGCTGTTGGTCACGCGCTGGATGCGAAGCGCCTCTGAGAGAAGGAGGGTGTCGACAGCGCCCACCTGTAGCGCCTTTCGCACCTGTTTCTCTCCGTACGTTGCCTTGTTGGAATCATGTACGAGCTCCTTGAGGAAGCGTTCTACGACATTCTTCTCGCGGATCAAGTCGAGCTCTTGCAACACTTCGGCGCCGTTTTCGACAAGTTCGGAGAGGCCGAACTCGTCCGTGTAGGAGGCGTCGAACGCCCCGAGAATCCGCTGCTGCAGTTCGTGATGGAGGTACTCACCGTCGACGAATTCTTCCTTGGTCGGGCTGGGGCCCCCGATGAGCACGCCTTTGAGTTCAGGGTGTTGGAGAAACTCGTTGTTAGCCGCTTCGCCTATGCGTTTGAAGAACTCGTGAATAGCGATGAGCCGCAGGCGCTCAAAACGGCGCTGCGATTGCCCGCCCTTCGTATGTTTGCCTGGGACCCCTGAAGTGAGGTGCTTTGTCGGCTCGATTCGCTTGCCGTTGAGGATGCCGACCGTCGCCTCGTTTCGGTCGAGCACGACGAGTCCGAAAACGTCCTTTTCCTTAAGCATTTCCTTGAGCGGCTCGAGGTTGAAGGTTGAATCGCAGCGGTACTGATACGATTTGATGGGTTCGATCGGCTCAACGACGAGCGTTTCCATGGTCGTCTTGTCGCCGCCGAGCGAGATCGTTCCCGTGAAGATCACCAAGCCTTTTGACGGCGGAAAACGATAGTACTTGAGGCGCGACATGATCGACGAGAGCGCGCTCTGCACGTTGGTGCGCGTGCTCTTCGACTTGATGTTCGCCGCCTGGCCGTACTCGTCGCGAAGCTGACTCGTCACGTCTGAGATCTGTTTGTCGGGCGGGATGTAGATGGTGATGAGTTCCGTGGCTTGGCCCTTCTTGCCCTCAAGGTTCTCGATAACGCGTTTGAATTCGTAGCGCTTTATTGATTCGATTGGGTCGCTCATATCGGTAGATCTCTGCCTTGCACACGGACAAAAAGTCAAAAAGGACCACGCGTCTTGCAGCCGGTCGCTCGACAGAGGATATAGTGAGCGCTTTATTTAAAAACCTTTTAGCGCGTATACAGCCAAGCGGGGCGAGGGAAGCTATATATTGCCGCGGGACAAAAATAGATAATGTACGAGACGCCCGCGGTTCGTTCTGTGCCCGGGTGTTGCGATGAGCTTCGCACCGTTGCTTGTTATAGGAGTCTACATGTGTCTTGCAATTCCTGCAGAGGTTATTAAGGTCGAAGGGAACAAAGGCGTCGTCGACTACGGCGGTTTGGAACAGGAGATAAGCCTGGATCTCGTTGAGGACGTCCACCCGGGGGACTACGTGCTGATCCACGTCGGCTTCGCCATCGAGAAGCTTAGTGAGGAAGCTGCGCTCGAAACGCTTGCGATTTTTAAGGAGTTGGAAGAGCTCGAGCAGGAAAATGCATGAGTTTGGCATCGCGACCGAGATTGTCAACGTCGTGAAGGAAACGGTCGAAAGCCGACCGGTAAAACGGTTGGTCTCGGTGACCGTTGAGGTCGGGCAGCTCGCGATGGTGAACCCCGAGCAGCTAAAGTTCTCCTTTGAAATGATTACTGAAGGCGGTCCCTTTGAGGGCGCCAAAATGAGAGTCGAAACGCTTCCCGCCGTCGCTAAGTGCAAGTGCGGCTTTGAGGGCGCGTTGGGCGACGAAGACTACGTGTGTCCTAAGTGCGGTGGCATGTATGAGCTGCTGGCAGGAAGGGGGATCTGTATTAAGAATCTTGAGGTTGAGCTCGAAGACGAGAGCTAGACGGCGAGGCGACTGAATCATGCAAAGGCAAGGAGCAAAGGCCGACAAACACGTAAGCTTGCTTCATGGGGCTGGCGGCGAGATGATGAACGCCCTCATCGCTGACGTTCTGATGAAGATCAAGAACACGAACGTCGGCGGGATTGGTTTGGAATCACTGGACGATGGCGCGGCCATTCCGCTGGCTCAAGGTGGCTATGTCGTACTCACCACAGATACCCACGTGGTCAAGCCGATCTTCTTTCCCGGAGGGGACATCGGAAGGCTGTCGATATCCGGAACGGTCAACGACCTGGCCATGATGGGCGCGGCGCCGCTCGCGCTGACAAGCGCGATCGTCATGGAGGATGGCTTTGCGATCAGCGATTTGCGCAGGATTGTGGCTTCGATGGATGAGGCTACTCAGGAGGTAGATGCAGCGATCGTCACTGGTGATACTAAAGTCGTGGAGAAGGGCGCGCTTGATAAGATACTCATCAACACGGCCGGGATCGGTTTTGTTGAGAAGCCGGTACGGGACTGCGGTCTGAAGCCCGGGAATAAGCTCATCATCACAGGCACGATCGGCGATCACGGCATCGCCGTGCTCGCTAAGCGAGAGGACTTCCACTTTCGCCCGGAGCTGCGCTCGGATGTCGCCCCGATCTGGCACACCGTCAAGGCCGCACTCGACGTTGACTCTTCTGCAATAACAGCCATGAAGGATCCCACGAGGGGTGGCGTCGCGAGCGCTCTGAACGACATGGCACGTAAAAGCGGCGTGGAGATCGTTATAGAGGAAAAGCTTCTGCCGATCAATCAGTCAATACAGGCTGCCGCTGAAATGTTGGGCATTGACGTGCTGGAAGTTGCCAATGAGGGGAAGGCGATCATTGGTGTAGAAGCCGACAAGGTTGATGCAGTACTCAACGCGATCAAGAGGACCAAGTACGGGAGAAACGCTGCCATAATTGGTGAGGTTAGAACCGGCAAAAAAGTCCTGATGACGACACGTATCGGCGGAACCCGCTTTGTGGATGCCCCCCTAGGCGATCCTGTGCCACGCGTGTGCTGAGCGCTCACGCTGTTCCAAATTGCTTCTAAAACTCGCGCATCAGCGCAGAAAGCTTATTCTCAATACTTGGCTAGTGAGCGGCGCTACGCCCAAGTGACTTTGCGTGAGCAATCCCGAGTAGCGTAACGGGTGATTACGGAGCCCTGTCGAGCTTTCCCTCTCTTTTTGACCCCTGTTTCAGAACTAAAAGCTATTTTAGATCTTTGAGCGGCTAACGTAGCACCGTCCTGACAGGCGAAATAGCACAGACGGAATCTCTACTCGATCAACGTGGCCGCCTAGATTTCGGTACGCTCTAGTTGACGTTTTCCCGAAGCCAGCTAATGACTATAAAAAAAGTACAGCCGGTCTCGATCGCAAGAGCGGTAACTGGACGAAAATGCGACGAATCTGTGCGACTGCAGGAGGGGCATCATCGGCATGGCAACCCTGGATGCTGCGCTAGGCCGCCTTAGGCAAATACAGGTGCGAATACGCGAAATGCAAGGTGCCCTTATGAGCGGTGAGAATATCTTCTTCCATTCAGGAACACCGACGCAGTATCGTGAACCACCCGCCTCCCCAGACCCAGTGCGCGATCGGCGGTAAACGAGCGTGAGTTACAGCGGAATGAAAAGCATTCACGCACCGAACTTGAGGTTCGACAAGTGCGCCAGAGATAAGAGCAACGATAATCGCCGCAAACGCCATCTCAAAGACTGCGTAGAACCCTAACGGGATCGTGCCGTACAATGCGTGCAACTCGATGACACTTTGGAAGAACGGATTTGTCGGTATCCCGATAATTCCGTGGATGGCACTCCCAAAGACGGCGCCGTAACCATAGATAAACCAAATTACGCTCACAACTGCATAAGCTACAAACGACGAAAATAGCGTGTTTAGCACGTTTTCTTTTTTTACCAACCCGGAATAGAATAGGGCGAGCCCAGGGATGATCATCAAGATGACAAGTGCCGTCGAAATGAGCATCCAGGCAGTATCACCAGAATTCAAGACTGCTATGACCATACTATCGTCCAAGTCTCTAACGATCGAGAGCCCGCAGCTCTCGAGTCGGAAGGCGGAATTCTGTTGCCGCTCATTTCACCCGTCATATAAATACCGTTCGTTTTGCCACTACAAAGCGCGCATGAGGCCGTGTAGGCAAGCGTGGCATGCACATATGCAAAATCCCAAAGTTTTTGAGAATTTCCACGAAACGTGACCCTTTTAGAAAAAGGCGTTGATTATGGGGTAGGATATCCTCAGTTTGCTGAACAAGCGTTCTGGTCTTTCTGGATGCAGATTAGCTCGGATTGGTCAGGGGGACGGCAAAATCCCGAGCTTTAGCATCCGCGTTGAGGGGGATGCGTAAGTATTTCAAGCGGCTAAGCTAGGTGGAAACTACGCATCATCTAATATCCCCTCTCGCTTCTTCAGCTGAACCGCAGCCAGCACGGTTTGACTTCTAAACGATACGCTCATATTGGAGCGAATCATATTCAGTTCACTCCGATGAGCTGAGATCGCGAAACGATGCGAAGAGACGCTCAGAGGTGGAACGGCGAATAAAAATGAGCGATAGGCGCATTGGGCCCAGTCCTGAAGAAATACGACTGAGCTTCGAGGAGCACGGCATGGGGATTAGTGATGTACTCGCGGAAGTGCGAGTCTTCACAGCGGTTTCTGGAATTCTGTTCGGTTTCTTGCTTACTGCATCAATCGCGTATACATATCAGATTCCGGGAATCATTCAGCGCACCCTTTTGCTTCTGGCACTTGTCTGCACGGCGACTGCCACGCTTATGTTCATTTTACCCCCATTATATCATCACCTGCGCTTTCCAATGGACCGAAAGCAGACGGTCCAATTTCTCTGGCGGAGTCACAAGTTTATCCTGTGGGGCATAGTCCCTCTGTACGTGGGTGTGTATTTCTCGGTGTTTCTTGCCTTATATTCACTCATCGGTGCCTATTCCGTTATATTGGCGACCGGAATACTGATAGTCCCTTTTATTGCATACGAGCTGAGGAAGATCGGCGACCCAAAGGAACTTGGGTAAACGTTAGTAACAAATTCACTGAGCATTTAATGCATCATCCGCCACTATGGACACAACAGTAATGACTCCTACTCAACCGCCGCGATCACGCCAACGCAAATGCAACACCAAGACTACAAAAAAGACGAATAGATATGCAACCGTTCACACGGCGCTTATCTAAAGAGTGTGCCGATGTAATCGGGCGCACAGCTGACATTCTTGAAACTGAAAGTCAGGGCAAACGTGCTTTTTTGATCGTTACCGACCAGTCATGCCAAAAAATGGCAGTTTTTTAAAACAGAATGCAGATGTTTTAAAATAATGTGCAATTGTAGCACAGCCTTCACCGGATATCCTTCCTAAAAGCGCACCACATTCCACGAAACAGTCAGAGGCAGAAGCACGCTCGAAAAGCACCGCAGAAAGCTTTATTATCAATACTTGGTTAGTAAGCTGTGCTGCGTCAGGTTCTGCGTGCGCAAGCCCGGGTAGTGTAGCGGCCTATCATGGAGCCCTGTCGAGCTCTCCTCCTATTTTTGACCCTCGTTTAGCTACGCTAGGTATTTATGAATCTTTTAGCTCAT
>Ga0326727_10006104_pt1 | contig 33466 bp, 23 predicted proteins | sample MB2enrmetagenome_FD_207643 | JGI IMG/M metagenome (GOLD analysis project Ga0326727, IMG submission 207643) | Lab enriched peat soil microbial communities from McLean, Ithaca, NY, United States - MB29MY | ecosystem: Environmental > Terrestrial > Soil > Wetlands > Peat | place: USA: New York...
CTGTCTTCGCAGAAGAGGACCCGAAACTCCGCTGGCTTGTGCTTCTCCGCCCACTGGCGGCCGTTGACGAAATACGGCTTGGCCCAGGCCTCGCTGTCCATGGTGCGCGGCGCGACCACCGAAACCGATCCGTTTGCGCCCGCCGGGAATCCCGTGCGCGGGTCCATGATATGGGCCCAGGCGCGTCCCTCCGCGCGGAAGAACTTCTCGTAGCTGCCGGAGGTGGAGAGCGACATATCCTTCAGAAAAACCTCGGCGACCGTCCGGCGGGGGTTGCGCGGATCCTTGATGCCCACCCGCCAGCCTCTTGGCTCCGCGGGAGGAGCGCCCATCCCATGAATTGTGCTGGCCGACCCCGCGACCAAGGCGATCTTGAAGCCTCGCTGCCGCAGCACATCCACCATGCGATCCACGGCGTGGCCTTTGCCGATTCCGCCCGGGTCCAGTTCCACTCCGGGGCGGTCGAATCGCACCGTCCGGCTGGCCGCGTTTAGGTGAACGTGCCTGCTGCCCACTTTGGGGAGGACGGCCTCAACCTCCGCCGGGCTGGGCAGGCTGCCGAAGCCCTTGTAAAAGCCCCACAGCTTCATCAGCGGACCCACCGCAATGTCGAAGGCCCCTTCGCTCTCGCGGCTATAGGCCATGCAGGAGGAAAGCAACTGAAACAGCTCTTCGGAGACGCCGACCGGCTCATCGGCGGCGCGGCGGTTCAGTTTGCTCCATTCGCTGTCAACCCTGTAGTTGGAAAGCTCGGCGTCGAGCCGCGCCACTTCGGCAAAGGCGGCGTCGATCGCCGCCTCCATCTCCGCACGGTCGTGACCATAGAGGGCGATGGAGAACGTCGCGCCCATGGCGTCGAAGTTCTCATCGAGGCGCAGCAGTTCGCTCGGTCCAGAGCCGGTCTCCGCCACAGCTATCCGAACCTTCCGCCCGCCGCAACGGGAGTTCGCGGCGCGAAGCCGCGGTTCACGACTTTTTGGCCGCCGCCAACAGCCTATCGCGCACCGCGCTGTAGCTGAACACGACCTCCGAGATGGGCGCTCCGGCGATCTCGTTGCGGCTGGGGTCGCGCAGGCCGATGCCCAGGTCTTCGCCCAGGCGCACCATGCTGTCGGAGTTTGCGAACGGCGCCGTACCGCGGTCGGCCATGGGATCGAAGCCCATCACCGCCATCGCCACCGCATCGGTGGCCACGCAATTCGTCCCGGCAATCAGCACTCCGGGGTTGACCGCTGCCTGGGGCCGGTTTGGACTTCCGTAGTTGGTCTCCGCGCCCGTTGCCGTCTTAACGCCGTCGATGATCGCCAGGTGGACGGGCCGCGCCGTGCACAGTTCCGCCACGATGCGCGGAATCCTGTAGCCGGCGTCTTTGGGCAAGCTCATATCCTTCTGCTGGGGCGCGCTCTTGGAGGGCATGCGGCGCGCAAAATGAAAGGTTCCGCCGCGTCCGCCGTGAGGGCGGATGCTGGGCTCGTCCACTCCGGCGCCCTCGCCGTAGATGGTGATGGGAGTGGCTCCGTAGACGTTCTTCATCGACAGCGTGACGCCCGTGGCCGCGTGCTCTTTCAGCTTGGCGAGGGAGACGAAGACATCGCAATCCTCATAGGAGTGGTTCAGGTCGTAACCGGGGTAGATCAAACCCCCGCCAGGCACGATGAACCGCGAATACTTCTTTCCCCGGCCGAGATAATTGGTGTTCTCGAACTCCACGTTGTCCGCGGCGCTCAAAATCTCCCGCGGCTGCCAGTTCATTGACAGCATCACCTCTTCCAGCGTCTCGGGGGTCGACCAGGGGCCTTCAACCACGCGGATGCGGCGCGCGCCGGCCTTGCCCATCAGGTGCACCACCCCCGCGATCACGCGAGGATTCGTCCAGAACGTGTCCTCCATCCTTGCCGTGCCCAACCGCTGCCAGCGGACGCCGATGAGGTTGATCTTCACTGCGACCGTCTTGCCCTTCACCAGCCGGTCAAGTCCGCCAATCTGATCGAACATCGTCTCCAATGCGGGAAGCAACTCGGGACCGTACGTCTTGCACTTGGCCACGGCGACCCGCCCCGTTGGGCCGGTAGGCGCTGCGCTCCACGCTGGCAAGGCCGGCAGCGCGAGCATTGCGCCGGACGCCACCAGCATCTCTCTCCTGGTCAAATCTCTTTTCATTGCGGTCTCCTTCAGCTCTTAGCTCTCCAGTTCGACGGCGCCATACACGGAAATGCGCGGCAGGGCCAACTCCGCCCCACCCGCTTCCTGCGGAGCCCACTGCAACTCGGCGGGCGCGGCCAGTTCCGGACTCACCAGGCTGGCCGACTTCTGCGGTTCCTTCACATAAAAGAGAGGTCCATCGCTCGCCGGCCGGCGCGAGTAGTTCAACAGGTGGATCACTCCCCGGCCGCCTTGAGCCGAGGCCTGGTAGAAGAAATTCATCGACGATGCGTTATACAGGCGCAGCAGATCGTTCCTGTGACTGACGACGTTTTGGATGTCGGCCACCGTGTCATAGGTGTTCGGGTGATCTTCCTTGCATACCGCCAGGCGGCCCTTGCCCAACTGGCGCAGGCTGAAGAGAAGGTACGGCTCGGCCGGCGCGGGCTCGCCCTCCGGGTTTGGCCATTTGGAAGGCACGAAGAGGGTGCCACCGCCTTTGGCGAAGGCGATCAGCTTCTGCCGCAACTGGGCATCCGGCGGCTCCTGATCGACGTAAAAGACGGCCTGCAGGCCGTCGAAGGATGCGGCTGCCGCCCGTGATCGAGCAATCACGCGGAACGGCTCGCGGAGCCTGGGAAGCAGGTTGACCGCCTCCTCGCCGGGAAACCAGTTGGACCCGGCGAAATCCGAGATCACGGCCAGCAGCCCCGCCGCCTCATAGGTCCGCGCCTGTTTGTGCCGCTCGAAGAAGGCAGCCATGCCGGCCACTTTGTTCCAGGCATCCAGGGCCGGCTGCTTCTTGGCGGTCAGGTCCGTGCGCAGCGCATCATCCAGCGAGATCACCCATCTCGCCCCGTAACTGGCGGGATCGGCCACGGCCAGCATGTAGGCCTCGGCAGACGGCGCCGCCTGCTGCGGCGGGGAGTCGAATTCGATCCACACGTCCTTGTCGGGCGCCAGCGCCCGCGCAATGCGCAGGACCGCTCCGTTGGAATCGACCCAGGGCAGATTCGTCGGTCCGCCGGCCTGATTCACATCCTGCGGGATGCCGGGCCATTTGCCGTCGGAGATGCCCAGCAGGGGCGAGTTCGCTGTCCACGCCAGGTGGGCGCGCTCGCAGCGCGGGATCACCGGGATGCCGGCGTTCGCGGGCGCGTCGCCATCCATGAGAACAGCGGCCACACCTGCGGACTGGGCGGCGGCAATGGCTGCCTGCCTGTCCGCCTTCCCCTCGACGATGCCGGCGAAGTCGAGTCCGGCCTGCCGTCCCTTGTCGATCAGCGGCTTGAGCGCCTGTTGCTGGGCGGCGTCCTCCGCCAGACCCGAGGCCCAACTTACCACCAGGCAATTGACCGGCGAGCCCTGGACGAGGGCCAGCGAGGCCGGATCGAGCCAGGCGCGAAGCAGTTCGGCCGTCTCCGGCGAAAAGCCCTTCACATTCTTGCGGAGCGCGATCTCCAAGGGGCCTGCCGGCCACCGCATCGGAATAGACTCTGTGCTTAGAGCCATGGTCCCGTGCCTCCCAATTCTTCCGTTGAGCGTGCGGATTCAACTGGAAAATATGTTCTGGAATCCTGGCAAGGAACAATACACCCGTTGCCTCCATCGGCGCAATAGACTGCGTGGATCGAGCATCCCCGCGCTGCGTGCTTTGCCGCCAGCAATGTGGACAAGCGCCGGGGAAATACCCGAATAGAATCGACAAAGGAGAACGATCCTATGAATCCGAACCAATGGCCTGAAGGTACAATCTCCCGGCGCGCGGCGATTGCCGGCGGGCTGGCGGCGATGGTGGTCCCGCGGTTTGCGCAGGCGGCTGCCGAGGAGCGGCGCGAAAGCCAGAAGCTGCGCATTGCCTGCGTGGGCGTGGGCGGCGTGGGCCAGGACTATGTGGCCGGCTGCAAAGACGAAGAGATCGTGGCGCTCTGCGACCTGGACCACGAATACTCGGCGCCGGCCTTCAGGCTCTATCCCAAGGCCAAGCTCTACAAAGACTTCCGGGAGATGTTCGACCGGGAAGAGAAGAACATCGACGCGCTGATCGTGGCCACGCCGGACCACTGGCACTCTCACCTGGTGCTGGCGGGCCTGGGGATGAACAAGCATATCTACTGCGCCAAGCCGATCACGCACACCATCGCCGAAGCCAGGCGCGTGAAGGCCGCGTGCCTGGCGTCGAAGGTGACCACCAAGGCCAGCATTCAGGACGCATGTGCTTCTCCCGCGCGGGCCACGACGGAGCTGCTGCTGAGCGGGGCCATCGGCCCCATCCGCGAGGTACACTTCTGGACCGGCACGCACAGCCCCAGCGGATTGGCCCGCCCGGCGGAGGCTCAGACGCCGCCCGCGGGAATGAACTGGGACCAGTGGTGCGGTCCATCTCCGGCGCGGCCCTACCACAGAATCTACCACTACGGGAACTGGCGGCCCTGGTGGGATTTCGGCACCGGCAACGTGGGTGACGTGGCCTGCCACGCGCTGCATATCTTCCACGACGAGCTGGAGATGGGCGCGCCGGACTGGGTGGCGGCCGACGCCTGCCAGTCTTTCTCGCTGGCGGGCGTGGTGGAGAACAGCGAGTGCTCCAGCATCGCCAACTTCATCCAGTGGCACTTTCCCGCCCGCGGCAAGCACCCGGAGATGATGGCCTACTTCTACGACGGCGGCCTGCAGCCGCCCCGTCCCCTGAGCATGCCCGCCGATATGGGAATGCCGGGCAGGGGCATCATGTTCGTCGGCGAAGATGGCGTTCTGGTTTCAGCGTTCTATGGGGGCAGCCCGTGGTTGCCGGACCATACTCTGCCCAAGCCGGGGCAGCCGCTGCGAGGGCTGCCCGGCGGCCAGCTTCTCCCGGAGAGCCGCTTCAAGGACTTCAAGCAGCCCGAACCGACCCTGCCGCGCTGCGAGAGAGCGGACCATTACGCCGAATGGGTGCGCATGTGCAAAGCCGGCAGGAAGTCCATTACGCCGGTTGAATTCGCCTGCGGGCTGACGGAGTTCGCTTTGCTGGGAACCCTGGCGGAGCGCAGATACAGCACGCCTGGAGTGCGCAGCGGCGCGGGTTGGGGGCAAAACAGCCGGTCGGACTCCGCGGTGGTGTGGATTCCCGCCTCCAGCGACGGTCATGTGCATGCGCCAGGGGCAGCGCCCGCGGCCGGCGCTGGCGCGGATGCGCCCCGCTACTGGCGAAGCTCCAAGGTTCTGCTCTGGGACTCGCAGGCCATGCGATTCACCAACGACGAGGTGGCAAACAGCTACGTCGATATGCCCTATCGCAAGGAGTGGGACTACAAAGTCTAATCACATCGTGAGCTGCGTTCTGGTCAGTCTCGTCATTCTCAGTTTGATCATTGGACCGGGAGACCGCTTCAGGAAGTGCTCCAATGTGGATATTTGTCCCTCGTCCGGCTACTGATCGCCCACCCCTGATCCCGCCGCCGGCTGTCTCAAAACGATACAACCCGTAACGGTGTGGATTCCCCCACAGCGGCTTGCGGAAATAAGCCGCCGGGCCGCGCGCTATAGTGAAGCCTGGCGATTCTCACGACCTTGCTCGGGCGTGACGAAACCGATCGACAACTCAACCCGCCCCTTTGTCTGGAACGATGAGGCCGCAGTGGAGCCTCGCTTCCGGAGCGTGGAGCAGGGTGTGCCCCCGACCGTGCGCGTCCGGCGCGGCGGACCGGGCATGCCGCTGGAGATGCCGGACCCTGACGGCGACGACTCCGCGAACCTGATTGGGGCAGGCTTTGGCGGGCAGCGCTCCGGCGAGCCGCGCGGCTGCTGGTGGCGGCCTGCGAGCCGCGTGGGCCGCGTGTTTCTCACCCTGTGCGCTCTCCTCGTTCTGTGCGGCCTGGCTACGGGCGGCTTTCTTCTCAAAACCTATATCGATGGCGATGCGCGCTTCCGCATTGCCGGGGCGGGCAACATCGAGGCCACCGGACTTACCCAGGTGAGCCGCGCCGAGATGCTGCCCATCTTCGGTGAAGACATTGGGCGGAACATCTTCTATGTCGATCTGGCCGAGCGGCGCAGGCAACTGGAAGAGATTCCCTGGGTGGAGCGGGCGACGGTGATGCGGCTGCTCCCGGACCGGATCCGGGTCGATGTGGTGGAGCGGCAGCCGGTGGCCTTCACGCGCCATGGCCAGCAGATCGGCTTGGTGGACGCGAGCGGGGTTCTGCTCACCATGCCGGCCTCGACAATGGCCCAGCATCATTACTCGTTCCCGGTGCTGACGGGCATCGATCCCCGCGACCCATCGCCCTCGCGCAAGGCGCGGATGGCGTTGTATCAGCGCCTGCTGGCCGAGCTGGACGCCAACGGCCAGCACATCTCCGAGCAGGTTTCCGAAATCGACCTGACCGATCCCGAGGATGCGCGGGTCTTCATGCCCGAGCAGGGCGGCGATATTCTGGCTCATTTTGGCGAAGACCATTTCCTCGAGCGCTACCAGCGCTACAAGGCGCACATCGCCGAGTGGCGGCAGCAGTATCCGAGGCTGGCGGCGGTGGATTTGCGCTACGACCAGCAGGTGGTGCTGGAGATGGCCCGCGGCGCGAACGCCGTGGAAGCCGTGGCCGGCGCGGAGAGCTCATCGGAAGTAAGCGGAGGCAAGCCTTTGGCCGGGCAAGTTGCTGACAGCGACCAAGTTGCAGGCGGATCGGCCGAAAGCCCAACCTCACAGGCGACAACCCCCGCTGACTCCGCCGGCGCCACGGCAAAAAACACGACCGCAAAAGACAGCGCAGCGGAGAGCCCGGCAGTCAAGCGCCAGTCCGCCAAGGATAAAGCGGCAAGCGGCAAGAAAAAACGGGCCGAGGCCCAGCGCGCCGCGCTCAACGGGAGCAAGCGGAAGCCTGTCCCTCCAGTTCGCCCAGCCGCGGCTGCGCCAGAGGGGGAGTGAGCGCGATGAGCCAGAGGCAGGACAACCTGATCGTGGTGCTGGACATCGGCAGCGCGCACACCCGTGTGCTGGCGGCGGACCTGAACGAGGGCGCGCTACGCTATCGCGGGCACGGAGTGGTGGAGTCGGCCGGGATGCGCAAGGGGCTGATCGCCGAGCTTGCTCCGGCGGCCAAGGCGGTAATGGCGGCCAACGAGCAGGCCGAGCGGGTGGCGCGGGCCAACATCGATGAATGCGCGGTGGGCGTGGGCGGGCCGCATACTCGCGGGCTCAACACCAACGGAGGCTTCGAGCTGGGCAACCGCATGAGGGAGATCACCCGCGAAGACGTGCGCACCGCCGTCGAGCGGGCGCGGGCCGTCGAGCGGCCTCCGGATCGCGAGATTCTCCACCTTCTGCCTCGCCAGTTCATCCTCGACGAGCAGCCCGGCATCTTCGATCCCGTGGGCATGGTGGGCGCGCGCCTGGAAGTGGATCTGCACATCGCCACCTGCTCCGGCAGCGCGCTGCAAAGCACGGTCACCTGCGCCAACCGGGCCGGGCTCGAGGTTTCAGAGGCGGTGCTCGAATCCATTGCATCCGCTGAGGCCACGCTTTCCGCCGACGAGCGCGAGCTGGGCGTGTGCCTGCTGGATATTGGCGCCCACTCCAGCGATCTGGTGGTCTTCTTCGAGGGCGCGGTGGCCCACACCGGCTCGGTCCCCATCGGCGGGGCGCACTTTACCAACGACCTGGCGGTGGGCCTGCAGATGCCGGTGGCCCAGGCCGAGGAACTCAAGCGTGAGTACGGCCACGCCGTAGTGACCGCCGTGCCCGAGGAGGCGTCCATCGAGATTGCCAACCCGCAGCCGCGAACCCTGCCCTTGCGCACGATTGCCGAGATACTGGAGCCGCGCGCCCGCGAGTTGCTCTACTTCGTCAAGGAAAGCCTGCGCAAGGGTGGCGTTCTGGAGGCGCTTGGAGCCGGCTGCGTACTCACCGGCGGCGGCGCCATGCTGCCCGGCATGTTGGACGTGACCGAGAGCCAGTTGCGGGTTCCGGCGCGGACGGGACTGCCGGTGCGCCTTTCGCAGATGCCCGGCGAGCTTGTCCATCCCAGCTTTTCCGCCGCCATCGGCATGTTGCTCTATGCTCACCGCACGCGCGTGACCCGCGCGGCCGAAGACAACAGCTTGCGCGCCAAGCTGCGCGCCATCTTCGCAGCCAGTTTTTAGCTTTCAACCAGCAACCGGGTCCGGGAGTCACGTCATGAATCAGGAGACTGAAGCCGCCATGGAACAGCAGAAGAATCAAGCCGGAGAGATGCGCATTCAATATCACGAACAGCCCTTGCGCGGCGCCCGCATCAAGGTGATCGGCGTGGGCGGAGGCGGCGGCAACGCCGTCAACCGCATGATCCAGGCCCACATGGAGGGCGTGGAGTTTATTGCCGCCAACACCGACGTGCAGGCGCTCAAGCTGTCGCAGGCCCCCATCAAGCTCCAGCTCGGGGTGCGGCTCACCGCCGGCCTGGGTGCGGGCGCCAACCCCGACGTAGGTAGGCGAGCCGCGCTCGAGGACTCGGAGAAGATCATCGAGGCCCTCGAAGGCGCCGACATGGTCTTTGTCACCGCCGGCCTGGGCGGAGGCACCGGTACCGGCGCCGCGCCCGTGATTGCCTCCCTGGCCAGCGAGATGGGCATCCTGACCGTAGCCGTCATCACGCGCCCCTTCGGCTTCGAGGGCAAGCGCCGCCTGATGCAGGCCGATCGCGGCATGAAGGAGCTGATCGAGAGCGTGGACACCATGATCGTGATCCCCAACGAGAAGCTGCTTGCCGTGGCCAAGGACGCCGGCTTCTTTGAGAGCTTCCGCATCGCCGACGACGTGCTCCGCCAGGGCGTCCAGGGCATCAGCGACATCATTACCATCCCCGGCATCATCAACCGCGACTTTGCCGACGTGAAGACCACCATGGCCGGCATGGGCCACGCGGTCATGGGCACGGCGGTTCGCTCGGGCGCCAATCGCGCCATTGAAGCGGCCCAGGCGGCCATGGCTTCGCCGCTGCTCGAGGCTGGCGCCATCGACGGCGCGCGCGGCATCCTCATCAACATCACCGGCTCCAGCTCGCTCAAGCTCTCCGAGGTCAACGAGGCATCGTCGCTGATCCAGTCTGCCGCGCACGAGGACGCCAACATCATCTTCGGCGCGGTCCAGGACGAAAGGATGGGCGACGAGGTCAAGATCACCGTGATCGCCACCGGCTTCCGCGACCAGATGCCGGAGCGGCGCGCGCGCATGTTGACCGTGGAAGACGCGCCGGTGGTTTCCGTGCCTCTGGTTTCAGTGCCCGTTGTGGCGCCTGAGAACTGGATGCGCGAGCCGGAGCCTGCCGCGCCGCGCTTCCTGAGCCAGGAGGAAGAAGAGAAAGAAGAGATGCGGCAGGCGATGTCGGTTTGCCAGCCCTGCTTCTTCTCGGCGGAATCGCTGGCCGGAGGATCAGCGGGTCTTGCGGCATCCACGCTCACCGTCGTGGAGGCGGAAACGGAGCGCGAGTCAAGGCGGGAACCGGAGGCCGAGGAGGCCCGGCCGCGCTTTGTCGAGATAGACGAAGAGCTGTCCTACACGCCCCTGCCCAGGGACTTTGCCTCGGACTTCGGCAGCGGCCTGCGGGCTCCCTCGGCCGCTGACGACTACCGCGCCCAGCCGGCCGCGGTGTTCTTCACCGATCCAGACGAGGAGTCGTTCCGGGAGTTAGAAACTCCAACCTTCATGCGCCGAATGCAGTTTTAGGAAAGCGGTTCCGTTGTGGAGTCGAGAACCATGGCCGCAAAGTGCAACCTGCCTCAGCATCTTCTGGGCGCCGGCTAACATCAAATGGGCATTGCCGTTCCGCTGGCTATTGTGAAGATAATAAACGGTTAGCAATAAGGGGTGATTGGGATCACATTCGGGGCCGCAGAGGCTGGAATACAGTGGCCGAATTCCCCGAGAAAGACTGAAAGCGGCCGCGGAATGGCCGATAAGCTCGATTTGCGCTGCCCACGCGCGGGCGCGCTGCTTGAATTCCTTGGTGGAGAGGATGTTGACCGGATGAAGCTATCTTGGGTTTCATCGGTTGGATTGGCTCTCATCGGCTGCGGCATCTGCGCCGCGGGCGCGTGGGCGCTGGATGCCCCGCGCACGCTGCACCATGCCAAGACCGGGGAAGCTCGTCTGGCCGAATCTCATCGAGCCGGTCCTCATCATGCAGCCGCGGCGCATACCGCCAAACCGGCAGGCGCGCAGACCACATTCCGCAGCGCGACCTCCCGTCCGCAGGCCCGGTTGACCCCCAGAGGCCAGGCGAGAGCCAGCGTGCGCCGGGTGGCCGCCAACCCGCGACGCCGCCATCATTACTACGAGCGGTTCACCGCCAACTCCTTTGCCAAGGGAGACCTCTTTGCCGGCGACGTGACCGCCGGCGAGGATCCGGTGGTCCGTCAGGCGGCGATCGATGCGCTGGGCGACATGAACGGCACTGCCGTGGTCATCGACCCCTCCAATGGCCGCATCCTGGCCATGGTCAACCAGAAACTGGCGCTCTCGCCCGGAGCGGAGCCCTGCTCGACCATCAAGATCACCGTGGCCATGGCGGCGCTGGCCGAGGGCCTGGTCACCCGCGACACGCCGGTGGAACTGGGCGGTTTCCACATGAACATGACCGACGCGCTGGCCAAGAGCAACAACCTTTACTTCGAGGAACTGGGCCGCGAATTGGGCTTTGAGCGTGTCCGTTACTACGCCAACCAGTTCGGGCTGGGCGAGTTGGCCGGCTACCACATCGACGGCGAGCAACTGGGCGTCTATCCCGACCAGGAGCTGCCCGCCTCTGAGGGCGGCGTGGCCCGCATGTGCAGCTTTGGCCAAGGCGTCTCGCTCACCCCCCTGCAACTGGGCGCGTACGTGGCCGCCATCGCCAACGGCGGAACCCTCTATTACCTCCAGCACCCCACCACCCCCGAGGAAGCCGCGACCCTGGAGCCCAAGATCAAGCGCACCCTGGACATCGCCAAGTACGTTCCCGATCTGCAGGACGGCCTCGCCGGCGCGGTCGAATACGGAACCGCGCGCAGCCTGCGCGGCTCCTTCAACGAACTGCCTGTCTTCGGCAAGACCGGAACCTGCTCCAACAAGGGAACCCGCTTCGGCTGGTTCGCCTCCTACACGGATTCGCCCCAAGGCAGTTTGGTGACCGTCTTCTTCCTCGAAGGCGGCCGGGCCACCTTCGGCCCCCGCGCGGCCGAGCTGACCGGCGCCTTCTACAAGAATCTCTGGGATCGCAACTGGTTTGCCGCCAGGATTCAGCAGGAGGCATCCGCCGCGCCCGCCGCCTCGGGCCAGCAGGCTCAGCCGTAGAATGGCGGTCTTCCGCGCCTGCCCCACCGAATCCGCAAGTCCATAACTCCAAGCCTTCATCGAGTTCCCTGCTGCCAAAGGCCGTAGTATGAAGGGAGAGGAGAGCCCCCTTTGCCCTACGACGACTTGCGCGATTGGATCAAAGCACTGGAAGATGCCGGCGAACTCAAGCGAATCGCCGAAGAGGTCTCGCCGGAGCTGGAAATCACCGAGATTACCGATCGCGTCTCCAAAATCGGCGCAAGATCCCACGCCGCCACCCCCGCCAACTCCACCCCGCACGCCAAGTACGCGCCCGGCGGCCCGGCGCTGCTCTTTGAGAACGTCAAGGGCCATCCCGGCCACAAGGTGCTCATCAACCAGTTCGGCAGCCAGCGGCGCATGGCTCTGGCCCTCGGCGTGGAGCGGCTGGACGAGATCGCCGAGCGCATCAAAGGCCTGATGAATGTGAAGGCGCCCGAGGGCTTTTTCGACAAGCTCAAGATGCTGCCCCAGTTGGGCGCGCTCACCAGCGCATTCCCCAGGACTGTCACCGCCAAAGAGGCCCGCTGCAAGGAAGTCGTTCGCCGCGACAACTTCGATCTCGGCCATTTCCCCATCCTCAAGTGCTGGCCCCACGACGGCGGCCGCTTCATCACCCTGCCCTGCGTGCATACCCGGGACCCGCGCACCGCCAAGCGCAACATCGGCATGTATCGCATGCAGGTTTACGACGGCCAGACCACCGGCATGCACTGGCAGCGGCAAAAAGTCGCCGCGGAGCACTATCGCGAGGTACTGCGTACGGCAGCCTCTCGGTCGGCGGATGCGGACCCAAGCACCGCCCGCGTAGCAGCGATGGCCGAGTCGGCCGGCGGCGCGGTGGCCATCCCCGACTCGCCCCAGGGCGGCATGCCGCAAGTGGCTTTGGGCAATCTGAAAGGCTCGCGGCTGGAGGTTGCGGTGGCCATCGGCACCGACCCCGTCACCACCTTCGCCGCCGTCGTGCCCGCGCCGCCCGAGGTCGAGGAGTTCCTGATCGCCGGCTTTCTGCGCGGCAAGCCGGTGGAGATCGTCAAGTGCGAGACGGTCGATCTCGAAGTCCCGGCGCACGCCGAGATCGTCCTCGAAGGCTACGTGGAGCTGGGCGAGCTGCGCCCCGAGGGCCCCTTCGGCGACCACACCGGCTTCTACACCCTCACCGATCTCTACCCGGTCTTCCACCTCACCTGCATCACCCATCGCCGCGACCCCATCTACGCCGCTGCCATCGTGGGCAAGCCGCCCATGGAGGACGCCTGGATGGGCAAGGCCGTCGAGCGCATCTTCCTGCCCGCCATGAAGATGACGATTCCCGAGATCGTGGACATCAACCTGCCCGTCGAGGGCGTCTTTCATAACTTGATGTTAGTGTCCATCCGCAAGAGTTATCCCGGCCAGGCGCGCAAGGTGATGAGCGCCATCTGGGGGCTGGGCCAGGCCATGTTCACCAAGTGCATCGTGGTGGTGGACGAGGACTGCGACGTGCAGGACGTTGCCGAGGTGGCGCTGCGCGTGGCCAACAATATCGATCCCGAGCGCGACATCCAGTTCACGCTGGGGCCGGTGGACTCGCTCGATCACGCCTCGCGCCTGCCCAACTACGGATCGAAGATGGGCATCGACGCCACCCGCAAGTGGAAGGCCGAAGGCTTCGAGCGTCCCTGGCCGGCGATGATCGAGATGGACCGCGCCACCAAAGCCCGCGTGGATGCGCTGTGGGCCAAGCTGGGGCTGTGAGCGGGGATGAAGCGAGGCGCTCTTGTCTGAGCCGAGTATCCGCGACTCGCCGGGAATTGGCGCCTAGGTCTTTTCCTCTTCTTAGTCTCTTGCTATCTATGGCTCTAAGAGCTATAATATCCCCATGAAGGCAAACCCTCCCGGCAAGCTGCGGGTTTTCGCGTCCAAGCCTTTCATGCGCTTTGCGCGCCGTTTCGGCGTCGGCGACGAAGCGCTATGGGAGACCGTCAACGGGGCCTGGGATGCGGACCTGGGTGGCGGACTCTTCAAGTTTCGGCTTGCCCGGCAAGGGGAGGGTTCGAGCGGAGGAGGCAGGGCATTGATCGCCATGAGGGTAGGCCAGCGCGCCGTCCTTATGTTCGGCTTCGAAAAGAAGGATCAGGCGAATATCAGGCCCGATGAACTGCGCGCCTATCGCAAGGCCGCGGGAATCTATCTCGGCCTGAGTGAAGACGAGATCGCGGCGATCGTGAAACAAAAACTGCTCTTTGAGATCGCTCCAGCAAAGAAGGGACCGTAAGATGGCAAAAGCATACAAGAGCGAAGCGCTCGCGGCGCTGCACGAAAGCATGTCTGACCTGCGCCAGGCCGGCGCGATTGACAGCAAAACCATGCGCGAGTTCGACCGCGCATGTCTCACCCCGGTCATGGAACTCTCTCCGGCTGCCATTCGCCGCATCCGCGCCAAAGCGGCGGTGAGCCAGGCCGTCTTCGCGGCCCATTTGAACGTGACCACTGGGGTCGTCAGCAAGTGGGAGCGCGGCGAAAAGCAGCCGCGCGGGCCAGCCGCCAAACTGCTCACCCTCGCCGCCAAAAATGGCATCGCAGCCATCGCCTGAGCTGCGCCGCGCTTCGGCTCCAGGATGCGCATCGACGCCGCGCGCAAATGGCAGGCCGAAGGCTTCGACCGCCCCTGGCCGGCGATGATCGAGATGGACCGCGCCACCAAGGCCCGCGTGGATGCGCTGTGGGCCAAGCTGGGGCTGTGAGTGCGTGCGTAACCCACGCTCGTCATCCCGGGCGTAGGGTGTATTATGATTCACGTTGGGGGACTCTGCAATATGGGCAAAAATGACGAAATAGCCTTACAAAGTAACTTCGACAATTGGAGTAGGAATCGATTCCCGAATCCGCAGAAGGGCTTCAATGTCTGGGAGTACTATTGCGTCGAGCAGTTTGCGAGATCATTTGACCTGAGCGACAGCGAACTGAAATCAGGGATTGTTGGTGCTGGTAAAGATGGAGGAGTCGATGCGTTTTATATTCTAGCCAATGGTGAACTCGTTGACGCAGAGACGGAAATAAAGCCGAAAGAAAGACCAGAATTCAAGCTCGTAATTATGCAAGTTAAGAGTAATGAAGGATTCTCCCCTACTGCCATAGACAAGCTCTATTGGTTTGTTGACGATCTTCTGGATTTGTCAAAGAACAAAGCCGACTATCATTCAACCTATCATTCGGATTTGATCGCCTTGATACGATTGTTTAAGGACAAGTTTGGGATAGTCGTCGGAGAAACCCCACCGCTCTCCATCGAGATCATCTACATCATTAAGAAAGACGTTGAGCCGGACGGCGATTGTGAGAAGGCCAAAAGGCGAGTATTAGAAAGGTGCAGTTTTTACTTTTCACATGCAGAACCAAAGTTCACTTTTGCAAATGCAACCGTTTTGTATATACAGGTACAAACACGTCCCCCAAACAAGAAGGTTCTTAAGTGGGCCTCGCAACCCATGTCCACAGAAGAGGGTGAGATTGGCCTTGTTAAACTACCGGACTATTACTCGTTCATTAGCGACGCTGATGGTAGGGTTGCGGAACGATTCTTCGATTCCAATGTGCGAGGATATTGGCCTCATAGCCACATAAACAGGGGTATTGCCACGACTCTCAAAGGCGTGGGGGGACCTGAATTCTGGCTGTTGAATAACGGCATTACGATCCTGGCAGAGAAGTCAAACACTACGTCCGGTTTTTTGGAATTAGAAATTCATGATCCGCAAATCGTCAACGGGCTACAGACCTCACGGCAGATATACGCTCACTTTGCTGGCGGCAACAAGCAGATGGACGATGCCCGGCGCCTAATGGTTCGCGTCATCAAGATCTCTGACAAGTCTACGAGAGACGCCATCATTAAGTGCACAAATAGCCAAAATGAAATGCCAGCCGAGGCGCTTAGGACAACTGATGCGATTCACCGTCAACTAGAAGGTGCATTTCATAGTAAAGGGCTCTACTATGACCGACGCAAGGGCTATTACAGGGAAAAGGGCAAGCCTGTAGATAGCATCGTTAGCGTCATAGAGGTTGCGCAAGCAATGATTGCCATCGTCTTACAGCGACCTGACGATGCCCGTGCGCGGCCAAAGGGATACCTTGTCAAAGATGAGAAATATGACTCCATTTTTGGCAAGAAAAGTTCTGGAGAGGATCGTTATTCGCTGACTTTGTACATCAAAGTGGTGGAGGTTACCAGAAAGATCGAAGCATTTCTTGAAACGGTGGAATCGGAGGCGATCCACCGACGTAACCTGCTGTACTACGTTTCGATGTATGCGGTCTGCGAGACCGCAGAGTGCGCACATATGAATCCATCACCGATAGAAACCCTTGATATCGCGTTGTTAACAGAGCAATCATTGCGAAAAACTTGGGAGAGGGTAAGGAAAAAATACGAGAACTTGGCTGCCAAGCAGCTAAAGACAGGCGGCGAGAAAGACTACGACAAAGTGGCAAAAGGGCCAGACCTGTTGAAGTCTGTGTTGAGAGACTTGAGTTCCCGATTCTCCAAGAAGAGCAACAAATGATCCCATAGGCGTGGGTACCGGATCAAACTACAATGGCTGGCGCAGGCCTAACAATCTAAAGGTGAATGGGTGCCCCAGGTCCGAACTTTCAAGCCTGGGATACCCCCCGGCTTCGCCACCCCAACCAGCGGTTTTCTGATCACTGACCACTGACTACTGACCACTGCCCTCAGGCTGCGGTAGCTACTTTCTTCGGCCTGCCGCCCAAGCGGCCGTTTGCTCGTGACGCCCGAGCCTTCGCGGCGCTCTTAGCTTTGCCGCCCAGCTCTCCCAGGCGCGCGGCCATCCATCGTTTCGATCCGAAGAACCCTCCCAACAGCGCCGGAATGTACAAGTCGGCGTCCAGCGCGGGGAGGTGAAGGCCGAAGCCCGGCGGGTCAATCTCGATCTCCCGCAACTGCTCCCATGTGGCCGTCTCCAGCCCTTGAGCATCGCGCGGCGAGAAGGAAATCTCCAGCCCAGTGCTGAGGCGCACCACAACGGCGGGTGGCGCAGGTCTGACCATCCAAGAATGAATGGGTGCCCCAGGTCTTCCGCCATGGCGGACCGCGGCGGAAGACCTGGGATACCACGAACCCCGGATCGTCCGAGCGTATTCCGGGCTCCTCCTCCCGCTTGCAGATAATTCCCCTCCGGCGCGCACAATCATATTGGGTGAAAAACATGTCCAACCGGAAGCCAATCGCATCAAGTTTTTCTATTCCCTATCCCCTATCCCCTATCCCCTATTCCCTATTCCCTGTGTCTCGCCTTCTGTTCCCCTTTTTCCGCCGTACCCCCCTCCATAAGCGCTAAGATAAGCATTTAAGTTGCGGTCGTCGTTTGCGGTTTGGCTCGCTTAGGGCTGCAGCCACTTGATTCCAGTTTTGCAGGACGGCTTGCAGGAGCAGAGGTGGGTGGATTGCGTCCAGCATCTGGTGGAAGATAAACAGGAATTCACGCCACGCGCTGCGAGTTCTCCGTTTCGTCGAGCATGTAGCCCCAGGGGGAAATCGTCTTTCCTACCTGTGTGTGGTGAAAACCAGCACATACTCGGCATATTTTCGCGTTTCCTGGCCCAAGCATCCTCTAAGAAAGAAAGTCAAATCATTATTCCCGGACGGGAATGTCGAGCGCCAACGCACTTTGGCGCAGATTGTGAGGAATAGGCCAGAAGGCGTCTGGCCTGTTTTAGGGGCCGAGATCGCCCAGACGCCGTCTGGGGCAATTGGGATGGGCGGAGTTTTGTCCAGATGCCGTCTGGATAATCTTTGGACGTCGGCCCGTATCGACTGATCGAGCGCTGCTGGCGCGGAGATTCCACGCCGGACAGGACATTCGCCGGCAGGGCGCGGAGGAGGACAAGCCGCTCTTCCGATGGCCCGCCGCGGGGCTCGTGGGAGCAAATGAGTCTCGGCAAATCCACCTGTGCCGTTTTCGTACTATAATCGGAGCCGAATTCCAAACCCGGAAACTGCGTGTTTCGCACTGCCTAATCCATTGGGTTTCGGCCACATCTCCCTCCGAAGAAGAAGAGAGGAGAGGCCGGAATCGGATTTCGGACGTGTGTCCATGTGTGTTTTTCAAGGGATTTCCGGTAATCCCGCCCCCGGCGGCGGGGCAGAGTTCCGAGTTTCTGGAGTCCGGGGGGCCGTGGGTGGAGTCGAATGGGCCCGGGCGATGCTGGCGGCGCTGGGGATTGCGGCCTTTCTTGTCGCGGTTGCGATGCCGGGGCGGGCGCAACGCGCAGCGGCGCAGGCCGCACCCGCACGGACAGACCTGCCTCCCAGGGTGATTCAGGCACAGAGATTTCTGGCTGAGCGGGGCTGGCAGCAAGGGAGCAGACGCGGACGGACCGGCGCAATGCGGGGCAACCCGCGCGCCGATGCGGTTCGGCCGCAGGCGCAGACGGCGGCGACGGCGACCTGGCAGGCGCTGGGCCCGGCCGGAGTGCTGACTCCAAATTATGGCCTGGTGACGGGCAGGGTCTCGGCGCTGGCGCTGGACCCCTCGGACTCGACCGGCAATTGCCTCTACGTGGGAACGACCGGGGGTGGGGTGTGGCTGGCGCAGAATGCCGCCACTTCCAACGCCTCTTCGATCGTCTTCACTCCGCTCACCGACTCCGCGGCGGCCCTGAGCGGCGCACGGGACGCCTCGATCAGCATTGGCGCATTGACCGTGCAGCCGGGAACGGTCGCGGGGTGCGGCTCGGGGGCGAGCGGGGGCGGTGTGATTCTGGCGGGCACCGGCGACCCCAACGATGCGCTCGACTCCTACTACGGGGCGGGAATCCTGCGCTCTACCGACGGGGGCAACAGTTGGAGCCTGATTGCCGACTCCGTGGACTTTGCGGAAGGCCTGAGCAGCTACGACTTCAGCTTTGCCGGGGAGGGCTTTGCCGGCTTTGCGTGGAGCACGGTCAATCCGCAACTGGTGGTGGCTGCGGTCTCGCAGGCCTACGAAGGAACGCTGGTGAATGCGGACCTGCCCGAGGAGAGCTACCAGGGGCTGTACTATTCGTCCGACGCCGGCGCCAGTTGGCGCCTCGCAACCATCACCGACGGAGCAGGCGCGGATGTGCAGGGGCCGGCCGACAAGTTTGCTGCTCCCGACGGCAATGCCGCCACAGCCGTGGTGTGGAACCCGGTGCGCAAGTTGTTTGTGGCGGCGGTGCGGTACCACGGGTATTACCAGTCGGCGGACGGCGCGACCTGGACGCGGCTGGCGGCGCAGCCGGGCACAGGGCTGACGACGGCATTCTGTCCCACCAACTCCGGCGCCACCGGCTCCATTGCCTGTCCCATCTTCCGCGGAACGCTGGCGGTGAATCCTCAGACCGGGGACACGTTTGCCTGGACGGTGGATGCGTACAACCAGGACCAGGGAATCTGGCAGGATCTGTGCGCGATGGGCGGAGGCGCTTGCGCGAACCAGAGCATCGCATTTGCGCAGCAATGGAGCACGGCGGCGCTGGAGACGAGCACCATCGACGGAGCGGCGACCATCGCCAATGGCGACTACAACCTGGCGCTGGCCGCGATCCCTTCGGGACAGGAGACGATATTGCTGGCTGGGGCCAACGACTTGTGGAAGACCACCTGCCCTTTGGCGCAGGGCTGCCAGTGGCGCAACACCACCAATTCCACGGTTGGCTTCTGCGCTCAGGTGGGTGAGTTCCAGCACGCGCTCGCCTGGAACACGGCCAATCCCCTGGAGGTTTTTGCGGGCAACGACAGCGGGTTGTGGCGGTCGATGGACGCCATCGGCGAGACGGGGCAGGTTTGCGCGGCGAGCGATGCCACCCACTTCCAGAATCTGAACGCCGGCCTGGGATCGCTGGCCGAGGTGGTGAGCAGCTCCGCGTCGCAAAACACGGCCTACACAATGATGGCCGGGCTGGGGGTGAACGGCACGGCGGGCGCAACGAGCACCACCGGGCCGACAGCGGACTGGCCGCAGATTCTGGGCGGCGAGGGCGGGCCGGTGGTGATCGACCCCAGGAACAGCCTGAACTGGTATGTGAACAGCGAGGCGGGAGTTTCCATCTACTTTTGCAATGAGGCGGCGCCTTGCACTCCGGCCGCGTTTGGCGCCAGCGCGGTGGTCAGCGATGCGGATGTAGGCGGGGATGGGTACACCATGACTCTGCCGGCGCCTTTCCTGGTGGATCCGCTGGATGAGACGCAGTTGCTGATCGGAACCTGCCGGGTGTGGCGCGGGCCGGCCGACGGCATCGGCTGGAGCGGAGCAAACGCCATCAGCCCCATCCTGGACAGATTTGGCTCCCCTGGCCCTTGCAGTGGAGATACGCTGATTCGCACGATGGCCGCTGCGCTGCTTCCCGCATCGCTCGCGCTTCCCGGTGGCGGCGAAGTGGTTTATCTAGGCCTGTACGGCTCGGCGAATGGCGGTTTGCCCCTGCCCGGCCATGTTCTGAGCGGAACCTATAACGCAGCCACGGGCAACTGGTCCGCGTGGCAGGACCTGACCCTGAATCCGGTAACCAACGACAGCCAGGCGATGAACGCATACGGCCTGGACATCTCCAGTATCTTCATCGACCCTCACGACCCGACCGGAAACACGGTCTATCTGACGGTGGAGGGGATTCTCTCCCGCGAAGAGAACGTGAGGACGGTGTATCGCTCGACCGACGGTGGGGCGCACTGGGCGCAACTGGTATCGAACCTTCCCGCTGCTCCCGCCAACAGCCTGGCGGTAGACCCGCAGGAAGCCAATACAGTCTATGTGGCCACCGATGCGGGGGTTTACTTCACAACGCAGATTGGAACCTGCGCGAACACGCAATCTGCCTGCTGGTCGGCGTTTGGAACCGGACTGCCGGGTGCGCCCGTGGTTCAACTGAGCGCCTCTCCGCCGGCCTCTTCCGCGCAGGTACTGGTGGCGGCGACTTACGGACGCGGCATCTGGCAGACTCCATTATGGAGCGCGAGCACGGGTTTGACGACCGCCAGCGCCAGCCCCACCTCGCTCATCTTTGCCAGCCAGATATTCGGAACCCCCAGCAAAGCGCAGACAGTAACGCTGGAGAACACCGGCCTTCTTGCACTGGAGCCGAGTGCGATCACTATGAGCGGAGACTTCAGCGAGACCGACAACTGTGTGAATACGGCCATAGCCACGACCGCCAGCTGCGCCATCCAGGTGACGTTTTCGCCCACGGCGACAGGCAGCCGGACGGGCCAGATGACCATCTACGCCAACGTCTCCGGCGGGCAACTGACGGTGGAGCTGAGCGGGACGGGCGCCGCCGCGGGAACGGTGACGCTGAGTCCTTCCAGCATCGGCTTCGGCCCGTCGCCCGGCCAGAGCTCCTCGTCGCCCCCGGTGCAGGTGGGGACGGCCTCCGGCCTCTTCCAGGTGGAAGCAGGGAACAGCGGCAGTACGCCGGTTTCCATTACAAGCATTACGATCACCGCGCCATTCGGCATCGCCAGCAACTCGTGCGGAACCACCGCGTTGGCGGCCCAGACTGACTGCCAGATCCAGTTGACCTTCACTCCCACCCAGCGGGGAGCCGCGACGGGAACGCTGACGCTGATCGATGGCGCCGGAACGCAGACCGTGGCGCTGAGCGGCTTTGGCTGGGCGCCGCCCACAGACAGCCTTCCGGCCACATCGCTCAGCTTTGGCGGCGTCGTGGTGGGGCAGCTATCGACGGCCCAAACCGTCCCGCTGACCAATACCGGAGACCTGCCGCTGACGGGAATCTCCATTACCGTGAGCGGCCCGTTCACGGAATCGGACACCTGCGGCACGCAGTTGGCCGGAGGGGCGAGCTGCACAATCAGTGTGGTCTATGCTCCCAGCCAACTGGGCCTGCAAACGGGCACGCTGACCGTCGGCGACATCACGCGAGCGCAGCCGCAGACGGTTGCTCTGAGCGGTACCGGCGTGCAACCGCCGGCCATCGGCGTCAGCCCGTCGAGCTTGAGCTTTGCTGTGCAGCAGGTGGGCGTGGCCAGCTCACTGACGCTGACGGTGACCAACACCGGCGGAGCGCCCATGGCCAATGTGGGCTTCCAGATTACAGGCCAGGCCGCCGGCAGCTTTTCAACCGGCGTCACCACCTGCGGGGCAACGCTCGCCAACGGGAGCAGTTGCACGGTGCAGGTGATCTTTACCCCTTCCGCGGCGGGCGGAAGCTCGGCGGCGCTGGTGGTCTCCTCTTCGTCTCTGGGTGTGGCGCCGGTGACCGTGCCGCTGAACGGCGCCGGGCAGGTCCAGTTCGGGCTGAATGTGAGCCCGGCGCAGCTGACCTTCGGGGTTATCGGCGTCGGGCAATCCAGCGCGGCGCAAACGGTTACCGTCAGCAATACAAGCAGCGGCGCAATCGGTTCGCCGGCGTTTTCCGTCCCCGCTCAGTTCAGCGTGACGCAAAACGCCTGCACCGGCAGCCTGGCCGCCGGGGCAAACTGCACGATTGGAGTGGTTTTCCAGCCCACTGCGGCCGGGGCGGCGTCGGGGACGTTGACCGTCAGCTCGGCTTCGGTGGCGACTCCGGCCACTGTGTTGCTGAGCGGCACGGGCGCGGCTGGGGCGGCAATCCAGTTGGCGCCCACGGCGATCGTCTTTGCGACCACCGCTCCAAACTCGATCAGCACTCCAACGACAGTGACCGTGACCAACACGGGGGTATCCGCCAGCTTGAGCAACCTCGCGCTGGCGGTTACAGCGGGCTTCCAGATCGTAAGCAATACCTGCCCCACCGCGCTGGCCCCAGGACTGAGCTGCACGGCGGGCGTGGAGTTCGCTCCCACCAGCGCCGGCGCCCAGACGGGAACCCTCACGGTGACCAGCGGCGCGGTCACGACGGGCGCCTCCGTGCCGCTATCGGGGATGAGTCTCGATTTCACTTTCTGCTTTGGAAACGGTGGTCCGCCTTGCGTCACGACCTCCAGCCAGACCATCGCGGCCGGTCAAACCGCCGACTCCATGCTGGCGATCACTCCGCTGAATGGTTCAGGAGGAACCTTTACGTTCTCGTGCGGCACGCTTCCACTCAATGCCCTTTGCCTCTTCAATCCGGCGAGTGAAACGCTCAACGGGGCAACCGGAAGCGTGACCGTGGAGATCTCGACCACGGCGGCCACCGCCCGCGCGGCCGATCCGGCGGTGTGGCGTGTTCTTCCGCTGGTTTGCGGGCTGGTCTTGCTGCCATTCGGCTGGAGGCGGCGTCGCAAGGCGCTTCTGTTGGCGGCGCTGCTTGCGATCCTGGCGGGCGGCGTCTCCAGTTGCGCCAGCTCGGGGGGCGGCACGGGAGGATCGGGCGGGCAAGGCGGCTCGGGTGGAACTCCGGCGGGGACGTACTCGATTCCCGTCACCGCGGCTGCCAGCGGAGTGCAGCACAGCGTGACCTTGACGCTTACCGTGGATTGAGGAGTGCGCACAGCCGGGGTGAAAACCGGGACGGGCTATACTCTATCTTCAGGTTCTTACCGGGAGCGCCCGGAATGGAAACGCGGGCGGGGCCGGGGAACGAGGAACGGGGAAGAGCAGGGTATGACTGCCAAAGTAACCGTGGAAGACGTGGAGCGCGTGGCCGAACTGGCGCATCTGGAGCTCAAGCCGGACGAGGCGCCGCGCATGTTGCATGACCTGAACGCCATTCTCGACTATGTGGCCGAGCTGAATGAACTGGATACGGCGGGGGTGGCGCCGCTGGCCCAAGTGAGTGAGCTTGGGGACGCCGCGGCAGGAGTGTTGCGCGCCGATCTGCCGCTGCCCTCGCTCGACCGGGCCGTCGTGCTGGCGCAGGCGCCGGAGACCGATCAGGTATTCTTCAAGGTGCCTAAGGTGATTGAGCGGTAAGCGCGCCGCTCGAATGAAATCGGCGGCCGGCAGGCGTGCGGCGGGACTGCGGCAAAGGGAAAAGTGGCTGGAAAACGGCCGGAGAAGGAAGATTCGATTGTCCAGAGGAGCTATAGCACCTGAATCCTTTGTAGAAAAGCCCAAGACTCTGGCAGAGTTGCGCGCGGACCTTGCCGCCGGCCGCGTAAAGGCCGCGGATCTGGCCGCCGGCTACTATGAGCGCATCGCGCGGGTGAATCCGCGGCTGAATGTCTATTTGAGCCTGACCAAAGAGCGGGCGATGGCGCAGGCGGAGCGCATGGACGCGGTGGCGGCCAAGGGCGATCCGCTGCCCGCGCTGGCCGGCGTGCCGGTGGGCATCAAAGACGTGCTGGTAATGCGCGGCGCTCCGGCCACGGCGGGCTCGAAGATTCTCGAGGGCTACCGGCCTCCCTACGACGCCACGGCGGTCGAGCGGCTGGAGGCGGCGGGCGCGGTGCTGCTGGGCAAGCTGAACTGCGATGAGTTTGCCATGGGCTCCTCGACCGAAAACTCGGCCTACGGGCCGGTGCGCAACCCGGTCGATGCGGAGCGGGTTCCGGGGGGATCGAGCGGCGGCTCGGCGGCGGCAGTGGCTGCCAACCTGGCCGTGGCCACGCTTGGATCGGATACCGGCGGCTCGATCCGCCAGCCGGCCAGCTTTTGCGGAGTGGTGGGCGTGCTGCCAACCTACGGGCGCGTCTCGCGCTACGGGCTGATCGCCTATGCCTCGTCGCTGGACCGGGTGGGGCCGCTGGCCGCGAATGTGCGCGACGCGGCCACGCTGCTGGGCGTGATTGCCGGCCACGATCCCAGGGACGCCACCAGTTCGGCGGTGCCTGTGCCGGACTTTGCCGCCGAAAGCGACAATCCAGTCGCCGGCCTGCGCATCGGCGTGCCCAAGGAGTACTTTGCCGAGGGCCTCGACCCGGAGGTGCGCGCGGCCATTGAATCCGGCGTTGCCGCGCTGGAGGCGGCCGGCTGCGTGGTGAAGCCGGTCTCGCTGCCGCACACCCGCTACGCCGTCCCAACCTATTACCTCATCGCCACGGCGGAGGCCAGCGCCAACCTGGCCCGCTTTGACGGCGTGCGCTACGGGCCGCGCTCCAAGAACTCGGAGACTCTCTCCGACATGTACCGGCACTCCCGCGACGAGGGCTTCGGCGCCGAGGTCAAGCGCCGCATTCTGCTGGGAACCTACGCGCTGAGCGCGGGCTACTACGATGCCTACTACTTGAAGGCCCAGCAGGTGCGCCGCATCCTGGCCGAGGAGTTTCTGCGCGCCTTCGCCGAGGTGGATGCGATCGTGACTCCAACAACACCTACGGCGGCGTTCAGGCTGGGCGAGAAAACGGGCGATCCGCTGGCCATGTATCTGGCTGACATTTATACGGTCACGGCCAGCCTCGCCGGGATCTGCGGCGTGACGGCGCCTTGCGGCGCGACCCAAGCCGGCCTGCCGGTGGGAATGCAGGTCTTGGCCGCGCACTGGAACGAGGCGACGGCGTTCCGCGTGGCGCGGGCGGTGGAAGAAGCAGGGAACAGGGAGTAGGGAACAGGGAATAGGGAACAGGCTGTCGTATGGGTTCGTGGTTTCCCACCCTAGCCGCAAAAACATAGGCGCGGCGAGGGTGGGGCACCCAGCGGTGGAGGCCACGCGGGGTTAGAATTCTGTTGATAGGGGAGCGGGGATGGTAAAAGCCCGCCCTCGGGGGTTAAGGCCCCACTGATTTTGAAGTATTTGCGTACGGGCGAGAGACCGTATCTTTTGTTTTCCGACAGATTTGCGCCAACATCTCAGGAGCAATGGCATGAGAGTCGGCGGACGGGTTGTGTTTTTGGCAATGGTTGCGGGTGTGCTTCTGGCAGGTCCAGTGGCTTCGGGAGCTCCACGCAAGGCGCACGTGGTGGTTCTGGGGGCGGTGCGGCGGGTGCCGTACTCGAAGGCCGGCGACCCCGCGGGCGCGCTGGCCGGCGAAAGCGAACTGAAGGTTCGCGCGCTCGTGGTGGATGGCGCGCTGAAGGAGTGGACCACCGGCGACGCCCACGATGTAACCGACCGCAGCTTTGCGGTGCGGCGGGCGATCCGGTTGAACGACGCCCTGCCCAATGACAGTTCAAGCCCAAGCGACAAGCCCAACCCAGGCGACAATGCGGGAGCCGGCGGCAAACCAGCGCCCAACGAGAAGCCCGACGCCAGGCCGGCGCCCGCCCCGGCGGCCAGCCGCTGGGTCTGGCAGCGGGGTCCGTGGCTGCTGGTGGACCGCACGACCGGTCGTGTGGCGGCCTTGAAGCTGCCCGACTATGCCTCCGGCGTGAGCCAGGTGAGCTGGTTCCGCGACTATGCCGCCTATTGCGGGGTGACGGCTAGAGGCAAGAGCCTGTATGCCGTGGTGGCGCAGGTGGCCGCGAGCAAGCCGGTGCTGGCCAAGAGGCTGGCTGCGTTCGATCCGGAAAACCATCCCGAGCCGGTCTGCGGCGCGGCGGAGTGGCAGCGCGAGCCGCTGCGGATTACCTTCCACCCGGCGGGCAAGGATGCGGTCAGCTTCGACGTCGTTCCCGGCTCGGCGGTGCTGGTGGAGGACGCGGGGGACGAGCCGGCGCCCGCGGCGGCAGCAGTGGCGAAGTAGCCAGTGTGCTTTCCCAGGTCCCCAAATGCAAGGGACCTGGGGCACCCACGCACCCAGTCTTCGGCTTGGATTACGAAATCTCCTGGACACCGCGCTAGCCGCAAAAAGTCGCCGCGGCGACACGCGGCGAGGGTGGGGCAGCCAGAATTTCATTCCTCGCGGGTCGGCGAAGCCGGTGGAGGACTGAAAACTGACAGCTGAAAACTGGCCGGCGCCTTGACACGCAACAGCCCGCGCGTTTCTTATCATCTATAGGCATTCTTCTGGAATCCGGGCGGGGGGAGCATGGGGTGAGCTGTGCGACTTCCGGAGCCGGACCTCCGGCTAGGGGTTCCGGGGAAGGCCGTGTCGAGCAGGAAGCAGACGGCAGTTGGGTTCCACGGATGGATGCGGGCGCGGGATTATGGTTCTTTCTTCACGGCCTGCGGCAGCCGGGCGATCCAGCCTGGAGTCTGGCCAGAGCCTGGGCCGGGCGCAATCGGCGGCCTGGAGCAAGCTGAGTCCATTCCCGGAGACAGGTTTCTTTCGCGAGGCTGCCGGCTCAAAGCCGGGGCGGGTAAAGGATGAGTGTGGCGGCGAGTTTGGCATTGTTGGCGGCGGCGCCCGCCGGAACCGGTGGGGGCGCAATCGGGTTGCTGCCCATTTTTCTGTTGATTCCGGTGCTGTGGCTGGTGATGATCCGCCCGCAGCAGAAGCGGCAGAAGCAGTGGCAGGAGATGCTGGGCTCCATCAAGACGGGCGACCGGGTGACGACGGCCGGAGGCATTCGCGGCATCATCGTTTCCATCAAGGACGATACGATCGTGATCCGCGTGGCGCCGGACAGCATCAAGCTGGAAGTGGCCAAGAGCGCAATCGCCTCGGTGACCACGCAGGACGGCCCTTCGGGCTCTTGAGTTTTGGATTGGTTTTTACCCTTTTTGGCTAGAGAAACGGGAAGATGAACAAGAATCTTACGAACAAAGTTCTCCTCATTGTTGCGGTCCTGGCGATCTGCATCTACGGCATCATCGGAGTGCCATCGGGATTGAGCGGCAAAGCCCTGACCGAGGCCATCGGCAGCCGGATTCACCTTGGACTGGACCTGAAGGGCGGCGCGCACCTGATCTTGCAGGTGGTGGTTTCTGAGGCGGTCAGCGCCGAAACGGACAATACCGTGACCCGCATCCAGCAGGACCTGAAGGCGGCCAACCTGAGCTTTTCACAGGTATTCAAGCCCGATCCAAACAAGCCGGAGGCCATCCGCATTGAAGGAACCTCGGCGGCCAGCTCCAGCGCCGTCCAGGCGCTTCTGGAAGGTACAAAATACTCCAACGAATACGACCTCAGCAGCGGGGACAATACCTGGACGCTGACCATGAAGCCGCTGGTCGAGAAGGCTCTCGAAGAGAAGACCGTCCAGCAGGCCATCGAGGCCATCCGCGACCGCGTGGACGCGCTGGGCGTGAGCGAGCCGCAGATTCAGGAGTACAACCTGGGCGCCGACCAGATTCTGGTGGACCTGCCGGGCGTGGAGAACGAAAGCGACATTGAGAAGATCATCCAGGGCACAAACCGGCTTGAGATTCACGCCGTGACCGGCGGTCCGTACAGGGACGAGCAGGAGGCGATTGCCAGCCAGGGAGGCAGCATTCCGCCGGACCAGGAGTTGAAGAGCTTCTCCGGGGTGATGGAGGGCGGCTCCAGCGCGGAGAGTCAGCAGAGCGTCTATGTGCTCCAGCGGGAATCGATTGTGGCGGGAAACGACTTCCGCTCCGCCGATCCGGGTACGGATTCCAACACCGGGCAGCGGAATGTCCGCTTTACGCTGACCAACGAGGCCGGCGACCGCTTCTGGGACTATACCAGCAAGAATGTGGGCCAGAGGATGGCCGTGGTCATGAACGACCAGGTCCGCGAGGTGGCCACCATCGAGAGCGGAATCCACGACTCCGGCGAGATCAGGGGCAGCTTCTCTCCAAATGAAGTTGCCGCGCTGTCGAAACTGCTGAAAACCGGCGCGCTGCCGGCCTCGCTGAAACAGTTCGAGAAGCGCTTTGTGGGCGCGTCCCTGGGCAAGGATTCCATCAATCAGGGAGTGACGGCGGCCATCGTGGGCCTTCTGGTGGTGATGGTCTTCATGCTCATCTATTACCGGGGCTCGGGCATCAACGCCGACCTGGCGCTGATCTTGAACCTGGTGATTCTGCTCGGTTTCATGGGCGTCTCCAGCTCCACGCTGACCCTGCCCGGCATTGCCGGAGTGATTCTGACTATCGGCATGGGCGTGGACTCGAACGTGCTGATTTTCGAGCGCATCCGCGAAGAGGTGCGGGCCGGCAAGGCGGCGGCGGCGGCCGTGGACCAGGGCTTTGCCCATGCGTGGATCACCATCGTCGATACGCACGTGACCACCATCGTTTCGGCGGCCATTCTCTTTCTCTTTGGCACCGGGCCGGTGAGGGGATTTGCAACCACCCTGACCGTCGGTCTTGTGGCCAACCTCTTCACGGCGGTCTTCGTTTCGCGCGTGATCTTCGATGCCCATCTGAACAAGTTGAAGCCGGGGGAAGCGATATCGATCTGATTGGGGACTAGGGACTAAGGGACCAGGGACTAAGGGACCAGGGAAAAGGGGCTGCTGAGGGCGGCCTGGGGTTTTAACTCATGCCGGAGTCCGTTGCCGGACACCGGCTCCGAGGAAGGGAAGAGAACCAGTGGAATTGTTTCGCGGCGTCAATGTGGATTGGCTGAGACTGAAGTGGTACTTCCTCGCCTTTTCTTTGATATTCAGCGTGGCCGGCATCGTTTCAATGGGCATGCACATGCGCAGCATTCACAGCCCGGTGCCGCTGGGCGTGGATTTTCAAGGCGGCACGCAGGTGCGCGTGCGGTTTGACCAGGCCCCGGATGTGGACCGGATTCGCAAGGCCATGGACGCGGCGGGCATCCGGGATGCAAGCATCCAGACCATCAAGGCCGTCGACGAGCCCAGCAGCAACGAGGTGCTCATCAGCCTGCCCGAGGCGCAAAACGAAGCCGCGCTCGATACCGGCCGCCAGCAGATCGAGGATGCCCTCCATGCGCATTACAACAATCCCTTCACCGTGCGCAACGAGGAGATTGTGGGCCCCACGGTGGGCAAGCAGTTGGAAAAGCAGGCTTTGTTGGCTGTGCTGTACTCCATGCTGGGGATGCTGGTCTACCTCTGGTTTCGCTTCCAACTGATCTACGGCGTGGCCGCGGTGGTGGCCTGCTTCCACGACACGCTGATCACCGTCGGCGCCTTCGCGCTCACCAACCAGGAGATCAGCCTGACGGTGATCGCGGCGATTCTGACCCTGGTGGGCTACTCGATGAACGACACCATCGTGGTCTTCGACCGCATCCGGGAGAACCTGCGCCTGAGCCGGCGCGAGTCACTGCCCGACGTCGTGAATCGCAGCATCAACCAGACGCTCAGCCGGACCGTGCTGACCTCGGGCCTGACCTTCCTGACGGTGCTGTCGCTGTACATCTTTGGCGGGCAGGTGCTGCACGGCTTTTCATTTGCGCTTGTAATCGGTATTCTGATTGGTACATACTCATCCATTGCAATTGCCGCGCCCATGCTGGTGGCCTGGCAGGAGTGGCGGGCGAGGAATGGCAAGGCCGCGGTCCTTCCGGCGGCCAAGCGCGCCAGAGTATAGTGTTTTTTGACCGGTTTTGCAGCCCGCTTTGCAACTGTGGCGCGGCTCTGATATGGTGGTACACGTTTCCGCTGTGAAAATTGTTTTGACTGGGAACATTTCAAGTTCTCGCGGTGTCTAAGTAGAGGTAACCGATACCCGATTCGAGGCTGGCCATGTTTGAAGATGCTACGTTTGAGTCTGCGGGCAGGATCAAGAGCAAGAGCGGACGCTGGATGCTGGTGACAGGTGCCATCAACGCTTCAGTTCTCATTGTGATGATTCTGATTCCGCTGATCTATCCTGAGGCGCTGCCCAGGGCAATGATGTTGACGCAGTTGACCGTGCCCCCGCCGCCCCCGCCGCCCCCGCCGCCCCCGCCCCCGCCGGAGACGGTCCATGTGGTTAAGGTTCAGTCGGAGATGATGAACAATCAGCTGACGGCTCCCACCCGGATTCCGCACGACATCAAGATGATTGCCGAGAAGGAAGCGCCGCCCGCGCAGGGTTTTGGCGTGGCCGGCATGGAAGGCCTGGGCGGCAGCTCGACCGGCGTGCTTGGCAGCGTGTTCGGACAGAGCGGTCCCAAGGTACAAGCCGCGGCGCCGAAAAAGGTGAACATTTCGGCCGGCGTGGCGGTCGGCATGCTGATTCAGAAGACCACGCCCGTGTATCCGCCCATCGCCAAGGCGGCCCGCGTCTCGGGCACGGTGGTGCTGCAAGCCACCATTTCCAAGACCGGATCGATCGAGAATCTGCACGTGATTTCCGGACCGGCGATGTTGCAGCAGGCCGCTATGGATGCCGTGAAGACCTGGCGCTACAGGCCGTACCTTCTCAACAACGAACCGGTGGAAGTGGAGACCACCGTGAACGTGATCTTCACCCTCGGCGGATGACTTGTCCTTGGGTTCCTTCCCGCGCTTTGGGCAGGGGCCTCGCTTTTTGACCTGAATGCGAATCTGCTAAGACCCGCATTCCCAGCAACCGTCCGCCGCGGCGGACAATCGCAGTTCACAAGAAACTCCTTAGGAGGAACGATTCAGTGATTCTCGCTCAGCTCGCACATTTTGCTTCGCACACGGTCAACAGCCTTGCCCTCTTCCAGGAAGAGCAGGCGGTCGGCTTCGGCCCTATACAGATGATCGAAAGCATGACATGGTTGGTACGCTGTATAGCCCTCGCCCTTTTCATCGAGTCGATCTGGTCCCTGGCCGTGATGATCGACCGTTACGTGTACTTCCGCCAAGCCCGCAATCAGTCGCGCGAGTTCGCGCCCAAGGTTGCCGGCGCGCTGAAGGACAGCAAGCTCGAAGAAGCGATCAAGATCGCCGACCGCAACAAGAAATCTCACCTGGCCGAGGTTGTGACCGCCGGCCTTCAGGAGTTCCGCTCCTCCGCCGGTTTGCCGACCGAGGAGACCATTGAGAGCTCCGGCCGCGCATTGGAGCGGGCCGAGGCCATCGTTCACGCCAAGCTGAAGAAGGGTCTTGCAGTGCTGGCCACCATCGGGGCCACGGCTCCCTTCGTTGGACTGCTCGGCACCGTCATCGGCATTCTGCATGCCTTCCAGCAGATCGCTGTGCAGAAGACCTCCGGCATCGGCGCGGTCGCCGGCGGCATCTCCGAGGCGCTGGTCACCACGGCCTTCGGGTTGTTTGTGGCCATCCCGGCCGTGATGGCGTTCAACTATTTCACCGGGCGTGTCGAAGCTTTCGACGTGGAGATGGACAACTCCTCCAGCGAGCTGGTCGACTACTTCATCAAGCAGAGTCACAGGCGCTAAGCGAAAACGGCTGTCGGCAAGAGCGGGAGTTTTTTGGGAGGGCGGCGGAGTCAGGTTCTCTTCCGCCCACCCTTTTGAACCTCGCGCCGGTCAGGCGATTGGCGGCAAAGCCGGAGGCTCTCCGGAACAAAAAGATCTTAGCTACGGAGCCCAACAATGGGAATCACGGTTCGCGACGAAGGAAGTAAGGTCAACTCGAATATCAACGTCACCCCCATGGTAGACGTCATGCTGGTGCTGCTCATCATCTTCATGGTCATCACACCCATGCTTCAGAACAAGGTTCATCTCGACATGGCGACGGTCGAAAATACGACCAACATGCCGGACGCCGACAAGGAAGATGCCGTGGTCGTGGCGGTTACGCGGGACGGGAGTGTCTTCCTGGGGCAGAACCATGTCGACGTCTCTCAGCTTGGCGTCCTGGTTCGCGACAAGTTGGCCGACAAGACCAGCAAGACGATTTATGTGCGCGCCGATGCGCGAGCGCAGTACAAGACGGTTGAAGACGCCATCGACGCGGTGCGCGCGGTGGGCGTGGACGACGTGGGCTTGTTGACGCAGAAGCGCGAACCCGGCACGCCGGCGCAGTGATTCAGCCCGTGGACCGTCCATTCAACGATTTCGAGCAAGCGAGGAGTTTTAAGCCATGGCAATGACAATGGGAAGCGGGGGAGGCTACTCGTCCGACATCAACGTTACGCCCATGATCGACATTCTGCTGGTGCTGCTGATCATCTTCATGGTCATCGTGCCCACGACGCCCAAGGGGCTTGATGCGCTGGTGCCCCAGCCGCCCAAGACCCACACCGATAATCAGCCGCCTGACCGCACGATCGTGGTGCAGGTGATCTACCGGCCCGGCGCGGCCCCGGCGTACAAGATCAACGAAACCGATGTGGCCAAGAGGGAACTACTGCCGAAGCTGACCGAAATCTACGCCAATCGCGCGGAGCGCGTCATGTTCGTCAGGGGCGACGACAACGTGGACTTCCGCTTTGTGGCCGAGGTCATCGATATTGGCAAGTCGGCCAACGTGGATCACATCGGATTGATGACGCCCAAGATCATGGCTGGCCAGTAGCGGTTGTTGAGGGGCGGGGGCGTTGGCATGGCCCCGGCTCATCCCGGCGTTGGGAACTCCGTCCGGAGGCGGTCAATGCGGGCGGAAAACAGGAGTACAATTCTTTCATCCTGGTTTCGGAGTCTGCCTCCCGCGGCCAGCCTCATGAGATTCCAGGCGTGCGATCGATAGGCACTTGCCTGAAGGAGAAGGATACGAAGATGAATGGACCCGCACGTATTACGGCGCTCGCGGTCGCCTTGGCCGGCCTGGTGATTTCCATGAGCGGGTGCGACAAACTTAGAGCCCGCGACCAGTTGAACAAGGGAGTGGACGCTTACAAGAGCCAGCGCTATGAAGAGGCGATCGGCCACTTCCAGAAGGCCACGCAGCTCGATCCGAAACTGCCCATGGCAAAGAGCTATCTGGCCACTGCGCTGGCCCAGGACGTGGTGCCCGGACTGGATACGCCGGACAACCTGAAGACCGCGCAGCAGGCGATCAGCATCTTTCAAGAGGTCCTGGACAAGGATCCGAGCGATGTGAACAGCCTGAAGCAGATTGCGGGCATTTATTTCAGCATTAAGCGGTTTGACGATGCCAAGGCGTGGCAGAAGAAGGTGCTGGCTGTGGATCCGAAGGATGCTGAGGCTGCCTACACCGTTGGCGTGATCGACTGGACGCTTGCTCACCAGAACACGCTAAAGGCATTGGCAACCGCCAACATGAACGATGACGGCGAAGGCAACGCCAAGGCCCCCAAGCAGGTGATGGAGCCTCTCAAGGCGCAGAATGGTTCACTGGTGGAAGAGGCTCTCCAGTATCTGAACCAGGCGGTGGCAAACCGCCCCAATTACGACGATGCCATGGTCTACCTGAACCTGATCTACCGCTGCAAGGCGGATCTGGATTACGGCGACGAAGCCGCCCGCAAGGCCGATGTGGCAACGGCGGCGGATTGGACTCAAAAGGCGATGGGTACCCGCAAGGCCAACGAAGAGAAGAAGAA
>Ga0326727_10006106_pt1 | contig 33459 bp, 32 predicted proteins | sample MB2enrmetagenome_FD_207643 | JGI IMG/M metagenome (GOLD analysis project Ga0326727, IMG submission 207643) | Lab enriched peat soil microbial communities from McLean, Ithaca, NY, United States - MB29MY | ecosystem: Environmental > Terrestrial > Soil > Wetlands > Peat | place: USA: New York...
CGCTGGCGGCGAGCATGCCGACGGCGATGGGCAGGTCGAAGCTGGGCCCCTCCTTTTTGACATCGGCGGGGGCGAGATTGATGGTGGTGCGGCCCATGGGGATTTTGAAGCCGGAATTGCTCAGGGCAGTCGAGACCCGGTCGCGCGATTCCTTCACCGCCACGTCCGGCAAGCCCACGATGACGATGAGGGTATCCCCCCAGCCGCAATTCACCTCCACCTCGACGGGGAAGGCCTCGATGCCGTTGACAGCGGCGGATAAGACGCGGGCCAGCATGAGTAAGATTTATGCGGGAATCCCGCGGCAAGAGCAATGAGGATTTGTCATCCCTCCATGTGGCGGCACGGCATTCTCATCCGATGGCGTCCTGGGCTCCAGGCGGAAGAGCATCCACACCGTTCAAAGAGGAGAGGCCGGCATGAAAAGTGACCAGACGAAGACCTGCGCACCTGGCAAAGGAGGCCAGGCAAGCATCGGCCCAACGCAATTAGGTGGGCGTGGTCACAAGCATGGTTTCATCAGCATCGTACGGCTGTCCCGCTGTCGTGGCCATGGACGCATCCATTTCCGCAGCATTCAGAGAGGGTTTGAAGCTGTCTTTCTGTATCCTTTCGAGAATCGTTCTGACAAAGGGATTGGCGCCGACGTAAGGAGGGATGTAGCCCACCGGGAACCAAGGCTTCTTGCTGGCCGCGATACTAAAGGCCTTCAGTCCTGGATTAAAGATTTTTGACCATGCGGAGAGGGCGGACATGTTTTTGAGAACATATTCGCAGCGCGACAAAAGAAGACAGTCCAGGATGGCGTCTTTTGCGACGTTTTGGTTTTGCTCGGGTGAGTGGTGGTTCCAGAGGGGAGAACCGTCGCCGGAACGCGCCTGCGGAACCTGGACGATCTTGCGGAGTCGCGCGATGTTTTCCACGAAGGCGGCCTCGTCACTTGCCACGAAGATGGTGGTGATTTCAGGATGGGCCGACAGGAAATCCATCAGCACCAGCAAAAACTCCTCCGCGGTGACGGGATTTGTTTGACTACCGTCAGTATTTTTGTCGGTTCCCCTGTAATGCACTCCCAAAACGGTCTCTCCCTTGAAATGTTGCCGGCAGAATTGTTCGCTGCGTTCCAGAACGTCGTCAGTAAACGAGAAGAAGGAATTCCACATTTTGTTTGCCAGCGCAAAGTCGTTTTGGTAAGGGTACATTTGACTGCGTTTCAAATCCTCAAAAGAAACCGTCTCCCCGTTGGGTTCAGCAGGTTCGTATTTGAGCCGGAGTATTCCCGGGAAAATATTGTCGTCGGGGGGAGACCCATAATTTTTCGTGCGGATGCACCAGGAAGGTTTGGCGCCAATGGAAGAGAGGTAAGGCAATACTTCCAGCATCCAAACAAAGACTTGTCCAAACAAGCCTTCTGTCAGCGGTTCACTTTCGATTTTCATATGGGATGCGTCATTTGGTCTGGCAGTGGCAACGGGCGGGTCTGCTCAAGCCGGCGCCTGGATGGGAATGGCCCTGAATTTGCGCAGTTGCACCGTGACCCGGCGGCGGTCCAGGCAGGCGTCCACCACCGCGACGGGTTTGAGCAAATCGGTCACATTGAAGGCCTGGCCCTTGCCGCGGATGATGAATTGGCCTTGCTCGACGGTAAAATTCCACTGATGGAAACCGCTGCAGCCTTCGTTGTCGGCCTCGTTTTCCTCGTGGCGCAGGAGGACGGGGGCGCCGGATTTGGCGACGGCCAGCATTTGACAAATGGCTTCAACCGGCGCCGCGCAATGATCGATGGAATTGTTGGCGTGGACCAGGTCGAAGACATCGGTGGCGAAATGGCAGGCGAGGTTTTCAGCCAGGGCGCGCATGGTCCGCACCGGCGGAATGATGCCATATTTCTGAAGGAGGGAGTCATATTCCCTGGCCAGGGCGTCGGCGGCCTCCAGGAGAATCCTTTTGCGCGGATGGGTGTATCCGAACACGGTGAGCGGACCGGCGCCCACATCCAGGACCCGGACGGGGTCGGCGGGGATTTGATCCAGAATCCGCTCAAGTTCGGGGCTGACCGGGGTGGCGGGATTCATCCGGCGTTTGAAATCGTCCGGCCAGAGATAGCCTTTGGTTCGCAACCACGTGTCCCAGAAAGCCACTTCAGCGACGATGCCATCACTCCACTTCGCTTGCGGGGCGGTGTCGCGTTGGGCTTGGGGCTGCACCTCGTCGAGGCTTTTGGCAGGCTGCGGCGCCTCGGCCGCGCAGGAGGGAAGGGGGTGATTGATGGCGAGGGTCAACGGATGGTTCGGGCTGAAGCGCGCGGCGTTTTTGGGAATGACCTGTTTGCCAACCAGGGAATGGCGATTGATGACGATCGGCCCCTGCAAATTGACCGAAGCGCGCCCGGGTCGCAGGGTGACGAGGTTGAGCAGCAAGGCGTCGGCCGGCTCCTTCAGTCCCAAAAACCGCACGTCCTGATCGGCAATGTCCGGCTGATAATCCGGCATGGCCAGGGAGGCTGGGAGGACGAAGAACCAATGCGAGGGAGGCTCAAGCATCTCCAAGCGCAGCAGCGGACTCTCCTGGCCGTTGCGGTGGAGGGCGTAGTTCTTGACTGTTTCAAATCCCAGCAAACCGCAAGGCAGACAAATGGTGTGCCTGGGTCGGGGGTGTGCTCGAGCGTCTGCTGTGTGCGTGTCGGGTCCGGTCATAATGCGTTCTTGGCATAGGTCAATCCCCGGTTGCAAAAAGCATACGGTGTGCCACGAGACAGAGGAAAACCGGGAACTCCTGCTGGCACAGACACTTGCGCTCATTGTACTCGCGTATCTGCCACAGGCGGCGGGGCGTCTTTTGCCGGGTAGCCGGAAGAAAAGTCCGAGGGGCCTCTTGGGGAGCCAAAGGGAGGCTTGATTGAGGCGGCGACGACGGCTAAGTTCTCAATCGTGAAACAACCGTTGGTCAACACCGAGGAAAGCATTGACCGCGTCGTCGGCCGGCGCACCCATGCGCCGGAGGCTCTTTCGACAAAGACGAGCAATAAGGCCGAATCGATTGCCTGGCGGAAAGCGTTTGGGGGGGTGCGTGTGCCGCGCGGCGTGTATCGGTTCAAGACTCACGAGGAAGCGGACCAGTGGTTATGGCGGATGATCGCGCGTCCCAGGAGCTAGAACCTCGCGAGCCAACGGTCGAAGATTTGCGGAACCTGTGCCGCGAACTCAACCGCCGGGGCGCAAAATACGTGGTGGTGGGAGGCTTTGCGCTCCTTGCAGCTAATTATAACCGGCGCACCATGGACGTGGACCTATTGGTCGCGGCTGATGCGCAAAACGAGGCGAGTGTTTTCTCCGCGCTTTCGACTCTGCCGGACAATGCCGTACAGGAACTGCGAGCCGGCGAGTTGCAGCAGTACAATGTGATTCGCGTTGCGGATGAGATTCTTGTGGACTTGATGCGCGCGGCGGGAGGGATTGATTATGCGGAAGCGGCGAAAGACGTCGTGGTGCGCGAGGTGGACGGCGTTCCGATTCCGTTTGCCTCGCCGCGTTTGCTGTGGCGGATGAAAATTGTCACGCACCGTGAAAAGGACGCGGGCGATCTGAGGTTCTTACGCCAGTGGTTCGCTGAACGTCACGAAGAACCGCCGGCGGCCTGAATGGCCGTCTGCGGCGCGGTGGCGTTTCCGACCGTTTTTCCCCCGGTGCGCATGTAGTGGAACAAATATTGTTGGGCGTAGCCGGCGTGGGGGCCGAAATGCGTCTGGCTGAAATGGCGCAGGCGCGCCGGCTTGACCCGTCTTTTGGGGAAATAGAGACAGCGCAAGGCTCTCATGATCCAAACGTCCACCGGGAAGGCCCGTTGAAATCCGTAGGCGAACAGCAGCACGCAATCGGCGATCTTCAGGCCAACGCCGGGCAGCCGGAGCAATTGGGCGCGGGCTTCCTCCAGCGGCAGGCCGTGCAGCGCGGCCAAATCCACCTGGCCGTCGCGCAATTGCCGGGCGCTGTCCAGGAGGTAAGGCGCGCGGAATCCCAGTTTGCAATCGCGCAGGCCGGACTCCGTTGCCTCCGCCAGCCGCCGGAAATCGGGAAAGGAATGGACCGGCTCATGGCCGCGGGGCACGGGCAGCGGCTGGCCGAAGCGGAGGCAGAGGAGGGCGATGATTTGCTGGATTTGCACAATTTGTTTTGTGGAGGAACAGATGAAGGAAGCCAGGCATTCCCAGGGGTCCTGCCGCAACAGGCGCAAGCCGGCGCAGGAGCGGATGGAGCTTTGCAGGGGTTCATCCGGCGGAAAGGTCTGGAAGATTCTGCCAAGGTCGATGTCCAGTTGCAGGTAATGCCGGAGCCAATCCCAATCCTCCACCGGCACGGCGGCTTCGGCGTGGATGCGGTCCTCTGCCTGGCGCAAGCGGACCCAGCGGCCGGCCACCACGCCTTCCCAGGCACCATCAAGCCAGCGCCAGCGAAAGGCCTGGCCGGAAGCCAGCGTCGCCGCCAGATCATAATTGTCCGCCAAAAAATCCATGTCGGTTCCCGATCTTAATCTTAATCGTAATCTTAATCCGCCATTGCGCGAAGAAGATTAAGATCAGCAGAAACGTTTAGGACGGCCAACCAACATGAACACCGGTTGAGAATTCTACTTGGCATCCGGCCGCTTCGAGCCGACCTTGTTCCGGTGAGTTGGAACCTGATTGTATGTCCCAAATGCCGCTGGCGGATGTTTCATGGGAAAGGATGATTCGCGCTGTGGAGAAGGTCCGCGAACGACTGCAACGCGCTGCTGCCGCCCTGGCTGGCGCGGGAGTGCCGTATGCTGTCGCCGGTGGCAATGCCGTTGCCGCGTGGGTGTCGCGCGTGGACGAAGCGGCGGTGCGCAACACCCAGGATGTGGATATCCTTTTACGGCGCTCCGATTTGGAGGCCGCTGCCGCCGCCTTGTCCCAAGCCGGCTTTATTCGCCGTCACGTTGCCGGAATTGAAATGTTTCTGGATGGACCCCGGGCCAAGGCCCGCGACGCGGTCCACATTGTTCTGGCGGGAGAAAAAGTTCGCCCTCAATACTTTGAACCGGCGCCCGATGTTTCCGAGGCCGAGGATGCGCCGTTTTTTCGCATCCTGACGCTTGATGCGCTGGTGCGGATGAAATTGATTTCATTCCAGGACAAAGACCGAATGCATCTCCGCGATCTTATGGACGTGGGATTGATTGACGGAATCTGGCGCGACAAATTGCCGCCGGAGTTGGCCGCCCGACTGCAAGAGCTGCTGGATAACCCGGAGGGTTAGCCTCGTCACAGCTCACCCCTTTTTCTCCAGCTCCCGCAACAAATGGTGGACGAAAACGGTGTTGTCGCATTGCACATAATGCATGGCGCCGCCCATGCGGGAAAAGCTTTTGCAAAAGCGCAGGTAATAGGCCGGATTGTCCTTGGGCGGTTCGCCCCTGCTCCAGTCCCAACGGCCGCCGTCCTGCAAGTCCACCACGTAGAAGTTGTGGCCGCGCACGATTTCCCGGCCGCCTTGCAGGCGCAGATTGTTGACGCAACTGAGGCTCTTCTCAAAAACCTGCGGTCCCATGACGGCCGAGCCGGCCGAGAGCACGACCCCGCCGTCCAACTGTTCCACCGCCCCGCCGAAAAGACGGAAATCTGTTTCGGCCGCCCGGCCAATGGCCGCGCCGTTGAACATGGGGTGATTGGCGATGATGTCGTAGCCGATGCCGGGGTGGACGGTGAGCGGCACATTGAGGCGAAAACACTGCGCCAGCACGCTGCTGCCTTTCCAGGGATGCTTGAGCTCGTGCCGCCCGTCGGCCAATTGGTGGACGCGCATGGCCTGCAGCAATTCCGCGCGCGCGGGGGCGAGGGCGTTGCCCGGCGCGGCGACCAGGGCGGCTTCCAGCGATTCCACCGTGGGGAGGGTCACGCCCTCCTGGCTGATGAATTGCCCCACGCTGCGGCCAAACCCGGCGCCGGCCAGCGCCCCCGCCAGAAGAGCCAGATTAATGTTGCGGCCTGTTTCCTCCCAGGCGCCAAAGGTGCCCGTCTCCACATTGTCCCTGACGCTCTCGGTCGAGACGCCCGCATACGCAAACTCCCAATCGTGAATGACGCCGGCGCCGTTGGTGGCCAGATGAGTCAGCCAGCCTCGCTCCAGCAGGCGGATCAGGATGTCGGCCGCGCCATTTTTTATGAGGTGAGCGCCATAGATGAGCATGACGGCCGCGCCATGCCGCCGCGCGCCGGCGATGTGGCCCGCGCAACGCCGGATCTGATCCAGGTTCCGTTCCGGGCATGGCGGGGGCGCCGCGCCGGGATCGATGAGAACGTCCTCCAGCCGCGCGAGGCTTTTGCGTTGGGCCAATGGCAGGACCTTCAGTCTCGTCAGATCGAGAGGCATCGTTGTCATGCTAAAAATCGCGCGGTTAGCTTGGCAGACATTCGCGCGCGGGTAAAGAGGCGAAAACCCCGTTGCCACGGCCCGCGGGGCAACTGGGAAAATTGGTTGCGGGGAGAGGATTTGAACCTCTGACCTTCAGGTTATGAGCCTGACGAAGGCAAAGGGATAAAAACATCGCAAGGTTCTTCGTGGCAGCACTTTGCGAACACAAAGCCGGCTCAACCGGCAGGTCGCATAGCAAGTTTGTAGCAAGGCGTGAGGAGGTTATTTGAGAGTGGTCCATTTAGTCTGAAGATCCCTCATTGATGCCGGAGAAGCCAAAAGCAGCATGAGACGCCTGGCAAAGCATTCGTGTGGGCCGCGCGAGGTCCGAGCCCCTTGCATAACGACGACAACAGGCCGTCCCAGCACTCGCCCTCCTTGGCGTGAAGGATGACAGTTCGGTGGCGGCAGACGGTCGCACTTGCCTGTCGCCGCGAAGCCGGGTCGCGGGACGCTGCGGCTTTGGACGCACAAACGATTTCCAATGCTTTGGACATCGGTATGGATGGTCCCTGCGGCGAAACAGAGCGATTGCTCTCGCCAGAGCCCAAACGGTCTGGCAAGACAGAGCCACAATTTCATGATTGAACTGATGACGATTGGTTACGAGTCGCTTTCACGGTCAGAATTCTTCGGCATTCTGGAACGGTGCCGCGTGACGTTGCTTGTGGACATCCGGGAATTGCCCATCAGCCGGAAGCCTGGTTTCAATAAGGCAGCGCTGGAGGGCACCTTGGTGAAACGGGGCCTAAAGTACCAGCATGTGGTCGAATTGGGTTGTCCTCGTGATATTCGCCACGAATACCGTGCAGATGGTGATTGGGCGCGGTATGCTAAACGGTTCAAGGCGTATCTTGATGGCCAGACCGAAGCAATTGATAAGCTGGCGGGCTGGATGCGGGAAGATCGGTGCTGTCTGCTCTGTTACGAAGATGATTTCAATTTCTGCCACCGGTCAATCGTGGCCGAGAAAATCGCAGCGCTGGAGCATGACGATGTGAAAATTCACCATCTCACTGGCCCAATGACAGGCCGAGTTGTCGTGCGGCGCCCGCTGGCGGCTTAGGTGGGTACACGATGCCCACAATGAGCCACTGATCGGGGAATCGGTGGATGGTGCCCATTAGCAGAAGAAGGTCCTTTTTGGCGAAATCCGTTTCGAGTCGATGGCGGAATTTGGCCTCCCATCCGTCCGGGCCATATGACTTCTCGCAATTCCAATAGAGGGCGCCGATTTCCCAATCGGTCAGCTTATGGGTGTTCGTCTCGGGTGTTCCGGTCGTGGCGCATTCGTAGCGATAATGGAAATCGAAGGGGAGTTTGCGAAGGGCGTGCCGCTGCTTGATTTCAATGCTGTCGAACAGGCCATCTTGGGTTAGTTTGATTTTATCGGCTTCGGTCCAATCCGCTTGTTTGATCGGGGTTATTTTCAACTCAATGATCTTTGAGGCGCGCAGGAAGCCAAGCGTTTCCCCTGTGGCTTGGCGCCTTGCCTCCAGCGCAGCGAAGTTTGGTACGATATGGGGCTGGATCCACCTGACACGTTCGCTCCAATCGCCGTCTTTGGGTTTGATGACGTTCCCGTCGCGCTGGATGGAATCGGTGTCGATGCGACGGCTCTCAGGTCGTGCATCCCCATCGGTGGTGCTTATCGACGCCTTAATCCATTCCCATTTTTGAAATTGGTTCGCACCGTCAAGGAGGCGGTAAGGGACGGGATAAAGCCGCCGCATCTGACCAGCGGAATTGACGGCAGCCACGCAGGTGGTCTCGCGGTATTTGGCGCTGGGCGATGGGTACGTCTTGGTAAGGATGAGGAGTTCTTCCTTGACTGGGTGGAGCATGGCCATATTCAACGCCTGAATTTCGGCATGCGGCGGAAGAGGCGAGCAGAACCGTCTTTGTCGGCGACCGTGGAATATGTTGCCAACTTAAACATTACATGGTGATTGTTACCAACTGGGGGGACTTGTCAAGCCGGGAGCGGCGCATACTTTTTCTATCGTCGACGACAGCAAAATCCTGAATCGCTGGAGTTGTCCTAAAGCGACCTCAAATTGTAATTGCGGCTCGGACAATAAATCCACATGGTTGCAAAAGAGAGGATCGATTGCCAAAAACGGTCGTTACATTTTTCACGAGCATATTATGGGCTGGGGCCAATGACTTGGGCGCGAAACGCTACGGTCGGCGCGGGCCTGCTCACTACGACCGATTGATCTCTGGCAGGCGCAAGCTTGGCGTGGCGTCCGTTCGTCGGAAACGACTCCAAGCGATGAGAAACCAAGATCAAACTGGAACCGGTGATGAGGCATTTTTGCCGAGCCGAGCAACATGTTTTGCGCATAACCTGCGCCCATCGCACCGACTGTCGTGGTCAGATAACCCACAGTGAGTTCCGGGGGAGGTGTTCCACCCCAATATTGTGCCCCGTCGACGCCACGTTGCTCTGCGTCCGCTGCGGCATCACCCAGGAATATCCGCTCGGCCTCGGTTGCGGTTTCATATCGGATTCCGTTGACATCTACCCTTCCCCTGCACCACGGACAGGGAAGACCCGGAGCATAAAGCGCAATCTCGCCGATTTGTTCTTGGAGGATGCCGTTGGCTGCCCTCATTTGCACAGCGAGGTCGAGCACGGGCACAAGATAATGTGTAGCGATGTCACCCAGTGCAGCACGGGCATAATTCGAGTCACTGCAACCCAGAATCAGATCACAACGGAGAAGCTCGTCGAGCACAACCTCGTCAAGCAGATCGCCCACGAAACCAGTCACTTTGGTGGATGGGCAAACCTCCTGAACGAGACGAGACGCGAGTGCGATTTTCCATGGGCCTGGTTTAACGGCGAGGTCGGCATGGCGGCTGGCATGATTGCGCTGGTGACCGGAGAGTTTAAATCGTCCGGGGTCAACTAAAACAAGCTCGCCAACCTCGGCCCGCGCCAAAAGATGGATTGCCGGGCTGCCCGTTCCACTGCACCCGATCACGCCAACCACGGCATGGCGAAGCCGACGTGGTGCTTCTGTGCCAAGAAGTTGGGCGAGGCGTTCTTGGGTCGTCCCGTTCAGGATTTCGGGTTCATGGGAAAGATGATCAGGCTCCTTCCAGGCGTTTTCGCTAAGCAATTGCTCCCCTGAAACGAGGACTTTATTCATCGGCAGCCATTCTCCCCGGTCAAATATCCGGCCACTGAATGAAAGTTTCCGTTCCGCGTTTCGGGCAACAATTAGGCTGGCATACGGCCGGCCATCGCCAAAGCGCTCGAATTCCTCGGCGAAGTAGCGGTCCATATCGTCGTCCGCACTGCTCGCGGTTGGCGCACACCCTTGGGGATGAGAGTGAATCACGCCAACGCCAAGTTCATCGGACTCCAACGCAACTAAAGCGCGGCGAATGTAAGCCGGACGAAACTCCACAAGTGGACTGTGCCGGTCAAGATCCCCAGCCTCCGGCTTGAGGGCATCAACCCAAGTGACCAAAATGCCCCAACGTGTGCGCCGGTAGCCGAACCGGAAGAAAGTTCCCCATTCGCTATTTGGATAGCGATGGAAGAGCATGCGAAACAGTTTCTCCCGTTCGGCCTCGGTGATGCGCCACAGAGCTTCCCGGCCATCATGGATAAGACAAATTGGTTTCATCAAACCTTGGCTCGTTGAATCCACGAGAGGATTTCAGTGTAGTAGGTATGCAATCCATGGCGGTCTTTATTCCATGCCGGTCCACCACCCCCATTGTGCGGGTGATAACTCACCAATTGCCAACTGCGGTTCAGAGCCTGGATGCTATTGCCTTGCGGTGATCCTTCCACGCGGCCCAGCAAGGGGGACCCCGCCGGCAAATATGCCCCATCGAGCATCACGCCGGGATAGGCGGATGGAATCGCAACCAGAACGTCCGTTTCACTGAGGTGCGGGTAGTCCTTGCGCGCTGATAATCGGTGATATATCGCGCATGGGATGGGTGATTCCAAAAAAGTTACGTCACCGCCGTTCTCACGCAGCGAAGCGATCTCGCGCTGAACGCGCGCCGGTTCGAAGCCGCCGACCACGTTGGTGCGGATCACAGAGAATTCCTCGCAACCCTTGATCTCGACGGTTTCATCAAGTCCCACTGGAATCCACTCCTTTCCTTTGCGGCGGCTGACCTCGGTTTTATCGGGTTGGGGACTAACGAGGCTGGCTATTTGACGCCCGGTCATGCGCTCTTTCACACCGTCGGCTTGACCAAATGTCTGTTTATTGACGATGATGGTGAGGCCGATCTCGGCCCGGCGAGTGTAAAAAACCGGTCCCTCGGGGAAGACCACGATATCATCAAGGCCGATGGCGGTGTCAGTGGGCGCGTCATAATCGCGGAAAAGCCGCACGGACGGCGCAAAACCAAACAGTTCGCGAAGCGAACGTCCAGTTTGGCGGGGATTGAGGGATTGTTCCGGGTGATCGTTGATGACAAACGCCAGTTTTGGCGGTGCAACGCAGCCAGTCGCTGGCTTCACCTCACAACGCGGCAGCGTATAGAACACGTTACCTTCGGAAAGATCGAGACTGGCCTCGTCATCGAACGGCATGTCGTTGGGCGAACCGTGGTCACGCACGAGCGTTAATTCAGCCGAAATGCCGGCTTCCTCCTTGATCAGCCTGGCGGTAACATGCCGTGGCAATAGCACCAGAGCGTCGTTCACCAACGCCGCCCATTTGGGCGAGGATTGGCAGGTTTTGGGTTGTTGCGCCGGTGCATCGCACTGGCCCGTTGTTTGATTATCAATTGTATTACTCATTGTGTCGGTCAGTTTTAATTTCGTCGGTTTGCCGGTTGCCGCACACGCGACAGTTGGCATATCCGCTCAATCATTATGGCTAGACCTGGCCAGCCTTCCGGGCCGGAAAAAGTGAACCGAATGAAAGATTTTTCCCCAAAGGCTCCGATTTGTTAGCCTAGAACAATGAGCAGAGATGTATGGATGATGAAGCCATCAGTAAATTGAGCGCCTTGGATTGGGACGACACGGGCCCAAAACTGTTGGAATTCGCCCGTCGCTGGGCCGCCATGGTTTATGGCTGGCGAGAGGGATCAACCCTCCCGAACGGAATGAGCATCGAGGATGTCGCCAAGGATGCGGTGGCTGCTTTTGCAACCGGCGACCGGAGGTTAAATCCGCGTTTTGAGATCGTTGTTCAGTTGAAGGGCGCAATCCGCAGTATTCTCTGGAAGATTCATCGGAAGAGCGGCGACAAATTGACCAGCGCCGAGTCCCCTGAGTTTTTCGACGCCTATTTGGAAGAGACGCCCGACCCGGCCGCAAAACTGGCCAGCGACGATTTCTGCAGCAGGTTCATCGAACAGCTTTCCGCGGATGAAAAGATCGCCGGCAGCACTGAATTACTCAGAATAGTGCAAGCCTATGCGGTCGGGGCGGAAACGGTGGAGGAGGTTGCAGAAAAGACCGGATTTGGGGCCAAGCGCATCTATGAACTGCGACGCCATCTGAAAGAGGCAGCGACAAGAGTATTGAGGATAATGAATCGAAAGGGAAAAGTGATATGAGCAAGAACCATCAGAAAAGCGTGGAAGGGCTGTATCTTTTTCTCGCAGGCACCGACGGCGAGAGCTGCGAGGAAGTAACGCGCGGGCTGAGAGCGGCGGGCGTGAATGTCGACGCGTTTGTGGCAGACCTCAAGCGGATTGCAGGCGCGCGCGTTGGGTTTTCACGAGTCAGCCGATTTGCAAACAAAACACGCGCGGAAATTTTAAAGCTGCTCGAAGAATGCCAGGTTGGAATTTCGGATGGATTGTCCCAGACCGGTCTGGCCACGCGTGAGGGGGGAGAATTAAATCAGCTTTCCGATGAGCAGCTTCGATTGCTGCTGGAAAAGCTGGAGGCACAGAGCCCGTCCGATCCCCAGGACTGAGTGAACCGGCCTTTTTAAAGCCGTCACCAATATGAACAGCTGGAAACCCAAAGGATATGTCCGGAACGGGCCGAGTTGGTCGGTGAGCCGTGACCAAATCCTCCAAACGTGCGAGCGCAAATACTATTTCCAATACCTGGCTGGCGCCCGGGTCAACGCGCCTGACCCGATGCAAAGACGGTTGGGTATGTTGAAAAAGTTGAAAAACGTTCGCATGTGGGAGGGCGAATGCGTCCATTGGGCCATCGCCCGCTTTCTTGGGGCAATTCGTGACCAGCACGGATTGACTCCCGATCAGGTTTTGCTGGAATTAAAAGGCAAGATGGCGAATGAATGGCAGTTTTCCGAACAAAAGCGTTTTCGCACCCAGGCGGCGTTCATTGATAAGGGTGGTCTGGCTTTGGTGGAGCATGAATACGACAGTATGCCCGATGGTGTTACTGCGGGCACCGTTTTTGAGGATGCGGCACGCGGATTTCGGACATTCGTGGACTGGGCGGAAGGCGCCGCCAGTATTTGTGCCAAAGTCCGGTCGGCTGATAATGTCTGGATTGAACCGCCGGTATTCGGACCCGAGGCGCCCGGTTTTACTCTGGACGGTGTTCAAATCCTTGCGAAGGTCGATCTGGCCATCGAGAAAAGTGGAGAGTTTTTCGAAATTTACGACTGGAAGACCGGAGAGGCGCCAAGCCAGAACAACTCGAGTATAAGTCAGAACGAGCTTCAGGTTTGTGTTTACCAACTGTGGCCGCACCTTTCGATGCGGTTGCCGCTGGAGTTGGTTTCCAGCCAGCTGGTTTACTTGGGTGGACAGATCCCGGAAATCCGGACGCACCGCCTGGATGAGAAATCGGTTCCGCTGGTGCTGCTCATGGTGCGGAACAGCGTGGGCCTCGCCGGGCGGTGGGAGAAAAACTTTGAGGGCGGGTTGTTACGTCTGGAGGATCTTGATTATGCCGGCTGGTCCGGATCGTGTCGGGAATGCGCCTTCAAAGGTGTTTGCCGTGAAAGTTTGCAATATGAAAACGTCGCCTAATCAGAAGCTGCTGGCAGCATCCCTGTTTCCCATTAACGGGTTGCAGGGGCTGCCATTCAAATTGCGCGTGCTGCGCGTCTTGGACGCATTGCCGAACGATAATTATCGCCCAATCCGTCTGCAGGCGTGGGCCGACGATTTGTGGCATGACGTGCTGAAGTGCCCGGTGTTCACAACCTCACGCTTCGATTTTCCCGGCTTCATCATCCCGGCTGATGCGGCCACTGAAGTTGGTCGTGTGATTTCATTGCCCGGTGTCGCGGACAAGGAGTTTCGTATTGAGGTGATGGATCGGGATTTTGAGATTAACCCCGCACAGGCGCGGCCCGAAGAACGCGATTTGGCGGGCAAGATGGTGGAGCGCGTGATCAGCGATCGTCTAAACTCCCTCAAGTCCAAGTTTTGGCGAACCGAGTGGACTTTGTATTTCCATCTGCTCCCTGAAAACGAGCGTCAGATGAACGACCACGTTAACGCATATCGCGGATTCAAGTTCGGCGTAGTGCTGCTTGAGAACGGAGAGCTTTTGCTGGCTGCGGACATCCGCACGAAATACATCGGTCGACGTTCGCTTAGCCAATACAATCAAGCTGAGCGTGACGAGGTGTTGACCCGGCATTTGGATTTGGAAATTGACATCGAAGAACGCGCCACGTTCCTCCGCGATAACGGTTCCACCAAATTTTCGTGCCGATACGCCGGATCCACTGGTCAAAGTATTAGTCAGTATCGAATCAAGGACTTAAACCAGACTGTTTTGGAATTCTACGGCCAGCATTACCCAAGGGTTCGCTTGGACCCGCATGATCCGGCCGTGTTTTTTGACAGCGGGGGGAAAAAGAAGGACCTCGCGGCGCCGTCGTCGCGAATGTTTCCGGTGTTTACCACGGAAGACGAGAGCTTGCGCACTTGTTCGATCAAGCCACAGATGACGCCCGAAGCGAGAGTCCGGGAAATTCATTCATTTTTAGGTGAACTGACGGGATTAAGCTACTCAGGACGGGAGTTTACCCTGGACAGCGAACTGCTAACGCGCGAGCGCAGCATTTTTCTTCCGCCTAAACTGGAATTTGCAAAAGGCAAGATTCTCGAACCGTATCCGCAAACCGACGCGATGAATGCGGTTGTCCCGGATATTGAGAAGGCGATTGCAAACTGGCGATTCAACAAGGTGCCCATGCTTTATCAGCATGGTCCCTATTTTAACGAACCACTACCCGACGTGGTGTTCTTTTATCCCGACGGGTTGCCACGCGAGATCCGCGAGGCATTTTTGAAGCAGCTTGAACTTGAGATTCTTAAACAGACCGGCGCTAAAATGAATCTCGTCGCACGACGCTCCTACCGGATCGGACAAGGCGAGCGCAGCGGTGCCTCACTCCTCTCGACCCTCAAAACCGTAATGGCCGAACAACGGGGAATGTTCCTGGCAGTCGTAGCACTTTGGGATCGTTTTTTCGATAGCGTCCATCCAAACCTTAAGGAAGTCTTGAAAGGCATGCCCTCGCAGTGTGTAACCGAAAAAGTGCTGAGGGTCATCGCGAACACCGGTGATCCGATGCGGGCAACGGGTCGCGTGAGGAACCTCGCCCTCGGCGTCCTGACTACCGCCGGCGTGCAGCCATGGGTTTTGGCTGAAAGCCTGAATTCTGATGTCTACATCGGGATTGACACTCTGCACGGCCGGGTAAGTTATCACTTCCTGTTCGGCAAGGGCGGGCGCAATGTCCTGACGTCGTTCGGTTCGGCCATCAAACGCGGCCGAAAGCAGGAGTCCTTGGACAAGGTGGAGCTTCGGACCAAGATCGAATCCACGCTGCGGGAGATACATGCAGGGGGGCACCCTCTTGGCAGTGTCGTGGTTCACCGGGACGGCCGGTGGTGGAAGCGGGAGAGCCAGGCATTGAAGGAGGCGGTGTCAAATTTGATCCGCGACAAGATTCTGGCGGAAGCCTCCCCGGTCGGGGTCGTTGAAATTCGAAAGAGCCATTTCCCGGTGAGACTCTTCACCAAAGTGGGGCCGCCCGCGAATCAACTGCTCAATCCGCTGCCCGGCACTTACCTTGTGCTGGACCAGCAGCGTGCCCTGCTTTCAACGACGGGAAGGCCGGGGTCCTGGGACAAGACCGACGGGCGCACGGCGGGAACGCTCCTGCTCAATCTGGTTGAGAGCTCTCAACCAATGGACATTGCCGCCCTGGCAGAGGATGCGTACCGACTGACACATTTGAACTGGAATGCTCCCGACATCGAGATTTCCGTCCCGGTAACCATTCGGTGGAATGATGATGCGCTGCGGGCCTCGCTCGTCAGCCAGCAGCAGGATGAAGATGAAACTCACGACGAGACAAATGAAACAAACCAAAAACTGGAAGGAGCAAACGTATGAGCCTATTGGGATTCATGTCCGTCAAGCTCGATAAGCAACAAACCCTCCTGGAGCGATTGAATGAAGCCCTGCTCATGGTTCAGAGCGAATCACTGGGCCGGGCCGCAGATCTCGGATTTAACGCTGAGCAAATCTGCGCCGCAAAGGAAACACTGCGGGATTTCGTAAGCCGGTTGCGTGAAAAACTGGACAAGGATAAAGGCGGCGAAGAATTAAGCGCCGTGGTCGCGCGGATTCTGGAAGGCCAATTCGAGTTGAACGAATGGCTGGAGGAATTGGCGAAGCTCGAAACGCAGCTAGCCCAGCCTGCACCCTTGCCCCCGGCTTCCATCCCCACGCTGGAAGCTGTTCTGGCGATTCTGGATGAAGAACTGACAGCCGCATTTAACCAGCTTTACTCCCTTTAAGCCCAAGGATGCGGCATGCCTTATTACCGGATCGCAAAGACGGCGGAATTGGATTTGCTGTTCGACTGGCTGGAGGAACAGCTCCGCCAGCTGCGGGTGGCGAATCCAGAGCATGGTGTGCTGCTGAACTATTTGGATCAGGAATATAAACGGGCGGAGATCAAACTCACGCTGCTTGAGACCCTGCTGGCATTGAACGATCCAAACTTCGAAAAACGCGCCGACAAGCTTTCGCATGATCTGTCCCGCTATATCGTTCCCACGGCAAATCACTATGTCGCAGGGCTGCAATGTCAGGGGCCGCACGGGCACCAAGTCCGCAAAGTGTTGCTCCGTTTGTGCCAGCGGCTTCGGCTCGACTGGATCGAGGATATTCTCACCCGTTTGCACCGGGATATGGCGGTATTGGCGGAATACCGTGGCCTTTTTGCCATACCCGTGTTTTTTGGTCCGCCCTACTTGTTGGAGACCATTCTCGAAGTGCCCGGCATCTATCATGAGTTTGGTCATAGCGTGTTCGCGAGGGATGAAGTTTTCCGTCAGCATTTGTCAAACATCGTGAAGACGCATTTCGCCCAGCTAAAACAACAGCACGCGCCCATTTCGCCCGACCAAAAGGCGCTCCGTGACAAAGAAATTGACGGTGCTGCAGCTTCTTGGGGGGCACTGTGGCTGGCCGAGATCTTTTGTGATCTGTTTGCAAGCTACGTCTGCGGGCCCGCGTATCTTGCATCGATGGTGGATTTGGGGCGTGCACGAGGTTTTCCCCCGTATACGCTGGCCTCCAACTCGCATCCGCCAAACGGCGCGCGAGTAATGGCATCGTTTTTTGCCCTTTCGGACCAGCAACGCCAGCATCCCACGGTGCAGAAGATTTACGCTGCCTGGCAGAATTTCACGAAAAGCTTCACGCCTGGCCAAGATTACAGGCTCCGCTGCTCCGAAGAACTTCTGAAATCACTGGCCCAAGAGGTGAATTCATTGATCGCCCACCACCTGCCAAACGTGCCCCGATACATAAAAACACCCACGGACCTGGTCGCCGCCCGGAACGTCCAAGCCGGCATTCCGCTAGAAGATCTCATCAACGCGGGAGTTTCTATTCTATTCGAGGCTCCGGACGAATTTGCCGTGTGGCAGAAATCGGCCCGGCTGCTCATTGCGTGATCTCTGGTGGCCGCACGGTTGTTGAGATACTGTGCGACCGGCTCTGGCCAATTGGTAAAGGCGTCAGACGAATTGGCCGGGCGTCCTAAGGGTTTCGAGCAGACTGCGGGCGCATTCCTGGTGGTCGCCGCAGGTGAAAGACTGCGCTGCTTTCTCGGCAATACCCGAAGGAAAGCGCGGCCGGAGTCCCCAATAGCCGCCCGAGTGTCGCTGAAATCCACGTCAACCCGTGGCAGTCCAACGTCTGGGTGTTAATCCCGTTTATGATTCTCATCCGGCCTATCCAGAATCTTTATATTGCATTCTCCCACGCAAAGGAGCAGATGAAGGCATGGCTAAAACATCAAAAAAGGCAAAACGGACACCGAACGCGGCATTCATGAAACCGGTGACGCCGGACGAGAAGTTGGCCAAAGTTATCGGTGACAAACCCCTTCCCCGGACCGAGCTGACGAAAAAGCTTTGGGCCTACATCCGCAAGAACGGGTTGCAGGATGCAAAAAAGAGGACCTTCATCAATGCCGACGAGAATCTGAAGGCTGTCTTCGACGGCAAGAAGCAAGTCAGCATGTTTGAAATGACCAAGCTGGTCTCTGGGCATGTGAAGAAATAAGAGTTGTCAAGGTTGGCACAGGCCGTGGCGCAGGCTACGGTGCGTGGCCTCCGTTCATTCTTGACCCTCTTCGCACCGCCGTGATGCTTGCCTATAGGAATTGCGCGTGGGGGGTGCGATCTTCCTGCACGAGGCGGTGTAGGCTCAGGCGGCCTGAATTTATTGGGAGCGGTCTTAACGTCTGGTGATCCCTTCACACCGTCTCGGAGGCTGCGGTCGATTCAAATTCTGACAGAATTTCCCTGTAGTTCCCAGCCAAGAACTTCACCACTTTGGCGTTCCCCAACAGTCGCTTGATGTATCCTCGGATCACGGTCAGACTCAGCATATTTTCCCCGTAAGACTTCTCCACGGCCTTCAGGTCGCGCTCGACCGTCCCCATTTCAAGCTCCATTTTCGCGATCTGCTCCCGCGTCATTCCGTGCTTCTTCTTAGGCTCCTCAGGATTTACCAGTTCGTCTTTCGGTGTTCCCAGCACCAGAGCCTCTGCGTAGATTTTGGTGAAATTGTTCGCGCTCACCATCAATTCCGCAATTTCGATCTGGCGAAGACCTGTCACTTTTTTCAAAAGCCGGATTGCATTCGGCGAAATCACTTTGTCTTTCAACAGGTCGATGGCCTCCTCGTTTATGCCATCCAGCAGTTTCATGCAGGACTTCACGTCTCTCACAGCCAGATTCAGTGTCACCGCGATGCGCTCCGGCTTCACCCCTGCCTGAACGGCTTTCATGATCATTTTATGCTCGGCGATCGGATTCAGCCGGTTGACCCTTGCATTGTATGTGAAGCATTCGTCATCGGTGGCAATGATGCACTCGGCATCCGCCTCGCCCAGGTCTTTCAAAGCAAAAAAACGCAGGTGACCGTCAAGCAGCAAATATTTCCCCGCCATGCCCTTTTGCGGAAATACCACCAGTGGCTCAACCATGCCGGCCTCTTTGATCGATGTTCGGATGGTTCTGAATCTCTTGATGTTGCGTTGGGGGCCTTTTATCAGCCGCGCCGGCAGAATGTCGGCGAGTGATAGACGGATCCTCCTCATTTCGAATGCCAGTTTCATGTCACTCATGTTGCCTCCTTTTTCATGGCCGCCAATTTGTCCTGCAAATACTGTGGAATATCAGCGAGCGACTCGGCCCGCAGAAGAGTAAAGAAATTTTCATCGCCCAGTAGCTTGCTCAAGGCTGTAACGATGATCACGAGTTTCGCGTCACAAAGCCTGGCTTTCTTGACCATGAGCCTCTGTTTCTGGCTTTCTCGCTTGAAGGTATTGACCAAGCTTTCAGCGTTGGTTCGGCTCTTTTTCTTGTCGGCGGCGGTGTCACGCCCTTTTCCGACAAAGCGTCGCTGGTCGATCAGCCGCTTCACTGTGCGAATGGCGAACTGGTTGAGTTCCTTGCTCTCGTACGCCTTGAGCAGCTCGCGCTGTAGTTCCGGGCTGTCCGCTTTGGCTATGTCCATCGCGACGCCCAACGGGATCTTCCCGTTGATGGCGGCGTCCAACAGCCGTTCTTCGCCGGCCTTCTGCAATGCGATATAACCTCCAACGGCGCCGTCGGCTATATCCAGCTTTCTTCCGATTTCAACATTGCTGTAGCCTTCGGCCTTCAGTCGCTCGATTTCATTCATCAGCGCCAACGGAGACGGCACGCGGCGGGCCATGTTCTCGACCAGGCTGCGCAGCAGTCGTTCCTCCCTCGATACCTCGACCACGATTGCCGGGATTTCTTTGTGTCCGAGGGCGCGAAAGGCTTCTATCCGCCCCTGCCCACACACCAAATCGTAACCGGGCTCCGTGCCTTCCTCTGCCGACCGCAGGCTGACCTGGATCGGCTTCTTCAGGCCCAGGTTTTTGATGCTCTGTACAATTTGCTCGAATTTCTTTTTTTCCCGAGGTCTCGGGTTCAGGATACGAATTTGATCGATGGGGATCATTATTACTTCATCATTCATGCAGCCTCCTCAATTTTTGCGCGCTTCGCCATGCCGAGGAAATAATCCAGCGTCTCAAACCGGTAGACATCCAGATAAACGCCGTTCTCCTCGGCAAGGCGTAAATTTTCCCAGGTCATATCGATGGCTGGCAGCAAATAGTAATCGCGAATGCCTTCGTTTGTGGGATCCATTCGTGCCGCGATCGTAATGTCCGGTTTCAATCCTTCATCCAGTCGCACCAACCACCGCGAGGCGCCTGCATCGGTGGAAATGTGCCGGCAAAGCACGATGGATACTCGCAACTCCTGGTTTAGGTGGAGCAAACCTGTTTTCTCATCCAACGTCGCAACCGCACCGAGTGCCTGGATCTGGCGAACCACTGACGCGACAATCTCCGGATGCTGCTTACGTAGCTTGCGGTTGATTTCGATAAAGCTGTAGTCGATCTCCGGGTCATAGCCAATCAGCCGGTAAGCCGAAACCAGGCTGCCAAAGCGGTGACGAAACGCCGTGCTCGAAGGGAGGTTGTCTGCCTCGTCGATGATGAAACCGTTGATGCGTCCGTGCTGCTTCAGCAAGGCCTGCAACTTTTCGAGCATTTCCTGGTCGGTAAACTTCTGGCTGCGGGCCAGGATAATCTCCCGCACCCGGGAGAATATTTCAGATTCAATGATTCCTTCGAACGCTTTTTCCGCTCTGATCCATTTCTCCGGCGGATTGGTCACATGTTTCCGCTTCAGCTTGAAGGAGGTGCGGTGATAAACATTATTGCCGACATATTTCTCATTCGTGAGCACCTGATGAATGGTTGCTCTCGTCCAGGCACGCCCGAAGTCTGTTAAGACCCCCTGGGCATTCAGTACGGCAGCGATTTCCGATTCCGGTTTTTCCTCCTCCAGGAACACCTGGTAAATCCAGCGAACCATCCTGACCTCATCCTCCGGCCCCGGGACCAGAATTACCCGGTCCGTCTGCAGGCTCTTCTGCTCGCCCATCTTGAGCATGGCCTTCTGTTGCCCGGCTTGGTCGACGAGCATTCGACGGAGACCGAACCCGGCAGTACCGCCCTGCTTGAAACCCCTCTGGATTAAACGGCAGGCACCCTGGAACACCTTGCACGAAAGTTCCCGGCTGTATTCACCCGCCATGGCGCGCTTGACACCTTTCACTATCGTGGAAACCGGACTTCCATCGTTTTCGAACTGCTCCGCGCAATAATGGACCAAGACCCCCGCCTGCCGGCAAATGTACTCGTAATAGGCGCTTTCGTCGGCATCCTGGAACCGGCCCCACCGGCTGACATCGTACACCAGAATGCACGAATATTGCGCCTCTCCACCCTGAACATCCTTGAGCATTTGCGCCAGGGATTCTCGTCCTTGGATATTCAGACCGCTCTTCCCCTCATCGGAATAGAGCTTCACGATCTCCAAACCGCGGCGCTTGGCGTATTCCCGAATCGTGTCCAATTGGTTACTGGTGGAGTACTGCTGGTGCTCTGTGGACATCCTCACGTAAGCGGCGGCACTGTTGGCTGGCAAGACTGTTCGGTTGGCGCTCATGGGAAATAAAGCTCGTTGCCACGAGTGCCGAAGGCAAAATCGCGGATTTTCAGTTCCCTGGTCCTGAGGTGGAAGCCGCCAAGGGTGCGCCGTTTATCGCTCGGAGTTAAATTAGTAGCCATTTTCATTTGTGCGCAAAAACTTTTTGAAGCGTTTGACAATAGTGGAAACGGTGATGCCCTCATTTTCAGAGTCCTCGGCGCAATACTGAATCGAGACTCCGGCACGGCGGCAGATGTATTCATAATGGGCGCTTTCATCGGTATTTTGAAATCGGCCCCACCGCACTAATCAGCGGCAAGGTTGTTGGGTTGGTGACAATCTCCGTGTTCCTCTTGCGCAGCTTGCGGTTGGTTATTTGGGCCGACTCAACGATTCTTGTTGGCCGTTTCGGGTTTCCTCCGCCGTTTAATGGAGGATTTTCACGCTTGGACTTCAACGCTTTAGATCGTCTTTTCATTTCATGCAATAGTGGGGAATGGCTGAGGGCTTGGAAGTCCAATCCGGTATACCGGATTGGGAGAATCTCGCCTTTCTGGCCTCAAGCCTGCGGTCGACTCCTCATTCCGCACATTCAGGTCAAAATTCGCTTGGCGGGATCTCAGCCGGGCTAATGTCATGGAACATAAAAATTTGGTTCACCAGGACTTTCAGTCCTCAAATGGACTCCTCGTTGCGCCGGCGTACAACAAATCCGGCGGCGAAGTCGTTCGCGCACTCAAGAAAGCCCTGGACCGCGTAGAATGCTCCGCCGGCCAGCAACTCGAGCAAAAACAGGTCGGACACCTGCTCGGTGTTTCAAAGAGCACCGTTCACGACTGGTTCCACGGTAAACTCGCTGGTCCACTCCAGAACTTCCTGTGTGTGTGCGAGCGTCTCACGGAAACAGACCGCATTCTCATTTTGCGGGAACTCTGCCGCCCATGTCCCAGACTCGATCATCCGAGGTTGGCCCACGACACGGAGGCGCTAAATCGTCTCAAGGTTTCCCTGGCCCAGCCAGCAGGGTTAACGTTCGTGGTCGGCCCCTCAGAACCCCGCACGTTCCTGGTGACTGCTTTGGGCCATTCAATCACTCGCGTGGAGCCCACAAGGCGCGTTTGCGGCCTGGACATACACCGCCCCGACTCCTTTGTCCCGGTGGCCGGCGTGTTTTACTGTCACACCCCTCCAAACTTGGAACTGGCGCGACAACTCGCCGCCCAAATCATTGACCAGGTCGAAAGTTCCGAAACGGAATTAGTGATCCTCAACGGCATCTGGTCGGGAATTTCACAGTTTCTGAAGGCCATCCAGCGGTTGGCCACCACTCGACATTTAATTGTGGGAGACGATTTTGATCCCGCCTTTGACGGGTTGACCAGGGTCGGCCCGAATCCAGTCCAAGTTGTGGCTGTTTCTCCAATCCCAGGGAAACAGGGCTTAATTCACGTCGATTTTCGACCCTCGGTCCTGTTTCGGGGGAAGAAGTGAAGTTGGTTTTCACGAGTGTTGAGTTGTCCAACTAAATTGTAAGGGCGTCCGACAACAGCCACAGCTTTTGTATGAACTCGCGGCCTGACACTCTGGCACAAATCATACAACTCCGCCGCCATCGGCGTTTCGACGAGCGACGACCTGCCGGAGCATGAATCTCAGGAAGAGGCTGCCAAAACCCGATCTCTCAAAGTCGTTTTAACTTTCCTCTCCGTCGAAAAAGTGTCATCGTCAGGACCGAAAGATGAAAAGGGCTAAAAGCAACAGATTCGCCAGTCTCACGCTGCTCGGAAACTCCGAGGCAGCCTTCCCCAAATCACCGCAAGATGCCAAGATCGAGACCTTTCCCAACCCCAAACCGAACCGCGACTACACCATCTGCCTCGATTGCCCAGATTTCACCTCCCTGTGCCCTGTCACCAGTCAGCCTGATTTCGCAGAGATCTTCGTCGATTATGTTCCCAATAAACTCTGCATCGAGACCAAGTCCCTGAAACTTTATCTTTCCTCCTATCGCAACGTCCGCTCCTTCAACGAGCACGTCATCAACAGGATTCTGGACGACCTCGTTCAAGCGTGCCAACCCCGCAAAATGAAGATTGAAGGCAAGTTCGTGCCCCGTGGCGGCCTGTCGCTTTGCGTCCTCGCCGAGCACCCGAACCCCAGCACCAATCCTCATCCGAAAGACCTTCCATGAAAAAGAAAGTTGTCGTCCTCGTCAGTGGTGGCATGGATTCCGTGTCTGCTCTCTATGAGGCGCACCGTAGCCACCAGGTTATCGGCGGCCTCAGCTTCGACTACGGCTCCAAACACAATCACAAGGAAATCCCGTTCGCCGCTTCGCACTGCCAGCACCTGGGCATCCCTCACCACGTCATCACGCTCGATTTCGTTGGCCAACTCTTTAAATCCGATCTCCTCAAATCCGGCGGGGCGATCCCCGACGGTCATTATGAACAGCAGACCATGAAGCAGACCGTCGTCCCATTCCGAAACGGCATCATGCTCTCCATCGCTGGCGGCTTTGCAGAGTCGATTGAAGCTCAGGGACTTGTCATTGCGGCCCATGCCGGCGATCACGCGATCTACCCAGATTGCCGCGAAGACTTTATGAAAGCCATGGGCGACGCCATACAACTCGGCACTTACGCCCATATCGAGATTCTCCGTCCATTCATTCACTCAACCAAAGCCGAGATAGCCCGGCGTGGTCACGAACTCGGCGTTGATTTCTCAAAAACATGGTCGTGCTACAAAGGCGCTGCCATCCACTGCGGCACCTGTGGCACCTGCGTCGAACGCCGCGAAGCCTTCATGCTCGCCGGACTTCCAGACCCGACGGCTTACAGGGAAACCTCTGTTCTGCCGCCACGGCCGGCGGCAGCCACCCAGACTTGAAATGCTCATTTCGGAGATTTTTTACTCGCTTCAGGGCGAGGGCGAACTCACAGGTGTCCCCTCGGTTTTCGTCCGAACTTCGGGCTGCAATCTTCGCTGTAACTGGTGCGACACGATGTACGCCTCCTGGGAACCGGAGGGTACCCAAATGTCGCTGGATGAAATCCTTCTCAAAGTGGATTCGTTCCCGGGTCGGCATTGCGTTCTCACCGGTGGCGAACCGATGGTGGCCAAAGAAATCCACGCTTTGGCAACAGCCCTTAAAGGGCAAGGCAAGCATGTCACAATCGAAACCGCCGCCACTGTCCCGCCCGAAGGCATTGTCTGCGACCTGGCGTCGCTCAGCCCTAAACTCAGCAACTCTGCGCCCGACCAGCGCTTGTCCGATGCCTGGCGACAGAAGCACGATAAATTGCGTTGGCAACCACCCGTCATCCAGCAATGGATTGACCGTTATCCTTACCAATTAAAATTTGTCGTTACGTCCGCCACGGACGTCGCGGAAATTGAGTTGCTTTTGCTGGAATTGGGCAGAAACATTCCCCCGGCCAAAATCCTGTTGATGCCCGAAGGCACCTCAACGGAGGCCATTCGCCGTAGCGCGCCGGCGTTAGTGGAGTTGTGCAAAGGGCACGGCTATCGCTATACTGACCGGCTTCACGTCCAGCTTTTCGGGCACACGCGAGGAACCTGATTTTATGCCGTATCGCATCTGCAAATCTTTTGAAGTCGAGAGTGGGCACATGTTGTCGAAGCATCCCGACCTCTGCAAATTTCCGCATGGCCATTCCCGCAAAGTCGAGTTCATCCTGGAGGCGGACGAACTCAACCAAAACGAGATGGTCTGCGACTTCAAGGTGCTGAAGGACTCCATGTTCGACTATCTCCAAAGCCTTGATCATGCCATATGCGTCAACACCCAGGATCCGAATTTCAACCAGCTCAAAACGGCGTTTGGCGACCGGGTGGTGGGCTTTGAAGCGAAGGATCCGACCACAGAAGTCATCGCAAAGGCCATCTTCGACGAAATCAAAAAACGCCTCGCTGCTTACGCCGCCAATCCGCAGGCCAAATACCCAATCGGTCATGCCGTGACGATTGCCACGGTTCGCGTTTGGGAGACGAGCAGTTCTTGGGCGGAATACTCTGAATGAAAGATGTTCAAAACAGTCGGGATCGACGTGGCATCCCCATCGACCAAGTAGGGATCTCAGACCTTCGCTACCCAATCCAGGTTCTGGACTACGCCGGCAAACCCCTCCCCACAGTGGCGTCCATCAGCATGTCGGTCCACTTGCCGCACCACTTTAAGGGCACCCATATGAGCCGGTTCCTTGAGGTTCTGACCCGGCATGAGGGCGAGGTTACAATGCGGACACTCCCCTGCATCCTCCGCGATCTTAAGAAGGCCCTGGATGCCAAGAGTGCCCAAATTGAGCTGAAATTCCCCTATTTCATCTCCAAAGCCGCCCCGGTCAGCGGCGCTCAGGCCAAGATTGGATACAATTGCATCTTCTTTGGTGAATCCAACGGTCGCAAGGACGACTTCACGCTCGCCGTCGAAGTTCCGGTCACGACCCTCTGTCCGTGCAGCAAGGAAATCAGCGACTACGGTGCCCACAACCAGCGTGGGCACGTCTCCATCTGCGTCCGCACCTGCAAGAAACCTGACGGCCAGTGGGACTTCGTCTGGATCGAGGAACTGATCGCCATCGGGGAAAAATCGGCTTCGGCCCCCATTTATGCTTTGCTCAAACGTCCGGACGAGCGCTACGTTACAATGCAAGCGTTCGATAACCCGGTGTTCGTCGAGGACGTCGTCCGCAACGTGGCTGGCTTTCTGAAAGAGGATAAACGCATCACTTGGTTTGAAGCCAGAGCCGTCAATCAAGAGAGCATCCATGCCCACAACGCATACGCTTGCGTAACCATGAAGGTACAACGTCGATGATTGGGTTTCTGGTGAAACACCCCGGTAATGGTGTAGGTCGCATCGAGACTGAAGGGGAGGTTTTTAGCGTCCGCTTCTTCGACAAGCCACAGAAATTGGTAGCGATTGCAGCAGAGAATGGCAGGCCGGTTAATCTTGACCGCTTCCTGATCGGTTTGGGCAGCAGATGTGTCCTCGGAAAGCTCGCCTGCATCGTAAAAGGGCGAAGGCCAGGCAAGGGTTTGACAGAGTTCCACAAATACGAGGTCGAGTTCGACAATGGGAGACTCGACGAAGTAACGGAGGACGTCCTAACCCCTGAAATACCGGCTGCCCGGGCTGTCTCTCCGCTCGAGATTCTCCTCCAACTTCAACAGGAAGGCCACGGGATCTTCTCCTGCCGCGAAAACCTGGTAAACATTTATCTCCAGACGCTTCGGACCGGGGTTGGCATTCCGGCATTGCTTGCGAGCCGTATCGACCTACGGCCGCATCAGGCATACGTTGCGGGCGTTGTGCTCCTCGACCGCCAGCAGCGCTACCTCTTGGCTGACGAGGTCGGTCTAGGGAAAACGATCGAGGCGGGAATTATCATCCATGACCTCTTATCTCGGAAGGCCAAGGCGCGCATCCTTATCATTTGTCCCGGAGCGTTAACCCAGCAATGGCTGTCAGAAATGTACGCCAAGTTCGCAGGCCGGATTTGTCGCATGCCTGAACTGAACGGGACATGCCGCTCTAGCCAGGAGGAAGAACCTATCATCCTTTCCTTTATCGGGGCAAGGGAGCGCTCAACCCAACTCCTCGCTCAGCCGTGGGATCTGGTCGTCATCGATGAGGCGCACCACCTTCTGGTGGTTCCGGAACTCTACAAGTTGGCTAAGAAACTGTCCGCTGCTGCGCACGCACTGCTCTTGCTCAGCGCGCTTCCTGCGCAGCACCGCCGGGCGGGTAGCCGCCAAGAACTTCCGGGAACTCTACACACGCCAGATCAAACTGGGCACGGTACTTAGTTGGGTGTCACGTAAACTGCCCGACGTTGCCTCTGGAGAACGTGATTCCGAAACCCTTGTCGAAAAACTTCGCGACCTGACGACCTGGCCCGTCCTCGAAGCAGATGAGAAATTGCAGGCCCTTGTCGAAAAACTCGACGGCGGTCTGGCCTCCTTCGCAGACGACGTCCACAGGGTCTTGCACCACGTCGGTGACACCTATAGAATCAACCGTCGGATCCTCCGCAACCGCAGGGTCCGCTTGGTCGCGCAGGACGAGATTCCTCGGATAGCCCGGAGTCTAAATCGCCTGAGCTATAAAGCGGACCAGTTTGAGCTAGACGCCATCGAATCCGTCCGCCGCCTCCTTGCGCACCTGCGACGAGCGGGTCTCATGAACGAAGCCCTCGTCCCACTAGCATGCGTCCTCTTCCAGGCCACAGCCGACCCCGAAATCCTTGTTCAGTCTCTCGGCTTTGGCTTGGGAGCGATTCGGCTGCCTCCAACCGAACCGGACGAGGAATCTCTCTCCCTATCGACCGTGAGCGGATATGCCGGATGGTGTAATCGTGTAACGACCCTCTGGCAATTGGCCTCCAAAAGTCTGGACAATGAGGCTCTCGCAGATTCTTTGGCGGCGGCAACACGATGGCGCGATATTTCAGAAAGTCGCCCACGTTTCGATACCCTCCTGACATTCCTTAAAGCAAAGCACCGTTCCGAGCCAAGGGCGAAATTCATAGTCTTTGCCGGGTTCCCAGGACTTGCGGACAAACTCCACCGTTCCCTAAAAAAGGAGTTTTCGATTAATCCGGCAGCCCGCTTCTACTTCAGCATGTTAGATGCCGAGAAGGAGGAAGAAGTGCGCAGGTTCAAGCGCGATGACCAACTTTGGGTGCTTGTCTCAGACGAGACAGGTGGCGAGGGCCGAAATTTTCAATTCGTCGACGAGTTGATCCACTACGATACACCATGGCAGGTCGCAAAAGTCGAGCAGCGCATTGGACGCCTGGATCGCCTCGGGCGTGAGCGTCCTGACGTCATTTCAAACGTGGCCTATTGTGCGGACGTGGAGGAGGCTGCCCTTGTCGAATGCCTCGCAAACGGCTTTGAGATTTACGCTCAGTCCATCAGTGGGTTGGAATTCGCGCTCCGCGATCTGGAGAAGGATATTGTGCTTTCAGCCATCGACGAGGGAGTCGATGGGTTGCTAAACAAGACGCCTGAAGTGAAGGCGCGGGCGGCCGCTGAAAGGGCTGAGGACGAAAGCGCCGAACTTTTGGACGAAGCATCTTTCGAGCGTACTTCTGCTGAGGACTTTCGTCAAGCAAAGTCCAGTCGAGGCCGAGAGAGGGCACTCGAGCGAGCATTCAGCCACTACTTTAAGACGTTGGCTGGGCTCCGCGCTGTCGACTGCCGAGGAGACCCGGATTTTCCCGAGGGCATCGTCACCTTCCAACCAGAGGATATGCCACGCGAAGTGCCTCTGGAAATTCCGTTGGACGAGAACGATCGCCTCGCCGAGCACCGAGGCACTTTCTACCGAGCCATCGCACAGGAGCGTCCCGATCTTGAATTCTTCAGCTTTGGCAATGTCCTCTTCGACTCCGTCTGCAGCACGCTTTTCAGCACACCAAAGGGCCGCGCCTACGCGCTCGAGTGCAGATACCCCAAAGGTGAGTGGCGCGGATTCGAGTTTTTCTTTCGGGCTCTTGGTGGTCAGCATTATATCCAGCAGCACCCAGGACTGCTCAACCAACTAGACCGCGTTTTCGGGTCTCGCCTCGAACGAGTCTGGGTTCGGGAGAACGGCGAGCTAGCCAAATCACCAGACACCTTGCTGGAGATCCGCCGGTCGCTCCGCGCCGATACAAAGGGTATCTCTTGGTGGAATCTAACAGGCGATAAGGCGCTTGCGCTTGAAAGGTATTACGCGGAACCAGGCTGGACTGCGCTCGTCACCCAGTGTCTTAAAAAGGCATCTACAGTTGCACGAGAACGCCTTACCGAGACGCTTTCGGAACGCTTAGGGGATGAACACGCGCGGTTGCTGGACCAGGAGCGCCAACTCCGTTCTCTCAAGCCGTGTGGATGGAAAGACGACCTCGTCGCAATCGAACTCCTGAGACAGGCACTGGATAGCTGGGACGCGGATCTGGACAGCCTCGGATTTCTTTCGGTAAACGGGGGGATCTTCCAACGCTAGCTTCCACGCACCTGCATGCCACAAGACCTAGATATCCTCCGTGACTGCGTTGCAAAAGGGAATGCGCCCGTTCACTGCCCTGCGTCGGACTTGCCCCGCGAACCGACTCTTTCCTACGCGGTTGTGCGGTTGCTCCTCGCCTGGCGCGAAGCCGGTTCCTTCGGTTTGGACCAAGCCGTCCTGCTCCGACAGGCAGTCCGATGGGCCCCCGAGAGCACTCTGTTCCTCGCTAGCGTTCACGAGTCACTGACCCCTTGGCTGCAGCGTGTGGGGCTCCGGTTGCTGCCAGGTGGACAACTCGCTGCACGGGCTTTCACTCCCGCCTGGCTCGATCAAGCCATTTCGTGCGACACCCCGCCGGTGTTTCGATCACTCGATGAGCGTTTCGATGCTGAGCCATACCTTTCTTCACTCCGCTATAAGACGTGGAGATCCCCAGCGCAGAAAGAAGCAGCCTGGACGGTGCTCAACACACCGGCAGGGTCAACACGCGTCATTGTGCTTCCCACGGGCGCAGGAAAGAGCCTCTGCTTCCAACTCTTACCGCGCTTTGAGGAAGGTCTTACGGTAGTTGTAGTTCCAACCGTAGCACTGGCGATCGACCAACGAAACCAGGCAGCGGATGTGCTTCGCGACTGGCCATATGTTAACCCCGTTTACTTCGCATCTGATGAAGAGCCAACACGTATTGTCCAGCAGCTAAGGAACCGAGAGACAAGGTTGCTGTTCACCTCACCTGAGGCCTGCGTCTCGGGGCGACTGCGTCCTGTGCTCGATGAGTTAGCATTTTCCCAGTCAGGCGACGCCTGGTTCAAAAACTTAGTCATCGACGAAGCGCACCTCATCGAAACCTGGGGCGCTCAGTTTCGCGTTGAATTTCAACTCCTTGCGCCCCGGCGTCGCCGTTGGCTCGAATCGTCATCCAACCGCCTCCGAACTTTTTTGTTCTCGGCAACAATGACGGCAGGGTGCCGCGAACTCCTCAGGGGCATGTTCTCGGAACAAGACCTTGGGCGTGAATTTCTTTGTCAGCGGACACGCCCGGAGATGGTCTACTTTGAACACGATTTTCCAAGCCAAGCAGGCCGAGATGCGGCTCTGCTTGAAGCATTGGTCCATCTCCCCCGCCCGGCGATTTTGTATGTCACTGAGGTCGATCAGGCGCGCGCCTATGCAAGTAATCTCAAGGCTCAACTCGGCTTCCAGCGGATTGCGAGTTTTCATGGTGAAACGCGCCGCGCCGATCGGCGGGAGACCCTAGCCCGCTGGAAGGCTAACCAGATTGATCTAATGGTCGCGACCTCCGCCTTTGGCGTTGGCGTGGACAAAGCCGACGTGCGAGCGGTGATACACGCCTGTTACCCAGAGAACCTTGACCGGTACTATCAAGAAGTGGGCAGGGGTGGGCGCGATGGCTGGTCCTCCATCTGTCTGTTTTTGCCGACTGAGCAGGATCGCCGTGTCGCCCGAGGCCTGTCGGTCACCCTCATGACACCCGATATGCTGCAGAAGCGGTGGGACGCCATGTACCAACAGGGCGCTCACGTCGATGGCTATCGGTATCGACTGCCTGTCAACGCCAAGAGATCCGGCCTCGTTGGCACTTACACTTACGCGGAGAACGTGCGGTGGAACAAGCGCCTCCTCGTACAACTCCATCGTGCCGGCTTGTTGGAGTTGCTCGAGATCACGAGAGAGAAGCCAGAGGTAGAAGGCGACGACCCCGAGGAATGGGCAGAAGTCCGCGTGCAATTTCCTCCTGACGCGCGTGATCTCGGCCAGAGGGCTACCGAAATGCGGAATAAAGAGCTTGCTACTTTTTCTCGCGGTTTTGACCAACTCGACGAGTTGCTCGCGGGCAAGAGGTGCGTGATGCGGATCGTCCAGAAGCTTTATGGAATTCCTTCGCACCAGCGCGTCTGTGGAGGCTGCCCTTATTGCCGCCAGTCCGAGTCTCCCGCCGACGACTGCCCACCTCTCTTATTCGCCGAGGCTTCTCCAGGCCGTCAGGAATCCGTCACCGTGGCGAATTGGCCAGATCCATTCCATCCCGATCAGACTGGCGATTTCTTCCATTATTTCGATCTTCTGCGCACACGGAAGCACCTGCGCCGGTTCCTCGTCCCGGAGAAGCGCTTCAAACAGTTCCTTGTCCTTTTTCGCTCCACGGTCTCGGGCAACGGAAACGATATCTACAGGGTCGATCCTATTGTCGAGCGCCTCGACTCAGATGATCCGAAGGCCATCATCGCCACGGAACCGGCGGAGACCCTGGTGTTTCTTCATGTTGGCAAAACCTCTCGATCAGCCCTTCAACTCGGAGCGGGCAGATGCTCCGTTCACCTGCGCTGCGGGTTTAGCGAAGATCTTGACGCGGATGGTCGAGACATCCATGTGCGCCAGGAGTCCCTCTTCTTCCGGACGCCCCAGGCATGGCTAACCGCCAGTTGATTGCTTTATTTATGTTCACTGACGATCAAGTTACCCCAACCCGATTAGAAGTCCTGATAGACCTGCTCCGTGCATTTCCGCGGGGCATGTCCCGCGACAGCGCAGCCCGCCTCCTGCAACCAGAACCGTTGGGGGACAACACACAAGCTGCCAAGGCGACCATCAGAGCCGCCCTGGAGCTCGAGTTGGCCAGGGAGGACGCCGACGCACTCAAGCCAACCGATGTCGCAAAGAAGAAGGAACCTCGCGCTGCTATTCTCGATGCTCTTGACCAGCGAGTGTTGTCCTCCACCGAGACGGAGCCGTATTTCGCACTTTTTTACGCGTACATTCTCGGTTTAGACAAGCAGGCTCAGGAACAGCGCCGAGACAGGAACACCTGGGTCACGGATTTTAACAGGGTGGTTTTTCGTGGCGTTGAACAGCCGAATCGGTTCAACCCGGAGAAGTTGACAGGGCTACACCGCTGGTTTGCGTATGCCGGCTTAGGCTGGTATGACCCAACCGAGCGCTTCCAACCCAACCCCTACGACCGTATCGAGAGGGCGTTGCCCTCGATGTTCGCCAAGCAGAAAAAGCTCTCGTCGGAAGATTGGATGGAACAACTTGCGAAGACATGTCCCGAGTTGGACGGCGGTGAATTGTTTCTCAGAGCCAACCCGGGTTATAATGCGGACTCAAAAAAATGCTCCCTTGGCCTGAGCCACGCCCTCATCGAGTTGGATCTAAACGGCGTAATTCTCCTATACCGCCCAGGCGACAGTGCTGGCTGGAGTATCGAGGAGGCAGAGCCACCAATCGAAACTGCTTCCGACAAAAAGGGCACTCGCATTTCCTTTATTGAACTCCTAATAAAGCACTAGCTGTTATGCCTATCCAAATCGGTCAGCCATGCTGGGACGCCGCCCAAATTGCAAAGGTAATATCGCTCAACGCCCAGACGAATACGGAGGCGGTTGACTACTTTCTTGCTGCACACTCACCATTCCGGTTCGTCGCGAATTTTCGCAACCCGGGTGTTGCACTCACCGAGGAGCAGGTTTTTCAAGATATCTTCGCTCCTGAACGGGGCGAGGTGCTCGCCGCGGTAAAGGGCGAACCGGGCACCGGAAAATCCCATCTGGTGCACTGGCTCAAGCTTCGCACTGACTTCTCAGTTCAGTCGGGAGACGCTCGATTTGCGAATACTGTTCGCGTGCTGGTGCAGCGGGGGAACGGCAGCCTCAAAGATTCCCTGCGCCAGATTGTCCAGCAATTAGGGCCTGACTTCAAAGACCAGATTGCTCGCGTTCAGGGAGCAATCGACAAACTTTCGGCGGAGACGGCACGCGCTACGCTCTTGGCGAAACTTGCCCTGGAAATCGACTACCACTGGACCGAACGCGGCCGCCCCCCCCTTCCGAAGTGCCTGCGGGATCTTGGCCAGGCGTTGAAGTCAAAGGGAGTTGGTCGTTGGCTGCTTCGTGAAGGCGGCACAATCGACCGTGTCATAAAGCGACTCGCGGAGACGAGCACCATTAAGCAGAGAGAAGAAGAGAACTTTCCTGCTTTTCA
>Ga0326727_10006107_pt1 | contig 33457 bp, 26 predicted proteins | sample MB2enrmetagenome_FD_207643 | JGI IMG/M metagenome (GOLD analysis project Ga0326727, IMG submission 207643) | Lab enriched peat soil microbial communities from McLean, Ithaca, NY, United States - MB29MY | ecosystem: Environmental > Terrestrial > Soil > Wetlands > Peat | place: USA: New York...
GGCAAAGCCGTTCTTGCGCATGGTACCGTTTACGATCTTCCATCGTTTGTCGTCGCTGGGTAGCGGCGGAGGGGTGTAAGCCGACACAGGTCCTCCTCACAGGCGCCTTGATTTTCTATGGCGGAGCCGTTACCGGGTATCTTCCGGGGTCCGATCCGCCGGTCCACTTCACAATCTCTCAATTCCGGCCGCAGGCGCTTGCCACAGACTGGAACGGCGCGCGTCTCAAGCCTGAATCTGTCTTTGCAACTGCGCCACGCTCCTTTGAGGCGCCCCACTGCTATTGTGGCAGCGTCAGGTCGATTCGGGCCACAAACACCGGACTCGAAAGCTCTCTCCGGCGCCGCATTACGGCTACCCCCCTTGTACGCTATCGGCATGACGACCATCGGTGATAGTGGTCACGACATTAAGTGCTATCCCATTCGGGGTCATTGATTTGGGTCAAAATTCAGCGAATTCGGCAAGAATGTGAAACTGCTCACAATGTGCGGTTTACACGGAGGAAATCCCATGAAACTCGCGGGCGCCCTGCCGCCTGCGGACCCGCCGCCCGCCGAATTCCGAAGCCGCGCGTCTGCGTCGTCGGGAAACGCTCGACTCGCGACCGGTGGACCCGTCGCCATTGTTCACTGCGCCGGCGCCAGCTCGAGATGGTACTCGCCGTAATCAATCACCACCACGGTGCGGCCAATCAGCGCGCTGTTCGATTCAGCCCGGGCATGCGTCCCCATCGGGTAGCCCTCCAGTTCCACATACTGCCGCATCAGGTGCGTCGTCCCCGCAAAGGCCGATGGGCTTTTCGTTGCGATTCCGTCAAGCTTCACAATCGACCCGTCCTTCGCGTCCACCCAAAGCTGCCCGTTGATCATGTTCGGTGCTTTTCGCTTGGCCTTCACGTCGAGCACGTAGCAATCGCGGCCATCGAGCTGCACAACACCTCCGGGCCTGAGCTTCATCTGGTAGTTCGCCGAGTTGAACCACGACCGCTCCACATTGCCGGGCAGGTTCACGATCTTCTCGTTATCGAGCAGCGGCCGCAACCCAAATCTCTGCACAATCGCCGAGCCGCTCTGGGACTGAACCTCGTAGCTCTTGCCTACGCCTTTCTTGTAGGTGGTCTTCACCGTCATCTCCGCCGCGGGATGGGTCTCATCCTTGCCGCGGAAGACGGCGTAGTGTTCGATATCGGTGAACCCCAGCACGTGCTCGAAACGCTTCTGGACGGCCGCGTCGATCAATCGAATGACGGCGGCTTCATCGGGCTGCTGTTGGGCTGGCAAAGTGCCTGACAGCACCCAAAGCGCCGCCGTGATTGCCAAACAGGTCGCCGTCCGTGTCGCACATTGCCTCATGCCTCGGATTCTCTCACGATGCCCACCCGCTCTACGGGGCGAAGGTCCTGAGGAACGGGGGCTTTCTGGGCTCGGCGCCGTGTCGTTGCACTCCCGGTCGGGCAGGGGACATTTCCTGCAAGGTCAGGATTCTACCCGTAAACATTTATCCTTGATTCCGGTGCGAGGAACCGCCCCTTGAGCCCTGAACCTACTCCAAAACGAGAACCGCACGAAGTGCAACCAGAACGGCACGAAGTGCGCGTGCACGGCGTGGTGCAGGGCGTCGGCTTCCGCCCCTTCGTCTACCGTCTCGCCCAGGAGGAGTCTCTCGCCGGCTTCATCGGCAACGACACTGACGGCGTGATTATTGAAGTCGAAGGCGCGCCGGATCGCATCGCGTCGTTCCTGCACCGGCTGCGCGAAGAGGCCCCCGCGCTCGCCCGCATCGACTCCGTGGTCTCCCGCAGCGTTCCTCCAAAACAGGAGAAAGGCTTTCGCATCGTCGCCAGCGAGGTCCGCGGCCGGGTCGCCACCGGTATCCCGGCCGACGCCGCTACCTGCGCCGACTGCCTGCGGGAGCTCCTCGACCCCCGGGACCGCCGTTACCGCTATCCCTTCCTCAACTGCACCAACTGCGGCCCGCGCTTCACCATCACTCGTCGCATCCCCTACGACCGCCCCCAGACCTCGATGGCCAAGTTCAAAATGTGCCCGGCCTGCCAGGCCGAGTACGACGACCCGGCCAACCGCCGCTTTCACGCCCAGCCGAATGCCTGCTGGGACTGCGGCCCGCGCCTCTGGCTCGTGGACTCGGCCGGCGAACCCCTCGATACGGCAGATCCCGTTGCCGAGACCATCCTCCGCCTCCTCGGGGGGCAAATCCTTGGCATCAAAGGTATCGGCGGGTTCCACCTGGCCTGCGACGCCACCAGCGAAGCTGCCGTCATGCGCCTGCGCGAACGCAAGCGTCGCTATGGCAAACCGCTCGCCATCATGGTCCGCGATCTCGAAACCGCGCGTGCAATCGCTGAACTCACGCCCGAAGAAGAGACCCTGCTTACCACCTTCGCCCGGCCCATCGTCCTCGTTCGCGGCCGCGCCGGCAGCGCAATTGCGCCCTCCGTTGCGCCTGGCGTTCCATGGCTCGGCATCTTTTTGCCTTACGCTCCGCTGCAGCACCTGCTCTTTGCCGACACTCACGTCCATGCCCTGGTGATGACCAGCGCCAACCTGAGCGAGGAGCCCATCGCCATCGACAACGACGAAGCCCTCGCCCGCCTCGCCGGCATCGCCGACGCGTTCCTGATGCATGATCGCGAGATCCTCCAGCGCTGCGACGACTCGGTGATGGCCATAGTCGATGGCGCGCCGCAACTCATCCGCCGCGCCCGAGGCTTTGTGCCGCTCAGCGTGGCGCTCGGCCCTGACCTTCCTGAACTCGACGCGCCACCGCTGCTCGCCGTTGGCGGCCATCTCAAAAATGTGTTCGCCCTCGCCCGCGGCCGATCCGTATACCAGAGCCAGCACCTCGGCGACCTCGAAAACCTGACCGGCCTAAACTTCTTCCGCGAGTCGCTCGACCACCTGATGCGGACCTTCGAAATCGAGCCGGCCGCCGTCGCCCACGACCTGCACCCCGGCTACCTGTCGACAACGCTCGCGCGCGCGTGGGCTGCCGAGCGCAATCTGCCGCTCATCGCTGTGCAACACCATCACGCGCACATCGCCGCCTGCATGGCCGAGCACTCGCTCGCCGGTCCGGTCATCGGCCTCTCGCTCGACGGCACCGGCTACGGCACCGACGGCAAGATTTGGGGCGGGGAGGTTCTCATCGCGCGGCTCCATGGATTCGAAAGGTTTGCACATCTTGATTACGTTCCCATGCCCGGCGGCGAAAAGGCCATTCGCGAGCCCTGGCGCATGGCCCTCGGCGCTCTCCATTCGGCGGGCTTCGACATTGAATCTGAAGAAATACGCAACCTCGTCGGCGCCAAGCCGCAGCAGGCGCGCCTTGTCCGCCAGATGATCGACCGCAGCATTAACACGCCGCTTACCTCAAGCCTCGGCCGGTTGTTTGACGCCGTCGCCGCGGTGGTTCTTGGCCGCGGCGTCGTGGATTACGAGGCACAGGCCGCGATCGAGCTTGAAGGAGTCGCGGTTGACGAGCCAGACCGCCTCGACGACAAGGACTATGTGCTTGAGCCCTGGCAGGATCCGGAAAACTCATGCAGGATAATCCTGAAGACGGGTGGGCTGTGGCATGCGCTGTTAGACGATCTACGCGACGGAGTGAGCAAACCGCGCATCAGCTTGCGCTTTCACTCGTCCGTCGCCGGGGGTTTCATCCGCGTCGCACTCGCCGCGCGAAACGCGACCGGCCTCAACCAGTTGGCGCTCTCCGGCGGATGCATGCACAACCGCCGCCTCGCCCGGCTGCTGCGCGAAAGGCTTGAGGAGGAAGGCTTTGAGGTCTTCCAGCACCGCCAGGTGAGCCCCGGCGACGGCGGCCTCAGCTACGGCCAGGCCGTAGTGGCTTCCGCGATCCTCACAATGGAAACATGCAAGTGAACATTTATAAATAATTCAAATCCGCCAGTCTGCGTGCTATTGCAAATCTGTCAGCATGCAGGCTACAATCCGCCATGTCACGCCAAACTGTGCCCGGCAGGACGTGACTCTCATCCCCCGCGTTGGGCAGCCCGAAATGAGGAGGTCCTGCGTAAAGAGTCTCGCCTCTTCGAGGAACCGCTCCTGTTGTTAAGACGCGCCTCCCCCGGTGCGGCGAAACCCGACTCCAATGGACATCCCTGTCTGTTCCGGCTGCTCCACGCCAAAAAACAGGAGGTTCGTGATGAAGAGGTTTTTAGTGCTCGCAGTCGTGTTGTCGGCATGCGCCAGCTTCGCGAATGCGCAATTCAAGTTCAAGTATTGCAGCATCGACTATCCGGCGGGCTACGGGACCGTTACTCGCGGGATTAACGAGCGTGGCCAAATCGCCGGCTCCTACGCCGACCAGTACGGCAATCTCCATGCCATGCTCATCAAGAACGACACATTCATTCCTCTGGCGCCGACAACGGTCCTCGGAACCGAGTACAGCGATGCCTATAAGGTCAACGATCGCGGCGACGTGGTGGGAGAGGTCTGTGACAACAACGGTTGCCATGGATTCCTGCTTCGCAACGGTGTTCTGACCATCCTTGACTACCCCGGCGCCACCGACACTGTAGCGTGGGGCATTAATGACGCTGGCGAGATCGTTGGGTGGTGGGACGTTCCCGACCCCAGCGGGGGGCTCTATATTCACGGTTTTAAGTGGAAGAACGGTAATTTCAGAGAATTGACCTTTCCTGGCTCAGGGGACACCTACGCAACTGCGAACAACGATCTGGACGTTGTTGTCGGGGGCTGGGATTCGGGCCCAACTACTACGACGGAACAAGGCTTCGCCTACTGGCTGGGGTGGTGGGTGACCTTCGATGCGCCTTTCAAGGATGTGGCTTACACGCAGCCAAATGACATCAATGACTTCGGCCTGGTTGTTGGCGAGGAATACACGCCGGCAGAGTGGCAGGCCGAGCTCGGACACGGTTTTCTGGCCGTCGGGCGCCAGTATATACAGCTCAACTTTCCAGACGCAGCGGGAACCACGGCGTGGGGCATCAATTCCTTTGGCGAGATGGTGGGCAACTGGTTCGACGCGAATGGCGGCATCCATGGTTGGGTGGTGCGGCAGCGCGAAGAAACATGCCCGTCGTTCCAGGTTGAGGATTCCAGCCAGCTCTCCTCGGCACAGGTTCTGGATTCCAGCCAGCGTTCCTCAACGCCCGTCAAGCCGGCAGCCGGGCGAATTAGCTTGCCCGAACGTTTGGGGATGATGCAACGGTAAAGGGGACAATAACCCCAACTTCACGAGTGAATGGCAATCCACAGCCGCCCGATGTCTGGGCGGCTTTTCTTGCAACGCGCAGAATGGCCAAACTGGCAAAGCACAGTTGGCTGAAAGCTGAACCCTTAAAGCTTCGACTCTTACCCTGACAACCGCACCAGTTCCTGCGCTTCGTGTCGCGGGCCAAGGATCGAGATCCGCGGAATGCGGCCGCGCACCATTGCGACTTCGTCGCAGCGGTGCAACCGCGGGCAGATCTGGCAGTCTTTGAAGATCTTGTCGGGCAGCTCGGCCTTGTCTTCGACAATGCGGAAACCATGCTTGAAAAAGAAGTCGGGAATGCGAGTAAACAGGCACACCGACTGGATGCCGTGCGTCTCGGCTTCTTCAATCAGTCCGTTCAGAATTCCGCCGCCTGCGCCCTGGCCCTTGGCCTCGGGCTTAACCACGATCGACCGCACTTCGGCCAGGTGCGGCCCGTAGAGGTGCAATGCGCCGCAGCCAAGAAAAATGCCGCCGTCTGACTCGGCAACCGTAAAATCACGAATGTTCTCGCAGATTTCGGCGAAAGGCCGCTTCAGTAGCGTGCCATCGGCAGAGAGCGAGTTGACCAGGTCGTAGATGTTTGAGGCGTCGTGCAACAGCGCTTTACGCACCAGCATCGGCAACCTCCACAGCCGCGCGCGGCAATAGCTCCTCCACACGGCGCGCAGCCTCTTCCAGCGCCTGGCGCACGCGCCCGCGAGCGGTCCCGCCCACAACATCGTGGCAGTCAAGCGTCGCATGCAGCGAAATCGCGGTATGGAAATCGGTGTCGAATTCGGGCCCGAACTGGCGCAGCTCGGCAATGCTCAACTCACCCAACTCCACGCCTCTCTCGAGCGCAAACCGCACTGCATTGCCGATCTTTTCGTGGGCCTTTCTGAACGGCACGCCCTTGTGAACAAGGTACGTCGCCGCGGCCATCGCATTCAGATAGCCCGACTGCGCGGCCGCCTCCATCCGGTCGTGCCTGAAGCGTAGCGCCCGCGTGAATTGTGGCAAATGCTGCAACATTCCCTCCAGCGCATCGGCCGCCGCAAACACCGGCTCCTGCGTTTCCTGCAGATCTTTATTGTATGCAAGCGGCAGGCCCTTCAGCAGAGTGGCAATCGTGGTGCACGCGCCCAGCAGCCGGCCGCTCTTGCCGCGCAAAAGCTCAGTCAAATCCGGATTCTTTTTCTGCGGCATCGCACTCGATCCCGTTGAAAATGCTTCGGGAAGATCGATGAATCCGTACTCGCTGGTAGCAAACAGCGTGATCTCTTCGGCAAACCGCGAAATATGAATTCCAATCGTCGACGCAGCCTGCGTATATTCAAGCGCAAAGTCGCGATCGCTGGTCGCATCCATCGAATTCGCCGTCGGCGCGGTGAATCCCAGCTCGTGCGCGGCAATCGTGCGATCGAGCGCCAGCGTTGCGCCGGCAATGGCCCCCGAGCCCAGCGGGCAATAGTTCAGCCGCGCGGCGCAATCCTGCAGCCGCGACACATCGCGAAGACCCATCTCAACGTACGCCAGAAGCCAGTGCGCAATCAGCACCGGCTCTGCGCGCTGCAGATGCGTGTAGCTGGGCATGGCTGCTTCGCCGGCCTTGCGCGCCTGTTCGACCAGCGCGTTTGCCCAGACTGCAATGCCGCCGATAGTCCGCTCGATGCAATCGCGAACATAGAGCCGCATGTCGGTGGCGATCTGCTCGTTGCGGCTGCGGCCGGTGTGCAGCTTCAATCCCAGCGTGCCAACGCGTTCGACAAGTTTCAACTCTACGAAATGATGAATATCTTCGGCCGTTTCGTGTTCGCGTACTGCCGCATTGCCCGAATCGGAGGTGGGTGCAGCGGCGATTGCGTCAAGCGCTTCGCGGACCAAAGCTGTTTCAGCTTCAGTGAATATCCCGGCCGCGTAGAGGGCAGACGCATGCGCCTTGCTCGCCGCGATCTCCTGCGGCAGCAAACGCCAGTCGAAGGGCAGGGAACGCTGCCACTGCTCGAAGCCGGCGTCGAGCGGCTCGCGAAACCGCCCTGACCACATCTTGGCCGATTGTTGATCGTTCGACATTTACCTCTTCCAGATTCTGCGTGGGTGAACCACGGCTCGGCAGCTTCGTATCGCGCCCACAACTCTTGGGTGCCCCAGGTCTCGATTTTGAGACCTGGGAAAGCGCTACTGCTTCAACCCGCCCAGCAGCAGCAGCAACAGCGCCTTTTGCGCGTGCAGACGGTTCTCAGCTTGATCGAAGACGATCGACTGCGGGCTGTCAATCACCGCGTCGGTCACTTCTTCGTTGCGTCGCGCAGGCAGGCAATGCATGAAGACCGCGCGGCTCGAGGCCCGCGACATCAGCGCCTCATTCACCTGGAACGGCCTGAAGATCGGTGCCCGCTTGGTGGACTCGTGTTCGAAGCCCATGCTGACGCAGACGTCGGTGTATATGGCGTCGGCGCCTTCAGCCGCGGCTTGCGGATCCTGCAGCAGGCGCACCTCGCAGCGATTCCGTTCGGCAATCTCGCGTGCGATGGTGACGATTTCGATGTCGGGCGAGTAGCCGCGCGGGGTTGCCACGGTCACGTTCGCGCCCAGTTGTGCCCCGGCCAGCATCAGCGAATGGCAGACATTGTTGCCGTCGCCAACGTAAGTGAAGTTGAGTCCCGCCGCGGTGCCGAAATGCTCTTCGATGGTCATGAAGTCGGCCAGGGCCTGGCAGGGGTGCTCGAAGTCAGAGAGCGCGTTGACTACCGGCACGCGCGAGTTCGCAGCCATCTCGGTGATGGTGTCGTGCGCGTAGGTGCGCAGCACGATCACGTCGACCCAGCGCTCCAGATTGCGCGCCACATCGGCGATGGTTTCACGCTCGCCCAGCGGAGAACTGGTCTGGTCGACGAAGATGGCATTGCCGCCCATGGTGTTGATGCCGGTCTCAAAGGCCAGGCGGGTGCGCAGGCTGGCCTTCTCAAACATCAGCACCATCTGCTTTGCGTCGAGGGCGCGGCGATAGGCGCCGGGGTTGCGCTTCACGTCGTGGCCCAGCTTGAGAATGGCCCGCACTTCGCTGCTGGAAAGGTCAGAGATGGAGCACAGATCCTCGCCGGCCATGCGCTCGATCGCGGCCTGGATGTCGGGATCCGTGTCCACTGAGATCTGCGGTAGGGGTTGTTCAATCGTCGCTCGAGTCGCCATATCAGTGTCCTCCTGTGGCGGGCAGCGCACTGCGCGCCGCCGCGTGTTCGGTAAAGATTGCATCGAGCGCGTCGATGGCTTCATCCACGTGTTCGCGCTTCAGAATGTACGGCGGCAGGAAGCGCAACACCGTATCGCTTGTGCAGTTGATGATGATGTGGCGCTTGAGCATCTCAGCCACTGTCAGTTTGGCCAGGTCCGCCGAGTCAAGTTCGGCGGCAAGCATCAGTCCCTTGCCGCGCACGTCAATAATCGAATCGTGGCGGCCGGCCAACTCGCGCAGTCGCTTCTGAAAGTAATCCCCGACCGCGGTCGCATGCTCCAGGAGGCGCCCCTGATCAATGTGATCGATGACGGCAACGGCGACAGCGCAGGCCAGCGGCCCTCCGCCAAACGTAGTGCCGTGCATGCCGGCGTGAATCGCGCGCGCCACTTCTTCATTGCACAAGACTGCTCCCAGCGGAATGCCGCCCGCGAGAGGCTTGGCCAGCGTGGTCACATCGGGCAGAATGCCGTAGTGCTGGTACGCGCACCATTTGCCGGTGCGGCCCATCCCCGACTGAATCTCATCCGCAATCAGCAGAGCGCCGGTCGAGCTTGCCAATGCCCGCGCTTCAGTAAAGAACTCCTGTGAAAGCGGCCTGATGCCGCCCTCGCCCTGAATCGCTTCAACCAGAATTGCGCAAACCTCGTTGGAGAACTTCGCGCGCAGATCGTCCACATCGTTGAAACGCACAAACTCCACGCCGGGGACAACGGGCGCGAACGGCTCGCGATACTTGGCCTTGTAGGTCGTCGACATCGATCCGAAGGTGCGGCCGTGGAAGCTCTGCTCAAGGGCAAGGAATTTTGTGCCGATGTTTGCGCCCTCGCTGCGTCGCAAGCCCGCGTAGGCGCGAGCCAGTTTCAGCGCGCCCTCCCACGCCTCAGTTCCGGTATTCGAAAAGAAGCAGCGGTCAAGGCCGGTGCGCTCGGTAAGGCGGAGAGCAAGCCTGGCTTGTCCCTCGTGATAGAAGAGGTTGGATGTGTGAATAAGCGCGCGGCTCTGGCGCTCAATGGCCTGTTCAATCACCGGGTTCGAGTAGCCCAGTGCGTTGACGCCGATGCCGCTCAACAGGTCGAGATACTTTTCGCCCTGCTCATCGGCGATGTGTACTCCCTCGCCGCCCACAAAAAGGATGGGGTTCCTTTCGTAGGTCGACAATAGCAGTCGCGATTCGGCAGCCTTGATCTGATCGAGTTTCGTCAATTCAATCTCTCCTCAAGAGCGGGTCTGCGACTTCTCTTGTTCTATCCCGCTTCATCCGGGCGAGTTCAGCGACCCGCCGTAAAACCGGCTTGGCCTATGCGTTGCTAGGCCACCATCACCTCAGTGCCGTAAGCCACGCGCGAGCTGCACAGGTCGGGTAACGATCCTGCAGCTTCGGCGGGCAAAATTCGCACGCGCTTCACGCCGTTCAAAAGCGCTTCACGGCATGCACCCAGTTTGGGCAACATGCCTCCCGAAATCACCGCGTTCTTGGCCATCTCCGCTATCTGATCGATCGACAGCCAGCGCAGCACTTCGCCGTTCTCGCCCTTCACTCCGGGCACATCGGTGAGGAACACCAGCGCATCGGCCTTGCAGGCAATCGCGCAAGCTGCGGCCATCTCGTCGGCGTTCACGTTGTAGTACTCACCATCAAAGCCGAGCGCCATCGATGAGAGCACCGGCACGCCGTTCAACTGCCAGATTGCCTCAATCCAGCGCGGATCGCTGGCCGCAATTTCGCCCACAAAGCCAAGATCGGGCGCGGTACGCTTCTTACGCGCGCGGAAGATCAATCCATCGCCGCCGGAGAGCCCCATTGCCGGCTGGCCAAGCGCGCCGAGCGCGGCAACCAGACCCTTGTTTACGCGGCCGGCAAGCACCATCAGCGCCACGTCGCGCGTCTCGGCGTCGGTCACGCGCAGCCCGTTCACGAACTCGCTTTGCTTGCCAAGCGCCTTCAGCATTTTTGTGAGCTGAATTCCGCCGCCGTGGACCACGGCCACACGATTGCCGTCGCGCGCCAGGTCGGCAATCGCGCGCACGCTCCCTTCCAGAAGAGCCGGAGTTTCCAGTCCCGCGCCACCCAGCTTGACGACATACTTCATTGCAGACCCTCCGGCTCATCCCAGCCGAGCACAATATTCATGTTCTGCACAGCCTGGCCTGCGGCGCCCTTTAACAGGTTGTCGAGGCAGCTTACAATCACCGCGCGGCGGCCGCTTGCGTCAAGCTGGAAGCCGATGTCGGCGTAGTTGGTGCGGACAACGTATTGAATCTGCGGCAGCGTTTTGCTGTAGAAACGCACCATCGGGCTGCCGGCAAAAAACGATTCGTAGATTCCGGCAACCGAGGCACGGATCTGCGGCTCCTTGAATTGCACGTAAATGGTGGAGAGAATCCCCCGCGGAATGGGCAGCAGATGCGGCGTAAACACGATCTGGCCGGCATCGATGCCGACCTGCTCAAGCAGTTCGCCGGTGTGGCGATGATTGAAGACGCCATAGGCCGAGAGATTGTCGGCCGCATACATGAAATGCGTCTTCGGCGTCGGCGCTTTGCCGGCCCCGCTCACGCCGCTCTTCGAATCGGCCACGATGCCGTGATCAAGGTCGACAAGTCCAGCCGCGACCAGCGGCTTCAACGCCAGGATGATAGAGGTCGCATAGCAGCCGGGGTTGGCCACCAGCCTTGCGCCGGCAATCAGTTCACGATGAAGCTCAGGCATGCCGTAAACCGCCTGCGCCTGCGTTGCAATCGCCTGATCCGTGTTCTCATCCTCAAAGTTGTAGACCGCGCGGTGCGCTGCGTCAGCCAGGCGCCACGCGCCGCTCAGGTCGATCACGCGCAGGCCTTGCTCGAGTGCCCGGGGAACCCACTCACGCGACTGCTCGTGCGGCGTGGCCAGAAATAATACGTCAACGCGGCGTTCGGCCAGCAGCTCCCACGAAAACGGCTCGAGCCGTAGATTGCTGCCGCCCTTGTTGTCGCCCAGCTGAGGATGAATCTCCACAAGCGGAATTCCGCCGTGCTCGGCGTCTCTCTCATTCACGCGGCCGGCAAAGACCGGCGGCGCGCCCTTCAGGCGAGGATGGTGCAGCAGAAGCCGCGCCAGCTCTGCGCCGGCGTATCCTGAAACGCCAACAACCGCGGTTTGTACTTTCCTGGTCATGATTCAAGCAACGTCCTGATGCGCGTCTCCACATCGGTTGCGCGGCGCGGATCGATGCAGATCAACAGCACCGTGTCGTCTCCGGCGATGGTGCCCACTACCTCAGGCCACTGAGCGCGGTCGAGCGCCGCAGCCACCGGCTGCGCCCCGCCCATCACCGTGCCCACCACCACCTGGTTCATCGCCTGCCGCACACGCAGTCCAAAGCTATCGAGCATCTCTTCAAACGATGGCGGCTCATCGTCCACCACAACCGCGCCGTTGCCGTTCCGGCTGGGAAGGGAGTAACCGCCAGGTCCTTTTGACAACCGCAGCTCGTGGATGTCGCGCGAAAGCGTTGCCTGGGTTACATGAAATCCGCGCCGGCGCAGCTTGCGCCTGAGTTCATCCTGGCTGGCCACGGCCGAGCTCGAAAGCACCTCTCGAATTGCGTCCAGCCGTTGGGTCTTCATGGCAGCGTCCTGTACAGAAAAGTCGAAGGCGCGGCCGCCTGGCAGAAACCGCGCTCGTATAAATATACAAGAGAATGAATAAGTATGCAATATGCGGGCCGGACCGTCATCGGGAATTAACCGGGCCGGAGCGGCTGTGGGCCTCAGGCGACCGGCATCTTCTTTCGCCGCTTCGCGTCGTACATGGCCCGGTCGGCCCGCGCCAGCAGGCTGTCGAGTGTTTCGGAGTCTTCAGGGCGCATGGTCACGCAGCCCACGCTGAAGTCCAGTAAGGGAGGATGGGTTCGCCCGCGATTGGCAACCGCGGCCGAAACCTCGAGCTGATGCGCGGCCAGTGCGATGTGCTCCTCGGTGAATTGCCCGGCGACCGCAAACTCGTCGCCGCCGATCCTGCCCAGCACATCGGTCTCGCGGAAAGACGACTTGAGGATCTCGGCCACCTCAATCAGAAGATCGGAGCCCGCCTGGTGGCCGAGAGCGTCATTGGTCTTCTTCAGGTCGTCAATATCGATGAACAGCACTGAAAATGGCGTGTTCAGGCGGCGCGCGAGGCGCAGTGCCTGTTCGGCAAGCAGGCGAAAGCCACGCAGGTTGTAGAGATCGGTGAGCGCGTCGCGCAGCGAGAAATCGCGTATCTCGGCTTCCATCGAGTTCATTCGCCGCGCGAAGTAGATCAGGATGGCGGAACTGACAAAAACTGCTACCGTACCGAGCATCGCCGTCGTGTAATAGGCCGGCATGCGGTCGTCGCTAATGAAATGCGCGCGTATTACCTCGCGGACATAGGGTAGCGCAAGAAGGAATGGCGCCAGAATCCGCGCCACCTTGCTGCCTGATCCCTGGCCGGTGAAGATGTTGAAAATGCCGGTTTCGGTGCGCCGCATAACGAAGGCGGCGCTCAGCAGAAACAAACAGATCATGGCCTGCGCCGAGGTCGGCACAGGCGTTTGCGAATTAAAGAAGTGAGAGAGGGCGATGAAGTGACCGGTTACCACGGTGAGAACCACAGCCGCCTGCAAGGACGTGAAGAAATCGGCGACCAGCACAAAAGCGCGCCTGCGCACGGTGGCGAAGAGCTGGGCAACCCCGAGCGCGGCGAATGCGAGCGCGGCTTGCGACGACATTCTGCTCCACAAAGTAAGCGAAGCAGGTTGTCCCGGTACTGGAATCGCGTCGATGCCGAGCGAAACGTGAGACCCATGTTCAAAGACGACGGCCAATGAAAGGAGGGCGACAAGGCAGGCGAGCAGAATCGATGTAAAATGGCGGGCCCTGGAATAACGGGGATGGGAAAAAGCGAGGCTGAGCCCGCTGAGCGTTGTCAGCAGCATTGCCTGCAGGTTCATGGGATTCCACCAGGGCAGAATACCCGGGTACACCGCGCGCAACAGCCAGCCGGCGATGCTCGCCAGAACGATAAGCGCAGCACCGGAAAGGATGACACGCTCGATCCGCGCAAGCTTTTCGCTGATCTCGGAGTCGAGTTCGCTTAAGGGCAGTTCCTGAGGCAAATTGAACATGATTCAAAAAAGCGTGCCGGGCCGTCAGCAGTATGGAAAGTCCAATCCGGCTAAGCATTAGTTTATCGCGCCATTATCGTTGCCGAGCCTGCAAAGCGCCAGACTCGGGGGCACGAAAAGGCGCCAGGCCGGTTCCATCCGCGGGCGATTCCCATCAACAAGTTGTCCTTTCAGAGGCGAAATCGTCGCCAGCGCAGGTTCGCGCTTGATACACTCTCGATTGGCCTTTTTTCTGCGGGCCCTGAATCGATAATGATCACCCCCATAACGACTATCAACGATCTGTTTCTCCGCGTGAGCTCGGCGGCCAATCCCCGCGCCGTGCTCTGGGAGGATCCTTTTGGCCAATGGCAGCCAATTTCCTCTGACCAGATCTACCAGCGAGTGCGCACATTGTCGCGAGCCTTGCTGGCATGGGGCGCCAGGAAGGGAGATCGCATTGCCCTGATCGGTGAAAACCGTTGGGAGTGGGGGGTGTCGGATTTCGCCATCCTGGCTATTGGCGCCGCCGACGTGCCCATTTATCCCACGCTCACCGGAGAACAGGTTGCAGTGCTGCTGCGCGACGCCGATTGCCGCATCGCCATTGTTTCAACCCGCCAGCAGTTCGACAAGCTGAACTCGGTTCGCGAGCGAACCAATCTTGAGCGGATCGTGATGATGGATTCGCCCGCGCCCGAGGGGGCGATCGCCATGAGCGAGGTGCTGGCGGACGCAGATGCGGCCGGCAGCGAACGGGATCCCGTCTTCGATGCGCTGGTCCGGTCAGTGAGTCCGGACGATCTGGCCACTCTCATCTACACCTCCGGCACGACGGGCGAACCCAAGGGCGTCGCGCTCACGCACGCAAACATCGCCGCCAACCAGAATTTTGCCTCGGCCGACTTCTACTTTGACTCGTCCGACGCCAACATCTCCTTTCTGCCGCTCTCGCACATCACCGCCCGCGCCCTCGACTATGTGATGTACAGCTACGGGGTGCAGATCGCTTATTGCTCGCAGTTCGACAAGCTTGCGCAGGCCATGAAGCAGATCCGGCCCTCGGTCATTGTCGGCGTGCCGCGGGTTTTTGAAAAGATTCGGCAGGCCGTGGAAGAGAGAGCGAGCGCATCGCCAATCAAGAAGCGAATTCTTGACTGGGCCCTGAGCGTGGGTTCGCACTCAAGCGCGACCGTCTACGCCGGCCGGCAACCGTCGTCGCTTCTCTGGAAGCTGGCTCGCAAGCTGGCCTACTCGAAGGTGCGTGAGGCATTCGGCGGCAGGGTACGCATCTTTGTCTCGGGGGGCGCACCCCTGGGCATCGATACCGCGCGATGGTTTGCCTCGGTGGGAATTGCGCTCTGGGAGGGTTACGGGCTCACCGAGACTTCGCCGCTGATTGCTCTCAATACTCCCTTGAAGCAGAAGATGGGCTCGGTGGGCGCGCCCTTGCCAAACGTCGAGCTGAAGTTCGCAGAGGATGGGGAACTGCTGGTGCGGGGCCCTTCGGTCTTTGCCGGATACTGGCAAAAACCGGCCGTAAACGCCGAATGCTTCGATGCCGAGGGGTGGTTCCGCACCGGCGACATCGCGCATCTCGACGAGGAAGGATTCCTCTACATTACAGATCGCAAAAAGGAGCTGCTGAAAACATCGGGCGGCAAGCTGGTGGCTCCCCAGCCAATCGAAAGCAAGCTCAAGAACTCCGTTTTGGTTTCCCAGGCCGCTCTGGTGGGCGACAAGCACAAGTTCATCTCGGTGTTGATCGCGCCCAATTTTCAGGCGCTTGAGGCGTGGGCGCTAAAGTACGGTGTCTATGCGAGCTCCCGGGAACAGCTGGTGCGCGACAGCCGGGTGAACGCGCTTTACGGGGAACTGGTGCGCGAGGTGAACAACGGACTTGCCAACTTTGAAACACTCAAGCGGTTTCGTGTCGTCGCAGACGAGTGGACCCAGGAATCGGGGGTTCTGACCCCGTCGATGAAGCTCAAGCGCCGGGTTATTGCCGATCGCTATGCGGAGGTGATCGGCGAACTCTACGCGGATGAAGCAACTTCACGCGGCGAATAGGGGCGCCCAGGCGACGCTCGAAATGCACCCGCTTGTCCCACATTGCCTTCAAACCGCCGAAGAACGGCGCGCCCCACGCTCCGACCGCCAGGATGCCGCCAAAGAGGATCACCGCGTCGATGCTTTCCCGGCCCGCGCTCGACCAGTAAACGTCGGGCTGCAGGTTGAGCCAGACTGCGAATTCATCCAGCGTGAGCGCCGCACCCACCCCGTAACTCACCGACATGAGCCGGCTGAAGAAGATCGAAGTAGGCGAGTGCGAACGGCCCAGGTCGAGGAGCCAGCCATAGCCCACCAGCAACAGAATCAGAATGCCCCAGACCAGGTGATGGATGTGCAATCCCCGCACCACCACCCACTGGAAGTGTCCTTCATGGTTCACGATCCGGTGAACCAGGATTCGCACTCCGAGAAAGGTAATCAAGAACGATACTGAGGCGATGAACATGCGCCGCCGCGGGCGGTCGGGGATGGTGCTGCGAATGAGGAAACCCAGGCGGGTTAACTGCAGCAGCACCAGCAAAACGACGACTACCACGCTGGCAAAGGCCAGCAGCAGCAAGGCTCCACTACCAGGCATAACCCTATTGAATCACGGATCAAGTCGTACCCGACAGAAGTGCGCATTCCAACGGTCTTTGATCCCTGATCCCTGACCCCTGACCCGTGTGTACACATCGCCCGGTGACCGATCTCACACTTTCCTCTTTACAGAGGCAGAGTAAACTGATTACGGCGTTGAGACCGGCCGCCCCTTCCGCCGGGACGTATATCCGGAACAGGGAATTCCAAGAGGAGAGTTTCACGATGCGTGTTGCATTATTGACCGGCGGCGGCGATTGCCCCGGATTGAACGCCGTAATCTACGCGGCCGTGAAGAAGGGCATTAATCGCTACGGAGACGAATTCATCGGCTTTCTGAACGGCTGGCGCGGCGTACTCGACAACAACTTCATCCCCCTCACCCTTGAGAACATCGACGGCATTCAACTGAAGGGCGGCACCATTCTCCACTCCTCGCGGACCAACGTGAAGAAGATTCCCGGGGGCATTGAGAAGGTGCAGGAGGTGCTGAAGGCCAACAAGATTGACGCGCTCATCGCACTGGGCGGCGACGACACCCAGTCGGTGACGCTTTACCTGAGCGAGAACGGCGTACCTTCAGTGGGCGTGCCCAAAACGATTGACAACGACATCAGCGGCACCGACCAGACCTTCGGATACGATACGGCGGTGTCGATTGCCACCGAGGCAGTGGATCGCATCCACACCACGGCCGATTCGCACAATCGCGTCATTGTGATTGAAGTGATGGGCCGCGATGCCGGCTGGATTGCGTATGCATCGGGTATTGCCGGCGGAGCGCACGTGATTCTGGTGCCCGAGCGCCAGATCGATATCGACCACGTTTGCGCCCTGCTGAAATACAACTACGATCACGGCAAGCACTACGGCGTGGTGGTAGTCGCCGAGGGCTGCCATCTGCCCGATGTCGGCCAGGTCGCCGACCCCAGTCAGGTTGATTCCTTTGGCCATGCCCGCCTCTCCGGCATTGGCGAAGCCCTGGCCGAACTGATCGAACAGAAGACCGGCTACGAAACCCGTTCGGTGAACCTGGGCCACACCCAGCGCGGCGGCGTTCCCACGGCATACGATCGCCTGCTGGGCCAGCGCTACGGGCTCCACGCCATCGACATGGTGCATGAAGGCAAGTGGGGCCGCATCGCGGTGTTGCGGGGAACCGATATTACCGACATCACCATCAAGGAAGCCATCGCCACCAATCGCCGCCTCGACCAGCGCTTCTTCGACGTGATTGCGGACGTTGAAGCGAAGGTGTAGAGCGGCGAAACCCGTTGCTGAAGCGAGCAGCCGCCTGAGAGCGGCCTGCGGCATCTTTGGGCACTTCGCCAGGCGGACTACAATCTTGCCGGGCGCCTCAATTATTCACCCGGGACGCCTGAGGGCCAGGATTGGTCTGAAATCTGCATCATGCTCTATCGACTCTACAGGCCGGAGGATTTCGCTGAGCTCTATCGCGTCGAAGAGGTGTGTTTTGTGCCGCCATTCCGGTTCAGCCGATCCTACATGCGCCAGATTGTCGCCAGCCCCGATGCCGCAACCTGGATGGCTGAAGCAGACGGGACAATCGCCGGGTTCGCAATTGTCGAGTGGTCTGTTGAATCGAAACAGCCCAAAGCCTACATTCAGACGATAGAAGTTCTTCCCGGATTCAGGTGTCTGGGAGTTGCTGGCGAGCTGATGCGCCGGCTCGAGAATTCAGCAATCGAAGCCGGCGCGCATATCATCTGGTTGCACGTCGACGCCGAAAACGCGGCAGCCATCCGACTTTACGAAAAGGATGGCTTTACTCTCCAGGGCAGGGAAAAGGAATATTACCCTCGGGGCCGCGACGCGCTGATCTATACAAAGGCGCTTGCCGGTATTCCTTAGCCAGTAGCTACAGGCTATGATCGAACCACGCCCGCTCTATGACACTGCGGACTCTCCGATCCCTGATCCCTGACCCCTGTTCTACTGCCCGCCCGATGCGCCCTTGATGAACGCCGCCACGCGGTCGTGAAGCTGCTTGCCGCACTCGCTGCGCACGTAAACCATGTGCCCGGCCTCGTACCAGTCATACTCGATGTTCTTGGCCAGCGAGACTGGAATGGGCAGGTGCTTTTCCTCGTATTGGGCGGCGAAAAAGGGCGTGGCCAGATCGTAGTAGCCGCCGTTCAGCATCACTTTGAGCCGCGGGTTCATCTTCATGGCGTCGGCCAGATCACCCTCAACATCCAGCCCGAGAGGGTTTTCGCCGTGCTTGAAATCCCAGCTCTGATTGCCCCATACCTCGATATCGGGCAGGTAGGTCCGTCCTTCGCCATACTTCAACACGTTGCGCACATATTGGTTCAGTAACGCCACGTAGGCTGCCGAGATAGCTTCGCTCTGCGGATCGTAATCGGCCCTCTCGGCCAGCGGATCGATGGTGGGGCCGGTGAAACGAGTATCGTAGCGGCCGGTGGTCAGGTCCTCGCTGTCTGCGAAGGTCTTTTCGAACTCGCCGCCATCCACGCGCAGATTGGCCTTGAGCAGGTAAGCGACGGGCAGGCCGGTGTATTCGTGAAGCTTCGCGGCCACCGCCTGCTTCTCTTCGTCACCCAGGTCGGTGCCCAGCGCCAGCGCATGCGAATACGGGCCCATGGCATACTCTTCCACTTCCTTCAGAAACGGCTCCAGCGCGGCCGGCTGCTGGGGCAGCTTCTTGTGGTACCAGGCCGTTGCGGCATAGGTTGGGAGCGCCAGTTCAAAGGGCAGGTCCATACCTGGATTACCCGCCGCGCCGTCGATGAAGGTGCTGAAGTTGAGAACCTGCGACAGCAGAATCACGCCATTCAGGTCGATCGCTTTCCGCTCGTCGAGCATCTTGGCCAGCACCGCCGACCGCGTGGTGCCGTAGCTCTCGCCAAAGATGAACTTGGGGCTGTTCCAGCGGTTGTATTTGGTGATGAATCGCGCAATGAACCGGGCAAATGCTCCGGCGTCCTGGTCCACGCCCCAGAAGCCCTTCTGGGCGTCCTTGCCAATCAACTGGCCGAATCCCGTGCCCGGCGCATCGATGAATACCAGGTCGCTGGCATCGAGGAGCGAGTTGGCGTTATCTACGAGCTTGTACGGTGCGCCGGGCAGGTGCTGATCGCTGTCGGTGACCACGTGCTTGGGACCGAGGGAGCCCATGTGCAGCCACACCGTTGAGCTGCCGGGACCTCCGTTATAGAAGAAGGTGATGGGCCTGCTCTCAAGCGGCGCGTCCTTTTTGAAGTACGCAACATAAAACATGCGCGCCACGGGCGGCGCGTCCGCGGGCTCCTTGGGTGCTGAAAGTGCGAGCTGGCTGCCGGGCTCCGGCTTTCCGTCCGGCCCCAGCTGCGCATCCTGCGCGTCTGTCGAGCCTACTGTAATGGTGCCTGCGATGGCGGTATAGGCGATATGCATCCCGCCTGCGTCGAGCTCTCCCTGCGTGGTGGAGTCGGGCGAAGCTGCGTCCGAGGGCTTATCCGCGGGAGCGGAATGGGGCGAGGGCTTCTCGTCCTCGGCTTGCGCCACTGGTGGCGTAAACAGCAAATAAGGTAGAAGGGCAGCCGCCAGCACCGGAGCTGCAAAACGAAGGCATGTTCTCATTGGGGAATCTCCGCTTAGGGATTTGTTATCTGGCCAGAATTGCGCCAGGGTCCGAACCCGGCCCACAGAGTCGCCGGGCTCTTCTGAAGACGTAGGATTTACTTCTTATCAAAAGGCTGTTTTTCAGTGATGCGCGGCCTCTCTTCGGCCTGAAGCTGTTTTGAGACCGCCTCGACTTCTTTGAAGACCCGCAGCAGGTTTCCGCCCAGGATCTTGCGGCAGTCTTCAGCCGAGTAGCCGCGCGCCATCAGAGCAGCCGTGATTTTGGGCAGATCCGCAGCCGAGTCAATGCCCTCAGGCAATTGGCCGCTCACGCCATCGAAGTCAGAGCCCAGGCCTACATGGTCAATGCCCGCCACTTTGGCAATGTGATCGATGTGGTCGATCAGGTCAGAGAGCGGCGGCCGGGGAATGCGATCCGCTGCCGCCCTTTGAATCTTGTCGATCTCCTCGTAATTCGGTTCGTGGCCCTCGGCTTTGAGTTTGTCTTTGTACGCCTGCACTTCCTTATCAACGTCCGGCTGAATGGCCTTCAACGCGTCGCGATATTTCTGCGAGATAAAGCCGGAGTAGTAGTTCACCTGCACCACGCCGCCCTTGGAATCAGGCCCTCCCGACCGCGCCACCGCGCGAAGCATGTCGTCGGTCATGTTGCGCGGAGCATTGCACAGTGCGCGGGCCGAGGAATGAGATGCGATCACCGGCGCGCGGGTGATGACCAGGGTCCGGTAGAAGGTCTTGTCGGAGACGTGAGAAATGTCAACCATCATGCCCAGCCGGTTCATCTCGTAGACCACGTCTTTACCGAATTCCGTCAGGCCTTCTTTGGTGTGCGGCACTTTCGCGTCGGTATCGTCGCCCGAACTGTCGGCCCATCCGTTCGAATTTGACCACGTAAGCGTCATATAGCGAACGCCCAATGCGTAGTACTGGCGCAGCAGGGCCAGCGAATCCTCGATCGAATGGCCGCCCTCGATGCCCATCAGCGACGCGAGTTTGTGGTCGCGATGCGCCTGCTCGATTCCCGCAGCCGAGGTTACGAATTCCATCTGGTCAGGATGCCTGGCCACCTGCAGCTTCACTGAATCGATGAGTTCCAGTGTCCGCCGGGCGTAGTGCCCTTTGTAGAGCGAGGGTTCAACCCAGATGGAAAAGAACTCGGCTCCCAAGTTGCCTTTCCGGGCCGATTCCAGGTTCAGGTTTCCGCCATTCAACGGGTCGCCGAGATCGAAGTGTTCGTCCAGGAACCGTTGCGGCGTGTCGGCATGGGTGTCGATCACGATGGCGGACTTTTGAACTTCTTCGGGCGTGAGCTTTCTGGGACTCATAGACGCTGGACTCTGCTGCGTGGTCTGTGTCTGCGCGCCGCTCAGCGCGGGAGCCATTAAGACCAGCAGGGCGAGGGAAAGTGAGGTTCGCATAGGCTTGCGATGAGTTTACAACGCGGAAATGGCGGGTTGGAGGCAAATGTGAATGCGGCAGATGGCGCGCGAACCCCCGCTCGCAAAAAAAGCCAGCCAAACAGGCCGGCCTTTTTTGCCAATATACGGAGGTTGGTTTAGCTGACCGGCCGGACCCTGCGCTGCGTGGCGCAGAGCCCGGCCAGATTATTGATTACTGTTCGGCCTTCTTCTTGTGGTGCGGCTTCGCCTTCTCAGCCAGCGGCTTGCGCACTTCCGGCTTCACAGTCGACTCGTCGACCGCCGTGTAGTTGCTCATCTGGGTTGTGAAGTCGGCGCCCGCGGGCACAAGGTAGTTCTCTACCGTCTGCCCGTCAGTTGCGCTCGTCACCACGGTGATCCGCGAAGCATCGATGCCCTGATCGGTCACCAGATACTCCTTGGCGTTAACCGCACGCTGGGCCGCAAACTGCTCCACCACGGCGTGCTTGCGATGCTTGGCCAGCTTCTCTTGCTTGGCAGTCTTGTCCTTCTCGGCCTGGTTCGACTCGCCAATCACCACAACCTTGGCGTCAGCCTGCTGCTTCAGGTCGAGAGCTACCTGATCCAGGCAGGCCTTGGCTTCGTTGTCGACGCGGGTTGGCCGCTTGGCGTCGCCCGCAAAGCTGATCGAGCACAGTGCCGAGGCTTGCGGCTTAGGCGCCACCACCGGAGCCTCGATGGTCACCGTGGTGTTGGCGCTGGCCGTGTGGCCCTTGTCGTCGGCAGTGTTGCAGGTTATGCCCACCACTCCGGTCGGAGCCCCTACCGAAGAGAACTCAGCCGTCGCGCCCGAGCCCGAAACCGAGCCGGCCGAGGCCGTATAGCTGAAGGTCAGCGGACGGTTCTGCGGACTCACCGCCGTCGAAGTGATGGTCGAAGTCTCGCCCGGCTTGATGGTGGATGGGTTGGCTGAGCAGCTGATTGTCGGTGGCTCGTACTCCTTCACCGTGAAGCTGGCCGAACAGTTGGCCACCTCCCAGGGCTGTTCGCCTTCCTTGCCCGCTTTGCCTTCCTTCACCGTGGCCTGCACCGAATAGGTGCCTGCCGCCAGCGAACCGGTGGCCACGGTGGCTGTTGTACCGTTGCCTGTTACGCCGGTGCCCGACCAGCTATAAACCGCGTTCATCTTGGGATCGAGGTTGCCGGCTGAGGCTGTCACCGTCACTGGTTCCCCCGGGAACAACGACATCGGGCTCGCTGTGCAAGCCAAAGTCACCGGCGGCGGAGGTACCAACTGGCCCATATGGAACACAAAGCCCGCACTCAACCGCGCCGCATTTACATTGCCCCGCCCGCCGAAGTTGCCGGTGCCGAAGTCGGCGTGCATGTACTCATAGTCGGCCTGGAAAATGCGGAGGGCCAGGTGGTGGTTCAGCCACGGCGTCTCGTAGTCCATTCCTCCGCCGGCTGTCAGTGACGGGCCCCAGGTAGCTGGATTGAAATACGGGCCGCTCACCTGGGCCGTGCCCGCGAGCGCATGGACAAACGGCGTGATGTTGCCCGTCGGATAGCGCGCGATCAGGCCGCCGGCGAAGGTGTAGAACCCGTCGTCGTTGCCTTCGGTGCCGACGTTGTCCGGATAGGGATTGCCTTTGCCCCACTGGTGTACACCGAACTCAGCCTGCACGCCAAAATATTTGTTGAAGAAGTAGGCGCCGCTGAACAAACCGCCTACGTTCACTGCATCGTAGCTCGCGGACACCGGGCCAGTTTGAGTCGGAGTGACCACCGTCCCGGTGGGCGCCAGGTAACTATAACCGACAAAGATATCCCACCTTGACGGTGAGACTTGTGAAGATCCTTTTGCGTCCGGAGCCGACTGTGACGCCAAGATTTGCGGCGCAATTACTAAGCACGCCAAGGCAACTACCGAGCTCAGATTCTTTAAAACACGAGCACGCATGCACTTTTCCTCCGCAGTTAAGCTGGTTCTTGTTCCAAATGGTCCCGCTAGTTCTTCATCGGGAACATATTCAGTTGACCCTGAACTGCCCCAACACCTTCATTCCATGCGAGAATACATAAGTTAACGTATCATAGCTACTCATTCCCTACTAACATTTTTAAAAACCACGAACCAATTCTCAAACTTGCATAATACAAACTGGATTCCGCCCGTGAGTTACTTTGGTAATTCAAACCAATTACCTGTTCGACAGCGGTGTAATCGCCACCACACGCCATTGCGGACTGAAGCAAACGGGGAGCACTCACCAGTGACCAATTGGGAAGCTCCGTGTCAGGAGTGAATGACCCCCCGTAATCCTTTGACTGGTTCATTCTGCGGCTGTAAAAAGCCCAGACACCTATGCGATGAAAAAACTGAATGAACAGTTGCCCCGGCTCACCCGTTCTCAACCTCACGCCCGGCGTCCAGGATGCTGGACCGCTTCAAGTTTGGCGCCACGGGACTGGGCGCTCTCAACCACCCAGGAGGCTCCGTGAACGGGAATGGGGGTCCGCCGGGGCCACGATGACCGCAATGCCGGTCCGCCATCGCGCCGGCGCTGAATTCGCCGCTGGTTCAGGCCGTCCTGGCGAAAACGCCTGCCGCCGGCTCCAGTAACTCCAGCTCATCGTTCTCAACTTCCACTGAGAAACTCTGCATGATCAGGTCCAGGGCCAGTACGACCCTGAGACGATTCTTGACCCGGACCACTCTACCCTCGAATCCGGCCAAGGCGCCCGAACGAATCCGGACACGCTGTCCAGCTGCAAGGTAAGGATGTGGCTCAGCGCAGCGGTGAAGTATGCCTGCCCGCAGCGATTCAATCTCCTCTTCGGTAATCGATGCCGGCTTGCCGTCCAGGCCGCCCACCATGGCCGCGACCCCTGGAACCTGAAGCACCCGTACCCGCTCGCAGTCGCTCACATTTACGAATAGGTAGCCCGGAAAGAGAGGAAGGTCCAGCTGGATGCGCGAGTAACTTTTCCAGCTCCTTTCGGCGCGGTAAAGAGGCAGAAAATGCGCGATCTCGCGCTGAAGTAAATGCTGTGCCGCCCGCTTTTCATGGCGACACTTGGTGTAAACCACAAACCACTTCCGCGATAGCGCCTGGTCCTGGAGTCCAGGGGCAATCCGTGTGGAAGGAAATGGAGGGCGCGCCAATGCCTCGTCGAGCAAGATTCGAACCTCCGTGAAGGTCAGAGAAGCGGGGAACTTTGCACCTGGCTGACCGCTGGGGCGCCGGTTTTTCGGCAGCCCGGATCCGTTTGGAATTCAATAAATATCGGGTCAGTGGTTATAACAAGCTAAATATAGCATGCACTTGCGAGCACGGTCTTGACCAATGCCGAGAGTAACCGATTTTCGCACAAAGTAGGCCAGGAACTGCCTCGGCCCATCGCCATGCGCCTAGGGCCTCTTGAGGAGCCTCCTCTTCCTTGATAGGCTCCTTTAGGGTGCCGGGTTGAAATCACAGGATGCCTGGCTCGATCGAATTCCGGTAAGTATTTTGGAATGAAATTGCTACAGGTAGACACAGGAGGCCCCAGCCAAAGAGAATCGAATCCAGGGGCAGAGTTGCACGACCCCCGGGATGCGTGCATTACTTGAGTGACACTCGCGCTGCAGGCGCGGCTGGTTGATCCCCAAATGTCCCATGGACTCATTGCGGAAGGCGGAACTTCTGTCCGGGGCATTCTGCGATTATTGTCTTGACGCAAAAAAGCCAACTGCTGGACTGAGGCCCTGCTGTATTAATATGCAGTGCATGATAGCGCTTGCTTTCATAGGTTAGCTGAAATAGAAACAGCCTGGAAAAGATAGACATTTGTGCTCCGTGGAAACCCACAACCCACGTGAGAATGGCGGAGCGTTGACCGCATCGACAGCTGACTCTCTTATTGCCCTGGATGCATCCCTGAACCGGGCGGCTACCGGCAATGCATGCAAGATTGTCTTCTCTGGCGCGCGCAGCGCGCAACCACGAGTACGGGGGGCGCATTGGTTGATACCGAATCAGAGGACTGGTTGAACCGCTTGCTGCCCGCAGTGATCTCTCTGGCGCAAAAGGCGGGTAGCGCCATTTTGAGAATCTACGGCGAAGTGGATCCTGCGGTCGAGTACAAATGCGACAGCTCGCCTCTGACTCAGGCGGATCTTGCCGCCAACCGGATCATTTTGGAGGGCCTGTCCCGGCTCACGCCTGCATGGCCGGTCCTTTCTGAAGAATCCCGGGAGATTCCCTTTGACCGGCGCCGGGAATGGGTTTACTTCTGGCTTGTTGATCCGCTCGATGGCACCAAAGAGTTTCTGAAGCGCAACGGTGAGTTTACGGTCAACATTGCACTCATTGAAGATCGGGCGCCTATCCTGGGGGTGGTCTATGCGCCCGCCATCGACAAACTGTACTGTGGTGCACGCGGCGTGGGCGCTTTCAAAAACGAAGGCGGAATTGTGTCGCCCATCGGGACCGCGGCCAATGACGCCGGCCCGGTTCGCGTTGTAATGAGCAGATCTCACGGATCCGGGGAAGAGAATCTGGATCGATTTACCGCTGGAGCGCATTGCGAGTTTGTGTCCATGGGAAGTTCGCTCAAGTTTTGCCTTGTAGCGGAGGGCTCAGCCGATTTCTATCCGCGCACCGGACCAACGATGGAGTGGGATACGGCCGCGGCACAGTGCATTGTGGAACAGGCTGGAGGCACGGTTACGGATTTAAACGGCAATGCGATGTTGTACAACAAACCTGAATTACTGAACCCGGGCTTTGTGGCAAGCAGGCGAGGAATCGACAGCAAATTGAATGCGTGAATATTCATTGAAAAAATACAATCGACGTTGAGATGACGAGGGTTGATATTCGATCATGTATAAGAAGCCTGTCCGCAGCCGAAGGACCTATAAGGCACTGATAATGCAAGGATAAGGTCGCTCGCGCCCGGCAATCATCGGTCCAGCGAGCCGCCGCTTGACCAACGGGCTGTAAAGTACATGCAGACCATACACGAGCCGGATGTGAACCTCCTTGAGGAACTGCTGAGGCGGAAACTGCCCGAACTGCGGAGAAGCTGGATTTCATCAATCGAACCGGAGGAGCGTGATGCGGATGTCAGACAGGAGGGGAGTGTAGTGCGTGTTAAAACGATTTCTGCAGAATGAACCAGTGGACCTTACCAGGCCGGCTACTGAACCAATTGAGTGAGGAGAAGAGGAAGATGAAGAGCAGAAGAGCATTGGTTTGCGGCGCGGGCGGATTTATCGGAAGCCATATGGTTCAGCGCCTTCGTTCGGAGGGTTACTGGGTGCGAGGCGTGGACTTGAAGTATCCGGAGTACAGCCCTTCTGCGGCCGACGACTTCGTAATCGCGGACTTGCGTTTGACCGAGAGCTGGGATGCGATTCTGGATGAAGGCGTCGACGAGGTTTATCAATTCGCCGCGGATATGGGCGGCGCAGGGTACATCTTCACCGGCGAGCACGACGGCCACGTGATGCATAACTCGGCGATGATCAACCTGCAGGCAGTTGATTATTGCGTGCGCCGTAAAGTGGGAAAAATATTTTATTCGTCATCGGCATGCATCTACCCGGCCTACAACCAGGAAGACCCGCAGAATCCGAAGTGCGCCGAGGAGACCGCTTACCCCGCGGCTCCCGATAGCGAGTATGGATGGGAAAAACTTTTCAGTGAGCGGCTGTACTTTGCCTTCTCGCGGAATTTCGGCCTGAATGTACGAGTGGCAAGATTTCATAACATCTTTGGAACTGAGGGAACCTGGCAGGGTGGCAGGGAAAAAGCGCCGGCAGCCCTGTGCCGCAAGGTTGCCGAACAGGAAGACGGCGGCACAATCGAGATCTGGGGAGACGGGCTGCAGACGCGCTCGTTCCTCTATATCGACGAGTGCCTCGAGGCGGCGCGGCGGTTGATGCAGGGTCCATTCACGGGGCCGGTCAATATCGGTTCTGAAGAAATGGTAACCATCAATCAAATGGCCGAGATGATCATGAATATTGCGGGAAAGAAACTATCGATCGAGCATATTCCCGGTCCTTTAGGCGTACGCGGCCGCAACTCTGACAACCGGATGATTCGCAGAGAACTTGGCTGGTGGCCCTCGCAAAGCCTTTACGAAGGCCTTTCGAAAACCTATCCGTGGATCGAAGGTCAGCTGAAGGCATACCGTGAACAGGCAACGGAGGCCGTGTCCCAGGCCTGACTTTGTCGGGCCGGGAATAACGAGGAATGCCCAGCTGGTTTTGAAACGCGCGTATCGCTCTCCTGGAACTCGAGACTGGTTGAATCCCTGATGGGTACGCCTCACAGGTTCGAGGTTGGCCAAACGCGGTGCGTTTATGCGCATTGTTCGCCGCGCACTCTCGTAAGTGCCGTCAGCAGGTTCGACGGCGATTTCCGGGCTGCCTGTTTACTTCCATCCACTTCAATTGGATGCGGTGCCTCGTTTCGTGCAGGTTTACATAAATGGACAAGTATCTAGCCAAGCTTGAAACAGAGTCGATCGAAATCATTCGCGAAGCGATCGCTCTGGCCGAGAAGCCGGTGATGCTGTATTCCATCGGCAAAGACTCCTCGGTGATGCTTCACCTTGCGCGAAAGGCCTTCTGGCCTGCGCCGCCGCCATTTCCATTACTCCACGTGGATACAACCTGGAAGTTCAGGGAGATGATTGCGTTTCGCGACAGGATCGCTCAAGAGAGCGGCGTGAAGCTGATCGTGAAGATCAATCATCGGAGAATTGCCGAAGGCATCAGCCCATTCACCTGCGACTCCGATCGATACACCATGCTGATGAAGACCGAAGCCCTAAAGCAGGCCCTCGATGAAGGAGCCTTTGACATCATTCTGGGCGGAGCGAGAAGAGATGAAGAGAAGTCGCGCGCGAAGGAGAGAATCTTTTCGGTTCGCTCCGCCGGGCATCGCTGGGATCCAAAGCTGCAGCGGCCGGAATTGTGGAATCTCTACAATACGCGCCTGAATCCCGGTGAAACGATACGCGTCTTTCCGCTTTCGAACTGGACCGAGTCCGACATCTGGAGCTACATCGAACAGGAGAGCATTCCGATTGTACCGCTGTATTACGCGGCAATGAGACCGGTGGTCAGGCGCTCCGGACAATGGCTCATGGTCGACGACGAGCGATTTCCGTTGCGCCCCGGAGAGGTGCCGGAGATGCGCATGGTTCGATTCAGGACTCTGGGGTGTTATCCCCTCAGTGCGGCAGTAGAGAGCACAGCCGTCACCATCCAGGACATTGTTCGCGAAACTCTTGCGGCGCGCACGTCAGAGCGCGAAGGAAGACTGATTGACCACGACCAGCCCGCTTCGATGGAACGGAAGAAACAAGAGGGCTATTTCTAATGCTGGATATCCTGCGATTTATCACCTGCGGCAGCGTTGACGACGGCAAGTCGACTCTGATCGGACGATTGCTTTGGGAGTCAAAGCAGGTATTCGACGATCATGTGTCCGCCTTGCAACGGGACTCTGCCCGGTACGGAACGCAAGGCGAAAAGATAGACTTTGCGTTGCTCGTCGATGGCCTCGAGGCAGAGCGGGAACAGAGCATAACCATCGATGTGGCCTACCGGTTCTTCGCCACTCACCGGCGCCGGTTTGTGGTGGCGGACACACCGGGCCACGAACAATACACCCGCAATATGGCGACCGGCGCATCCACCTCGGATCTTGCGGTCCTGGTGGTGAATGCTGAAAAAGGCCTGCTGGTGCAAACTAACCGGCACGCCAGGATCGTTGCGCTTCTCGGCATTCGACACTTGATCATGGCCGTGAACAAAATGGACCTCGTCAATTGGGACGAGAAGGTTTTCAATCGGATTGTCGAAGAGTTCCAGCCGCTGGTGCGTGAGCTAGGTTTCCTCACGTTTCAACCCATACCCGTGTCGGCCTTGAACGGCGACAATGTTACCGAGCCAAGCGCAAATTCACCATGGTATGCCGGCCCCACTCTGCTGAGTGCTTTAGAAGAGGCTGAGGTCGATCGTGGCTCCGGTGACGTGCCTTTTCGCATGGCCGTGCAGTTGGTCAATCGCCCCAACCAGGAGTTTCGCGGCTACTGTGGCCGCGTTGCAAGCGGCGAAACCAGGGTGGGTGATCCGGTACGAATCCTGCCCGGCGGCACTGAGACCCGCATCCGTTCGATCATTGGCTGGCAGTCGGAACTGCCATCGGCATCTGCCGGCGATTCCATTACGCTTTGCCTCGAGAATGAGGTCGATGTTTCGCGTGGCACGGTTATCTCAAGCGCCAGCGAGCCGATTGAACTCAGCGATCAGTTTGAAGCCAAGGTGCTTTGTCTTACCGATCACGCACTGGTTCCCGGACGCTCCTATCTGTTCAGGCTTCACACCCAGCAGGCAATCGCCAGCATCACTGCCATCAAGTATCGGGTCGACGTCAAACTGGGATCGCATCTGGCCGCCAGATCGCTGTCAATGAACGAAATTGGCGTGGTGAACATCTCGACCGACCGGCCGGTCCCGTTTGAGCCCTACAATCGGTGTCGTTCCCTGGGAAGCTTCATCCTCGTCGACAAGATCACCAACCAGACCGTCGGCGCTGGAATGATCGACTTCGCGCTGCGAAGAGCATCGAATATTCACTGGCAGGCAGTCGATGTCAATAAGGAGTCGCGGGGAAGGCACCTGCTCCAGAAGCCGGCATGCTTCTGGTTTACCGGGCTATCCGGATCGGGTAAATCCACGATTGCAAATCTTCTCGAGAAGCGGCTGTTCGCCGCCGGCAAGCACACGTATCTGCTCGACGGCGATAACGTACGGCATGGATTAAACCGGGATCTCGGATTTACCGAGGCCGACCGCGTCGAGAACATACGCCGCGTGACTGAGGTCGCCAAGCTCTTTGTCGATGCAGGACTCATCGTCCTCGTTTCATTCATCAGCCCCTATCGAGCCGAGCGGAGGTACGCTCGTTCGCAATTTGCCCCCGGCGAGTTCATTGAAGTGTTTGTGGATACGCCGCTCGATGAGTGCGAACGCCGCGATCCCAAAGGCCTTTATCGCAAGGCGCGAAGCGGAGCACTGGTGAACTTCACCGGAATTGACAGCGACTATGAGGCTCCGGAATCGCCGGAGATCCGGCTGGACACGCTCTCACACACTCCCGAGGAAAACGTTCAGATCGTTTTGAAGGAATTCAAGCTGATCTGATCCGGATCCTCGCGATCGTCGCCATTGAGAGATAGGCGCCCGCATTTCCGCATTAATTTCTCTCGCGACCGCTCCCGCCCGTCCACGTCGTATTCCCAATCGCGCAATCCAGGACGTGAATTTCCCAGGCCCGCAAACAAAGTTTCGGAAGCAGTTGAAATAAATGCCATGAATCCCTACTATATTGATAGGAAAACTTGCATTCGTGGGTTTGGGATCGGATGAACGGCCTTTTGAAGGCCATCGTCAGAAGCGCAGAGCACATGAAGGCACGAGATGAGCAGATGTCTCCTCCGGCCGGCTTCGAGGTTTTGAATGGAGATCTTCGCAGGGTTTTTGATCGCGGTATGCATTGCACTCACCGGAGTGGGGGCCGGCACCATTACCGCACCCATTCTGATCCTGTTCCTGCACGTTCCCACCGGTGTCGCGGTCGGGACAGCCTTGGCGTACGCCGCCGTTGTGAAACTCATTGTTGCGCCGGCGCAAATGGTGCGCAAGCAGGTGAATTACCGCATTCTTGGCTACATGCTGCTCGGGGGCCTGCCGGGAGTGATTCTGGGTGCGCTGGTGTTCAGAAATTTCGCGCGTCAGGGCAACTGGGCGCCCGTGTATTGGGTGCTGGGCGGCATCGTGATCTTCTCCGCAGGGTGGCACATCTTCCGCTACTTTCTTCCAGTCAAGACTGATCGCGTCATGGCCGACCGGGCCCCATGGATCGCCGCACTTATGTTTCCCGTGGGCGCGGAGGTCGGGTTTTCTTCCTCCGGAGCCGGCGCTCTCGGAACCATCATCCTGCTCAGTCTGACCACCCTGCCCGCCAGCGTCGTGGTGGGGACCGACCTGGTCTTCGGCTTCGCTGTCGCGGTCATCGGGAGCGGAATCCATTTCTTTGGCGGAACCGGCGACCCCGCCCTGTTAATGAAGCTGGTGATCGGCGGCGTTCTCGGCGCGATCGTCGGCGTCGCCATCTCTCCGCGCATCCCGCAAAAGCATCTCAGGCTGGCCCTGTCGCTTTGGCTGCTTTTCATTGGCGTCGACTTTTGCCTTAAAGCGGCAAAGTTCTAGCTGAACATGAGAGGCTCCCGGCTGCGCCGGAGGATACTTACCGGCAGATATCGGCGAGAGATGCTTTGTCGAGGATGCGGGCAGTGGCATCGCGAACCTCAAGCAGCAGCCGAAACAAGGGGCGATGCCTGGCATCTTGCTGTATCCGCAGCCGAAGGGACTCGGCATCCTCAAACGGGGCCAGGGGGCCATCGATCATGCGCAGCACCTGCCCCAGGTAGATCTCCTGGGGAGGCCGCTGCAACCGGTAGCCTCCATTCACGCCTCGCGTGCTGGTCACAAACCGGCCGCGTTTAAGGTCACGCAGGATCGTCTCAAGGAATTTTTCAGGCAATTGTTCCTCTTGGGCGACGTCGTGAATCTTCACCACTTCGTCCGAATAATGCCGGGCGAGCACCGTCAGCGCCTGCAGGGCATAAAGTCCTCTTTGAGAGATCCTCATTGGATGCAAGTCTACCAACTCGATGGACCTCTCTGCATCGAGAGTTGATATGGGAACCTTGGAAATGAGCCCTGAAACGTCTATCCAAGCCATAGACACTATCTGATAAGCATGGATTCTGTTGTCGTCGCTTTCGGACCACCCATTCTGAGTGGGTCCAGGGGGGAACCGAAAGAATGCGTCAAATTCAGGGTCTGGAGTGCTCCAGATCCCCTGCATCCAGGGACACGGGGAATTGGGATGGGGCTCAGCCGCGTCTGCCCAGCAGCAGTTCCGCCGCCTCGGGCAGGGAACTCACGCGCCGGTCCGCGAGCCGGATGGCCTCAACCAGATCGGGTTTGTGCCGCGCAGCGTCGCCCTCGATCAGGATCGTCGGCATTCCCAGCCGCCGGCCGAATTCGATGTCCGCGAAGCTATCCCCAATCATCACGCTCTGGTCCGCGCGTACTTCAGGGAAGGTCTTCACGGCCTGTTCGAATAGCCCCGGCAGCGGCTTCCGGCACCGGCATTCGCCTTTGTCGTGCGGGCAGATAAAAAACGCGTCCAGCCTTGCCCCATGTGCCGCAAGCGCCTGCTGCAGCGCGCTGTGGATCGCCTCGACATCGTTTGTTGTATAGAGCCCCTTTGCGATTCCTCGCTGATTCGATACCACTACGGTGCGCAATCCGGCCTGGTTCAGCCGCGCTATCGCTTCAGGCACTCCCGGCAGCAAATGAAGTTCAGCCGGTGAGCAGATATACTCGCCTTCCGGAGCCTTTTCGTTGATCACGCCGTCGCGATCGAGGAACACCGTGCGTACGTTCGCTGGATTTGGAATAACCGCGTGCGCTGACACATAATCACTATAGAGCCTGACCTTCACTCTGGCGCCGGCGGCGCTGGCAGCCAGGTCTTTCCAGGCCGCGAAGCGAAGAGCGACGCAAATCGGACCTCTGTCAACGAAGGGACGTGGCTTTTATGGGCCAAAAGAGCGAAGCTCTGAACGTCTTCGCCAGAACTTTTGCAGAGCATCTTCAGGTTGTTGCCGAGACCCAGGTCCTGCTGCCGGTTCTCGAAGGCATCGCCGAAGCGATGATCGCCACGCTCTCTGCGGGCCGGAAGATCCTCTGGTGCGGCAATGGCGGAAGCGCTGCCGACTCCCAGCACCTTGCGGCCGAGCTTGTGGGCAGGTTCCAGCGCGACCGCCGTGCTCTCTCCTCCATTGCGCTCACCACCAATACCTCAATTCTCACTGCCATAGGCAACGACTTCGGCTACGAGCGCGTTTTCTCCCGCCAGGTTGAGGCCATCGCCGCTCCCAGCGACTTACTGGTGGGCATTACCACCTCGGGCAACAGCCCCAACGTTGTTCTAGCCCTTGAAACCGCACGCAAACTCCAATTGACCACGGTCGCCTTTACCGGCCAGGGCGGAGGCAAAGTTGCGCAATTCGCAGACCACCTCTTCGCGGTTCCTTCCCGGAATACCGCGCGCATCCAGGAGGCGCATATCCTGGCCGGCCACATG
>Ga0326727_10006108_pt1 | contig 33455 bp, 30 predicted proteins | sample MB2enrmetagenome_FD_207643 | JGI IMG/M metagenome (GOLD analysis project Ga0326727, IMG submission 207643) | Lab enriched peat soil microbial communities from McLean, Ithaca, NY, United States - MB29MY | ecosystem: Environmental > Terrestrial > Soil > Wetlands > Peat | place: USA: New York...
TTCTTTATTCCATGTTTTTCAAATTTATAATTTTATGTTAAGTACAGACGGTGATGTTTAGAGCTGTCATACACTTATTGATACCGTGAATAAAAGGATGGTGCCGCCGGTGGTTAAAAATCGCATTGTTGTTTTTCTTATTCTTGCCTTTTTGTCTTTCTCTCTGCAGAGCTGCTTTATCATAACCGTCCCCTACCACGTGGTGAAAGGGACAGTGAAGGGAACCTATTACATCGTAAAAGGAACCTATGAACTGACTGCGGGCACGACGCATCTGGTTTACAGCATCGGTAAATTTACGTTCAAAGTGGCAAGGGCTCCCATGAACTGGCCCCTCACAAGCGATGCCATCGAATCCATAGGAGGGCTCAGGCCCAAAGACGCGATTCTCAAAGGCGTCGTGAAAGACTCGCCCTATGTGGTTAAAGGAAAGACGTATTGCCCCATGTCTTTTGCGAAAGCCCGCTCATATCAGGAGACGGGGCTGGCCTCATGGTACGGTTACGAGAGCGACCACATGACCGCGAACGGCGAGGTCTTCGACCCCAAGGGTTTAAGCGCCGCCCATAAGTATCTGCCTATTCCCATGCACGTCAAAGTCACGAATCTGGAAAACGGCCGCTGGATCATCGTGCGGGTGAACGACCGCGGCCCGTTTCCCAGCGATCACAACGCCGCCTCCGGAAACCGGATCATCGATTTGAGCGAGGGCGCCGCGAAGAAACTGGGATTCCATGACCAGGGCGTGGCAAAGGTAAAGGTGACGGCCATTGAGCTCAAAAATGAAGGGTAGGGCTTCAGGGCGCGTTTTTATAATTTCCCTTTTTATGCTACATTGCAAACCCGGAAATACATAAATTAGATTTTATTTATCGAAATAAAAATAATTATGAAATTCAAAATTTTCCTGATTTCTATAATCGTTATGATCTTTTCTTTCCCGTCTCTTTGTTTTTACCAACGGCCGGACCCTGATAAGTGGGTAGAATATGGAGAAAATTCTTATTACAATAAAACAAATATCACTAAATCATCCGACATTGTTTCCGTCTGGACGTATACAATTGTAACAGATGATATCAGGGAAAAGACGATTAAGATAAAGAAAGAGGAAGATTCAGAGAAATCCGTAAAATATCAAAATTTTGATCACATCGTTATGTGGAGTGAAATTGATTGTGCGTATAAAGTATGGAGACGGGACGAAATAGCATTTTATGACGATAAGGAAAATATTTTAGACCAGCAAAAAAATATTTATAGTGAATGGGGAGATATTATACCCGACTCTTTAATGGATCGATTATACAATAAAGTTTGTGTCATTCAGACGGACTCATCGGCAAAACCTGTAAAACCAACCGGTAGCGCCATGGATTCATCGGCAATACCTGTAACACCGCCTGTAAAAACACCTGGGAAATCCTGGGAATATCTTTCGGATAATGTTTATTACAATAAAAGGAATATCACGAAATCATCCAATATGATATCAGTCTGGACTTATAATATTGTAACAGATGATTTCAGGGAACAGAAGATTGAGGCCATTAAGAAAAATGATTTAGAGAAATCCAGAAAATACCAATACTATGACCACAACGTTGTTTTGTCGGAAATGAATTGCCGCAAGAGACTTATAAGAACGAAAATGTATATCGATTATGACGACAATGGGGAAGTTTTAACCAGTTACACCTATAAAAAATGTGAATGGAAAGATATAATACCCGGCACTCCCGGTGAAAAGTTATATCAAAAACTTTGCATGTCCCGCAAGGCGCAATTGAAAAAGAGGAAATCATCGAAACATTGATGGATTTATATGACGTCGATCAGAGACCATTGATCAATTGAATTATTTAATGCCCTCTAAAAAATCAGGGGACGTAAACTTCGGGTGTGGGTAAGTGTAGAATCCCTTTCTGGTCTTTTGTCCGAGTTCGCCCCTGTCGACATATTTTTTTATAAACTCCGTGTTTTTGATCTTTTGGGGGTCCCCGGTATTTTTCGCCCAGAAATTAGTAACGTACCACACGGTTTCCAGGCCCACACTGTCCATAAGACCGAACGGGCCTATCAACATATGCATAATTCCCATCCAGACTCTGTCTATGTCTTCGACAGACGCAATATTATTTGAGGCAAGAGTCAGGGCAGATTCGAAAAGACCGCTGAACATACAATTAAAGACATAGCCTACGCTCTCTTTATGGAGCACGATCGGGGCCAGGCCGGTTTTTTCGGCGAATTCCTTTACCAGTTGCACGGCCTCCGGAGAGGTCCCGGGATGCGGCATAACATCGACCACGTTTGTCATGCGTATGTCGTGAAAGTGGTAAGCAAGAAAATTCTCCGGCCGCCCTGTGGCCTGGGCAAACATTGAAGGCAGGAGCGTAGATGTGTTGGTCGTGAATATTGTGCGTTTTGGACACAACGCGTTTAATTGCCCAAGCACTTTTCCCTTTAGTTCGGGATCCTCCGGCACCGATTCGCTCACGATATCGGCATCCTTTGCGGCCTCAGCCATATCGACGGTCGTTCTTATCCTGCTTATAGCCGCCAGGGCTTTCTCCTGAGTGATCCGGCCTTCTCTGGTCATCCTTGAAGCGATTCTGTTTATCCTTTCCATCGCCTTTTCCAGCATTTCTTTTTTTATATCGTAGAGCACCACATTACAATCATAAAGCGCGCATTGAAATCCAATCTGCTGGCCCATTGTGCCGCTGCCCGCGATAAGAACATTTTTGATGTCATCAACCCTCACAAAACACGCTCCTTATATTTTAAATTTATTTTCACGGTTTACATGCCCGCAGTTGCCGCTTTAAAGCATTTCTTTTTTTGATATGAACTGACGTTTAATTTTCCAGCTGATTCCTTTTGAAAAAAACGGTCATCTTATGCGGCCTGCCGAATTAATAATATAACAACGTTGTTGTATTAATACTGTTATCAGCGTTAATATGTCAAGAATTATTTTTTGAATTTACATTGACAGTTTGGCTGATTCTATTGTAAAAGTAACTACAGTTTTGAAAGGATTGCGATTTCATCCATGACAAAAACAGCCCCGGACAAAGAGTTAAAACCAAAAAGAAATAACGATCTGTTTCAAAAAAGGCAAATGCAGATTGTTAACAAAGCCACGAAACTGTTTATGAAGAAAGGGTATGCGCAGACATCCATGCGCGAAATTTCCAAGGCAACAGGAATTGATATAAGTAATTTATATTATTTTATTGAAAGCAAGGAGGAGATTCTTTTTCGGGTATTTGAAATGCTTCACAGGCCGGAAATTGAGCTTTTCGAAAAGCAAAGAACCATGTGTATTGCTGATCCCATAGAACACCTCAGAACGGTTATTCGGGAATTGTTTAATTTCGGCTATGACTACAGACAAGAAATCCTGCTTTTATACCGGGAATCAAATGTTCTCCCCAAACGGTTGCTTAAGGTCATTCTGGCCAGGGAGAGTCTGCTGATTAAGCAAATAGAAGAAATTCTAAATAGAGGCCTGGAAAAGAAAGTATTTTATTTTGAAGACGCCTCTTTTACAGCCAATCTGATTATTTTCAATTTATCACTGTATCCCCTGAGAAGCTGGAACTTGAAAAAACATTCCAGGGAAGAGCTTATCAATCTGCTTGAAAAGCATTTTCTGAAAGCAGTTAAAATTTGATCATTTCCCGCTGTAATAATTGTCCCTGGATAAACTCCATGCTTTACCGGGGGATTCCTCACCATACAAATACCGGCATATATCGGGAACCTCCTGTAACCAGACATTCAAAGCGTTTATGATTATTCTATAGCTGTTGACTCTATATGAAGCAATGATCGTCTTATCCAACTATTGCTTTCTGCTGCGTCGATTATAATCAGCGGTAATTTTAATACCATGTCCTGATGCTATGGGTGTCTGTCTGCCGGAACTAACCTTGAGAGGCAATGTAAGTTTAAAAATAATCCTTGACAACCTGACACATTAAAGAATATAACAACGCTCGTTGTATAATGTTGTGCGACTGTATATATCGCCGGGTGGTGATCATGGAGGTATCGGTATTTATAATTTACAATTCATGACAATTGAAATAATGGCAGCGCGTTTGCAAAGATGAAATAAGCCTGATCCAAAGAATTAATCAATAAAGATGAATTAAATGCTTGTTATACGAATACAAAAATTGTCACAAAAAGCTATATAATAATGATCATTTTGATGATTTGTTGACTAAAATAATAAACGAAAGCAAGGGTGAAATATGAAGATTGAAAATGTAAAAAATGTATGTGTCGTTGGCGCGGGCAACATGGGTCACCAGATTTCTTTGCAATGTGCGCTGAGCGGATTTAAGGTCGTTTGCACGGATGTTATTCCGGCTGTTCTGGAAAAAGCAGAAAAGTTTGTGGATTCCTATCTGGCCGGCCGCGTGCAGAAAGGCAAAATGACCGAAGACGCGGCCAAAACGGCCCGCGCGAATATCTCATTCACCGGTGATCTGAAAGTAGCCGCAGGCTCTGCCGATGTGGTCATCGAGGCGGTTCTGGAAAGAATCGACCTGAAACGCAAAATTATTGCAGAACTGGACAAGATTGCTCCGGCGCAAGCGATCCTGGCCACGAACAGCTCTTTTATCGTGAGTTCCAGAGTTGCCGATGTTACTAAACGGCCTTCTTCGGTATGCAATCTCCATTTCTTCAACCCGGCGCTCGTTATGAAGCTTGTTGAAGTTGTTCAGGGTCCTCATGTATCGGACGAGACTGCAAAGTGCATGATGGATTTCTGCCTGAAGATCGATAAAGTACCCATACTCATTAAAAAAGAAGTGGATGGCTTTGTTCTTAATCGAATTTTCTCTGTACTTCAGAAAGAAGCTCTCTGGATGCTGGAAATGGGTGTGGCTACAACAGAAGATATCGACAAGGCCTGCGTATATGGCGCCGGCCACCCCATGGGACCCTTCCGCCTCAACGACCTGACGGGCATCGACCTGACCTATGACGTCTGCATGAGCCATTTTTATGAGTCCGGCAATCCGGCAGACCTCCCGTCCCCCAGCGTTGTAAGGAAAGTAACGGAAGGTAAGTTCGGTCAGAAGACCGGCGAAGGCTGGTACAGCTATAAGAAATAACGTTTATTTTGCCGTATGCCGGGGCTGAACCTGCCCGAAAAGTCATAGCGGCAGAATGACCCTTGACAATGAAGTGGGATGAATTATGAAAACGCTAAAACATTTATTGTCGCCCATTCGGATCGGATCGCTTACAATTTCCAACCGGGTGGTCATGCCACCGATGGGAACGGCCCTGGGCAATGACGACAGCACGGTCAGCGAGGCGAATCTGGCCTATATGAAACGCCGGGCCCAAAGCGGCGCCGGCCTCATCATCACGGAAATCACGGAAGTACACCCGCTGGGGCTTGCTTCCCCCCGGTGCATCGGCGTCTGGGACGATAAATTTATTCCGGGCTTGAGCAGGCTTGCCGATGTGGTCCATGACCAGGGCAGTAAGATCGCCATGCAGTTGCACCACACAGGCCGGGAAAACCCCATTCTTTTGAAGAAGAAAATGGCCATCGGACCTTCCGCCATTCCGAGCTTTATCTTCGGTTTCATGGGAACGCCGCGGGAAATGACCCTCGAAGACATTCAGAAAACCATCGCCGCTTTCGGGTCTGCGGCCCGACGCGCCAGAGAAGCAGGGTTCGATGCTGTAGAACTCCATGGGGCCCATGGCTATCTGCTCATGCAGTTTCTGTCTAAACATTGCAACCAGCGAACCGATCAATACGGCGGGGACTTCCGGCCACGGGCCCGGTTCATGATCGAGTGTCTTCAGGAAGCACGCAAACAGGTCGGTAATGACTTTCCCATCTCCATCAGGATCTCCGGCGAGGAGTGCATCAGGGACGGCTACACCATTTCCGATATGCAGACGATCATCCCGGATTTGGTTAGTGCCGGCGCAGACATCATCAATGTTTCCTTCGGCACTCACGGCAGCCCCGAGATGAATATCGACACACCAAATCCGAGCGCGCCTGTTGAATACGATCAGGGATTCAAGGCCTACCTGGCCCGCAAGATCAAGGATGTCACGAATGTACCGGTCATTTCCGTGGGTCGTTACACAGACCCCTGCGCCATGGACGACGTGATCGCCCGGGGTGACGCTGACTTCATTGCCGTGGCCCGACAGCATCTGGCCGATCCGGACTTTCTGAAAAACGCCATGGCGGGTCACCCGGAAGACACCCTGGAATGTCTGGCCTGTAATCAGGGCTGCATTGAACGTCTATCCCTTGAACAACTGCCCATCCGCTGTGCTATTAACCCGCAGACGGGGCAGGAACTCATCTATCCGGCGGGACCGACAATCGTCAGCCGAACTGTCTGGGTCGTCGGCGGCGGTCCGGGCGGATTGACGGCGGCGTACGAAGCTGCCCGCCTTGGGCATCGTGTGACCCTGTTCGAACGGAAAAAAGAGACAGGCGGCCAGGTACTCTATGCCGCCAAGGCGCCTCACAAGGCCGTTTATGGCAAATTTGTCCGGACATTGGCGGCTAGATGCCAAAAGCAGGGCGTCGAGATTAAAACCAATACGGAAGTTACGGAAGCCATGATTGAGGCGGGAAAACCCGATGTTGTCATCCTGGCTATCGGCGCCGAAAAATCCACTTGCCCGGCCGAAGGCATCAACAGTTCTATTGTCTGTGATGCATGGCAGATCCTGGACGGCGAAGTCGTCCCCCGAAATCACGTTGTGGTTATCGGCGGCGGTCTGGTCGGCATGGAAACAGCAGACTTTCTAAGAGAGAAGGGTATCAAGGACATCACCCTTGTCGAAATGCTGGGGTCCTCTCCCGTCCTGGCACTTTCGGCCCATGGCTTCATGCTTCATAAGCGGCTTCGGGCGGAGGGCGTCAAGCTGATGTTTGATACGATGGTCAAACTCATTGAAGAAGGATCAGTCACGGTAACCAGGGGCGGTGAGGATCGCAAGCTGGAACCCGTCAATCAGGTCATTGTCGCTGTCGGTATGACACTGAGGCACGAGTTCAAAGACATGCTTCAAACAAAAGGCATTCGTCACTTTATCATCGGTGATGCTTTTGCCCCCCGCAGGATTATCGAGGCCACCACAGAGGGGGCCAAAGCCGCCTGGGACATCTGAAACAATTAGTTTTATACTCTTGCATAATAGGAGTTGTACTTATGAATATCAAAGAATTGTTCGACCTGACAGGCAAAGTGGCTATAGTCACGGGTGGATCGGTCGGTCTCGGCAGCCAGATGTGCCATGCGTTGGCCGAATCAGGAGCCAACGTGGTCATTGCAGCCCGGAAAGTAGAGCGCTGTGAAGAACTCGCCAATGAACTCTCAAAACTGGGTGTAAGGGCGCTGCCCGCCCGCTGCGATGTCAGTAAATTTGATGAATGCGACGAACTGGTCGGCCTGACCGTCAGGGAATTCGGGCGGGTGGACATCCTGGTCAACAATGCCGGCGCCACCTGGGAGGCGGATGCCATGGACTTTCCCATGGACAAGTGGCAGCGGATCATGGACATTAACGTCAACGGGCTGTTTCGCCTGTGCGCCCAGGCGGGTAAGAACATGAAGGAGCATGGAGGCGGAAAGATCATCAACATTGCTTCCATCGCCGGTTTGGGCGGCACTTTCCCGGAAGAGCAGAATACCGTTGGCTACAATACCAGCAAGGCCGCCGTCATCAATCTCACCAGGGACCTGGCTGTCAAATGGGGCCGTTACAAGATCTACGTCAATGCTATCCTGCCGGGGCCATTCCGGACTCACATGACGGAGAAGCATTGGGACAGACTGGGGGGCGAAGAGTATTTCTATGCCAGCACTCCATTACGCCAAGTGGGCGGTGCGGACGACATGAAGGGCGCTGTCGTTTTCTTGAGTTCGGCGGCGTCAGATCATATTACCGGAGTGTCCATACCGGTTGACGGCGGTATTCACGCCCACATTGGAGCAGGCGGCGGTTTGTTGCAGTGAAGTTGATGTCATGAGGGTCGTGGCTATTGACGGTGTGTGCCAACTCAAGGCGAACAAAGCAGACAAGCCACAAACTACCGATGTCAAGGTATTGATCAAGGTATAGAGGGCCGGTATTTGCGGTCCCGATCTTCATATGCGGCATAATCGGGAACTGACAAGGATAGTTTCTATTTTAGTTCTTGCTAAATGCAAAGATAAACGAAAACAATATGGAAGGATAGGACAATGTCAGAAGATATTTTTCGGAGATTACAGCAAAGACTTGATTTGTATTCCGTGGGATTTCCGGCAACAGAGACGGGAATTGAAATAACTATACTGAAAAAATTGTTCAATCAAAAGGATGCGGAGATGTTCCTCAACATGTCGCCTGTGTTGGAAGAACCAAAATCAGTTACGCAGCGGTTGGGAAGACCGGTTGAAGAAGTAGCCGGACATCTTGAAGACATGGCAAAGCGCGGACTTCTTTTCAGAGTCAGAAAGGGGGAATCGGTTAAATACGGAACAGTTCCCTTCATGCATGGTCTGATAGAGTTTTATATCAAACGCTTTGATCGCGAAACAGGAGCTCTGCTTGAGCAGTATTTAGACCAGCGATTTAATCAGGCTATAGCGGGGGTTGACGGCCTTTTCCTCCGCACAGTCCCTGTAGAGAAGTCCATTGTTCCTGAACACCACGTAGCTGCCTTTGACGACGCAGTCGCGATCATTAAGAAAAATGATACGATCGCCGTCGCTGAATGTCTCTGCCGCAAGAAAGAGAAAATCAAGGACAAAGGTTGCGATAAACCCATCGAAGCCTGTATGATGTTCGGGTCAATGGCACAGTTTTATATAGAAAACAACCTGGGAAGAAAGGTAGATGTTGAAGAAGCAGTCAGCATATTGAGAAAAGCGCAGGAAGCGGGGCTTGTAACCCAGCCCAGCACTGCTCAGAATCCTGGCGGAATGTGTAATTGCTGTGGCGACTGCTGTGCTGTTCTCGGAGCGGTGAAAAAATTCCCCAAACCGGCAGAACTTGTTTTTTCTAATTACCAATCCTCAATAAACGAAGATATCTGCACGGGCTGTGAAATATGTTTGGATCGCTGCCAGATGGAGGCCATTACCATCAATAAAGACGGTGTCGCTCAGGTCAGCCTCGACCGCTGCATAGGCTGTGGTTTGTGCGTTACCAAATGCCCATCAGATGCGATCGGCGTTATTCCAAAGCCCGATGCTAACAGACGTATACCTCCGGCGACAAGCATGGACCAAATGATGCAGATAGCAAAATACAGGGGCGTGATGTAATATTAATTAAGTGATAAATGCCCCGCTATGAAGTCCTTAAGTGCCCTTTTAGTTTAATTGCTTAATACCCCGACTTTGTATGAAGGCTCGTTATGCGAAAGCCCGGTTAGAGCCGAACTGCTCTCCGCATGCTGCGGCCGTTAATCCGGCAGCTTCGCCACCGTTAATTCCAGGATCATATTATATTGTACTATAATTCTCTCTCCGGTTGTATCTGGCCCTTAATACTTGTTCAACATGTACCTGTTACGCACAGTGGATTATATTACATTAACTCGTAACGCGTTACGGAAAAATCTTAAAACAGGAACACGTATTTTTATGAAAAAATGTCTTTTTATATCAAAGGCGGGGGGGTATAATACCCAAAACAAAAAAATTGAGGAGGGGTATAATATTTAAAAAACAAAATTGAGAAAGGGAGGAGAAGCAAGCTATGGCGGCAAATATAACTTACGAAAGTAAACCCTGGTTGAAGTCTTATCAAAAAGGCGTGCCGGAAAGTATCAACTATGAAGAAGTTTGTATGCCGGATTATCTGGATAGAAGAGCGTCTCAATTTCCAAAGCATGATGCCCTGATTTTTCAGGGATACAAACTCAATTTTACACAGCTAAAGGATATGGTCGATCGATTTGCCGCCTGCCTGACGGATTTTGGCGTCAGACAGGGCGACGCCGTGGCCATTTTGCTGCCTAATATGATCCCCTGCGTGGCGGCTTATTACGCCATTTTGAAAATAGGCGCAATCACCGTGATGAATAATCCTCTTTATTCCGATCGGGAACTGGAGCATCAATTTAACGATTCCGGCTCCCGCGTGTTAATCACTCTGGACCTTCTGGGCAATCGCATGATTGATCTGCGTCCGGTCACGCCTATCAAGCAAATAGTCATTACCTCCATCGGCGATTACCTGCCTTTTCCCAAAAACATTTTATTCCCGCTGGTGGCTAAAAAGAAAAAACTGGCTGCCGATGTGAAAACGGCTGAGGATGTTTATCGCTGGAAGGACTGCATTGCCAAATATCAGCCCAATCCTCCCGAGGTAAAAAATCTTTTTAGCGATGTGGCAATGTATCAATATACCGGCGGCACAACGGGTGTTTCCAAAGGCGTGGAATTAACGCATTCCAATTTAAGTAAGCAGGTCCAGCAATTGCGCGCGTGGTTCCCCACTTTTGAAAACGGCACGGAAATAATGCTGGGAGCGCTGCCCTATTTTCATGTTTTCGGCATGTCGGTTTCCATGAATTTTTCCATTTTCATGGGATGGACGCAAGTGCTTGTTCCCAAGCCGCAGCCGGAACCGCTGCTGGAATCCATCAGGCATTTTAAACCCTCCTTCGCGCCCCTAGTGCCCACAATGTATATCGGCATGTTACACCATCCTGACTTGAAAAAGACGGATATGAGCTGCATTAAAGGCGCTTTTTCCGGAAGCGCGCCTCTGCCCGTGGAAGTTATCAACGATTTTGAAAAAATGACCGGCGCCACTATCGTAGAAGGATTTGGAATGACGGAAACAACACCGGTCACCCATGTTAATCCGTTTGCCGGCGGCGCCCGTAAAGTAGGTTCGGTCGGTGTTCCCATTTCCGATACCCTGTGCCGGATAGTGGATTTAGATCAGGGCTCCGAGGACATGCCTATCGGTGAGCGCGGCGAATTAATCGTCAAAGGGCCGCAGATTATGCGGGGCTATAAAGGCAAACCGGAAGAAACGGCAAATACCCTGAAGGACGGCTGGATCTATACCGGAGATATCGCGACGATGGATGAAGACGGATATTTTTATATTGTCGACCGCAAGAAAGACATGATTATCACCAGCGGCTATAACGTTTATCCGAGGGATATCGATGAGGTGTATTACCTGAATCCTAAAGTTCAGGAAGCCTGCGCCATAGGCATTCCCGATCCGAAGAGGGGAGAGAGCGCCAAGGTTTTCATTGTCCTGAAAAAGGGAGAAACAGCGACGGCTGAAGAAATGATCGAGTTCGCGAAGGACCATCTGGCGACTTACAAACTGCCCACGGAGATTGAATTTCGTGATGATCTTCCGAAAACCAATGTGGGGAAAATACTGCGCAAAGAATTGCGGGCGGAGGAATTAAAGAAGAGAAAAAAATAAAGGCGCCAGTGGAAAGATGTTATGATGAATATCATAGAAGCTCTCACAAGGCTTGCCGTGGGAGCTTCTATTTTTTGTTTCCTTCTACTCATGTGCAGAGATACATTTATAAATAAGTTTGAGGAGCGTTAAAAGCGTATTCCACGCGGCTTGCCGCAAAGCGCTTCAACCGGCTGTTGATATACAGATAAACCGTGCATATAAACGGTCGAGTCGAAAAGACTCGACCGGACTTAGGCAATCATTTGTTCACCGGTAAATTCATGATGGTTGACTGTAGTTTATTTTCGTAAATAAAATTTATGCCGCATTACAATGATCATCTGCCATATTATATTTATTCATTGATTATTTTTTAGTGCATGCCGCATTTGCAGGCCGTCAGGAATTTGCAGCTTTTCAATCGGACACAAAAACTTGAATAATTAATGAAAGATTTAACAAAAGAATTTATTCGTTTATGAAACTTCTTATTGACAATAAGCATCCTAGTATTTATATGTAACCACATTCAAAAAACAGTTTCGAAAAATTATTAAAAAAGCTTTATTTCTTTCATAATTAATAAATCTAAACGGTCTTCACCGGCAGTTTGGATTGGGAGGAAAAGAAAAAGGAGTTTTAAGGATTTTTTTGTCGCAAATTACCACAAAATTATCATTTTTACGCACTGTTATGTCCATGAGATAATTTGACGAGTCACTTTGATTGAAAGGAGTGTAAACGAAAATGAGATTATGCCTTAAGACAGCCCGGAATTGCGCGGTAATAGTTACATGCATTCTATTGTTTTACAACTTCTCCTTTGCCCAAAACGAAGATATTAAAGGTGTGCAATTAAGAAATGGAAGCATCGTATGCGGAAAAGTTATAAAATTAAATGTTGATGATATTCAAATACAAACGGCAGACGGCAAAATTATATCCCATAAATTTGATGAAGTGGAAAGTTTTATAATAACGGAAAACTTAGCCGGTATTCGATTCAAGGATGGCAGCATCATATATGGCAAGATCACTGAAATAGATATGAATAAGGTGATTATAGTAACCAAAGACAACAAAACGATTACGAGGAAGTTTAGCGAGGTTGCTTCTTTTATAAAAGACGGTGAAGAAAAAAGTATAAAACATTCCTTTTCTTTGGGGACGGAAATATCTTACTTCCGATATAAAGAACCGGATATGGAAGATAAAGGCATGATGTATGGTGTCACCGGTTCTTATACCTATCACATTAATAAAATGATGCTGAAAACGGAAGGGAAGTTTGCCTATGGACAGATAGATTATGACGGCGCCACATGGGCTGGGACCCCGTTAACCGAATCAGGTGTACCTGATTATATGCTGGAATTCAGATGTTTGCTGGGCTATGACTTCGTCGTTGCAAAGAAAATTACGATTACTCCTGATTTCGGTTTTGGATATAGATGGTTGCAGGATAATATGCAGGAAAAATCCCCTAACGGATATCAAAGAGAATCAAATTACTTGTATCTCCCGGTAGGTATGGGAGTTATTACTCCTTTAGGCAAGGGCTGGTCTTTGGGCGCAAATATTGAATATGACTTTTTACTTTGGGGAGAACAAAAATCTTATTTAAGTGATTATGATCCCGGTTTTAATGATATCGGAAATCGTCAGACGCGTGGCTATGGCGCAAGAGGCTCGATATCCATTGCAAAGAAAGGTGAGAGGATAGGTTTTATAATAGAACCTTATATCAGATATTGGAATATCGCAGATTCAGATGTTGGACCGCTCACTTATTACGGAAATATTGTGGGTTATGTTATGGAACCAAGTAATGAATCTGTGGAATATGGATGCAAATTGGCAATAACGTTTTAATGTCCTGTTTATGTGAGTGATCTTACGGTATGTTCTATTTGAAGATTCGCGCGGTAAGTTGCGGAGAGTTTCGAAACTAAACCGGATTTAACGACTATTCATATTAAAATAACAGAAGAACAGGGGACATGTCGTAATATGTTTCGCGGAAAATTGAAATTCCTGTCGGGCATCATACTGCTGGTGATCGTGGTGATCGCGATTTATGTTTATTGCCTCTATCGACAGGGAGGAACCGAATTCTACACGCCGCCGGTGGAAAAAACGGAGGCGCCTCAAAAACAGATTATCAAAGACATGACTGTTTTATCGTCGGCTGTTGAGGCCTATTACGCGAAAAACCTGAAATACCCTGAGTCGCTTGCAGAATTAAAACCGGAATTTGTTGGTAAAATACCATTGGAAGCAGGCACGGAAAAATCATTTATCTATCAGTCGGATGAAACTGATCGTTATCGGATTACGGTAACAAATGCGTCCCGCTACGGATTTAAGGAGCTCTTTATTGAAAATGGAAAAATCATACAAAAATAAGGCAATTCGATTACGGTTTTATTACCTTTTGATTTCCATTGGCCTTATCTTCGCGTTTGCCTCATACGCCTCATTTACGGAAACACCACGGCCTGACACCGGGCATTTAGAAAATGAGATCAAACAGGTTCTGGGCAGGAATATTAAGTGCAGGAAAATCATTGTTCAGATCATGATGTCAAAAGAGAAACCGGGTGAAATAAAAACCCTTGCCGTGAAGTTTGAAAGCGCCGTACTTGGAAATATGGTGGTGGATTATATAACCGTCGTATACGAAAAACCGGTCATCGATTTCAACCAGCTAACCAAAGCAAAAAAGTTCAAAATTCTTTCCTCCTCCAATAACAAAGTGGGAATTCTGATTTCGGCCCAAGCCATTGATAACTACATTGCCGCTAAAGCAAAACAATACCGGAATAATCAAGCGCGGGTCTCGGTTCGGTTTTCACCGCCTTATGCCGAATGTTTTTTTGATATTCCGGTTTCGGGAATCCCTCCCCAAACCCTGAAGCTTCTTGCAGGGTATGTGAAGGGGAAAAAGATCGAAGGCTACGCGGCTGTGCAGATGAGTGCAAAGAATAATTCTCTTTGGGTTCAATCTTCAAAGGCCATTATCAACCATTTTCTAATCCCCGGCACCGTTATTCAAAAGTTGCAAAATATATTAAACCCGATTGATCGCGTTTTTGTTTTGACGCCCTTACTATACTCTATCAATCATGTCAGTGTTCAAAACAATTATTTATTCTTATCCAACTGATGCCAAGCAGGAATTTAGAATAAAGGGGATCGGTTGTACTATTTCTAGGTTGGTTCAATCTTGCAGATTGAACCAAAAAGATTAAAAGTAAATAGACGGTTCAATCAGAATGATTGAACCAGCAAATAAGACTATCAACTTAACGAGTTAGAACTACAGATCGAAGTCAACAACGTAAAAACAGAGAGACATCCGAGGGTACAAAAGGATAATTAGAAAATTTTGGGATACTTAATTGATCGCAACAGGTTATTAATGGCGGCGGTTTGGACTCTTCTTAGAGTGGCGGTGACAATTCGGTTGGCCCTCAAATCGGTGTAGGTGGTGGTTACATTCGGTATTACTATAAGCTTTGGAGCGATAAAATAGAAGGATGCTGTGACAAATGAAATATTTTAAAAATGTATGCCTCTATTTACTAATTGCTTCACCAATTTTTATTCTTGCGCCATTCTTTTTTGGATTTCCAGAATCGGATGGATTGCATTATTTTGTGATGGAAAATGACAAGCATTTTGTCTCCGAGTTATATTTTGTATCATCACTGATATCCTATGTAATTTGTATAATAGGTATTTTGTTGTTTGTAACAAATCTGATTAAGTTACAGAAGCAATATGGCGTGAAGCCTAGAATTATATTTGTTTTAATTGATCAAAGTTTTGTTTCAGAATTGTATCGTGCAATAAAACATAATGTATATGCAAAAATAATCTTATTAGCTGATTTGTTATTTATTATAGTGTTATTATTGAGATAAGAGGAGAAAATACGAAAAGAATGATGAGGTTAGGTCTTGAAATATAAGTATTTGTGGGAGGTTAAAAGTTAAAGATAGATTGCCACAACGACTGAGAGTCGCAATGACAGAAGAGTAGTTTTCTTTCGTAGTCCGGGCCTTCAGGCCCGATTATTGTCATCGCGCAATGAAAGATAAAATAGAAAACTCCAAAGCGTTAGCCCGGCGTATGCCAGGGGATGCGAGTTAAAAAGAAAGGGAATATGCGAGTTCTTTTAATTTCCGCCAATACGGAAAAAATCAATATCCTGCCAATGCCATTGGGATTGAATTATGTGGCTGCGGCAACGCAAAACAAGGGGCACAATGTCAAGGTGCTTGATTTAATGGTCCATACGGATTCACGCCTGCCCATCACGGAAATGATAAAATCTTTCCGTCCTGATGTTATCGGCATCTCTGTAAGAAATATAGACGATCAGAACATGAACAATCCGAGATTTATGTTGGATGACGTCAAGGAAATAGTTCTTCATTGCCGCAGCCTTTCAGATGCCACAATTGTTTTAGGTGGTGCAGGCTACAGCATCTTCCCGGATGCCGTTCTTACCTATCTGGAAGCGGATATGGGCATTCAGGGTGAAGGCGAATCTGTTTTTCCGGAGTTGCTCCAGAGGCTGGAAAAGCGCTCCGGCCTTATGGGATTACCTGGAGTATATGTCAAAAGTCTCGGATTGCAGGGCCAACGCTCATTCATCCATGATCTGAATGATCTGGATGTTTCCGGAGTTCAGAGCTTTTCTTCCGTCTACGATCGGAATTTATGGATGCCTTTTCAGACAAGACGCGGCTGCCCGTTAAATTGCAGTTACTGTTCAACCGCCGCAATTGAGGGACGCACAATTAGAAAACGATCTCCACAGATTTTGATTGAAGAGATGAAAGCTCTTGTGAAGCAGGGATTCCACCGGTTCTTTTTTGTCGACAATACTTTCAATTTGCCATTATCATACGCTAAAGAAATTTGCCGGCTGATAATTCGTCAAGATCTGAATATCGTCTGGCGGTGCATCCTTTACCCTGGTAAAGTTGACGAAGACTTGATTAAGCTCCTGGCAGAGGCGGGCTGCAAAGAAGTCAGTCTGGGATTTGAAAGTGGCAGCCAGCGGATACTTGAGAACATGAACAAGAAATTCCATCCCGAAGAAATCAGTAAAACATCTCTGATGCTGGCTAAATACAGTATTCAACAGACAGGTTTTTTAATGCTGGGCGGGCCGGGAGAAACCAGAGAGTCGGCGCTGGAGAGCCTCTGGTTTGCCGATTCGTTGCCCTTGGATACTCTGAAAATATCGCAGGGAATTCGCATTTATCCTTATACGACACTGGCAAAGGTCGCCATCCGCGAGGGAATAATCGCATCTGATGATAATCTCCTGAAACCGGCGTTCTATATGGTCCGCGAGATCGAGGATTGGCTCAAGGAAACGGTGAAAGTTTGGATGGCTAAGCGACAGCATTGGACGAACTGACAAGTTTTAAAGGAAAATCCGGGAAGGAAAATCCGAGGTCTTGAAATATAAGTTTTTGTGCACGACACAGGAATGTAGGACGCGTTTCCCCAAACGCGCCGCTCGGATCGTTCGGGGAACGATCCCTACATTAATATGCTTTTATTATAATCATGGGATTGCCACAGCGGCCTCAGAGTCGTTCCGCAATGATATATAAAATAGAAAACGCGAAAGCATTAGCCCGGCGCATGCCCGTAACGGGGATAGCACATATCTAAAATATTATTTATGGTCTTTTATGTCGTTAAAATCAACATTCAGAGCACTGCAGTATAAAAATTACCGGTTATTTTTCATGGGTCAGGGACTATCTTTAATAGGCACATGGATGCAGCGTATTGCCACATCCTGGCTGGTATACCGGCTGACCAATTCAGTAGTTTTGCTAGGTATAACAGGATTCGCGGGTCAAATCCCGACATTTTTTCTTTCGCCCTTCGGCGGAATAATAGCCGACAAATGGAACCGCAAAAATATTTTTCTGGTTACGCAGATTCTGGCTCTGCTTCAGGCTCTTCTTTTGGCCGTATTGGTTTTAACAAACGCAATTACCGTGTATTTAATCATAATTTTAAATGTCTGTCTCGGTTTAATCAATGCTTTTGATATTACCGCGCGGCAGTCTTTTGTCGTGGAGATGATCGAAAAAAAGGAAGATCTCGGTAATGCGATCGCATTGAATTCTTCCATGGTCAATGGAGCGCGTTTAGTGGGACCGTCGATTACAGGAATCCTGATAGCTTTTACAGGGGAAGGCGTCTGTTTTCTGATTAACGCTCTGAGTTATGTGCTCATAATCATTGCCCTGCTGGCAATGAAAATCGTCCCCCGGGAAAAGATTATTAAAAAGACAAATATAATTTTCGATTTCAGGGAAGGCTTTATTTATGCCTGGAAATCCGTGCCGATGAGATCAACGATTGTTTTACTGGCATTGGTCAGCCTGATGGGAATGCCATATCAGGTGTTGATGCCTGTATTCGCGAAACAGGTTCTGGAAGGAGGCCCGCATACTTACGGTTTTCTCATGGGAGCGACAGGCCTTGGCGCTTTAGCAGGCGCAATGTATCTTGCTTCCAGAAAAAGTGTTCATAAGATATGGGAAATGATACCGGCCTCCGCGGTTGTATTCGGAATCGGGCTGATCATGTTTTCCCTGTCGAAAAATCTCTGGCTTTCTTTAGCGCTTCTTTTGATCGTGGGCTGGGGAATGATGGTTCAGATGGCCTCAAGCAATACATTGCTTCAGGTTCTCGTCGATGATGATAAAAGAGGCCGCATCATGGCATTTTATGCCATGGCTTTTATGGGAATGGTTCCTTTCGGAAGTTTGCTTGCCGGTGGTCTCGGCGGAATAATCGGTGTGCGCAGTACTGTCTTTATAGGAGGCGTGCTTTGCATTTTAGGCGCCTTTTATCTTTTTAGAGATATTCACAAGGCAAGGGACATCATGATTGCCCAGAAGAAAAAAATCAGTTCGAAAATGGAAGAAGGCATTGAATCTACGAAGGAAGTTTCCGATTCTTTGTAAGATAGAAGAAAATCAGCATGAGCGAAAACATTGCCACGGCAAACCTTTCTTAATGGGGAATTTATTAAAAGATGTTGATACGGTTTGAGGCTAACAGTAAATATTTATCAATGATCTCCAGAAATTGAAATCAGGCATCCCTGCCAGTGAAAAAATCCTTCCTTTAAAAAGAAACAGTCTTTTGCCATCATTTCTGAAAGAATACAAATAAAGGGAGAGGCTTTTTTTAGAAAATGTGGTACATTGCCATATATAGATACATGTTTGGAGGGATGATAGATTCGGAGTTAATTAACTGAATGTCTATGAAAGGAAACAGGGTCATGACCAGTATTTTTGAAATTTTCCGAAGATTATTCAAGCATCGGCAGCACCAGCGTTACTTCGTTAAAAATGGTATATGTGTCATAATTTCGGCCGGTAAAGGTAATGAGCAGCAGAAAGTCGAACTCATCGATATCAGTAATGGAGGCATGGCTTTCATCTACCCGGGGCCTCAATCTGACCTTGATACGTCAGGTATCCTGAAACTCTTCACGAAGACACCCTCTGGTACGGAAATTAAATTTAATACAGTTTTCGATGTTCCCGCCTCTGTTAATGCACAATCACCGGAAAAATTACGGCAACGAGGCGTGGAATTCAAGTGGATGGGATCATTTGCACTGGCGGATTTGAAGAACTTCATAGATGAAATCAAGCTTTGTGAAAAATAAATAATTCTGTTTGTCGCATTCAAATAAAGAGATTAAAATGCTATAATCCGGATAGCAGCAACCGAAGAAATATAATATAACAATTGACATGCCAGACCGGATTCATTAAAATTCAACAAGCCGTAAGCAATGTCCTGTAAATTTAATAATCCCGCGGCGCAAAGCGCTGCCAGAGATGCCCGGAGATGCCCAAACATGCCGGATCTGCAAGTAACCGCTGGATATAGTATTAAACGCGTAAAGTACGCGTCATAATTTATTAATACACCATCGTTTTAAAGGGGAATACCATGCAGGCACAGGCTCTGTCAACCGTCACTGATGAAAAGAAACCGTCCTCTCGTTTTGCGGACATCAAAAGGGAACTGCTCGCCACCAAAGTCCGGCTCTGCCCGGAGCGGGCCTATCTCATCACCGATTATTTCAAACATCACGCTGATAAGAGAGACCCTGTCATTATCCAACAGGCCAAAGCGCTCCTGCATTTTTTTGAGCGTAAGACGGTGCGCATCTATGAAGGAGAGCTGATCGTCGGCAATATGGGCACAGAACGCATTTCCGCCATCATTCAGCCGGAGTTGTCCAGCGTCTTCATGAGCGAGGACCTGCTTTGGATTGATAAAAGAAAAACCACACCATTTCAGATGCCTTGGTCAGAAAGGTTAAAGCTTCTCTTTAAAATTTATCCCTTCTGGCTTACACGCAACATGGCCATCAAAGCTTTTTTCCCGCATTTTCTTAAAATGCTGCGTTATGTATCCGAGCAGTTTAACGCTACGTACTACCTTATCAACGAGGCAGGCGGCATCGGGCACTTCCTGCCGAATTATGAAAAGATGATCAAGTTTGGTGTCGAAGGCTACTTAAAGGAGATGGAAGGAAACAATGGCGATTTCCATGCCGCGTCCCGGATAGCCTGCAAGGCGCTTTTGATCTTAGCCGACCGCTTTGCCGATGAAGCCGATAGAGCTGCCGCCATGCAGAAAGATTCCGCGCGGGCCGCGGAGTTGAAAGAAATCGCCCGTATCTGCCGCAAGGTGCCAAGACAACCGGCCGAGACATTACAGGAAGCCCTTCAGTCATTGTGGTTCACCCACATGGGGGCGAATATGGAAGGGCTGAATTCCGCCATTTCCTTTGGCAGGATTGATCAGTATCTCTATCCATATTATGAAGCCGATGTCAAAGCGGGCAGGATTACACCCGATGCGGCCAGGGAATTGCTCCTGCTTTTCTCTGCCAAAGCTGTGGAGCATGTATTTCTTTTATCCGAGCGCACCAGCCAGTATCACGGTGGCTATCTTGTCGTACAGGCTGCCATCGTGGGCGGTATCGATCGGGAGGGCAATGACGCCGTAAATGATTTGACCTACCTTTTTCTGGATGTGATGGAACAGTTCGGCCTGCGCGATCCCAACTATCAGGCACGCATCCACAAAGATTGCCCCCAGCCCTACCTGCGGCGGGTCGTCGAAGTGCTACGGAAAGGAAACGGTGTCCCGGCGCTTTTCAATGATGAAGCCTCCATTGCAGCTCTTACATCCCATGGCTATCCGCTTACGGAAGCCAGAAATTACGCTGTTGTCGGTTGTGTGGAACTGGCGCTTCCGGGAAAGAGTTTCTTTTCCACTGACGCGGGACTTTTCAACCTGCCGCTGTGTCTGGAACTGGCGTTGAATCGCGGTCGGAGATTCGGGAAATTAACGCGCCTGGGCGCCGCAACGCCTGATGCCCGGTCTTTTACGAATATCGATCAGGTCATCGCGGCTTTTCAGGCGCAGGTGGATTTTATGGTCGCCAGGATGATCGGCGATCTCCAGATGATGGAAAAGGGAAACCGCGATTATCATCCCACACCGTTATCCTCCATGCTGGTAGACGGATGTATTGAATCGGGAAAAGACGTCACCGCCGGCGGCGCGCTATACAACTCCAGCGGCGTGCAGGGAGTGGGAGTGGCCGATGTGGCCGACTCTCTGGCCGCTTTGGAGGACGTCGTCTTCCGTAAGAAAAAATATACGATGAATGAAGTGCTTAAGGCTCTCTTTAGTAATTTTGTGAACGCGCCCGTTTTGAGGGCGGAATTGCAAAAGGCGCCGAAGTTCGGAAACGATAACGCTCTGCCCGACGATTACGCGAATCTCACAGCAAAGATATACCACGACGCTCTGGGTAAGCACAAAAATATCCGCGGCGGGGTTTATGTCTCCGGTTTCTATTCAGTGACCTGCCATGTGGCCTTTGGAAAAAGAATGCCGGCCCTCCCCAGCGGCAGGGCCGCAGGAGATCCTCTGGCATCTAGCATGGGACCGTCCAATGGCAAAGACCGTCTCGGACCCACGGCGATGCTCAATTCAGTTGCGAAGGTGGACTCCCGGTTTGCCATGAACGGCTATGCCCTGAACCTTCGTTTCGATCCTGAAACTGTTGCAGGCGTTAAGGGGGTAAACGTCCTCTCTGCACTCGTGAAGGGCTTCTTCTCCAAGGGAGGCATGGAGATGCAGTTCAACATTCTGGATCCGGAGATGATGGAGGATGCACGACTTCATCCGGGCAAATATCCGGGACTCGTCGTGCGCGTGGCCGGGTATTGCGCGTATTTCGACGATCTCCCCGATGCGTCAAAAGCGGAGATCATCGCCCGCACCCGTCTACGGGCATCATAAGAGAAGGAGTTTTTTTTCGATAAATATTTTAATGGTGAGGAAATATGGCATCTACTAAAGAGGAATTTATAGAAATCATAAAAGAAATCCGTAAGGTGATAGCATCAGATGAGTGCTCTGTTTGTTCCTGCCCGAATATCCGATGTGAACTTCACGGCGACTGCTACAATTGCGTAAGAATATACAGGCACTTTGGTCACCATGTGCCCAGATGTCTTCAGTTCGTTTTAGATAAAAAAATGGCAAACATGTCCCAAACAATGGAAAACGAAATGGGAAAAAAGCCGAAAACACCTGATGAATTTTACAATTATTTAAATACAGTGATGCCGAAGACCGATATTTAACCAATCAATTTTGGGGTGTAAAAAACGCGCCGGGAGGAAGTTCATGGCAATTCGGATTGTTCAGCTCGGAAGTCCCCGAATGAAAAATGAAGGGCTGCGGATAGGAACTGTCAGGCGGCCTCCCCGCGGAGTGCCGAAGAGCGAATTTAAGTCACGTAATTTCTATGATGTCTGGCTGCCCCAGCTGGCTCCCAGTGATGAACTCTTAAAGAAAGGCCGTTCATCCCAGACAGAGAAGGAGTGGCAGTCTTTTCTAAAGAGCTACCGAAGTGAGATGAGCCGCCCGGAGGTGAGCCGGCTTCTTGATCTGCTTGCGGCATTGTCACACTCAACGAATTTTTCAGTCGGATGTTACTGTAAGGACGAACGGCACTGCCATCGCCTGGCGCTACGCGCTCTTTTGGCCCAGCGCGGCGCTTTACTGATCTGATAATAATCGACACCATTTGAGTTGCAGGATTTTCTTGACACACCGGAACAATTTTTCTATGTTTGTGGGTAGTGAATGCAAATATTTATCAGGGGAAAATCGTCTTTTAAAAAAAAAGTAAGGGGGAAATATTATGAACAGATCCGGACGTCTATTGATGCTGATGATTACGGCAGGGGTATTGGTTTTATTGGGTTGCGCGGCACATGGCCCGAGCTTTAAACAGGTTGAGAATATACCGGCTGACAAAGCGGTGGTCTATATTTATCACTCAGGCGGTTCAAACCATGCTTTTTTCTTACAGGCAAATGGCAAAGATATAACAGCGCTGAAAAGGGGCACATATTACCCCTTTATTACCGAACCCGGCAGGATAGAATTTACGGCTAAAACAATGGGAGCAACTTCGCTGGTTCTCGAAGCGAAAGCCGGTGAAACATATTATCTTCAAGGCCGCGTTCCCCCGGGATTTTCTCCAACACCGTCTTTAGTATTGGTCTCCACGGAAGTGGGAACGAATGAAATTGCAAATTGCAAACTCATGCCTCCCCGTTAGCAATTTATGATACTATCATTTTAAGGTGAATGGCAGATTATTATAAGAAAGGACGAACAAACTAAATTAACAACACCAAGGCGTTCACCAAGATGGCTTTCATCAATAGGTGTCGCCATGGTTGCGTTTGATATTTACCCCCGATGTTTAAAAGGTAATTATTTTAAAAATGATTATCCGCGATATAAATAGACGCGTATGGATCATTGCAAAGCAATTGCGCCAAAAGCGCGATGTACTTTCCCAATCCTTCTTTTGGTGTCTTAAATTCATCTATCGGCAGGATGGATACAGTATATTGACGTTTGTTTCTTGTTACACCGACAAACAGTATTGGAATATTATATTTTATCGCCATCTTAAATGGAAGTTCTGAAAGATATATGTTTTTACCGAATAAAGTGTGATGATTAAAATCCCTTTTTTTTACAGGCACATCATTTAAAAAATTTATCCATTCCCCTCGAAGCAATCCGTCCTGAAATTGTTTTTCTTCACCTACGGCGTAATAGGGAAAAGAAGAATTGATCTTATATAATTTCGCGGAAGCATTGCAGACTTTATTTTTATAATCTGCGCTCGCGAATGATGAAACATCTTTTCCAAACGCCTCTTTAAATAAAAGACTTCTAAACATGGGTCCGAAATGCCCGGATATTAAAATAACTCCCGTATCTTTATCGATGAACTGCCGGACATAATCTTTACCTTCTATACAAACATATTTCATGTATCTGCCGGGATTTTCCGCCAGCAGATGAGGAAATATCCTGCTGTAACTCTCACCCATAAAACAATTAAATATGAATATAATATTTAGTTGAGAATTGTTTATTGCTTTTTTATATCGGGCCAGGTTTCCGATTTGCGCTCTGTGCCTGTAAATATTCCATAGGGTAATAACAATCAAAATAAAGAGAAAACGATATGAATTTAGCGGGGTCCGCAAAGCAATTTTTAAAACAGCATTTTTCACTTTCTCCTTGAACATTTCAATCGCATTCTTTATTGCAGGAGTCATGATTTCCAAGTATCCAGGTTTTTTATGAGCATAGTATCGTCAATAAATATTATCAATTATTATTCAGTATGGCAAAGAAATGCAAAAAAATATGGGGATACCATTTTGGTTCTTCTTGAGATCCTCTTTAAGGTCAGGCCGGATCTTTTTGACCGGGCCTTTTATTACAAAGCCGTTACGTTTGTGGTGGTAAAATAACATTTGACTACTGACGGCTCTTTATTGTAATTTATTAAACATAATTCATCTTTGAAAGGCGGTAAAAATTTAATGAAGCAAGAGTATGAGAAACCTGAACTTATCGTGTACGAAGAGCTTTCGGATATTACCGGGCCGCCAGCACCCCCTTCAAGTACATGACGTTATGATTCAGGACAAATCCTGTCTCTACCATTCTTCTTCGCCTGATACATGAGCTGATCTGCCCGGTTAACGAACGCCTTTATCTCTTCCTTCGGCTTGTATTGCGCCAGACCGATGCTCACTGTCATATAGATATCTTTACCCGGCACAGGGGTAAAAGTTTCTTTCCTTAATTTCGTTTGGATTCTTTTAGCCGTTACAAATCCCTCCTCGATTATGGTCATCGGCAGCATGATCGTAAATTCCTCGCCTCCGTAACGATAGGCAGAATCAGTCTCACGCAGGCATTCTTTGATGACCTGACTGAGCCGCGATAACACATTGTCACCCTCAACATGGCCGTATGTGTCGTTAAAATCTTTAAACTTGTCGAGGTCCAGCATCAGAAGGGTCAACGGCTGTTGGTAGCGGTTCGACCGCTCTATTTCCTTTTCAATCTGAGCGTAAAAATGCCTGGAATTGTAAAGTTGTGTAAGATCGTCGATGATGCTCAGCTCAAGGTACCTCTGTTCGCTTTTCTTTAACTCTTCCTCTGCCTTTTTCCGTTCGGTCAAGTCACGTAAAATTCCTCTGAAGCCCGTTGGTTTATCTGCTGAATCTTTTAGCAGCGATATAGATCCTTCGATATATCTTTTAGTACCGTCTTTTCTTATAATCTGCTGGCCGAATTCCTTGTTGGTTTCCCCTGTTTTGTAAACTTTACTATAGGCTTGAAAAATCTTTTTAAACTCTTCTTTCTCCGTATAATGCCGGTTATTCATGCCCATCAATTCCTCCCTGGGATAACCAAGCACCCGGCACACACTATCGTTGAAAAAAGTAAAGTTGCCGGCAAGATCAACTTCAAAATAACCTTCTTCGATATTTTCAAGAATGGTCCGATATTTTTCCTCACTCTGGCGAAGCGCTTCTTCTATTCGTTTGCGCTCAGTGATGTCCATAAAACTGCCCAGAGTCGCCCGAGCCTCTTTATAAATGATGGGGGTTATTGTTTCCAAAACCCACATTATTTCATTGTTCTTCTTGACGAATCTGTATTCATAAGACTCGAATCTTTCCCCTTTCAGACAATTTATCGCCTCTTTCCTGACCATGTCCCTGTCATTATGATAAATATAATTGAGGGAATATGTGTCGATAAGCTCTGTATCTGAATAGCCCGTTAGTTGCTGATACAACTGACTGACATAGACAAATTTACTATACTGTACGATATATATTCCGACTCCGGCGTTTGCTATAATGGCTTTTGCCAGATGGGATAAATCTTCCTGTCCGGAGTGGGTCTTTTCAGATTTTCTTATCGAAAAGTTTCTGGGAATTTCCATTTTATTTAAGTCGATAGCCTTTCTCCCGAAATAATTTCAGGCAGGCATCTACAACAGCAACGTCATAAAGAATGCCTTTATTCTTCTCGATCTCTTCCAGGGCTGCCTCAATACCCAAAGCAGGACGATAAGGACGATAAGAAGCCATGGCCTCCACCACGTCTGCAACAGACAGAATACGGGACTCCATAAGAATTTCATCCCCTTTCAGATTTCTTGGATAGCCGGATCCGTCCATTCGCTCGTGATGTTGATAGACTATTTCCGCCAGCGGCCAGGGAGATTCCACATCCTTCAATATTTCGTATCCACTCCGGGAGTGTTCTTTAATCAAAGAAAATTCAAGATTTGTTAGTTTGGTAGGTTTGGACAAAATCTCTGCCGGTATGGACAATTTCCCGATATCGTGGATGATACCTGCCATACGTACCCCTTCTATTTTATCCTTAGCTAATCCCATTTCCGCGGCAATGACACAGGCCAGATCCGCAGACCGGGACTGGTGACCGGAGGTATAGGTATCTCTGGATTCTACGGCGGAAACCAGGACCTGAATGGTCGTACCAACCGCTTTTCTGAGACTGTCAAGAGTCTGATGAAGTTGTTTCTCGGTAATCTTACGATTAGTGATATCTTCTATCAGTCCTTCAATGTACAGGATTTTCCCCTGTTCATCCTTAACCATTCGGGCATTGATGACAACCCAGAACGCGCTTCCGTCCTTTTTGTAAAATTCAACTTCAAAACCATCGACAAAGCCTTTTGCGTCCCTGATTTCCAGGAATCTTTTCCGGTCTTCGGGATGAACATAAAGCTGGGTTCCTATGTCTTTGACAGACTCAATTAATTCCTCAGGTGAGTCATATCCGGTCATTCGGGCTAAAGCAGCATTGGCCGTTATAAATCTGCCCTCGATGGTCGACTGATAAATGCCTTCAATGGAATATTCAAAAATGTTACGATATTTTTCTTCGCTGTTTCTAATCGCTTCTTCCGACTTCTTGCGCTCAGTGATATCCTCCATATGTACCATGACCAGATCAGTGGAAATGAAAACGAATGTGATTATGACAAACTTGCCGGGCATAAAATGTTCTGATACGCCTTCTATCTTAATGATTCTTTTTTCATCAAAACATCTCTGCATATTTACTAAAATCTCTTGCCGATTTTTATACATTTCGGAAGCCTGTCTTCCAAGGAAAGAGTCCATTTGTCCATTCATAAAAGTCTTTGCGCTGTCATTGAAGTCTGTCAGTATGAATTCATCTCCCCGTTTTTGCCAGGTATATGTGGGGATTGGGTTGCCATTGTACTGCGCTCTTAAACGGTTTTCACTTTCCCTTAACGAGTCCTCTGCCTTCTTGCGCTCAGTAATGTCGATGAGAGAAGCAATGCTTTTCTTCGTTCCCGGTACAAGCTTAATGGTTAACAAGGTATCCTTCAGACGGCCATCTTTTGTTATGTATCGGAATTCGTAACTCGGCAACGCGCCTCCCTGACTTTCGCGTCTCAATCGGTGCTGCTCGACCATTCGTCCGAGATCGTCCGGATGAATAATTTCAGTCCATCTCATGCGGCCCTTAATTTCATCCATTGAATATCCGGTATTGCGCACAAATTCCCCGTTTGCCATGCTTATAGTCATGTCCTCTTCAATGATAATTATTGAAGTGCCGGTATTCTCGAATATTGTGCGGTAAAGTTCTTCGCCTTCCCGCAACGCCGCCTCCATCTGTTTGCGCCCGGTGATATCCCGACATATTGTTATCGTATGTTTTTTCCCCTCTATTTCCATACATGTTGCATTGATTTCTATAGGGGTTACATTGCCTTTTGAATCCACATAGTCAATTTCCAGGTTTCTTATGTATCCTTTGTCAAAGCATGCCTTCACCGCTTCGGCATTTTTTTCTTTTTCCGAATCAGCAGTCCATTCCAAGACGCTTCTGCCTGCTATTTCACTCAAATCATGATGTCCGGTAAGGCGTACATATTCGGGATTGGCATCTCGCACTAAACCATCCTGATCAATAATGACGTAGCCCGTGTCGGTTGTTTCAACCAATGTCCTGTATTTATCTTCGCTCTTCCGCAATGCATCGAGCGCAACCTCCCTTTCGGATTCCGCCTTCTTGCGCTCGGTAATATCGATGATAATGGGCAGGAAATACATTGGCTGCCCATTATTATTCCGGATCAGATTGATGTTTACTTCGCCCCAAACCACGGTATTATCCTTGCGCACATATCTCTTCTGTATTATGGAACTCTTTTTTTCTCCCGCTACGATGGCGCGAAAATCCGCCATGCCGATTTCCAAATCCTCCGGACATGTAATATCGGCGATGGTTTTATGCTGCATCTCTTTCTCGCTGTAACCTAAGAAGGTACAGAACGCCTTGTTGCATTCGAGGAATCGCTTGTCGAGATCGACCATCGCGACGCAGACTGGCGCATCATCAATGGTGATTTGCAGCATAGCTTCCCTCTCCCGCAGAGCTTCCTCCGCCTGTTTGCGCTCAGTAATATCACGGGCAACGGAAATAATGCCGATAATCCTGCCATTGCGCATCAGGGGGGATCCGCTAACTTCACCATACTTTATGGTTCCATCTTTCGCGATAAACCGATAAATTGTCGTTGAAATTGTTTCACCCTTTAAGACGAAACTTATATCGGCCATAGCCTGATCCAGCGATTCCGGCGCGAGGATATATCCCAAATTGGTAACAGGCTGCCCAATGAAATCTTGTGGCTTATATCCCAATAGCCTCTCCACGCTTGGAGATACGCTTGAAATATTGAGATCATTGTCAATCGTATAAATAACATCTGTTACATTCTCAAAACTCAGGCGATATTTGTTTTCACTTTCCTTCAAATCCTCCTCCGCCTGTTTTTCCTTGTTTCTGACTCTTGCATCTTCTAACTCTCTGGCTATGGCAGGACAAAGACGGGACAAGTTTTCCTTCATAATATAATCCTGCGCGCCTAAACGCATACACTCTGCGGCTGTTTCTTCGCCGATGGTTCCAGTTACAACAATGAGAGGGATATCGATATTTGATTCTTTTAATACGTCAATGGCTGAAGGAGCATTAAAATTCGGCAGGCTATAATCGCAAAGAATAATGTCCCATTGCTTCTCTTTGAGTGCTTTTTTCATGGCGGCGGAGGTTTCCACCCGCTCATACACCGGATTGTATCCGCCTTTTTTCAGGTTACGTATTATGAGCCGTGAATCATCTTCCAAATCCTCAACAATTAATACACGTATCGATGTATCCTGCATTGGGTTGCCCTCAAAGTGTTGAAATAAAATTAGGGATTGGCGCGTTTTTTATAGCTTAATTTGTAATACACAAGTGCCCTGCATGTCAAAGGAAATAATGGTCTAATAATGTGGGGGCATTGATGTTTGCTATCAGGTGTGAATAGTGTTTCTTGCTGATTGATATCCGGTATTTTTATTGAGGTTGATGACTTGTTTCTTTCAGAAAGAAGGAAATAAAAATCCGATTTCCGGATCGGCAGAATTGTTTCCTTCACCAAAATGGCAAATTAACAACTTATGTTTTTAGCTGTTAATGTTGTAATTCTGCTTAAAGAAATCGTATGCTTTTTGGATTTCTTTTGTTTTATATTCTGCCATTTGCCGGAATTCCCGCCCAAGGTGTTGAACTTTATCCGGATGATATTGCGATATTAATTCCCGGTATCTCTTTTTGATCTCATCTTCTGAAGAGTTTCCCTTTAAACCAAAAATATTCATGTATCTTTCTTCCGGACTTTGATGTTCTTCAGATTTCCAATCATCGGCGTTGTTTATCCTCGGGGCGTTATTTTTATGATTATATCTTCTAAAAAAACCTGTTAGACGGCTAATAAGGTAATAACCAATAATAAAAATACCGATCACAAGCATGACATATATTATTATTTCGGCATGTTTTACAGTAAGCAATCTTCTTATATTTGAAGGATTTTCAATTTGTCTTTCCAGCTTTCTTCCATCCACCTCAATATATCCAATCCCTGAAATATTGCGGTGATTATCAACAAATTTCTTGAAGTTTTTATCAGATAAGGAATCTAAATAATCCCGGGAATAATTTTCTTTCCAATTTTCGTTTTTGTCCTGTGAAGATGAAACGATAAAGAAAATAACCCCTGAAATCAGTAATGCAACAATATAAGCCTTTACCAGAGATCTGAATTTCATAATTTATCCGCAAGACGTATCATCGATAATTCAAACAAACTATAAAGAAATCAGGTCCTGTATGTCAAGAAAATCTTGTCTGAAATCGGGCCGGGTCTTTTTGAGCAGGCCTTTCATTACAGAGTCGTTATGTTTGTGGTAGTAAAATAATATTTGACTACTGACGGTTCCATAGTGTAAATTCATTAAATATAATTCATCTATGGAAGGCGGTAAAAATCTAATGAAACAAGAGTATGAAAAACCTGAACTTGTAGTATACGAAGAGCTTTTGGATATTACAGGGTCACAAGCCCCTTCAAGTACATAGCATCCGTATTAGTTCCACAAACAGATCACATATCTTAAGTGCGCGAAGGAGGTAATATTGAAGCCTCAATTATCATTTGAAGTCTTTGATGAATACCTGAAGGTTACTCTCTGTGCGGAGGGTAATCCATTCGCACATGTTGCCGATATTAATAACACAATAATGAGCGTCAAGAAGTTGTCAGAGGAAAACAAACGCACAAGAATTCTTGTCGATGCATTCAATATACCTAATGTGAGGGATATGCAAAAGTTCTATATCGGCGCGCTGGTTGCCACGATATTCGGTAATAAATTCAAGTTAGCGATGCTGAGAAAGCCGGAGCACATAAACAAGTTTGCGGAAAACATGGCGGTAAATAGCGGAGCTAACGTACACGTTGATAGCAGTGAACAAAAAGCTCTTAGCTGGTTATTGGCTTAGATTCATAAACGATCTTCGCGCCTGTCAAAACGTAATTTTCAAATCGCCCCGTACGATTGGTTGATACAAAACGTGGTCCGGAGTTTCAAACCCGTTTGATAGCGGACTTATATGTTTGCGCTGAGCATTAATACGGTGCACCTTGCAACGGGCAAGTATCATCTCTTTAATTTCAAAAATCATTGCAACTTTCACATGGCAATCAATAATATTTTTCTTCCTAAGGAAAATATAACACGGGTCTTCCGACCCGATGAAAATAAGCGAACCCGAAGGTTCAAACTACAATTTTCATTACCCTGTCAAGTCCTTTAACTGCCGTTTGAGAGCCGTCCAGACCCAACCAGAGCCAGCCAAAGAAATCACAAAAATCAGGGCTTATAATGCAGCCATGAAAAAAGAACGTACTTCCAAACCCGATAAACCTGAAATTCAAAAAGCAATCTGTAATATGATTGCCGCGTCAAACAAATCTGTCCGCAGTATTCTCAAGGCATTATCAAAATCTAAAAATGGCGTACCTGATCTGTCCACATTCATGGAATGGCTCAATGATAAAGAATTTGCACAGCAATACGCGCGGGCGAAAGAAGAGCAGTACGCGTTTTTAGCGGAGGAAATACTGGAAATTGCCGACGATGAAAGCCTTGATGTTGCCTTTGACGATAAGGGCAAGCCGTTTGTTGACAAGGAGCATATCACACGCTCCAAACTTCGAGTGGATGCCCGCAAGTTGATTTTAAGCGAACTAAAGCCGAAGATATCCACGGACAAAACAAGTGCGGGGCATGGCGCGGAGACAGGTATAACGGTTAACATTATTGATAAGTTTGAGGTCAGGTAGTGGAGATAACAATCCCATATAATTACACACCTAGAAATTACCAGAAAGGTTTGTTTAACTGCCTTTTTGAGGGCTATAAGCGCGGGGTTGCCGTGTGGCACAGGCGCTCAGGCAAAGATAAAACGCTGCTCAATCTCATCGTGAAAGAAGCCCACAAACGCATCGGGGTTTATTACTACTTTTTCCCAACGTACAATCAGGGAAGAAAGGTTCTCTGGGACGGAATAGACCGCGACGGATTCAAGTACATGGATCATATTCCCGAAGAACTGCGCGAGAACACAAACCAGGCTGAAATGAAGATTAAATTAAAATGCGCTTCAATGTTCCAGATCATCGGGACGGATAACATCGACGCGATCATGGGCACGAATCCCGTCGGGTGCGTTTTTTCGGAGTACAGCTTACAGAACCCCGTGGCATGGGATTTAATACGGCCTATTTTAACGGAGAATGGCGGCTGGGCGCTTTTTAATTACACGCCAAGGGGACGCAACCACGGATTCGTTTTGTATGAAATGGCGAAGAATAACAAAGAATGGTTTTGTGAATTGCTGACCGTTGACGATACCGATGTTGTCAGTCCGGGAATGATTCAGGCTGAACGAGAATCCGGGATGTCCGAAGCGAAGATCAAGCAGGAGTTCTATTGCTCGTTTGAAGCGTCGCTCGATACGTGTTTCTTCATGGGCGTTCTTGAAGATCATAGATATGTTCAGGCCGGAACCACCGGCAGCATTCTTGTCGATAAAAAGACAAAAGATATTGATTTCATCGAGAATCCTCAGGGAACAATTGAGTTGTGGCGTTTCCCGTATTTCCTAACCGATGGTTGGGACCAGCACTACTGGAAATACCGCTATTGCATCGGCTCGGATATCTCCGAGGGATTGCAGCAGGATTACTCTGTGGCGTATGTCTATGACCGCAGCAAAAAAGAGTTTGTGGCCCGCATGCGGTCAAATACGATTGATTCGTATAAGTGGGGGGACAGGCTTTTTAATCTATCGCGCTATTACGAAAACGCGCTGATCGTTCCGGAGAGAAACGGCGCGGGCATAACCACGATTGACAGGCTCATCGCGCTCAAAACATCCCTACGTTCAGCTATCCAGACGACCGATTCCACATGCAGCGGATGAAGCGCAAAAAGCGCGGCAACAAAAGCGCTTTTCCAGATAGCTCCGGTCATGCGGTTAAAAAGCCAGAACAGCAGCAGAGCGCTCAATATATGCAGGATAAGGTTGGTCAGGTGATAACCGCCGGCATTCAATCCGTGAAGTTGATAATCAAACATGTAGGAAAGCCATAGCAAAGGAAGCCATCCGCCGTAATGGGACGTGCTGAACGCCCAGCGAAATCCATCCAACGTGATGCCGGACTGGATATAACTGTTCTCTGTAACAAAAGCTTGATCATCATGATTGACGAAGTCAAAATTATTTACCTGCCAGAAAACAGCAAGGGTAACAACAGTTAAAGCGATATAAACGATTATTATTTGCTTCCGGGGATTAATATTTAGTTTATTTAACATGGCCGGTTTCGTTTCCTTATTTTATAAATTGTCATTACAGAATATGACAATGAATTTGCAGCTTTTACCACGAGGTAATTCGTAATTCAGCAATTTAAAACCTTTATAAAAATATATGCGAACAATCAAATTATTTAATCATAAATTACGGATTGAAGTCTAGTATTTTCTTTAAGTTTGAAGATATGAGGATGACAGGAAGTCATCTTACCGCAAATTATTGAAGCGGAGCAATTG
>Ga0326727_10006110_pt1 | contig 33448 bp, 23 predicted proteins | sample MB2enrmetagenome_FD_207643 | JGI IMG/M metagenome (GOLD analysis project Ga0326727, IMG submission 207643) | Lab enriched peat soil microbial communities from McLean, Ithaca, NY, United States - MB29MY | ecosystem: Environmental > Terrestrial > Soil > Wetlands > Peat | place: USA: New York...
ACTGTCCATACTTAAATTAGAAATGCTCTAGCGGCTTTGCGGACATGGCGAGGCGAACGCTGATCACAGGCGGCTCGCGGGCAATTCGCAATGCGCCCGGAATGAGATTTCACCGCGTCCCCGTTGGGTCCTGAATTGGCGCGATAATGACAGAGAGTCGTGCTATCAGGCCCTTCTGCGTTGAGTGGTTCGATTTGCCGGCCGGAGCTGTCGATGCGTATTTCGGGGTGGACCCGGTTGTGGGTGGTCCTGGCAGCCGTTGCGGTGGTGCTGCTGTGGCTGCGGTTTCATTCGGAGCGTCCCCAGGCAACGCGGGCTGCCAATGCCATTCCCGATCTGGCAGTCACCAGCCCGCTGAACCAGCCGGGCGGGGGAATGGCGCCCGCGGAGGCATACGCAATCTATTCGGCGCTTTACCAGGCTCCGATACAGGAGCCACTGGCGTTCGCAGAGGATTCGGCGACTGACATCCCGCAGCTGGACGGCAGTTGTTTGAAGCCGTCCACGGCCGAGGAACGGGAAATGACCGATGCCTTTGTAGCCGCCAACCGGCAGAGCCATCGATGGGAGCAGAGATTCACCATTCCGGAGGGATACCGGCTGCTCAAGGCCAGCGAGGCAGATGAAGCGCAGGCTTGCATGGAAACAGGCGGACGCAATGGAGCGCGATGTGAAAGCTACATGCAACTCAGGCATGTGCGGTTTCTTGGCGTTCCGGGCTTTGACCTGGCGCGCGCACGGGCGCTGGTATCGGTGGTCAAGAAGTGTGGCGGCTCCTGCGGCAGCGGTGGCATCTTCGCGGTTGAGAAGAGAGGGTTGGCGTGGCAGCGGATGGATACAACCGATTTCACCCGCAGCTGCAGCTGGATGTTCTGGAAGTAGGTGTTGGAAACCAGCCTAAAGAGCAGTCACTTACGTTGAGGCGCCCGGTCGCATCTTCCAAAGCATGGATCGCCGTCAACCGCCCGCGTCCAGCCTCATTTAATCTTGGCTGGGAGAAGCTGGAAGGCTATGCGTGTGCTGCTGGTGGAGGACGAGGTTCGGCTGGCGGACAACCTGGCGGCAGCCTTGCGCGAGGGGCCGGGATTTGCGGTGGATTGGGCGGAGGATGGGCTCACCGGGGACGACTGCGCGCGCAACCGCTGCTACGACCTGATTGTGCTGGACCTGATGTTGCCCGGGCTGGACGGGTTGAGCCTGCTCAAGCGGCTGCGCGCGCGCCAGGATAGGACACCGGTGCTGATCCTGACGGCGAAGGAGGGCGCAGACTCGATCGTCCGGCTGCTCAACGCGGGAGCGGACGACTACCTGGCGAAGCCCTTCGACCTGGGCGAGCTGATTGCGAGAGCCAAGGCGCTGATCCGGCGCGGCAAGGGCGCGGCGCACCCCACGCTGACCTCCGGCAGCCTGGAAGTAAATACGCTGGAGCAGACGGTGCGGCTGGGCGGCAAGTTGGTGGAACTGTCGCCCACGGAATATCGGATCCTGGAATACCTGGTACACCGGCCGCGAGTGATTGTGAGCAAGCGGGAGTTGCTGGAGCATCTTTACGATTACAATTGGGAACATCATTCGAACGTCATCGAAGCCCATGTCTCAAATCTAAGGAAGAAGCTGGACGCTGCCACGCCGGAGCCGGCCCCGGTGATTGAGACCATGCGCGGCCGGGGCTATCGCCTGGCGCCGGAACGGAAAAACGCCCTGGAAGAGAGCTGATGAAGACGCGCTCGATCGCCTTCCGACTGATCGTGGCCGTACTGGCGGTCGAGCTGGTGTCGTCTGTCCTGGTGGCAGTGCTGTCACTGGCCTATGAGCGCCACACCCACTTCCGCTCCTTCGACGTGATGGTGCGGGGCCGCGCCGATTCGGTGCTGGGCGCCGTGCAGGACGCCGAGGATGCGGCCGATAATGTGATGCTGGACAAGGCCGACCTGCACCTGCCGCCAGAAGACATCTACGAGGTCCACGACGGTAAAGGGCGGCTGCTGGGCCGGTCGCCGAACTGGGAGGGCGCCTTGAGTGTGGCGACGGCTCCGCTGCCCGACGGTTTTTCGGGCCTGACCGTAAATCACCTTCATTACCGCGTACTGATCATGCACGGCTCACGCATTGTGGATCCCGGCGAGCGCGGCGGCGGCAAGCTACGGCAGGTTACCATTCTCTATGGTTCTCCCACGGAGCGGGTCTGGAAGGCGATTCGCGGCGCGGTCGAGTTTTATGCGGCGGGCAGCATTCTGCTGCTGCTGGTCACGGGCCCGCTGATCGCCTGGCTGCTGCATCGCGGCCTGCTACCCCTGCGGCAACTGGCTGCCCTGGCCGGGCAGGTGTCGGTGGATTCCTGGGAGTTTCATCCTCCGGCAAGCGCAAGAACGACGCCTGAGCTGGCGCCGTTGACCCTGGCTCTGGAGAACGCGCTGCAACGGCTGGAGCACTCGTTCCAGCAGCAGCAGGCCTTTGTGAGCGACGCCGCGCACGAGCTGAAGACCGCAGTCGCCGTGGCCAAGTCGTCCCTGCAACTGCTGAGTATGAAGCGGCGCACCATAGCTGAATACCAGTCCGGCCTGCATCGCTGCCTCATCGATTGCCTGCGCCTGGAAGAGATTGTGGCCAAGATGCTGACCCTGGCGCGGGAGGAAAGCGCGGCGCCTTCGGCTCAGGCACAGAAGGCGGATGTGGCGGCATGCCTGAGAAGCACCGTCGCGCATCTGGAAACCATCGCCGCGCTGCGCGGTGTGAAGGTGGTGGTTGCGGCCCCGCATTCCGAGCGTTTTCCGGTCCCTGTCGACCCCGAGAAGTGCTCGCTGCTGATCTCCAACCTGCTGCTGAACGCACTGCAGCACAGCGAGGATGGCTCGCAGGTGGAGGCGCGGCTGGTCAAGGACGCCGATGCCGTCGAACTGCAGATCGAAGACTATGGCGACGGGATCGACCCCGACACTCTGCCGCAGGTGTTCGACCGTTTCTCCCGCGGCGATCCGTCGCGCACGCGCAACACTGGAGGCACGGGCCTGGGCCTGGCTATCTGCAAGGCCATTGCCGAGAAGGCGGGCGGAACCATCTCCATCGCCAGCCAGCCGGGCGTGGGAACGACGGTGACGGTACGATTTCCTCTGGCGACAGAGGAGGTAGGTCAGTCGGCCCACACGTAAGCAGATCAAGGGCGAGACAAACGGCGAAGCGGTTTTCATTTCAGGCGCCTGGACTGTTGCATGGCAGCGGTCGCGGAGTATGCTGGCTTCATGCTTCCCCGAGGTTCGCGCGCCATTTGTTGGCAGGTTCTTGTCCTGTTTGCCGCTGTTTCCGGCCCTGCGTATGCTGCGCAGGCTTCCGCACCATCGGTTGCGGCTGCGCACACACTGGTGCTGGATGGCCTGGGCAAGGGCTCAGCCCCGCTCGAAGGACCCTGGCAGTTTCACCTGGGCGACAACCCCGCCTGGGCCAATCCCGGCTTCGACGACTCCGGCTGGGAGCAGCTGAAGGCTGACTCCACCTGGGGCGCGCAGGGCCATCCCAGCTACACCGGCTACGCCTGGTATCGCCGCAGCATCAGCATCACGCCCGCCCCCGGCGCCGAGCCGAATTTCGCACTGCTCATTCCCGCCATCGACGATGTCTACGAAATTTACTGGAACGGCAAACTAGCCGGCCAGCTTGGCCACATGCCGCCGCATCTGCTTTGGCTGGCTGGCGTGGCCCCGCAGACTTACGGCCTGGGACCGGCGCGCACCGGAGTGCTCGCAATTCGTGTCTGGAAGGCTCCACTGGCCTCAACCGACCCCGACAACCTGGGCGGATTTGAGGGGATGCCCCTCATCGGCAGCCCGAGCGCCATTGCCGCTGTCAAAGGCAACAGTGACTTCAATTGGCTGCGCCGCCGGCAGTTCGAGTTCGGCCTCACCTCGCTCTACACCCTCATCTCTATCCTCAGCTTTATTGCCTGGTTGCGCGATCGGAAGCAATGGCTGCTCTTCTGGATGGCCATCTTCGCCTTTACCCCATTGGTGGAGTTGGTCGGAGGAAGGCTGGGGCTGCCTTACTCGAATGCCATTCTGACGATGATTGCCCAGGTGGTAATCCAGGTCAGGGAAGTATCCCAGTGGTTCGTGCTGCTGTGGCTTCTGCAACTCCACGAATACCCAAAGCTGGTCCGATTCATCCGCATTACCGGCCTCATCTGCGTAACCCTGGGCGTCGTGGACGGGCTCCTTCTCTTCCTCTATCCGTATCCCTTCGGCGATATCCAGTTCCAGATCACCGATGCCGCCCTGACCGCTCCCCTCATTGTGGCCGGGGTCATTCCCGCCATCCTGGTGGCCTATGCCGTAATGCGCCGCCAGCGCCTCGACTCCGCCCGCTGGATCGTGGCCAGCTTCGCCTTTCTCAACGCCATGATCTTCGCGGTGCAGAACGTCACCGCCCAGGGCGTGCGCTTCACTCACTGGACCATCGAAGAGAAATTGCGCACCACGGCCCTGTTCACCATCGCCGGCAATCCGTTCAACATCATCACCACCGTTCGCACTCTGCTGTTCCTGTCTATCGTCTACGCCGTAATCCGCTACTCCATTTCAGAGCGGCGCCGCCAGGCCAACCTGGAGCAGGAGATTCAGAACGCACGCGAACTGCAGCAGGTGCTCGTCCCCGAGACGCTTCCGGCGTTGCCCGGATTCACCCTCACCAGCGCCTATCGCCCCGCCCAGGAAGTCGGCGGCGACTTCTTCCAGATCATCCCGCTGGAAGCAGCGGATGGTTCAGCGATCAGCGGGTCAACTCTGGTTGTCCTGGGCGACGTCAGCGGCAAGGGCCTGCGCGCCGCCATGGCTGTCTCCATGATTGTGGGCGCCGTCCGCACCCTGGCGGAAGCCACTTCCAGCCCGGCGCAGATTCTTGCCGGCCTCAACAGACGGCTCAGCGGCCGCCTGCAAGGGGGTTTCGCGACTGCGATTGCCCTGCGTCTGGATCGCGATGGCAGTTGCACGCTGGCCTGCGCTGGCCATCCTGGGCCTTTCATCAACGACCGCGAAGTGACGATTCCCGGCGCGCTCCCCCTGGGCCTCACCCCGACGGCCGTGTTTGAAGAGATCCGCCTGAAGCTCGTCGAGCGCGACCAGCTTGCCCTCTACACCGACGGCCTGCTTGAAGCGCGCAGTCAGACCGGCGAACTCTATAGCTTCGATCGCCTGAAGACGCTCTTTGCAACGCAACCCACTGCCGAACAGGCCGCCGAAGCCGCGGTTGCCTTTGGCCAGGACGACGACATTACCGTCCTGACCTTGACGCGGCGGGAAGGTGGAGAGAGGACGGCAGTGCTGAATGATGTGCCGATCCTGTCGCCTGCGTAGCGCCGGCAACGACCCGTCCATGCGATGCTGAAGAGGCAATGAAATTGGTTCTCGGGATCGTCGTGCTGGTGGTCGTCGCCGGATCGCTGGTGGCCGACTACAAATGGCGGCAATGGATGGCCGCGCGCCGGCGCGACCGCCAGCCGTAGTGCAGCCTATTGCTTTGCGCCCGTTACAATAGCCCACAGGGAGCTGTCCAATCGCCATGTTTCGATTTGTTACCCTTGCACCGCGCTTCCCCGCTCGCCGCATGCGCGCAGGCCTTCGGCAGGCCGGCGTGCTGTTGAATCTTGCCTCTGCCGCACTGCTGCTGGCGGGCCCATCCAATGCGCACGCCCAGTTCGCGCCGCCGGCGCAGGGAACCCAGGTGCACGACCCCGCCGCCCTCAGGCCGCCGGCCGGCGCACGCGTCGCCCTGGTGGAATTCGAAGACATGGAGTGTCCCGACTGCGGCCGCGCCAACCCGCTGCTGAAAGAGGCCGCGGCCAAATATAACATCCCCTGGGTGCGCCACGACTTCCCGCTGCCCTTTCACAATTGGAGCATGAACGCGGCCATCAATGCGCGCTGGTTCGACACCAAGAGCAAGAAGCTGGGCGACGAGTACCGGGATGCGGTCTTCGAAGCGCAGCCCACCATCACCAGCCCCGACAGCCTGCGCCAGTTCACCGACAAGTTCGCCAGGGACCGCGGCATCGCGCTGCCTTTTGCGATCGATCCGCAGGGCACGCTGGCTGCGGAAGTCAAGGCGGACTACGCGCTGGGGCAGCGCATCGGGATTGAGCACACGCCTACCATCTGGGTGGTCACGGCCAACAGCAAGGGCGCGCCCTTTGTCGAAGTTGTCGACCGAACCAAGCTGTTTGAGCTGATTGACCAGGCGCTCGCCGACACCAAGGCCGGTCCCCAACATCGGTAGCCGGCAGGAGGGTGGCGCTTGCGCCGAATGACCTTACATTTTCACCTGGTGAGCCGTCCAAGCGCTATGTCCTGCTTTTTTGCGCCTTGCCCTGAGGATGGTCCTGTAGGAAGCCGTGGCAAGCGCCGCCGCCTTTTGTTACCCGTTGCCTCTGCCGCTTTGCTGATGGCGGCCGCCGGCGCTTACGCCCAGTTTGGCGCTCCGCCCGCCGGAACCAGAGTGCTCGACGATTCGGCGCTGCATCCGCCCGCCGGCGCGCGCGTGGCCATTGTCGAGTTCGCCGACCTGCAGTGCCCCGCGTGCGCAAGCGCCAACCCGCACCTGAAGGAGGCCGTCGCCAAGTACAAGATTCCCTGGATTCGCCATGACTACCTTATCCCCTCGCACAACTGGAGCCGGTACGCCGCCATCAACGCCCGCTGGTTCGACCTGAAGAGCAAGGCGCTGGGTGACGAATATCGCGACCAGGTCTTCGCCAATCAGATCTCCATCTATAACCCTGGCGTGCTCAGCCAATTCACGCAGAACTTTGCCAGAAGCCACAAGATCGACCTGCCTTTTGCGCTCGACCCGCAGGGCAAACTGGCCGCGGACGTCGAAGCCGACAATGCGCTGGGGTTGCGCACCGGCGTCAAAAGCACGCCTACCATCTTCATCGTGACCGCCGCCAGCAAGGGCGCGCCGTTTATCGAGGTGAAGATTCCCAGTTCGCAGCTTTTTTCGGCCATCGACCAGGCCATCGCCGACACCACCCCTGCGAAGCCAGCGGGAAAGAAGACGGCCGGCAAGTAGCGAACCGCGGCCTCGCGGTGAAAAAAGCGGCGCATTCCACTGGGGAATGCGCCGTTTCCGTTTGCCTCCGTTTGGTAATTGCTATCGGCTGGCCGGCGTGGCGGGCATGGGGATGAAGGCGGCCTTGGGGTTGATTTTCAGAATGACTGCTTTGGATTTGGAGGCTGCGAATTTCGAAGTCCCCCCATAAGCGGCGGTGATGGTGTGGCTTCCAGCCGCGAACGAGGACTTGCTGACGATGGCTGTGCCGGAAGCATTCAGCCTTACTTCGGAGAGCGCCTTTGTCCCATCAAAGAATGTCACCAGGCCTGCAGGCGTCTCGCTGCCTGCTTCGACGGCGACCGTGGCCGTAAGGGTGACTTTCTGGTCGACTGGGGCTGGATTGGGAGTTGCTTTGAGCGCGGTCGACGTAGCGGCCGGCTTGACCGTGAGGCTGTAAATGGCGGACACGATGCGCGGATAGGTGCGATCGCCACTGTATTCGGCGGTTAGGCTATGCGTGCGGGGCAGGAGCGCAGCGCTGCTGAAGGTGGCAACGCCGCTGGAATTGAGCTCGGCCGTAGCCAAGGTTCTCGATCCGTCAAGGAACGTGATTGTCCCGCCCGGTGTCGAGGCATACTTCGAGGAAGGCGAAACGGTGGCCGTCAGGGTTACGAGTTCACCGTATTGGGTGCGCGAGGGAACGACCGCGAGGTTCACGCTGGCTTTGCCGTGGGGCACGATTCTGGCAACGAAGCCGTGGAAGCAGCAGAGACTATCGCTGGCCTTAGTTTGAAATGCGCCGGGAGTCGTGATCAAGCCCGGTCCGATGTGATTTCCGGCCAGATAGATGTCGCCGAGCTGATCGACGGCGAGGCCGGCGGGTTCCGCGGTATGGAGGCCGGCGGAGCCGATGGTTGTGGAGAACAGCAAATCAGAGCCCGTGGGGTCAAGCTCGGCAACGAGCACCGAATCGGACCCGAGGGCCGGGTTGTTCGGCTCAACCGGATCGACCATGGGAAAACCAAATCCAACTTGCCCGGTGAGGTAGACGTTGCCCTTCTCATCCAGTGCGATGGGGCCGGTGTAAAACACGGCGTCGCTTCCATCGCCCTTGCTGTCTCCGACAAACGTGGACCAGAGGATGGCGGTGCCGGAGGGATTCAGTTCGGTTACATGGGCTGCCGCACAGTTCTGTCCGTTCGGTCCGCACACGGTCGAATAAGCGCCAGTGGTTACGGGAAAATCAGGAGAATTTGTGTAGCCCACGACGTAGGCATTGCTGTCGCCATCGAAGGTGATGCCACTCATATAATCGTTGAGGCTTTCTTTGTGCCCGCCAAGATATGTGGCGTAGGCGAGCGAGGTTCCTCCGGTGGCAGCGACGGGGTAAAACTTCGCGACAAAGCCTCGGTAAGCCTCGATATAGGTTCCCGTGGGATCGAGGGGACTGCCGGAGCGCTGAATGACGCCTTTGGTCGTCGGCAGCTTGCCGGCTGCGGTTTCGCCGATCAGATAGACGTAGTCCTGCGGATCCACCGCAACCCCGGTCCCCCACGTGGTGCCCCCTTCCGAGTTCATGTCGCCGAAGAGCGTGGAATAGAGCAACTCGGAACCCGTGGGATCGAACGCCGCCAGGAAGGAGTATTGAGGCGACCGCCCGCTGGTGAAGCTTCCAGGGATCAGCGCCCCGGTCGTGGTTGGAAAGCAGCCCTCAAACGTATAGCTTGTCGAGCAATACTCATCCGAGATGCCCGCGACGTAGGCTCGGCCTGCGCGATCCACAGCGATGGCGGTGGCGTATGCGTAACCGAAGCCGCCAAGAAATGTCGAGTACGCAAGGCGGGTTCCAGTGGAATTGAGCTTGGTTACAAACGCAGAAATGTTCGTGCTGTTGCATTCTGACGTATAAGGCGGCTTATTGGTGGGATTCGGGGAGCAGACAGCCTCGTACGCTCCAGGAGTGATCGGAAAGTTGACCGAGTTGGTCTCACCGGTGAGGTAGGCATTGCCATCGGTGTCTACCGCGATGGCATAGGCATAGTCAGAGCCGTCGCCCCCTAGATAGGTGGAATAGACCAGCGAACCGCCATCGGGACTGAATTTTGTTACAAAAATTGAAGGCCATAACCCGGGTTTGACACCCGACATTTTTGGCGGGGGCGCGCCCTCATAAGCATCCTTGGTGGGGAAGTCTGTCGAATAGGTATTTCCCGTCACGTAAACACTGCCCTCGCTGTCGACTGCGAGGCCCTGCGACGAACCAACCATCAGATCGCCGGGGCCGGTCGACCACCCGATGTGATCGGAGCCACTGCCGGCGAGATAGCTGGCAAAGCTGAGCACGGGATCGATGACCAGCGCTTTGGAATGGTCGTAGCTGCCGGTCCGGAAGCGAATCCGGTTCGCCGCGACGGCAAACGATCCGGCAACATTAACCTTCGTGCCGCCTTCAATCTGGTACAGTGCCGGCTTATTGAAGCTGACAGAACCATGGGCTGAGTCCAGCACCACGTTGCCCTTCTTGTCCATGCGGACGCGGGCGCCGTCGATCTGCCAGGCGATGCGGCTGGGGTCGGCTCCGGGCGCGACGATGAAGTCGTACTCCAATCGGTCCTGATTGCCGGAAAAGACCAGATCCACTCCGGGGTAGACCTGGGTGTAACGGACTTTGCCGTAGGTGGGGATGCCGGCGCGCCATTTCTTCGGATCGTTGCCGATGAAGTAGCTCACCACGCCGGATTTGGGATCGGCGCCGGTCACCACTGCGCTGGCATTGGCCCCGGCCAGTTGCATGCGCAACGTGTCCGCGGGCGCGGCTTCGGGCTTGATGCCCGGCTTTGCGGAGTGCTGCCGCGCCAGGTTCAGGACCACACCGCGCTGCGTGAGGAAGAGCGAGTAGCCCGAACCACGGGAGAGAAAGTGGACCTGCGGGCCGGTCTGTCCCTGGTTGGCTTCGAAGTAGAGCGGCAGAGCAAGATACCTGGCCAACGCTTGCGTCTGGTTCAAAGACGGAGTTAGCGCTGAGCGCTCCCGGGCGCTGAGCCCGGAAACCGACAGGAGGAAAAACGCCAGAAAACAGAGTTGCCAGGGGATGAGCTTCCAGCAGATGTGCGAATGATTGGGGACCGGCATCGGAGATCCTCCTCAAATGAGTTGGGGACCCCCAGTGCTAGTTGAAGAGCGGGGAATGCTCAGGCCTGGCAGAGATGACTGACGCGCCCTCATGATAGCGCTGCTCGATCGACTGCGCATCCGGCGAACCCGGCGATTCACCGGAACGGCTTTCGTGGGGTGAAAATACCAGCCGCTCAGCGAGAGCTGAAAACCGGATCCGGCAGAGCGGCACGCCACCAGCTTAGCTTGTAAGGTCCGGGCAGCGCACCTTTTGGTTTGCTGCCCTGAACCTTCTCATTCGATTCTGCGAACGCGCCGGATTGCCGGCGATCCAAGACCGTTTCTAATTCGCGGTCACATTGACGGTTAACGGCGTGGAAACCGAGCTATCGTCTCCCCCATCTCCGCCATAGGCCGCGGTGATGGAATGCGAACCGACAGCCAGGGTAGACGTCGCAAGAGTGGCCTTTCCGGCGGTGTTGAGCGTGCCGTTGCCAAGGAGCTTGCTCCCGTTGAAAAACGCGACTGTTCCCGTGGGGACATTACCGCCCGATGCAGGTTTGACCTTGGCGGTGAACGTGACGCTTTTGCCCTCAGCCACAGATGCGGCCGAGGCGGTGAGCGTGGTGGTAGTGACGGCCTTGGGGTCAATCTTCAGATCGACAACTTTCGATGTTGAAGCCGCGAAGGAGGAGTTTCCCCTGTAGACCGCGGTCACGCTATGGCTTCCAATGGCAAGCGAAGACTTGCTGAAGCTGGCTGTACCGGAGGCGTCAAGCCACGCTTCGGAAAGCATCTTTGTCCCGTCCTGGAAGGTAACCAACCCAGTGGGAAGCTTGCTTCCCGCTTCGGCGGTGACTTTTGCCGTGAATGTGACGCGCTCTTTCAGGAACGCCGGGTTCGGCGCTGCCTTGAGCGTGGTCGCAGTTGCGATTTTGGCTACGGTGAGTGAGTGTACCGCTGCGGTGGGCGGATAAGTACTGTCGCCGCTGTATTCAGCCTTCAGGCTGTACTTACCGGGGGCCAGTGAGGATGTGGTATAAACCGCGGTTCCGCTGGAGCCGAGCGCCACCGTGGCCAGGGTTTTCGTTCCCGCGATGAGCGCGATCGTTCCCGTCGGCGCCGATGCGTAGGTCTGCGTTTGGGTCACGGTGGCCGTCAGAGTTACCGTTTCGCCGAATTGCGCCGTGGACGGCGAAACAGCCAGGGCGACGGCGACTTTGCCCTTTGCCGCGATCCTGGCCACAAAGCCGTCGTTGTTGCCACCGTAATTCTGCTGAAAGGCGCCGGGAGTGACTACCAATCCGCCGCCGGTATTGCCCGCGAGGTACATATTGCCCTCGCTATCCAGCGCAAACCCGGCCGCCGCCTGCGAGCTGACGCCGGCGGAGCCGATGGGCGTGGAGAAGAGCAGTTTGGAGCCGGTGGGGTCGAGTTTGGCGACAAAGGCCTCCTGATTGCCCGTGCTGTTGGTCTCGACCGGATTGACCCACGGCAGCGATTCCCAATTCTGAGCTGTGCCGGCGATGTAGACATTGCCGCTTCTGTCCACTTGAATCGGACCGGCCTCTTGAACCTGATAGCTGTTTCCGCCCAGGAAGGTGGACCATTCGATCTTCGTGGCAGTGGAGTTCAGCTTGGTTACGGCGGCTGTAATGGCGGAAAAGCTCGTTTGAAAGGCGCCCTTGGTGACGGGATAGTCGGTGGATTCAGTAGCCCCGGTGACATAGACGTTGTCGTCGCTGTCGACGGCGATGCTGTCGAGCCCGTCGGTGGTGTTGTTCTGTGTCAGCCCGCCGAGGTAAGTCGCCCAGGCGAGCGACGATCCGCCACCGGCCGCTGGATAGAACTTGGCCACGTAGCCGCGCCAGCCCCAGATGCGGTTGGGATTGGCATAGTCGTTGCCCGTGTCGAAGGCGGGGCCGCTGGTGGGTTGCACCACGCCCTTGGTAGTCGGCAACGACATTGTGTTGGTATTGCCCACCAGATAGAAATACCCGGAGGCGTCGACGGCGATTCCGTACGCATTGGTCGTGGTAGACGGATAGCATGTGGTGGAGGTGTTCCAGCAATCCTGTGTCATATCTCCGAAGATGGTGGAATAGAGCAGGTCGGCGCCGGTGGGATCGAAGACCGAAATGAAGGCATTTCCGGCTGAGCTGCCTTGCTCCATGTCAATAGCACTGAGGATCGCCCCAGTGGTGGTAGGAAAGCAGGAATACGAATAGAGCCCGGTGAGATTGCCGCTGTCGGCATATCTGCAATAACCCTCTTCAATGCCGCTGACGTAGGCGCGGCCGGCGGCATCCAGGGCGATGGCGTCCCCGTTGGAAGTGTCGGTTCCGCCGAGAAAAGTGGAGTAAACCAAGGCCGTTCCGTTGCTATTCAGCCGGGTCACAAAAGCCGATGCACTGGATTCGATCCCGCAGGCTGTGCCCGGCACTACGCCGGAAGAGGTTACTACCGGTTGGGGCGCGCACATGGTCTGGTAGGCTCCCGCCGTGACCGGGAAATCGCTGGAATACGTCGTTCCCGTCACATAGGCATCTCCGTTGCTGTCCACCGCGATGCCGGTGCCAAGATCGTAATCATTGGACTGGGAACCGCCCAGGTAGGTGGAATAGACCAGCGAGCTGCCGTCCGGGCTGAACTTGGTCACAAAGGCGGTGGGGTAGCGGGTTTGTTTTGTTCCATACGGGCTGGATTGATAGGGATTCTTGACGGGAAAGTCCGAAGACCAGGTTTCGCCGGTCACATAGACGCTGCCCTCGGCGTCCACCGCAAGCCCCAGCGCCAAACCCCATCCGCCCGAAGCCGGGTTGGGGCTGATCCAGTCCGTGCTGCTGCCGCCAAGATAACTGGCGTATGTGAGCACGGGGTCGATGACCAGCGGCCTGGAATGGTCATACCTGCCAAGCCGGAAGCCGATCCGGTCTCCGGCAACTTCAAACGCGCCATCGACCGCGATCCTCTTGCCGCCGTCCAACTGGTAGAGAATCGGCTTTTTGAAGCCGGCCGGCCCATTGGCCGAGGTCAGCACCAGGTTGCCTTCGGCGTCGAGCGCCGGGCGTGCGCCGTCGATCTGCCAGGCGATCTGGCCGGGGTCCGCGCCGGGCGCGACCACAAAGTCGTATTCCAGTTGGCGCTGGTTGCCGTAGAAGACCAGGTCCACGCCGGGATAGACCTGGGCATAGCTGACCCTTCCGTAGGTCCTGATGCCGGCGTGCCATTTGGCAGGGTCATTGCCGATGAAATAGCTCACCACCCCGGGTTGCGGATCCGCTCCGGTGACGGTTGCACGGGCGTTCGCACCCACCAGCTTCATGCGCAACGTGTCGAAGGGTGCGCTGCCTTCCGCCTGGGATGCGGATTGCTGCCGCTCAAGATTCAGGACTACTTCACCTGGCGTGAGGAAGAGCGAATAGCCGGAACCGCGCGCGAGAAACTGCACGCTTGGGTCTGTCTGCCCCTGGTTGGCTTCAAAAGACAAGGGCGCCGCAACATAACTGGGGATGACGTGGGCTTGAGTGAGAGACGGGCCCGCGAAATCGCGGTCCTGTGCGCCGAGCCCGGAGACCAACAAGCTAAACAACACTAGAAAGTAGAATTGCCTGAGAATCAAGGTCCTGTCATCGTGCGAAGGACTGAAGACGAGCATGGGAGATCCTCCTGAATACGGTTGGGGACCTCCTGGGACGGGTTGACGAGCGGAGAATGCTCAGGCTGGGCTGGGATGGATGGCGCCCACATCATAGCGCGTTTCGAAGCAGAATGTATGTGAGTCCGCTGAGCCGGCGGAGGCGAGCGTGCTGGGCGAAAGAGCAGACAGCTGGCGATCCATAGCCGGCGACAGCAGGCGGCGATGCAACCGGTCAGGCGCTCATTTCTCCTTATCTTGATCTTGGAAAGCACTCTTAACCCGATCACTCCGATTGCGCAAAGGAAAGAGAGAATGCCTCAACATATTTTGAGAGGAATGAAAAGCATTACGAAAGGGGAAAATTCGGTTACCTAGTCGCGGCAACAAAATGTTAGGCTTGGCACAAAGGTAAAGATACATAAATCGCATCCACGGAGATAGCTTTGCAGCCCGCCAAGGGAGAAATCACGCTGCTATTGGCGAAGTGGAAAGACGGCGAGCCGTCAGCCTTTGAAGAACTGATGCCGCTCGTTTATCCCCACCTGCGGGAAGTTGCGGCAGCCTACGTCCGCCGCGAGCGCAATCCAGACGTGTTACAAGCTACGGCGCTGGTCCACGAGCTTTACCTCCGGCTACTGAATCAGAAGAAAGCAGCGTGGGACGATCGCCGCCACTTCTACACCTTTGCAGCCAAGGTGATGCGCATGATCCTGATCGACCATGCGCGCGGCAACCAGGCGCAGAGCCGCGGCGGCGACCTGCAACGCGTTCCTCTGGCCGACGATCTTCCCTGGGTGAACATCGGCAGCCCGCAACTGCTTGACCTGAACCGCGCGCTGGACGATCTGGCGGCGCTCGATCCCAACAAGGTGCAACTGGTGGAGCTGCGCTACTTTCTCGGCTGCACGGCCGAAGAAACAGCCGGCCTGCTGCAGGTTTCAAAGGCCACCGTGGATCGCGAATTGAAGTTCATCAAAAGCTGGCTTTACCGGCGGCTTTACCCGGACGCCGTCGGGGCCCCAGGTGGAAGCTGACGCATTCCGGCAGGATTCTCCGCAGTCTGGGTTATGGGGCTTAAGCACTAAACGGGGTCGCCGCTCAAATGAACCACACGACGGAAACCTTTCTCCGGGTAGAGGCCATCTTCAACGAGGCGCTTGCGGTTGAGGAAGGCGCGCGTGTTGCGCTGATAGCGGCCCGATGCGAAGGAGATCCCGAGCTTGTTGCAGAGGTGAATCTGCTGTTGCGCGCCTGCGAGGCGGAGGAGCAGGTCACCAGGGCGCGCCATGCAGAACCAGAGACAGGCCCGGCGGATCTGCCCCTGCGCAGACGCGTCGGACCCTACGAACTCGATCGCCTGCTGGGCCGCGGAGGCATGGGCGCGGTCTACCTGGCCCATCGCGCCGACGGGCAGTTTGAGCAGCAGGTAGCCATCAAACTGATCGACCTGCCGCTGGCGACCGATCTTTTCCGGGAGAGATTCCGGCAGGAGCGGCAGATCCTGGCCGGCCTGCAGCATCCCTTCATCGCCCGCCTGCTGGATGGCGGCGTAACCAGCGACGGCGACCTCTATCTGGCCATGGAGTATGTCGCCGGAGTGCCTATTCATCGCTTCTGCGAGGAGAAGCAGTCCAGCGTGCCGCAGCGGCTGGCGCTATTCATGAGCGTCTGTTCGGCGGTGCAGTTTGCGCACCAGAACCTGGTCGTGCATCGCGACCTGAAACCGGATAACATCCTCATCGCCGACGACGGCACGCCTCGCCTGCTGGATTTTGGCACCGCCAAGCTGCTGTCGCCATCGCTCGAGAATCCGGGCAGCGACATGACCCGGCAGGGATACCACTCCTTCACTCCGCAGTACGCCAGCCCGGAACAGGTGCTGGGCAACCCCATCACCACCGCATCCGACACGTACTCGCTGGGGGTGCTGCTGTACCTGCTGCTGACCGGAACGCTGCCCTACGAATTGAAGGAGCTGACTACCGCGGAGATGGTGCGGGTGATCTGCCAGGAGTCTCCGCGCCGTCCTGGGGCGGCCGCGGGATTGACGCGGCGTCTCGATCCGGACCTGGAAGCGATTCTGCTGAAGGCTTTGCGCAAGGAGCCGCAGGAGCGCTATCTGACCGCCGAGCAGTTGTCCACCGATATTCAGGCCTATCTCGACGGCCACCCGGTGGGCGCGCGGCGGGGCACGTTTCGTTACCGGGCGCAGAAATACATCCGCCGCCACTGGATCGGCGTGGCGACCACGGCGCTGCTCGCCGCCACGCTGGCCGCGGGCGTGGCCGGCGTGGTGTGGCAGGCGCGGGTGGCCAACGAGCAGCGGCGCAAGGCCGAAGCGCGCTCCGCCGATTTGCGGCAACTGAGCAACAGCCTCCTCTCCGAGCTGGACGAGGCCATCAAGCAGCTTCCCGGCTCAACCGGGGCGCAAAAGCTGCTGGTAACGCGGGTGCTCGAGCATCTGGACCGCATGGCCAGCGATGCGCAGGGAGACCGGACCGCGCAACTCGACCTGGTGAACGCCTATACGCGCCTTGGGAATCTGCAGGGCAATCCCTACGAACAGAACCTGGGCGACACCGCCGGCGCGCTGACCAGCCTGGACAAGGCGATCGCGCTGGCCGTGCCGCTGGCGCCGGCAAATTCGAACGATCGGGATGCTCTTTGGGCCCTCGCCACAGCGCGGGAGGCGCGGAGCGAAATCCTCTTCGGCGCCGCGCGAACACCGGAGGCAATTGCCTCAATGAGGGCCGCGATTCCGGTATACGACCGGGTTATCGAGACGCGCGATGCAACACCCACACAAATCTGCGAGGTCGCCGCGGTTTACGGCACGCTGGGCGATGAATTGGGCCAGAGCGGCACCGCGAGCCTGGCCGACACCGCCGGTGCGCTTGCCGCGTACCGCAAGACCATCGACCTCGACAATCGCGTGCTGGCCATCGATCCCAACTTCCTGCGGGCACGGCGGGGCCTGGCGATCATGCAAATGAAGATCGGGAGCCTGGAGTTCGACACCGATCCGGCCCAGGCACTCCAGGACTTCCAGATCGCCATCCAGCGCGTGGACGCGCTGCCGGCCGCGGAGCAGGGCAGCCTAAGCACTGTGCGGCTGCGCGGGCTGGTGCTGCGCAAGGAGGCTAACGCCTTCACGGAGCTGGGCGAGTACCAGCAGGCCATTCCACTTTTCGACCAGGACCTGCAGATCAGCCGGAACTTTGCGGCCCTCGATGCACAGGATCTGCGGGCTCTCGCCGACCTTGAGGTGGTTATGGACGACGAAGCCGTAAGCTATGAGGACGCGGCCGATCCTGCCCTGGGAGCAACGCCCGCAAGCCGTCGCGAGAACCTTCTGGCTGCCGAGCAGTTGTTGACCCAGGCCCTTGCCATCGTGGAAAGAATGCTCAAGAAGGACCCTGCGAATACCAGCTGGAAGTCCCTGCTGGCGAATATGCAGGTGCGCCTGGCGACGATCAAGGAGTCAATCCAACCGAGTGGTGAAGCAAAGCCGCTCGCCAGCACCGGGCTGGCAACGCTCAAGGATATTGCAAGCAAAGACCAGGCCTCGGCCCTGATCCTGGAGCAGGCAGCCGAAGGCTTTCTCAGTGTCCAGCCGGTTGAACTCCGCGATCCACAGTTTGCCGTGGCATGTGCCGAGCGCGGCGTCTCCCTAAGTCACCGGAGGATGCCATCGTGGCTGCTGCTGCTGGCCCAGGCCTACCGCGCTTCCGGCCAGGCGGAAAAGAGCCGTGACGCCGCCAGGGAGGGTCTGGCGCTGTTACCGACCCTCAATGCAGGCGCGGCAAAATCCCGAATCCGCAAGCTGCTGGAAATTGAAACGCGTTCCTGAGAGGCCAATTCAAAACAAGCTCCGGTTTCTATCCCGGCCGTTTGCGCTTTCCCTGCAGGCCGGAGTCTACCAGGACCGCCAGGGTGGCGGCCAACATGCACAAGCCGGTGCGCGCCTCATGGAGAAAGTTGAACCAGCCGTAGTGCGAGAGCCGGGCCAGCGAAAAATGTCCCGGCGGCGGGCCCAGCAGGATGGGCACCTTGGTGGTGACGATGGCGAATACGGTCACCACCAGCAGCAGCATCGCGGCGTCGCCAGCATAGAAATTCAGGAGTACCGCCGCGCCGGCGCCGATTTCAACGCCGCCCAGCACCTGGGCCAGCACGTGGGGAAAAGGCAGGCCGATAGCCTTGAAGCGGTCTGCACCCAGCTCGCCGGGACGCATGAACATGAGGATCCCTTCGGTCATGAACACCACACCGACAATCAGCCGGATCAGGATCACGGGGATTCTCTGGCGCATCGCAGCCTCCTGGCGCGAAACCGTCGCGACGAATCGGAACGGGCTGACCGGCTCTACGCCGGGTTGTCCAGTAATGCCTCAATCGCGGCTGCCAGCGCCTTCGGTTCCGTCGAGGGTCCAAAGCGCTCCACTACCTCGCCCTGCCGGCTGACCAGAAACTTGGTGAAATTCCACTTGATTTTTTCGGTGCCGAAGATGCCCGGCTTTTCGCCTTTCAGGAAGCGGAAGAGCGGGTGGGCGTCGGGGCCATTCACGTCGATTTTGTCGAAAACCGGGAAACTCACGCCATAATTGCGTTCGCAAAAGGAACCAATTTCGGCGGCCGAGCCGGGTTCCTGGGCGCCAAACTGGTTGCAGGGGAAGCCCAGGATCTCGAGGCCGCGATCCTTATAGGTGCGATAGAGCTTCTCCAGGCCGGCGTACTGGGGTGTGAAGCCGCATTTGCTGGCGGTATTCACGATCAGCAGGACACGCCCCTTGAACTCAGCCAGGTTGACCGGACGGCCATCCAAAAGCGGAGCGGAAAATTCATAAACGGTCTCAGCGGACTCTCCATTCACAGGAAACCTCCACACAAAGAGGATGTCATGTGCGGGTGATGCGCGTCTAAGGGGGAGTGCAGCGGGAAATGGAGCGGTTGGTCTAGCCTCCCAACCCGTCTGCGTCCGGTAGACTGAAAGGTTGGGTATTGAAGCGATGCGCCTGAAGTCCGCCTACCGGGTCCCAGCGGCAGATCCTTGTCGATGGGGTGGTTAAGCCGGTGTTCCCAGCCGCGGGACAATGCTGTTGGGGTGGTAAAATCAGTCTTTCCTTGAAGCAGGATCAGATTTTCAGCAGTGAGGGTGTGCTTATTCTTCCCGTGAAGCCGAACCATGGACCGCACCAGTACTTGAGCTCGCCGCAGGGCCCCGGCCCAGTGAAGATCAAGCACACATCGATCGCCCCCGCCAGGCTCGCCGCGAGCCGCGTGGGGCGCGTCCTTATTTATTTAGCGCTGGTGTTCATCGCCGCGACCTCCCTGGCCCAGCAGCCGCAGACCATCGAACAGATTCGCGTCATCGGCAACCGGCGCATTCCCAAGGAGACCATCCTGGCGCGGCTTTTCACCCACGTCGGCGACACCTACGATCCCACTTCCATCGAGCGCGATTTCAACTCCCTGTGGAACACCTCGTACTTCGAGGACCTGCGCATCGAGCGCGAGGACTCTGAAAAGGGCATCATCCTGAACGTCTTCGTCCGGGAAAAGCCCACGATTCGTGAGATCAACTACAAAGGGCTCAACGCGGTTTCGCAGTCGGACGTACTGGACCGCTTCAAGAAGGAGAAGGTCGGCATTTCGGTGGAGAGCCAGTACGACGCCACCAAAATTCTGCGCGCGGTAACGGTGCTCAAGGACCTTCTGTCGGAGCACGGGCATCAGTTCGCCATCGTCAAGGTGGATGTGAAGACCATTCCACCGGCATCGGTGCAGGTGAACTTCAACATCAAGGAAGGCCCGACCGTGAAGGTGGGCAACATCCGGTTCACCGGCAATCCGCACGTTGGAGCGCTCTACCTGCGCCGCGCCATGAAAAACCTGAAGCCGATCGGCATACCTTATTCGATCATCTTCGAGGATCTTTTCGCCCAGACCTTCGACGCCTCAAAGCTGGAGGAGGACACGGAGCGGGTGCGCCAGGCCTATCGCGACCGGGGCTATGCCAACGCCGCGGTTGAGGAGCCGAAGACGCAGATTCGGGACCAGGGCGGGCTGAACTGGTTCACCTTCCGCCCCAACCGCGGCAAGCGCATCGATATCCTGATGCCCATCGAAGAGGGCGCGCGCTACCGGCTGGGTACGATCAACTTCACCGGCAACAAGGCCGTGACCAATGTCAAGGCGCTGCGCAGCACCTTCCAGATCAAGGACGGCGACTGGTTTAACGCCACGGCGATCAGCAAAGGCCTGGAGAACCTGAAGAAGGCCTACGGGCAACTGGGTTACATCAACTTCGGCGCCATCCCCAAGCCGGTGTACGACGACCAGAAGAAGACGGTTTCGCTGGACGTCGATATCGATGAAGGCAAGCCTTTTTATGTGTCGCGCATCGAGTTCCAGGGCAACACCATCACCCGCGACCGCGTCATCCGCCGAGAGCTGCTGCTGGACGAGGGCCAGGTTTATAACTCGCAACTGTGGGAGTTGAGCCTGCTGCGCCTGAACCAGCTTGAATACTTTGAGCCGCTCAAGGTGGACCAGGATTCAGAGGCCCACCAGGATGCCGACGCCGGGACCGTAGACCTGCTGCTCAAGGTCCGGGAAAAGGGCAAGAACTCGATCGGCCTGAACGGCGGGGTGAGCGGGTTGTCGGGCGCCTTCCTGGGCGTGAACTACCAGACCAACAACTTCCTGGGCCTGGGCGAAACACTCAGCCTGCAGGGGAACATCGGCAACGTGAGCCGCCAGTTCCTGTTCGGTTTCTCGCAGCCGTATGTGCGCAACCGGCCGGTCAACCTGGGCTTTCAGGTGTTCAATAACAAGACGGATTTCAACGCCGCCAAGAACTATCAGTCGACCACTGGCCAGTCAGTCAACCTGACCGCGGCGCAGCAGTCACTGACGCAGAATTACAACCAGTCTGCCACCGGCCTGACCTTCTCAACCAGCTACGCGCTCAAGCGCCACGCCTTCCAGCGAGTGGGGTTCACCTATTCGCTGACCAAGTCGACCATCACCGCGTTCAGCACCGCCTCCCAGACGTTCTTCCAGACGATCAGCTTCCGCTCCGGCATCCAGGGAGCCAACGCGCTGGCCGGGATCGTGAACAGCTCGGCCTCGTTCAGCTATATCTTCAACACCATCAACAACCCGCTGCGGCCGCGCTCCGGCAAGGAGTACACGGCGGTGTTCCAGGTGGCTGGCCTGGCCGGAAATGTGCGCTACATCTCGCCTCTGGTCGCGTACAAGCGATTCATGCCGATGCACTACCTGATACCCTCGCCCAACGGACGCAACGTACTTGGCCTCCGCGCCCAGTTGGGATATGTGCAGGGATTTGGCGGCGACGTGGCCCCGCCGAACAACCGCTTCTACTCCGGCGGCGAAGGCGAACTGCGTGGGTTCGACGTACGCGGCGCCACGCCCTATGGGTATGTGCCGAACCGCACCACCGTCCAGCTCACCAATCCCGACGGGACCTGCGTACCGCGCGACCCGAACAACCCGCAGTTGAACCAATGCATCCAGGTGCCGCTGCCGGTATACGGAATCGCCTCAATCGGCGGCGATACCAACCTCATCACCAATGCCGAATACCGAATCCCCATCGCCGGCCCGGTGATGATCTCGGCCTTTGACGACTTCGGCATCGACGTGGCCCTCAACAAGGGACAGTTGAAGCAGAGCCCCGAGGGCTTTGCCTCGCTGACTGCTCCGCTGTATGGCTGTCCGGTCTTCAACAACGGCGCCTGCCAGGGCGGCATCCCGGGCTCGGAGGTGGGATTTGTGAAGAACATCCGGCCCATCACCGGCACCAACTTCGTGCCGCGCATGTCCACTGGCGCCGAGATTTCAGTCATCATGCCGGTCATCAATGCGCCCTTCCGCCTTTACTACGCCTACAACCCTCTGCGGCTGTATGAGACGCCTTACTGCAACGACGTGCTGCTGGGCGGCAACAAGGGAAGCTGCTCGGCGGCGCTGATTACGCGCGACCTGTTCCCGCCCGGCGGCGCGGGCGACTACACCTATCAGGAAGCGCTTCAGGCTTATGGATCCCGCTACCTGATTCGCGATCCACGCAAGACCTTCCGGCTGACGGTGTCGTCGACGTTCTAGGTCGATTGCCGCCTGTCTCGTCCATGATGGCCGCTCATCGCGAGCGGCCATCGAAGCTCAGCAGGAACAATTCACTCATTAGCAAAGAACGGATGAGATCCTTGACGTGGCCCACTCAGGCGCGAAGCGGGTTCGCGCGGTTTGACGCTCCCCACCGCGCCTCCTATAATTCAATTAGTCCTGCCTGACGTTGCCGTCCCCGTCTTTTCCTGTCTGCGTCTCACCTTGCGCGGAGCCCCCTCAAAAGACCGTGAGGTTTCTCAGAGGGCATACGGTTGCTTTCGCTCGATGCGCGTCCAACCACTCAGGAAATCCAAAGGAGCTTTCACCCTTATGAAGCGTTCGCTCTCTCTTATTCTTGTGTTGGCCTCCGGCTTTGTCCTGAGCGCCGTCGCCCAAACGCCAGCCGCTCCCGCCGCAGCTGCTCCCGCCGCGCCTGCGGCACAAAACAAGATTGGCGTCATCGCATTTCAGCTGGCGGTGGCCCAGACCAACGAGGGTCAGCGCAACTTTGCCGATTTGCAGAAAAAGTACGAGCCCAAGGAGAACCAGCTGAAGGCTCTCAATTCTGAAATCGAGGCGTCGCAAAAGGAATTGCAGGAGAAGGGAGCCACGCTGACCGCCGCCGAGCGCGCTTCCCGCACCAAGTCGATCGACGAAAAGAAGAAGCAACTGCAGCGCTCCGCCGAGGATCTGCGCACCAGCGGCAACCAGGAGATGCAGGAGATGCTGAACGCCCTGGCCACCAAGGTCTATGACGTCCTGGCCACCTACTCAAAGGAACAGGGATACACCCTGGTGCTGGATGTGAGCCAGCAGCAGAACCCGGTGCTCTATGCGGGCGAATCGTCCAACATCACCAAGGCGGTCATCGAGGCTTACAACGTGAAGTCCGGAGTGCCGGCACAGCCGCCTATCGGTGGCGCCAAGCCCGCCGCGACCCAGCCGTCTGGCAAGTAACCGGGCACGCAGAGACGTTCATGCTTCGCCAACCGGCCGGGCCTCGCGGGGCCCATTCTCCCGGGTGCGCGCGCATTGACCGTGGATGACCGGCAACCACGCCCGCTGCTGTTTCAAGGCAGGCGGTTGCACGATGCAGAATTGCATGCCGCACGATTCCAAACCTGGCGCAGGAAGCGGCCCGGTATGCACGCAGAATTCATTGGCGGAGGTTTGACGCTCCCACCCCGCCCTCCTATAATCCATGTAGTTCCTGCTGACGTCTACGTCCGCGTCTTTTCCTGTCCCTGCCCCCTGGGCGCGGAGCCCCTCTTAAAAGACCGTGAGGTTGCTCAGGAGGCACAGGCCCGAGTTCGCGCCGAAGCGTGAACAGCCGCATAGGAATTCCGAAGGAGTTTTCGATTCGCATGAAGCGCTTGCCCGTATTGATTCTTACGCTGGCCTCGGGTTTTGTCCTGAGCGCCGCCGCCCAAACACTGCCCTCGGCTCCCGGTGCGCCCGCTGCTGCAGCGCCCGCTGGACCGGCCAAGATCGCCGTCATCGCCTTCCAGGTGGCGGTGGCACAAACCAACGAGGGCCAGCGCAACTTTGCCGACCTGCAGAAGAAGTGGGAACCCAAGCGCCAGCAACTTAAGGCGCTGAGCGACGAGGTCGATTCCCTCACCAAGCAGTTGCAAACGCAGGGCGACAAGCTCAGCGATCAGGAGCGCGCCAGCAAGGCCAAGACCATCGACGACAAGAAAAAGCAGCTGGACCGTTCCGCCGAGGATGCCCAGAACGACTTTCAGTCGGAGATGCAGGAGATGTACAACGCCCTGGCCTCCAAGGTCTACGACGTGCTGGCCACCTACTCGGCGCAGCAGGGCTTCACGCTGGTGCTGGATGTGAGCCAGCAGCAGAATCCAGTGCTCTACGCCAGCGAATCCACCAACATCACCAAGCCGGTGATCGACGCCTACAACCTGAAGTCGGGAGTGCCTGCTCCGCCGGCCCAGCCGGCCGCCGCGGCGCCTGCAGCCCCGTCGGCTCCCAAGCCAGCGGCTCCGGCCAAGCCAGCCGTTCATTAAGGGTGGGCCGCGCCTGCAAAGGCCTCTGAAATGGGGCCTTTGTTTATCCAGGCACCGACCAACAAAGGACTCTGAAACGGCTTTACGCAAGCCAGGCGGGAACTCCCGGGGTGGGGGCTCCGCCATTGTGGAAAACTTTGTGGATTACTTGAGAGAACGCCATTCGCGCAACTCAAAATCTCCTCTTGCCAAGCTGCGCCAGCTTCTGATATGCGCATTAACTCCTTATTTATCAGCACATAAATCAATTTGAGTTTTGCCTGACGGACAGTTGACAGGGGTCGCCGGGGGGATTGCGTTTTTCGAGGTTTCCACAATTCCCGATGAATGCTTCGTGACTTCGTTGTGTTCCAGATTACTGAAAACAGCTTATTTCTGTTGATCTTCGCCCACTCGCAGCACGGCCAGGAAGGCTTCCTGCGGGATATCCACCTTGCCGATCCGCTTCATTCGCTTCTTGCCTTCCTTTTGCTTCTCCAGTAGTTTGCGTTTCCGTGAGATATCGCCGCCGTAACATTTGGCCAGCACATTCTTGCGCAGCGGACTTACCGTCTCGCGGGCCACGATCTTGGCGCCGATGGCCGCCTGGATGGCAACCTCGAACTGCTGTCGCGGAATCAGCTCGCGCATCTTCGAGACCAGCGCACGGCCGCGATCGTAGGCAAAGTCGCGATGCACGATGATCGACAGCGCGTCTACAGGTTCGCCCGAAACGAGAATGTCGAGCTTGACCATCGGCGACTTCCACCGGCCGGCGAGTTGATAATCCAGCGAAGCATAGCCGCGCGAGATGGACTTCAGACGGTCGTAGAAGTCGAGCACGATTTCGTTCAGCGGCAATTCATAAGTGAGCAGCACGCGGGTTGAAGTTACATATTCGAAGTTCAATTGCCTGCCGCGCTTTTCTTCGACCAGTTTGAAGATACCGCCAACATATTCTTCATTAGTCAGAATCTTGGCGGTGATGATGGGCTCCTCGACAGTCTCGATGTTGGAGGGGTCGGGCCAGCGCGAGGGATTGTCGACTTCGATTTCGCTGCCATCGGTGAGCGTGATCAGATAACGCACGCCGGGCGCGGTAGTGATGAGGTCGAGTTCATACTCGCGCTCCAGGCGCTCCTGGATGATCTCCATGTGCAGCAGGCCGAGAAAGCCACAGCGGAAACCGAAGCCCAGCGCCACAGAACTCTCCGGCTCAAAGAAAAACGAGGAGTCGTTGAGGCGCAGTTTTTCCAGTGCGTCGCGCAACAGCGTGTGCTCATGGGAGTCCACGGTGTAGAGGCCGGAGAAGACCATCGGCTTGATGTCCTCAAAGCCCGGCAATTGCGCGTCAGCGGGATGCGCATCGTCGGTCACGGTGTCGCCGATCTTGGTGTCGCCAACGGTCTTGATGGTGGCCGCAAAGAAGCCCACTTCGCCGGCCGATAGCTGGCCGATCTCCACGGGCTTGGGCATGAGCACGCCCATCGACTCAACCTCGAAGGATTTTCCATTGGACATGAGGCGAATGCGCTGGCCCTTGCGCATGGTGCCCTGCATCACGCGCACCAGCACGATGACGCCGCGATAGGCATCGAACCAGGAGTCGAAGATGAGCGCTTGCAATGGCGCGTCGGGATCGCCAGTGGGCGGCGGCAGGCGGTGCACGATCGCCTCCAGCACTTCGGCCACGCCCTGGCCCGTCTTGGCGCTTACAGGGATGGCGTCGGTGGCGTCCAATCCCACAGCCTGCTCGATCGCTTCCTGGGTGCGCACGATGTCCGCCGAGGGTAGATCGATTTTGTTGATCACGGGAATGATCTCGAGGCCGTGATTGATGGCCAAGTAGGCATTGGCCAGGGTCTGTGCTTCCACGCCCTGGCTCGCGTCCACCACCAGCAGAGCGCCCTCGCACGAAGCCAGCGAGCGCGAGACCTCGTAGCTGAAGTCCACGTGCCCCGGCGTATCGATCAGGTTCAGCTGATAAGTATTGCCGTCGTTGGCCTTGTACATCATGCGCACGGCGTGGGCCTTGATGGTGATGCCACGCTCGCGTTCCAGGTCCATCGCGTCCAGGATCTGTGCCTGCATCTCGCGGCCGGTCACCGAGCCGGTGAGTTCCAGCAGCCGGTCGCTCAGCGTCGACTTGCCGTGGTCGATGTGGGCGATGATCGCGAAGTTGCGCAGGAAGCGAGCGTCCATGGGAGGCGTAACGAAGGAGGGACATTGCGCTGTTTTGCGCGCCCGCCGCAGCGGGCCTCCATGGCATAGCTTATCATCGGCATAGGCCTTACCGTGGCAGGATCGCAAACCCGCCGCGGCAGGCACATGCGCATGAGTCCTATCCGATATCGATTCCTGGGTTGCACCGCGCTGGCCCTGTCGCTGGCCGGTTGCGACCCGTCTCAGGCGCACCATGTTCCTGGGGCTGATCGGCCGCAAGCCACAGCTCCCGCGTTGCCCGCGGCCGCGGAAGCCGCGCCGCCGCCCGCGCCCCAGGCGCCGCCGCCACTCACCGCGCAGCAACAGCACGTGCATGTGCTTATACAGCAGGTGGAGGGTGCCTACAACGCCGGCGTGGCCGACTACCACAAAGGCCAGCTGCCCGAAGCCAAGGCGGCCTTCGACCGCGCCGTCGATCTGATGCTTTCGAGTGGCATCGACATCAAGAGCGATCCGCAGTTGCAGGATGAGTTCGAGCACATCGTGGACGCGGTAAACGGGCTGGAGATGGAAGCGCTGAAACTGGGCAACGGCTTTGTCCCCAAAGAGGAGCCCACGCCGGCCGAGGTGGCCAGCGATATAACCTTCGAGGTCGATCCCAGCATTGTGGCCAAAGCCAAGACCGAATTGGCCACCACCAAGTCCGATCTGCCGCTCATGGTCAACGATTATGTGGCCGCATACATCAACTTCTTCGCCAATACCCAGCGCGGTCACAATACGCTGCTTCACTCCTTCCAGCGCTCCGGCCGCTACAGAGCAATGATCCAGCGCGTCATGGCGGAGGAAGGCGTGCCCCAGGATTTGATCTATCTGGCGGTGGCTGAGTCGGGCTTTAACCCGCGCGCCATGAATGCCCGTTCCCATGCCGGCGGCATGTGGCAGTTCATGCCCAACGACAAGTTCTACGGCCTGGCGCGCACTGCCTACGTCGACGAGCGATTCGATCCGGAGAAATCGACGCGCGCCTACGCCCGCTACATGAAGTTCATCTATAACCAGCTGGGCGACTGGTATCTCTCCATGGCCGGCTACGACTGGGGCACAGGCCGCATCCAACAGGCAGTGCAGAAGACCGGCTATGCCGACTTCTGGGAACTCTACAAACGCAACAATCTTCCCGCGGAAACGAAGAATTACGTGCCGGAGATCCTGGCCGCGATCATCATCGCCAACAATCCCCATCAGTATGGCTTCGACGATGTTACGCTCGATCCGCCGGTGCTTACCGACACCATTACGATCAATTACTCTGTCGACCTGAGGCTGGTGTCGGACATTGTGGAAGCGCCGGTGGACGAACTGGAGGCACTGAACCCCAGCCTGCTAAGGCTTACCACGCCTCCCGAGGCTTCGTTCGACCTGCACCTGCCCGCGGGCACGGCCACGCTGTTTGAGCAGCGCATTGCGGCCGTTCCCGAAGACAAGCGCAACGCGTGGCGCTACCATCGCGTGACTGCGGACGACACGCTGGCCTCGGTGGCGCACACCTACCGCGTTTCCCCTGCGGAGCTGGCCGCTGCCAACCAAATGGGCGCCGCGGACAGCATCGCCGGGGTTGAGGCGCTGGTGGTGCCGTTGCCGCCGCCGGCCGCGCCCGCCGCCCGCACCCTGCTCTACACGGCGCGGCGGGGCGATACGCTGGTCACCATCGCGGACCGCTTCGGCGTTTCGCTGACCCAGTTGCGGCGCTGGAACCAGATCACCGGCGCGGGCACGAAGGTCGAAGCCGGCCGCCGCCTGCACGTGGCGGAGCCCGGGCATGGGCCGCGCAGCGTCAGGAGGCGCGTCTCCTCTGCAAAGAGCCGCGCAAACGCGCATGAAGCCGGGCCTGCAAACAGCCCCGCACCCAAGGCCGCGGCTGTGTCGAGCACCAGGAAAAGCGGAGCACCCGGCACGAAGAAACATCACGCGCGGAAGGCCGCCGCACACGCAGGCTCCCCGGCGGGCGCGCAAAAATGAGCGAGGTAGCTCATTAACTACTTGTATTTTGATGGTGTTTGCGTGCAAGCTATTGCTACAATGGCTTCCGCGAGCGGAACGCATGGGCCCGCCGCGCGAAGATCCAAACCCAAAAGGGGCAGCGGTAATCCGCTGGAGGCAAAGGGATGGAAGAAGTGTTCAAGATGTACGCGATGAATGACGGCAATAGTGATGCGGAACCGAAAGAAGTCGATCCGGATCACGAAGACGACTTTGAGGAAGATGACGAGGTCGAAACCTCCAGCGTGCTCACGTCCTCAGACGACGATGAGGGCGTAGTCGAAGAGGGCATCCTTGTGGTGGTGGAAGAACCCGCATCGAAACCGGCCGGGAAGAAAGCCGCCAAGAAAAAGTCCCCGGCAAAGAAGGCTGCGAAGAAGGCCGCGGCCAAGAAAGCGCCTGCCAAAAAGGCAGCCGCGAAAAAGGTTGTGGCCAAGAAGGCCGCGAAGAAGACCGCCGCAAAGAAGAGCAGCACTGGCGTCAAGGGCGGAAAAGCTGTAGCCAAGAAGGCCGCGGCCAAAAAGAACGCCAGCAAAACCACCAAACGAGGTAAACCGTTGGCAGTTAAAAAGGCAGCAAAGAAGGCGCCCGCCAAGAAAGCAGCAGCGAAGAAAGCTGTTGCGAAAAAGGCTCCGGCGAAAAAGGCAGCGGCCAAGAAGGCGCCCGCCAAGAAGGCAGCGGCCAAAAAGGCGCCTGCGAAAAAGGCAACCAAGTAAGATCGGCGACAGGCCCGCCACAGCGGGCAAGGCAAGCAAAAGAGCCCGCTACGGCGGGCTTTTCTGCGCCTGAATTCACCCCGCGATTCGAGCTACCTCTTCAGCTCGGCCAGCGCCGCCAGCACTTCTTCGGAGTGCTTGTCCGGATCCACCTTGGTCCACTCCTTCACGATCTTGCCCTGCGGATCGATGAGGAAGGTGTTGCGGTTGGCGATGGTCATTGGGCCAAAGTGGCCCAGCGAGCCGTAGGCATCCACAACCTTATGCTCGGGGTCGGCCAGGAGGCGGAAGGTCAGCCCCTCCTTGGTGCAGAACTCCTTGTGGCTGTCGGGCGTGTCCACGCTGACGCCCAGAATCACGGCGTTGGCGGCGTCGAACTTGGCTAGGTCGCGCTGGAAGTTGTGGGCCTCGATGGTGCAGCCGTGGGTCATGTCCTTGGGATAGAAGTAGAGCACCACCCACTTGCCGCGGAAACTCTCCAGAGAGATCTGGGAGCCATCCTGGGAGGGCAGCGTGAAGGTGGGCGCGGCCTGCCCGACGCTGGGCATGATCTGATCGGCAGCGTGGATGTTGACGATGTTAACCAGCGTAGCTCCAAGCAGGAGCACAAGGAGCGCGGCAGATGTTATGAGTATGGACTTTTTCATTTGAGACCTCCTAAGAGCAGGGACGAGGGAGTGGGGACCAGGGACTCAGGATCGGGAGAAGACTCCTGGCAATCGGCGCCAAAACCGAAGGGCTCCGCAAGCGCGGAGCCTCGGTGGATTGAAAGACGGGCTTAGTGAATGATGGGGGGCTTGACGCCCTGTTCCTGCGGGCTCGGGGCAGCCTGGCGCGCACCCAGCGGAGCGTGTTCAACGTTGACGATCGGCGGTTTGACCGACAGTTCATTGTAGACATCCGTGTGGTGGGTGGCGGGATTGACCGTGGTCCAGACCTTGTCGATTTTGCCGTCGGGGCCGATCAGGAAGGTGTTGCGCTGGGCCACCGGGCCGCCCGCGTGAGAGCCCAGCGATCCGTAGGCGGCGTCCACCGTGTGGCTGGTATCTGCCAGCAGCGAGAAATGGATGCCTGCGGCAGTGGCGAATTTCTTGTGACTCTGCACGGTGTCGCCGCTGATGCCCAGGACCACGCCCTTCCATTTTGCGTACTTGGGGATATCGGCCTCGAAGTTCTTGGCCTCGAGAGTCGATCCCGTGCCTCCGTCTTTCGGGTAGAAGTAGACGACCACCCACTGGCCCTTGTACTGGCTGAGGGAAATTGGCGCACCATTCTGATTCGGGAGGGTGAAATTGGGCGCAAGCTGCCCGGCGGGGGGCGGCTTGGTACCTTGCGCCTGGACGGTGACCAGGGCAACCGCAAGCGCAACCGCCGCGGCCAGAACAAAGAGCATGGTCTTTCTCAAAAGGAACCTCCGGGTTGTGGGATGGGGGAACCGGTGGGCGGCGTCCGTTCAGCGGCTCCCCCTCAGTATCCTCGTGGAACCGCCACAATGGCAATGTCCGCCGCATTTGCTCGCTGGATGAGGGCGTCGCGATCGAAGAGCAGGGTGCGCCCGGCCTCGACCGAAAGGCAGGTCGCGCCGGCCTGGATCATGGTCTCAACCGTTTTGACGCCGATGACGGGAACGTCGAAGCGCATGTCCTGGGCGGGCTTGGCCACCTTGACCACAGTCAGGCGCCGCTCCAAAGTCGTAGTGGGGATCGAGGCGGGCGCGGCATCGTCCTCCTCGAGCGAACGCATGAGCGCGCCGGCTCTCAAGACGGTTGCGTCGGTGCCTTCCATGGCCTCGACGGCCACGCAGGCTTGAGCCGCCACCACCACAGTCTGGCCGATATCGAAGCCGGAGACGGCGCGCGCCACGCCCAGGCCATACTCGACGTTCTTGCGCTCGTCGTCGCCGGGAGCACGGGCGGTCAGCACGCCTTCCTGGACCAGCAGCGGCTCAAGGAAAGCGGTGGAACTGATCAGCTCAATGCCCTCGTCTCCCAGCACCTTGGCCACCGCGCCCAGCAGCATGTCGGTATTGCGGGTGCGCAGATTGAGGAGCAGCTTGGCCAGCCGCCAGTCGGGCCGGATGCTGGAGAAGATCTGCTTGTGCTTGACCTGGCCGGCCATCATCGCAGTCGTGACGCCTTCCTTATGGAAGACCTCGATGAGCCGCGACAGCTCGCCCAGCGAGAGCCAGTAGACGGTAACGCGTTCGTCGCAGGCGGCGCGATGATTGATTTCGGGGTCGGTCTCTTCGCGGATGGCCGCGACCACCACGGCCAAGCCTTGCGCCCGCGCCGCATCCAGCAGCAGAAACGGAAAGCGGCCGTTACCGGCGATCAGGCCGAGCTTCATGGCTATTTGATCACCCCGCGCTGGCTGCGCTCGATGAAGGCCGCCAACAGGGCTACATCCTCGCCCTCCAGCGCGCGCATCTTTTCAAGGGCCTGGGTAGTGTTGAGCTTGGCGGCCAGCAGCAGGCGGAAGGCCTTTTGCAGCGTTTGCAGACGCTCCGGCGAAAAACCACGCCGTACAAGGCCGATTTTGTTGATGCCGAAGGCCTTGTTTTCGCGCCGGGACGAGGTCAGCGAAAACGGCAGCACATCCTGGGTTACGATGGTGCCACCGCCGATGTAGGCGTACTTCCCTACCGTGCAGAACTGGTGAACCGGGCTGAAGGCGCCCACCACGGCGAAGTCTTCGATGACGACATGGCCAGCCAGCGTGGCCGCATTGGCCAGGATGCAACCGTCGCCCACCTGGCTATCGTGGCCGATGTGCGCGGAGGCCATGATCAGGCAGCCTGAACCCAACCGCGTCACGCCGCCGCCTTTCATCGTGCCACGGCTGATGGTGACGTTCTCGCGAATGGTGTTTTCGTCGCCGATCTCCGTGCGGGTTGGCTCGCCGCGATACTTCAGATCCTGCGGCGCTACGCCGATGGCCGAGAACGGATGAAAGACATTGCGCGCGCCGATGCGGGTGTGCCCGTCCAGCACCACGTGGGATATAAGTGTGCAGTCCTCGCCCAGCACGATGTCCGGGCCAATAGTTGAAAAGGGCCCGATTGTGCAGGAGTCCGGAACCACCGCTCCGGGCGCGATCAGGGCGCTTGGATGAACGCTCACTCCGAAGCCACCGGTTCTGCTGCTGGGTCGGCCTCCGCGGCCCTTGCGTGGGGCTCAGGCACGGCCGAATGTGTTTCCGGCGCGCGATGGACCACCTGGCAGGTGAGCGTGGCTTGGCAGGCCAGTTTGCCGTCCACCCAGGCCTTGCCCTCAATGCGCCCGGCGCGGGTGCGGAACGACAGTACTTCCACCTCGATGCGCAACTGGTCCCCCGGCGTCACGGGCTGGCGGAACTTGGCGCGCTCAATGCCAGTGAAGACCACCAGTCTCTTATCGCGGTCGGGAATCTCTGCCAGCATGATGATGCCGCCGGCCTGGGCCATGGCCTCCACTACCAACACGCCAGGCATAATGGGATAGCCGGGGAAATGACCCTGAAAGTAGGGCTCGTTGATGGTGACGTTCTTAATGGCCACCAGCCGTTTGGTGCGCTCGAATTCAACGATTCTGTCGATCAGCAGAAACGGGTAGCGGTGGGGAAGAAAGCTCAGGATCTCCTGGATGTCTAGCGTCATGCACTGGCTCCGAAGAGCGGACGGACCGGGCCGCTGCGCGCTCGTCTGGATTATAAACAAGGCCCTGCCAGTTTTGATTTCCGAGGGAGGCTAGGCCACTCCCGGCAGCGAATTCAACGGATCGCAGTCCATGTAGCCGAAGGTGCGCATCCGCTGCGGCCAATCGCGCAGAAAGGCGACGAATTCCGCCGTCGGCACCGGGCGCTGAAAGAGATAACCCTGGCCGGCGTCGCACCCGATATCGCGCATGACCTCGAGTTCACCGGGCTCTTCGATGCCTTCGGCTACCGTCCGCATCTTCAGATTCCGCGCCATGGCCACGATGGTCTGGCAGAGAGAGCGCATGTCCTGAGACCGGTCGATGCCGCGGATGAAGCACTTATCGATCTTCATGGCGTCAAGAGACACCTGCTTGAGCACGTTGAACCCGGTATAGCGGGTGCCGAAATCGTCGATGGCGATGCGCACTCCGATTTCGCTTAACTCCCCCACGCGGGTGATGAACAGTTCCTCGTCGTCGAAGAGCACCGACTCGGTCAACTCCAATTCCAGCACCACGGGCTCGATGGGCAGTTCCATCAGGATGTTGTGCACCGTGCGCGCAATATCGTTCCGGCGTATGTTGGGCGCGGAAGCATTCACCGAAATGATGGGTACCGACAGGCCGAGATCGCGCCACTTGCGGGCATCGTTGAGCGCGCCCCGCAGCGTGTAGTCGAAGATGCGGTGGATGAGCCCGGAACGCTCGGCAACCGGAATGAACTCGCTGGGCGTCACGTGTCCGAGTTCCGGATGGTACCAGCGTATCAGGGCTTCCGCGCCCAGCACCGCTCCGGTTCGCAGATCCAGCTTGGGCTGGTAAACGAGGCTGAACTGGCCCTGGTCCAATCCTTTGTCCATCTCCACCTGGAGCCGATGGTCGCGCATGATCAGGTTGTTCATGCGCGCTTGAAAGGGCATGACA
>Ga0326727_10006112_pt1 | contig 33420 bp, 24 predicted proteins | sample MB2enrmetagenome_FD_207643 | JGI IMG/M metagenome (GOLD analysis project Ga0326727, IMG submission 207643) | Lab enriched peat soil microbial communities from McLean, Ithaca, NY, United States - MB29MY | ecosystem: Environmental > Terrestrial > Soil > Wetlands > Peat | place: USA: New York...
GCTCGGTTGCGGACAAGTGATAGCTCTCGGCATCGGCAGGAAAGGCGCGATGCTCGACATCCTCGCGGTAATGCTCGACGGCGGAGCGGAAGAGCGCGGAGGCATCGGCATAGCGCCGGACGAATTTGGCGGCGGGCGCGAAGGTGAGATTGACAAGATCGTGGAAGACAAGGATCTGGCCGTCGCAATCGGGACCGGCGCCAATGCCGATGGTGGGAACGGGAAGGGCCGCTGTGATTTGCGCGGCGGCTTCGCGGGGAACGCCTTCAAGGACAACGGCGCCGGCGCCGGCCTCGGCTAGTGCGACGGCGTCGACCTGAAGCCGGCGCACAGTTTCAACGGTGCGAGCCTGCACGCGATAGCCGCCCATGCGGTGCACGCTCTGCGGGGTGAGACCGAGATGGCCGACGACGGGAATTTCGGCGTCAGTGAGAGCGCGGACCAACTCGACGCGCGGGCCTTCGAGCTTGACGGCTTCGGCGCCGGCCTCTTTGATGAAGCGGACGGCGTTGGCGACGCCCTCGGCGACCGTGGTGTGATAGCTGCCGAAGGGCATGTCGGCTACGATGAGCGCGCGGCGTACGGCGCGGCGCACGGCACGCGTGTGGTGGAGCATCTCGTCGACGGTGACGGCAAGCGTGTTTTCATGGCCGAGAACGACCCCGGCGAGCGAGTCACCGACCAGGATGAGGTCGACGCCTGCCTCGTCGACAAGGCGCGCGGTGGCGTAGTCATAGGCTGTAAGCGCCGAGATGGGCTTGCCCTGGCGCTTCATTTCACTGAGCGCCGGCATGGTGACCTTTGGGAGGGAGACGCCCGGCTGCGAGAGGCGCGAGCCGGTGGGAAACTCGGTGAGACTCATGTATTCTCCAGTGCCGCTCCGTAGACTCAGGATGCGACCCGAACAAGTAAAGTATACGCGAAATGGGCTAGGTGCGAATGCGGATACTGGAACGGCCGTTAAAGGCTCCTAAGATGCTATAAGGGATGAGGCGTTAGACTGGCGCCGGCAGCCGGGCCGTGCGGCATCGGCAATGCCAAAGCTCTGCGGAGGAAAGAATGGCCTACGATCTGGCGATTGTGCTTCCCACATTTAATGAGAGAGGGAACGTGGGCCCGCTGGTCGACTGCCTGGAGAAGACGCTTGCCGGTATACATTACGAAGTAATTTTTGTGGATGACGACTCGCCGGACGGCACCGCGGACGCAGTGCGCAAAGTGGCCGAGCGACACGACAATGTGCGCGTGCTGCATCGGATTGGAAGGCGGGGGCTGTCGTCGGCGTGCATTGAGGGGATTCTAGCCGCGTCAGCGCCATACGTGGCAGTGATGGATGCGGACTTGCAGCATGACGAGAGCATCCTGCCGGAGATGCTGCGCCGTATTCGAGAAGAAAATCTCGATCTGGTAGTGGGCTCGCGCAATATCGCCGGCGGCAGTATGGGTCAGTTTGCAGCGTGGCGCGTGAAGTTGAGCCAACTGGGCAGGCGGTTGAGCCTGATGGGCGCGGAGCATCCACTGAGCGATCCCATGAGCGGATTTTTCATGGTGCGTTTTACGGCCTTCGAGCGGTTTGCGCATCGGCTTTCGGCCATCGGCTTCAAAATCCTGCTGGATATGGTGCTTTCGGCGGACCGGGGACTGCGCATCGGCGAAGTTGGATACAGCTTCAGGCAGCGCGAGCACGGCGAAAGCAAGCTGGACATCATGGTGGGCCTGGAGTACTTCGAGTTGCTGGCGGACAAGCACTTCGGCGACCTGGTGAACGTGCGCTTTGTGCTCTTCGGTATTTTGGGTGCGGTGGGTGTGGGCATTCATCTGCTGATTTTGTGGGAGCTGTTGCGGGTTGTGGGCTTGAGCTTCGCCAAGGGCCAGGCCATTACGACGGTGATCGTAATGATTCTGAACTACGTACTGAACAACTCCGTGACCTACCGCGACCGGCGGCTGCGCGGATGGAAGTTCTGGGGCGGCCTGCTGACGTTCTGCCTGGCGTGCGCATTGGGCGTGGTTGTGAATGTAGCCATAGCGAACGAAGCATTCCAGCGCGGCGTTCCGTGGGTGCTCGCGGCGTTCACTGGCCTGCTTTTCTCGGCGATATGGAACTACGGCGTGACGTCGGTGACGACGTGGCGGCAGGCACGGCGCTCCAGCGAACAGCGCGCCAGGCTGCGCATCGAGGCAGCCGCAAACCTCAGCGCAACGCAGGCGGAACGGAGTGGCGACGGAAAGATGCCGGCGTAGATGATGTGATTACTCAATGCGCGGACGTGGACGCCCACACGACAGCCGGACAGGAGTACGGCGCTACACGAGCGGCTTGTGACGCGCATTGTTTGCCCGTGTCCTGTGCGCCGCCGCATACTGAAGAACAGAATGATATCTCCCTCGACAGCTGAGGTTTATACGGGCTTGGGCGCGGTTGCCTGCGCAGGTCTGGCAGTGGGCGCGTACGCATACGCATCGCTGTGGCCTGCCTCGCGGATCTTCGGAGAGGCGCTGATTGCGCCGGCGCGTCCCGGCGAATTGGCGCTGACCTTTGACGACGGGCCCAACGCAACATGGACGCCGCGGCTTCTTGAGGTCCTGGCGCGCCATGATGTGAGAGCGACGTTCTTTCTTTTGGGCAGCCGCGCGGAGGCGCGGCCTGAGCTGGTGCGGCGGATTGCTGCGGAGGGTCATCTGATCGGGAATCATTCGTGGTCGCATCCGAATCTGGCGCGCAGCTTTTCGAGTAAAATTCGCGATGAGTTGCAGCGCACGCAGGAGACACTGGAGCAGATTACAGGCGCAAAGGTGAGGTTTTTCCGCCCGCCCTTTGGAGCGCGGCGGCCGGCGGTGTTTCGCATTGCGCGTGAACTTGGGTTGATGCCGGTACTGTGGAACGCGATGACTTCGGATTGGAGCGATCCCTCGGCGGATCGCATCGCGGTACAGTTGGTGATGAAGATCGACAGCCTTGAGCAGCGCGGACGCGCGGCCAACATCGTACTGCACGACGGCGGGCATCGCGACCCGGACGCGGATCGCGCAGCCTCAGTGGCCGCAGCGGAAAGACTGATTGCGCGGTACAAGGCGACACACCGGTTTGTGACGGTGGATGCGTGGAGTTGAGTGCGCCGCGGACTAATTAGATAGAAATAAACCGGAAGGCCTGACGCGCGGCGGCGATGGTGGCTTGCACCTCCGCGTCGCCGTGAGCGGTGGAGATGAATGCGGCTTCGAATTGCGAGGGCGGGAGCCAGATGCCACGGTCGAGCAATGCGCGGTGAAAGCGGCCGAAGGCAGTAGTGTCTGAGCAGGCTGCCTGCTCGTAGTTAGTGACGGGGCCAGTAGTGAAGAACCATGTCCACATGGAGCCCACTCGGTTGGTGGTGAGCGGTAGGCCGGCCAGGGCGGCTTCGGCGGTGACGCCTTCGGCGACGGCTTTGGACGTAGCTTCGAGCTGCGGGTAGACTTCGCCGGCGTGGGCTTGTAGATAACTGATCGTGGCGAGACCGGCGGCCATGGCCAGCGGATTGCCGCTGAGGGTACCGGCTTGATAGACCGGACCAAGAGGCGCAAGAAGGTCCATGAAGGCTCGTTTGCCACCGAAGACACCGACGGGAAGGCCGCCGCCAACGATTTTGCCGAGAGTGACGAGGTCGGGATCTAGCGAATAGAGATGGCACGCGCCGCCGAGAGCCACACGGAAACCGGTCATGACTTCGTCGACGATGAACAATGCGCCATTGCGCTTGGTGATTGCGCGGAGTCCTGCGAGATAGCCCGCAGCCGGCGGGATGCAGCCGGCGTTGCCGACGATAGGCTCGACGATAACGGCGGCGATCTGGCCGGGGTGGGCGGCGAAGGCGGCTTCCACGGCACCGAAATCGTTGTAGGGCAGAGCGAGGGTGAGGTGCGCGATCTCGTCGGGCACGCCGGCCGAGCCGGGGATGCCGAAAGTCGCGACGCCGGAGCCGGCTTTGACCAGCAGGCCGTCGGCGTGGCCGTGGTAGCAGCCCTCGAACTTGACGATGAGTTTGCGGCCGGTGGCGGCGCGGGCCAGGCGAATTGCCGACATGGTGGCCTCAGTGCCGGAACTGACGAAGCGCATTTTTTCGATGGCTGGATAGCAGGCAGCAATGCGCTCGGCAAGATCGGCCTCGGCGGCCGTGGATGCGCCGAAGCTGGCCGAGTTGCGTGCGGCGCGCTCAATGGCTTCGACGACGGGCGGGAAGGCGTGGCCCAGAATCATGGGGCCCCAGGAGCCGAAGTAGTCGATGTAGCGATTGCCGTCGGCGTCGTAGAGGTACGCGCCCTCGGCGCGCTCAATGAAGGGTGGCTCGCCACCCACGGCGCGAAAGGCGCGAACGGGCGAGTTGACGCCGCCGGGAAAGTAGCGCTCAGCGCGCTGCTGCAGGGCCTGGGAAAGCGCACGGACGGGGTTTGGGGACTGCGGAGGCATGGTGGGTTCAGTATAGAAGGCGGTGAGGGATGACCGCGCCTTTCTGTAAGCTATGCCACAGGGTCAGAAACCGATGGAATTGTGGGAAATAACCACGCAATTGCTGCTAGAATTCTGGTTTCCGGCTCATCCGTGCCGAGGCAGCTTCCTGAACAGAAGGTCCGCACCGTGCCCAACGAAACCGCATCCAAATCCGTGACTTACGCCGACGCAGGCGTTGACCTGAGCCGAGGCGACCGCGCCAAAGAGCGCATCAAGTATCTGGCGCAAAAGACCTTTAACCGCAACGTTCTGGGAGGGATCGGCAGTTTTGGAGCCCTCTTCCGGCTGGATATGCAGCGCTGGAAAAACCCTATCCTTGTGAGCTCGGCAGACGGGGTGGGGACCAAGCTAAAGGTGGCATTCGATTTGGGTCTGCACCAGACAGTGGGCGGCGACCTGGTGAACCACTGCGTGAACGACATTGCCGTGCAAGGGGCGACGCCGCTCTTTTTCCTGGATTACCTGGCGACGGGCAAGCTGGACGAAGACGTGGTGGAGAGCGTAGTCAGCGGGCTGGCGGACGCGTGCAAGGCAAATGGATGCGTGCTGATCGGCGGCGAAACGGCGCAGATGCCGGGGTTCTATGCCGACGGCGAGTACGACCTGGCGGGATTCATTGTGGGCGCTGTGGACCGCGACAAGATGGTGACGGGGGCGCTGATCAAGCCGGGCGATGTGCTGATCGGGCTGCCTTCAACCGGACTGCACACCAATGGCTACTCGCTGGCGCGCAAGCTGCTCTTCGAGGTGGCCAGATACAAGCCGACGCAATACGTGACGGCGATCAAGGAAAAAGCCGGCGCGGCGCTGCTGAGGACGCACCGCAGTTATCTGCACGTGATTCAGAAGCTGGTAGGGGCGGGGATGACCGCGGGCATGGCGCACATTACCGGCGGCGGCATCACGGAAAACCTGCCGCGCATTCTGCCCAAGGGAGTGACGGCGCAGGTGGAGATCGGCTCGTGGCCGGTGCTGCCCATCTTCGAGCATCTGCAGGAGCTGGGAAACATTCCGCAGGAAGAGATGATGCGGACGTTCAACATGGGCATCGGTTTGATTGCGGCCATTCCGGCGGCGAAGTTCACGCGCACCAAGAACTTGCTGGACCGGGCAGAAGAGAAGTTTTATGTGATCGGCCGCGTAGTGAAGGGCGAGCGCCGGGTACAGTACACATGAGCGATGAAGCAGTGGCCGTGCGCAAGGCGGTGCGGCTGGGTATTCTGCTTTCTGGCCGCGGCTCCAATTTTCTCGCGATTGCCGAGTCGATTCGTGCGGGACGGCTAAAGGGCGCGGAGATCGCGGTGGTGATCTCGAACGTCTCTGAAGCTCCCGGATTGGCGAAGGCGAAGGAGCTTGGGCTGCCCACGGCTGTCTTTGTTTCCAAGGGCCGTAAACGCGACGAGCACGACGCCGATGTGATGGCCTGCTTGCGCGCGCACGGCGTAGAGCTGGTTTGCATGGCCGGCTACATGCGCCTCTTGTCGAAGAGATTTGTGGCCGCGTTTCCCAACCGCATCCTCAACATTCATCCCTCGCTGCTGCCGGCGTTTCCGGGCCTGGACGCGCAGGAGCAGGCGTTCAACTACGGCGTGAAGGTGACGGGGTGCACGGTGCACTTTGTGGACGAAGAGCTGGACCATGGCGCGATCGTGGTGCAGCGGGCGATTCCGGTGCTGGAGACGGATGATGCGCACTCGCTTGCGGAGCGGATCCTCAAGGAGGAGCATCAGGCCTATACCGAGGCGATCGCGCGCGTGGCGAGCAGGGAGTATGTGGTGCGGGGACGGAAGTACGTCAAGACAGGGAGTAGGCAGTAGGGAGTAGGGAATAGAAAGCGGGATTTTTGTCCGAGCGATGCGCTTGTCAAGAGGGTAGGCGCGAAGATTTTTTATAACTAGCTTATTTTTCAATGACTCACAGCCGTCGGCAAATTGCAGAGAATTAGCCTCAAAAAGCCTAGCCTTAAAAGTAGCCAGACAAAGGACAGAGATACAACGCTCGGCGAACGAGTACGCCCTCCCGATGCGGCTCTCCAGCGCACTTGATCCTGCAGATTTCTGAGCAGGGACTTTGATCGAATGCGCCGGGGAGCCGCTGCAGCGAAGGGCGCCGGAGCGCGGGACTGTCGTTGTCTGCACGGAGCAGGTCTTGACTGGATGCCGGGCCGGAACCACGGAGGTGTCCGGGATTTGAGAGCTGCTTTTCGGTGATTCTCCTGCACTTGAGGAGATACGGCCGCCGTGCCCTGTGGCGTTCGCCGCGGCGAACGCCACTTGATGGCATCGGCTCCACTCCGCACGTGCACGAGAAACGCCAAGGGACCATCTACATGGCCGGTGTTCTCGCGCAGGTTTGGGCGGCGCCGGTCCTGCGCGGGAGAAGCTTCCGGCGCAAAGTCACAAATCGAATTCCATCCCGCATGCCGCGCTTGAAGCCGCGGCTCGAAGGAGCATTTTGCATGAACTTCATCACGAATATCTGGAATCATCCGAAGACGTCGGCGGCGGGGCTGCTGATCGCGGCCACCACCGTTGCCGGAGTGTTGTCGCAGCAGGGCGTGACGCTGGGCAAAGTGGGAACCGGCACCGTGGTTTCGCTGGCCAGCGCGCTGGCTACGGCACTGCTGGGGCTGTTGGCCAAAGATCCTGAAACGGGGAGCGAGGGAGCAAGCGAGCAAGGGAGCACGGCGAAGCTGAGTGCGTGGATGCTGATTGCGCTGCTGATCCCGTTGCCTTGGATGCAGGGCTGCACGGCCACCGGCGTGGCACAGAACATTGTGAACTGGACGCCGTCACTCGAGAGCGCGGTGGCCGCGGTGGACTCGACCGGGGCGCTGCTGGCTCCGGCCGACGCGCCGATCTTTGCCGCGGCAACGGCCGGATTCGACGCGGCCAGCAACCTGCTGGTGGCGCAGGCGAAGGCGTACCTCGCGAATCCGTCGGCCAGCGCGCTGGCGCAACTGCAGAACCAAATCGTGACGTTCCAGCAGCAGGTGAATACGGCACTATTGCAGGCGGCAAAGATCGTGGATCCGACCAGCCAGCAACATGCGATGACGGTGATTCAGGGAGTGGGCACGATTGTGGTCGCGATTCTGTCGCTGGTGCAGTCGATCTCGAGCAAGGCGCAGGTGGCGCAGATGGCGGCGGAGTCGAGCGTTAAGCTGGCCACGGTGCAGCCGTATCTGAATAACTCGCATGCGGCAGCGATTGTGGCCGCCCACTATGGCGAGCCGCTCGAGGTGGCGCGGATGCAGGTAGCGCAGGCTGAGCAGTCAGAGATGAGTGCTGGGTTCTGAAGAACAGTTGTCAGTGATCAGTGGTCAGTGTTCAGCGGTACCGTGCTGTAGCGAACCGCTGATAGGGCGGGCCGCTCCTTGACTGGAGCGGCCCACGAAACGCGATAGATTCGTCCGATCGATTTCGATTTCCCGCCTAGGAATTCGCGTCGTGCGCTTCTCCAAGGATCAACTTGAAGGTCATCTGGTGGCGGCCGCGAAAGATGGTGACACTTACGGTGTCGCCCGCCTGGTGCTTTTCGATGATGGCGCTGATGTCCTGGGGATCGGCAACCGCCTGGCCGTCGATGGACACGATGAGATCGCCGCCGAGCAAGATGGCGGTGTTACCTACGTAGGCCTGCTCATTGCCTCCATGCAGTCCGGCGCGTTCGGCCGCTCCACCGGGAATTACGCGCTGGATGAGGACGCCGGAATCGGCGGCGAGGCCCATCTGCGAGGCCAAGTCGGGGCCGATGGCGTAGGACACGATGCCCAGCGAGGGCCGCTTGACACGGCCGTAGCGGATGAGGTCGGCGAGTACCGCTTTAGCGGTGTTGATGGGGATGGCAAAGCCAATTCCGGAGCTCTGGTCCGCGCCGTTGGAGGCGATCATGGTGTTGATGCCGATGACTTCGCCCGAGGAGTTGAGCAGCGGTCCGCCGGAGTTGCCGGGATTGATGGCCGCGTCGGTCTGGATGGCGTCTTCGATACGCCCACCGCTCTCGCTCCCGATGGGGCGGATGGCGCTGATGATGCCGCGCGTCATGGTGCCGCTGAGGCCGAAGGGATTGCCGATGGCGTAAACCTTCTGGCCTACGTTGAGCTGCGAGGAGTCTGCCAGCGTGACCGGCTCCAGGTTGGGTGCGTCAATCTGGAGCAGCGCGAGGTCGTGGGCCTTATCCGTGCCCACTACGCGGGCGGGGTAGCGGCGCTTGTTAGAAAGCTGCACTTCGATGCCGCGGTTGGCGCCTTCCACCACGTGAAAGTTGGTGAGAATGTGGCCGGACTTATCGAGAATGAAGCCTGAGCCCTGGCCTTGCTGCGGCACGGTTCCGTAGAAGAAGTCGAAGACCAGCGTAGTGGAAGTGATGTTGACCACCGAGGGCAGGACTCGTTTGTAGATGGCGATATTGTTCTGCTCTTCGGCGTCGTAGGCGGGCGCGGCATGAGCCTCAGTGAGCTCGAGCGGTGCGCCGGGGCCACTGGAGCCTATGAGCGTAGGGCGACCGCCCGAAGAGATTGGCGAGAGATGCGTGGTGATGAACCAGAATCCGCCCAGTAGAAGCAAAACAATCATGAGAATGCGGCTCAGTTTCATGGTGAGCAAACTCAAAAAACCTTCCTTAGGGCCTCAAGAACACACCCTAATGTTGTTACGGCAGCGGCGGGGCAAAGTTCCACCGCGTAAGGCGCGGCCGCCTCTCTTTATTGTAGAGACAAGTTCCGCGGGGATTTGTTGCTCTCGCTCTGGAGGCGCGGCCAGAGGGCCTGGACCTGGGCGTGAAGTGCGGCGATATCGCCCGAGTTATCAAGCACATAATCGGCCTGAGCTGCCTTCTCGGCATCGGGAACCTGGTGCGACAGGCGAATGCGGGCGTCGGCCTCGACAGGCCCACGGTCTGCGGAATTGGGAGCGATGCGGGCGGCGTAGCGCGCGATCTTGAGATCGTCGGGCGCGGTGACGACGATGATGCGGTCGATGCGGCGGCGCCAGTCGGCCAAAACACTCTCTTTTTCACCGCGGGCCCGGGCGTCGCGCACCACCTCAAAGATGAGCGCCGACTCAACGACGGCGATGGCCGAAGGGTCACGCGCAAAGACTTCATCCATCCAGCGGCGCTGGGCCTCGATCACGGGTGGATGCACGATGGCGTTCAACTCCTCGAGGCGGCCTTCGCGAAAGGCGAGCTCGGCGAGGCGCGCGCGGTTGAGGTAGCCGCCAGGGTTGACGACTTGCGGGCCGAAGCGCGCGACGATTACGGCATACACGCTCTGGCCGGGCTCCATCAGCGCGCGGCCCAGCGTATCGGCCTCGATGACCTGAGCGCCGAGCTCGCGCAGCATGGCGGCCACGGTGCTTTTGCCGCTGCCCAGGCCGCCGGTAAGGCCGACGCGGAGCATGGGCTAGAGCCCCCGCCGCGGCAATTCACGTCTCATGCGGGCGGCGCGCACGGTGTTGGACATCAACATCGCAATTGTTAGCAGACCGACGCCTCCGGGCACGGGCGTGTAGGCGCCGGAGAGCTCGAAGGCTCTGGGATCGATGTCGCCGACGATGGTTGAACCGCGCTTCAAAAATGCGGCCTCGCGTTTGGCGTCACCCTTGAAGAAGCGGTCGAATTCTTCACGCGTGTTCAGGCGGTTGATGCCGACATCGATGAGCGTGGCTCCGGGTTTGACCATCTGTGGCGTCACGAAGCCGGCGCGGCCGATGGCGGCGACGAGAATGTCGGCCTGACGCGTGATGGCGGGCAGGTCGCGGGTCTTGGAATGGCAAATCGTCACCGTGGCGTTCTGGTGGAGCAGGAGGATCGCAACGGGCTTGCCAACAATATCGCTGCGACCGACGACGACTGCGTGCTGGCCGGCGATGGGAATGCCGCTGCGCTTGAGAATCTCGATGATGCCGGCGGGGGTGCACGGGGCGAGCGCCGGCCGGCCGGCGAGCAGGCGGCCTGAGTTCACGGGATGGAAGCCGTCGACGTCCTTCGCGGGATCGACGGCGTCGAGGAGCGCTTTTGAATCGACCTGTGCGGGAAGCGGCAACTGGATGAGGATGCCGTCGATGTCGTCGCGCGCGTTCAGTTGGGCGACGAGCGAGAGCATTTCGGCGGTGGTGATGGCGGCGGGCGGGGTGATGAGGTCGCTGAAGAGGCCAAGCTCGGCGCAGGCCTGCACCTTATTGCGGACGTAGATCTCCGACGCTGCCACGTTGCCCACGAGCACCGCAGCCAATCCAGGCCGCACGCCGCGCGCGGCGAGGGCGCGGACCTCTTCGGCTACCTCCTGCTTGATAGCTGCCGCAATCGCCGCGCCATCGAGAACCTTCGGCATCTTCTACTCCAAAGTTCATGGTATCGCTTTGGTTCGGGTCCGGGGCGCCTGCCGGCCGGGAGCACCTACATCAGCCGTTGAGGGGTGACGAGGGCTTCCGCGATCGATCCGACTGTGCGCACAGTGTCACATGGAGTTGTGAGCTATCTCACATACAGATTCGAGTACGGCCCCTAAGGTCAGAGGTGCTGGGAGTGTCCCAAATCACACGGCAGGTCACAAGGGACCCTTCGGGCGAGTGGCTGTGCGGAGACAGCGCTTGATGAGCGGTCTGAAAGATGCAGGACATCTTTTCCGGTTTGCGGGGCTATTCGTTCTCGCATTTCTGGTGTTTCTGGTGGTGCGCGCGTACGTGGTCCCCAAGAGCTTCGGGGAGTACGGGCATTATCGCGGAGCGTCCATCGGCGAGATTGCGGCGCGTCCGGTGAGGTTTGCGGGGCACCAGACGTGCGAGACGTGCCACACGGATATTGCCGACACGAAGACCAAGGGCAAGCACGCGCATGTGAACTGCGAAGCCTGCCACGGGGCGTTGGCCCAGCACGCCGACGATCCAACGTCGTTGACGCCGGTGAAGCCGGACACATTGGTGCTGTGCGCGCGCTGCCACACAGCGAGCGCGGCCAAGCCCAAGGGATTCCCGCAAGTGGACCCGGCGGATCACATGGGCGGAGTGCCGTGCGAGACCTGCCATAACCCCCACAGCCCGGCCATGGGTTCGGACTCGAGCACAAGTGCCGCGACGGGAGGTGCGAAATGAACATCAGCCGGCGTCATTTGATGGTCCTTTTGCCTGCAGCGGCTGTGGCCTGGAAATACGTATTGGCCGGGACACCTGAAGACGCGCCGAACTACCAGATGAGTGAGCACTGGTGGGGCATGCTGATCGACATTCCCAAGTGCATCGGCTGCGGCAACTGCGTGCGCGCCTGCCAGACGGAGAACGACGTGCCGGACGGTTTCTTCCGCACCTGGGTGGAGCGGTATCACCGGACTGACTACCACCTCGAGAATCCTGAAGTGATCTCGCCGGACGGCGGCAAGGAGGGATTCCCGGTGGTGAGCGGGGGCGCGGCAGGGGACTACTTTTTCGTGCCCAAAATGTGCAACCACTGCGCGGATTCGCCCTGCACCCAGGTGTGTCCGGTGGGCGCGACCTTCATTAGCCCTGACGGCGTGGTGCTGGTGGACCAGAAGTACTGCCTGGGCTGCGCGTATTGCGTGCAGGCGTGCCCGTATGGCTGCCGCTACATTCATCCCACAAAGAAGGTCGCGGACAAGTGCACCCTGTGCTACCACCGGATCACCAAGGGTTTGACGACCGCCTGCTGCGAGGCCTGCCCGACGGGAGCACGCCAACTGGCCGATCTGAAGAACCCCAACGATCCGATTCATGAGTTTCTGAGGACACACACTGTGCAGGTATTAAAGCCCCAGATGGCCACCGGGGCCAAGGCCTTCTACAACGGACTGGATGGATCGGTGCGGTGAGAAAAGCAGGGACATAGGGACGTAGGGACTAGGAGCTAGTCAGGAGCAGACGAGACGTTATGAGCGGTGTTGAAGGCTACATATATCCGAACGAGGTGACGCTGTATTGGAGCGTGCTGATCGTGCTGTACCCGTTCATCACGGGGCTGGTGGCGGGCGCGTTCATCCTGGCGTCATTGGAGCGCGTGTTTCGCGTGGAGGCGGTGAAGCCGACCTACCGACTGGCGCTGCTGACAGCGCTGGCATTCCTGCTGGACGCGCCGCTGCCGCTGCAGCTCCACCTGGGCCACCCCGAGCGCTCACCGGAGATGTACTTCACGCCGCACAGCAGCTCGGCCATGGCCATGTTCGGGTACGTGTACCTGTGGTATTTGATGGCGGTGCTGGTGTTTGAGATCTGGCTCGACTACCGGCGCGACATTGTACTGATGTCGCAACAGTCCAAGGGAGTGTTGCGCGTGATCTACAAGATCATGACGCTGGGCTCGAGCAATATCAGCGAGCGCTCGCTGCAAATCGATGAGAAGGTCGGCTGGATTGTGACGCTGGTGGGCATTCCTTCTGCGTTCCTGCTGCACGGCTACGTGGGCTTCATCTTCGGCTCGATCAAAGCCAACCCGTGGTGGTCGTCGCCGCTCATGCCGGTGGTGTTCATCTTTTCCGCCATGGCGTCAGGAATCGCCGCGGTGATGCTTCTCTACATGGGAACGGCCAAGCTGCGCCGGCAGACGATCGACATGCGTTGCGTGGACACGATCGCGATGTACATGTTCTACATCTTCATCATCGATTTCAGCCTGGAGATGCTCGACCTGGTGCACCGCATCTACGAGGCCGACGAATCATTCCGCAGCCTGGACTTCATGGTGCACACCAAGCTCTTCTTTTCGCAGATCGTGGTACAGATCTTCGTGGGCACGCTGGTGCCGCTGATCCTGCTCTTCGTGACGCAGGTGGTGAAGCTGCCAGAGCTTGCGCGCAAGCGAATCTTCGTGCTTTCCGGGTGCCTGATCCTGATCAGTGTGTTTGCCATGCGCTGGAATGTGGTGATCGGCGGCCAGCTGTTCTCGAAGAGTTTTCTGGGCTACACGACCTATAAGGTAGACCTGGTGACGCGCGAAGGCTTGCTGGTGGCTATTGGCTTGACCATCCTGCCGCTGCTCTTCCTGTGGGCATTGGTGAAGTTGCTGCCTCCGTGGCCTGATAAGAGCCTGCACGAAGCTGCAGCGGGCGACTGAGGACGGCATCGTCTGCGACAGACGGGGCGGGAGCCATGAGCGATCTTCCCGAGGCAATCGAGCGGCTCGAGAAACGCCTGGAAGCGCTGGAGCAACGAGTCAACGCGTTGGAACACCCGCTCGCGGCGCGCTGGCCGCGTCCCTCGCCGGAGTTGGAGGGTACATCCGCGCAGTTGGCGGCATCGGCCACGCCCCTTGCACCGGCCGGGAGCATGTTCTCCGTACTGGGAAGAGCCCTGCTCGGCATTGCAGGCGCCTACGTGCTGCGGGCCGTAGAGGAAGCAAGCTCACTTCCCAAATTAGCCGTGGCTTCTGCGGGCATTATGTATGCATTTCTGTGGCTGGTGTGGGCGACGCGGGCGCGCGGAGGTCCGCGGCTTGTGAGCACAGTCTATGCGGGCACGTCGGCACTGATCCTTGCTCCCATGCTTTGGGAGCTGAGCTTGCGCTTCAACTTGCTGCCGGCGCCGATAAGCGCGATCGTAGTTTGCGGCTACGGGCTCGCAGCGGTTGGGCTGGCGTGGAAGGGCGATCTCAAGCCGGTGCTGCGCGTGGCCTGCATTGCCGCGGCAGGGCTCGCGCTGGCGCTGGCGATTGCCTCGCACGCAATAATGCCTTTTGTCGTTGCGTTGCTCGTCCTAGCGGCGGCCTGTGAGTTCATTCCAGGGCTCGATCGCGTACCTGAGGTTCGCGCGCTCGTAGCGCTCGCTGCCGATGTGGCGATCTGGATTCTGATTTATGTCTACTTTTCCCCACAATCGGCGCGCGAAGACTACCCGGTCCTTGGCAGAGCAGCGCTGCTTTCGCCCGGTGTGGCGATCTTCCTGCTCTTCGCGACCAGCGTCATCGTGAAGACGGTGCTGCGCGCGAGGCCGGTCACGGTCTTTGAGACGGTTCAGGCGACGATCGCGTTTCTGCTGGCTGCCGTGAGTATGGTGGATTTTGGGCCGCCGCGCAGCGCGATCATTCTTGGGATTGCCTGTCTGGCGCTTTCGACCGCGTGCTATGCGGCCATGTTCACCGGTTTCGAGCGCGTCAAGGAACGGCGCAATGCCGCAGTGTTTACCGCATGGGGCGCGGCGTTGCTGCTGGCCGGGAGCTTCCTGTGCCTGCCGCCGTTGGCCACAACTGTGTTGCTCGGTTCGGCCGCGATTGCGGTGACGATTGTGGGCGCCCGGAGAGGCCGGATGGCCTTCGAGTTCTACGGAATGGTTTTTCTTGTGGCCGCGACGGCGGGATCGGGATTGCTCAGCTTTCTCATCAGCGCGTGGATCGGTACGCCGCCGGGCGCGCCGGGAACGGGCGTTTGGCTGGCTGCGGCGTCGGCGGTTCTTTGCTATGCGGCTTTGAAGCACGGCAAGGGCGAGGTCTGGAAGGCGCAGACGCTTCACCTTGCAGTCGCTGCGCTGGCGGCTGGCGCCACGGCGGCGCTGCTAGTCGAGGGGCTCACCGGCCTCGTTGCGTTGCGCGTGCAGCCTGGCACGCATCATCTGGCGTTTATCCGAACGCTCACGCTGTGCACCGTAGCTTTGGCACTTGCCTATGGCGGAGCGCGCTGGCGCCGCGCGGAGTTGACGCGGCTAGGCTACGCAGCGCTGGCGCTGGTCGCAATCAAACTCGTCACCGAAGACCTGCGCCACGGCCACCTGGCGTACATTGCCGCTTCCATCTTCCTTGTCGCGCTCACATTGATTGCGGCTCCGCGCGTGGCGAGGGCGAAGCAGAAGGCGCTCGACGAATAGCGGTCTTAAATCGGATGTCTGTTCCGCGTCCACCGCGGGGTGCGCGGCGGACGCGGAAATGATGGGCGTGGCGCCGGTCAGCGGACCACGTCGGGACGGAATATTTCCGGCTGGTAGATCGGGTGCGGCTTGACGACGTGACTCTCCTCGCCGCGCAGCTTCATCTTGCTGATATGCACGTCGTAACCGGTTCCGGGCAAGAGAGATTCGAGCACAAAGGTCTCTGCACCGGCTCCTTTCAATTCAAGATACCGATAGATGCCCGTCTCGCCTTCGCTGGTCTCTCTGGTGCCGGACGCCGCATCGAGAAAATGCTGCGCGTCAGCCACACTGGGTGCGGCGTGATCTTCGCCTTCCGTCAAACTTTCAGCCGCATAGGAGCGGACCAGCTTGGTCCAATAGCGCGAGAGCAGATCGGTATTGGCGAAGAGATCGGCCCACACGATCTCGCCGTGCACGGCGACCACGACACCGACGGCATGCTCGTCGCGCAGCTTGGCGAGCACCTGCTCGCGGGCATTGATCACGGGAGCGGCTGCCTCATCCACTTTCTCGCTGACGGCCGAGTCCTGCATGGCTTTGGCGTAGCTGGTGGTGTCGAGGGTGCGGGGCACGGCCGAGGGCGACGACATTCCGCCAGAGACCGGCGGAGCCGCGGCCACCTCCATTTGCGAGATCGCGCCGTGCACTGAATTCCATACCTGCTGCTGGTCCTGCTCGACCATGGCGCGCTCACGCACCTCAGGTTGGACCATGAAGCTCTTCAAAGCCGACTTGCCGGCGACGCCGAAGGTGGCCGAGTTTTCGGTCCAGCGGCCCGGCTCGATGCAGAAGACCGAGAGGTCGATGGGATCAGCGTCCGCGGGCACGATGCGGTCCTTGGCGATGATGCGGTCCTGCTTGCCGCCGGTGACGATCTCGCCGGCGAGCAGCAACAGGGGCCGCTTGGAGTGGTTGACAAGGACAAGCGTGTTGACTTCATCGCCGCGATAGGCGGAACCGGGGACCTGGGGATTCTCGCCATTCCTGGGCCGCACCAGCCCGCGCGCGCGACCGGCCTCGGTCACTTCCACCTCACCGCTCTTGAGGCCTTCGTCGAGGATGATAAACGGGGTTTCCGCACTAGATTTTCCGTCGGCCGGCACGACGGGGAACAAGAGAAGATTGCCGCTCTCGATGGGAGCGAGCACGCGATAGGGACCAGCGCCGGTTTGCGTGGGCCCGCCGGCTGCATTAACGCCGTTCCAGTGCTCGAATGCGGCCAGCGTCACGAACAGCGCCGCCACTAACCCAAATCTGCCCAGGTCTTTCATCGGTTTCCTCCGCCGGCCTGCGGTTCTCCGCAGCGGCCATCGATCGAAGAACGGCAGGCGGAAGGCTTCTTGCAGGGATTTTTTGCGGGTGGGAGCCTGCGGCGCGCTATCGATCCCGAGACTGGTGAGTCTCCAACAACGTCCAAGAGATTAGGCGTATTGTGGGGGCGTGGGGATGGCGCCAACGGAATCAGTGGCCAGCATGGCCGGCGCGGAGATCCCGGTAGTGCCGGGAGCGATCGACCCCGCCCTGCTCGAAGAGCTCTGGAGGGGATGCGATGCGGCCAGTTGGGGCCTGAGCCAGGAGGAGTTAGACCAGATCCTGTTGGAGGCCGGACTCGCACAGAACTTCGGGCTGGCGGAGGGCGCGGCGGCGGGTCGCCCCGGCAACGAAGGCCTATCGCTGGGGACCCCGGCGACACGGCAGCAGCAGGCCGCCTTCTTTCGCGGCCTGTGCCTGGCCGACCTTGTGCTGGCGCGCGCCTGCGCGGCCGGGCACGAGGGAGCATGGGAGCACTTCGTCGCGGTCTACCGGCAGCCGCTCACCCGCGCCGCCATCGCCATCACCGGCAGCGAAACCCTCGGCCGCGAACTGGCCGATCAGCTTTTTGGCGAACTTTACGGCCTAACCACACGGGATGGCGAGCGGCGCTGCCCCCTGCTCTCGTATCGCGGGCGCGGATCGCTGATGGGCTGGCTGCGCACCACTCTGGCCCAGCGGCATGTGGATCATCATCGCCGCAGCCATCGTGAGGAGCCACTCGAAGAAATGGACGCGGCGGCTGCGGATCCCGAGCCCGTAACACCGCCGGCTCAGCTCTCGCTCCTGGAACGCGCGATCGAAGAGGCGGTCGAAAAGCGCGACGCGGAGGAGCGGTATCTCCTGGCAGCTTATTATCTTGACGGGCAGACTCTCCTCGAGATTGCGCGCATCCTGGGCGTGCACGAGGCCACCGTGAGCCGCAAGCTAAAACGCGCAACCGAGGGCACGAGGAAGTACGTGTTGAGGAACCTGCAGCACGGCGGACTGAGCAGGCGCGCGGCAGAAGAGGCGCTGGGCGCCGATCCACGTGATTTGAATGTGAACCTGAAAAAACTGCTGCAAAACTCGCAAACTGAAGCGTTCAAAGAACAGGGAGCGCCATAAGTGCGGCAATGAATGTGGCAATGAATGTAACTGGCCAACACGAGTTTCACCCCGATGCGGAGAGCCTGAGCGCGTTTGCCGAGCAGGCGCTTGGCGAGCGGGAGCGCAGCCAGGTGCTGGAGCATCTTGCTGTGTGCGGCCGGTGCAGGCAGGTGGTGGCATTGGCACGTGAAGCGGCGGACGCGGAGGCTTCGGCGCGGGCGGCGCGGCAGGTGGTGAATCAACCAAATGATTGGTGGAAGAGATGGCGGCTTGTCTGGGCGCCAACCGCAGTGGCTGCTGCCCTCGCCGTGACGTCGATCTCTGTCTTTGTTCGTCAGGCGGAGCAGCACGAAGCATCGATTAAGATTGCAGAGCGGACCGCCCCTCCGAGAGCCGGGCCGGCTTCGGTCCCTCCTCCGACGGAGCATGCTGCGCACGCGCCGGCGCAAACCGCGGCGATCAAGCCGGCTCCCGTTGCGTCCGAGGCAGAAAAAGCGAAGTCCGCACGCTCTGGCGAGGCGCCGGGCGAGCGCGGGCGTGAACCTGCGGCAGCGGCTGCGATGCCCGAAGCCGGAGCCATGGATCGTACGGAGATGGTGCGCGAGGCGGAGACTCGACGCGAAGAGGCTGCTTCGGCTTCGCGCGCAGAGGAGCGGGCCCCTGCGGGTGAGAGCATTCCAGGGCCGGTGACAACGGCTTTCTTCAGCCAGGAGCAGAGTGCGACCCCGTTGCCGCGGGAACGAAGCCGGCAGGCGGAGGCCGCGCCGAGCCGTCTGCCGGCAGGCAGCGCGACGCAGACGGTGACTGTGCAGGCGGAAGACAAAGCTCTGGCCCCAAGCGCAACTCCGGCCCCAGCGACAGCAAATGCGACGCTCGAAGTGAAGGTTGAACCTGGAGCGAATCTGCCGCTCGAAAAGAAATCGATAGCGGGCGGACTTTTCGCCGCGCGCATGGCGACTCCGATTCATCTGCCCAGCGGCAGGCCCACGGTGTCGATTGCGTCGGCAGGCCCGCGGATGCTGGCTATCGACCAAGCGGGAACCTTGTATCTGAGCGAGGATTCCGGAGCAACATGGGAGCCGGTGATCAAGCAGTGGACGGGACGCGCCGTAGCGGTGCACAGGCAAGCGGCGGAAAGCGGCAACCCAGCAACGGTGCCTGCCGACGAGGCTGAACACTCGGGAAACACGGCCGGCGCCAGTACTGCGCCCCGGCCTGTCGCGATCTTTGAGATTCTTAATGACCAAAGTCATGTATGGGTGAGTGCGGACGGCAGGGTCTGGACCGCGAAGTAAGCTGCGATCCACGTTGCCACGCATTGCACACGATTCCCGCTGTTGAAAACACGGTGGACTGCCGAAAAAGTACTTACCGGCCCGTACGTGCCGGAAACGGGCGCCGGGCGGCGAACAGCGCCGGCGCAAGACCCGATTTGTGCGCCTACGACGAGGCAATGCGGGGAGCAGAAGAGGCTGCTGCGGTGGGGGTTGTGGCGATGGGCGAGCGAAGCGGACAAACGGCCACTCTGCCTTGGGCCTATTTGCGCCTGCCGCCGTTTCCGCAGGTCGCAGTCAGGGTACTGCAACTGGCCAACAACGAGAACGTGCAGTTGCACCAACTGTGCGACCTGATCTCCTCCGATCCGGCCTTCGCCAGCGAGGTTCTCACCGTCGCCAATTCCTGGCTCTACGCGCCACGCTATCCCTCCACAACGATTCTGCAGGCCGTGGCGGTGCTGGGCGCGAACACGCTGCAGGGCATGTGCGTCACGGTGGGAGTGCGCGCATACCTGGGCAAGGCGATGAGCTATCCGGCGATGCGAAACCTCTGGCGGCATAACCTGGCATGCGCCATCATCGCGGAACGGATCGCGAAGACGGGAGACATCGACAAAGACATCGCATACACCTCAGGCATTCTGCACGACATCGGACGCATGGCGCTGGCGGTCATTCAGCCCAAAGGGTACGCGGCGCTGCTGGAAAAGCATTGCGGCGAAGCCGCCACGATGATGGCAGCGGAGCGCGAGCTGTTCGGCTGGGATCACTGCCAGATCGGACGGCAACTGATCGGCGACTGGAAGCTTCCAGAGAGCTTCGAGGCCGTGGTCGCGGAACATCACGAGGCGCTGCGCACAGACGGCGTCTGGGATTTGGCCGAACTGGTCAAGGCGAGCTGCGCCATGGCATCTGCGTTGGGTTTCGCCGCGTTTCCGGGATGCGAGACCTCGGCCTATAGCGATCTGATCGACGAATTGCCGGCGCGGGAACGTGAGCTTTTCCATCCCGATGCCGAGACGCTCAAAGGAGAAGTGGCCGAAAGCATTCAGGCCATTGAGTCGGTGTGAGCTTGCTGTTTCACCCTGCAACTCTTGCGCCGGGTCCGCATTAGGCCCGCGGCCCGGCGTGTTTTTCGTTACGCGCGCATCAGCTTGCGCTGCAACTGCTCCAGGGTTTGGCCCTTGGTTTCAGGGAAGAACAAGGAAACGACGATCAATTGCACCACTGTGGCCGCGGCGAAGAAGGCAAAGGGCGTTCCCTCACTGAACTTGTGCACAAGAACGGGAAAGCAAAGGGCGATGAGGGTGTTGACGATCCAGTGGCTGGCGCTGCCAACGCCCTGTCCCTTGGAGCGCACGGCGGTGGGAAAGATCTCGCCGATGTAGACCCATATCACGCAGCCCTGCGACAGCGAGAAGAAGGCGACGAAGATGACCAGCAAGGGAAGCAGCGCCGCCGGATGGCTGTTGGTATTGAAGATCCAGGCTACGCCGCCGAGGCAGAGAGCGTTGCCGATGGCGCCGACAATGAGCAGGCTCTTGCGGCCGAAGTGGTCGATCATGGACATGCCGACGAGGGTAAAGAGCCAATTGGTGGCGCCGACCACGATGCTTTGGACGTAGCCGGACTCGCCGCCGAATCCGGCTGCTGCAAAGATGCTGTGCAGGTAATAGAGGATGGCGTTGATGCCAGCAAGCTGGTTGAAGGCGCCGATGCTGATGGCCAGGAAAAGCGGATAGCGGTACTTCCACTGGAAGACTGGCTCGTGGGCGGTGGCATGCTCAGCCTGAAGAGCCGACTGAATATCGGCCAACTCAGCTTTCGGATCGGGAGCGCCCATCTGAGCCAGGACGAGGAGAGCATCGTCGACGTGGTCGTGCGAGGCTGACCAGCGCGGCGAACGGGGAATGGTGAAGAGGAGGAAGAAGAAGAGCAGCGCCGGCGCCGCTGCGATGGCCACCATGACGCGCCAGTCGAGGGCGCCGAGATGAGCGCGGCCGACCAGGTAATTGGAGGTGTAGCCAAGCAGGATTCCCGTGACCACATTGATCTGAAATGCGCCTACAAGGCGCCCACGCCATTGTGCCGGAGCCAGCTCCGTAATGTAGACCGGACCCAGCACCGAAGCCGCGCCGAGTCCCAATCCGCTGAAGAAACGCGTGGCCAGCAGCATGGGCCAACTGACGGCGAGCGCCGTGCAGACCGCGGCGACGAAGTAGAGAGCGGCAGCGTAGCGCAGCGCATTGCGTGTACCCAACCGCTGCCCGAGCGCGCCTCCGGCGAAGCAGCCGATCACTGTGCCCACGGGGCCAACGGCCACCGTGATGCCCTTGCCCAGCCCGCTTAGGCCGAAGTGCTGCACCACGAGATCGATGATGCCGGAGACAACCGCAATATCGAAACCGAAGATGAGGCCGCCGAGGGCCCCAGTGAGAGTTGTCTTGATCAGCTTGCGATTAGGTCGCATCGATCTTCCTCCTTGAAGTTCCAAACCATGCTACAGAGTGACGGCGCTGGCGGCAAACAGGAAGTCGCGGCAGACGGCTCAAGTTGCAAGTGGCAGGTTGGAGCAACGATGGTTCGGACACGGAGCGGCCATGCTTACGGTTTGGGACGCACGCTTGCGCCGGGCAGCACGGCCAGAACGCGGCAACGGTGCTTGTCGGCCGCGCCCCAGGCCAGGGGCATCTCGCTCTCCATGCAGGCGCAGTCGCCGGCCTCGAGGACCTCGTGCATGCCGCCGGCGTCCAGGCGCAGCCTCCCTTCAAGTACATAGATCACTCCGCCGGTTTCGTGAAACGCGTTGATGGCAATGTTCGCGCCGCCGGGCGGAAACTCGACGACCTGCGCGACGAGGCGGAACCCCTTGCCTTCGGCGTTCAAGGGCGTCACTTTGATGGAGTCCATGCCGCGTCCATCGCCCTGCAGGTGTGCCTTGCGCGTTATGGAAAGGGTGTGGCGCGCGGGATCGGCAAAAAAGTAACTCATGCTCACGCCGTAGACGCGAGCGATGGTGGCCAGCGTAGGCAGCGTGGGAATCATCCGGTCGGTTTCGAGCTTGGACAGGAGCGCGGTGGAGAGGCCGGTTTCGGCCGCCAGACGGGAGAGCGTAAGCCGCTTGCTGGTGCGCAGGGAGCGCAGCTTGAGGCCGATGCAATACGGTTCCAGCGCCCATTGGGCGTACGAAACAGTCCTGGACATGGAAGACTCCGGAATGAAGTTGTGGAAGCTGTGAATCAGTCTACGCCAAACGCCGAGCGAATGCGTCGCGGAGTGGCCGGGGAATGATTATTCGCAAGAGGCGCTCTGCCGGCGACCGGACGGCAGCAACGCATTCATCCCCAAGCGGCATCGAAGAATACAATACTTAGGTTCATCAGCGGACGGCGCCGGTTCATCGCCGCATCCTCAAGTGAGGCGACCATTGCCATGAGCATTTTCCCTTTTCGCATGTTCCGCTCCCTGTTCTATCGAAACATCCGCATCACCATACCGATTGCCATCCTTGGCGCGATGACCACTTGCGCTGCGCAGACCAAGCCGTCTACGCCCGCACCTGATTCCGCGCCCGATGTGCTGGTGCTGAGCAATGGCGACACGCTGCACGGCAAGTTCGTAAGCGAGACGGCAGGTAAAGTCACGTTCCATAGTGATCCGCTCGGCGACATCTCAATCTCCTGGGACAAGATCAAGGAGCTGCACGCGACGGAGCAATTCGGCGTGCTGAATTCGACCGTGAAGCTGCGCGGCAAAAAGAACGCCGGACAGATTCCGGTAGGCACGCTGGAGGTAGCAAACCAGGTGGTAACGGTACATCCTGCGATTGCAGCCCCAACCGTGCCCATTCCGGTGAAGGACGCGCAGTACGTTATGGACGTGGCCACGCTAAACAAGCAGGTGAATCATCAGCCAAGTTTCCTGGCGGGTTGGAACGGCCCGGCGACGGCTGGCGCGACGCTGGTGACCGCGACGCAGAACCAGTACACCGTTTCGGGCGCAATCGGGCTGGTGCGGGTGGTGCCCACGGTGAGTTGGCTGAATCCGCGCGACCGAACTTCGATGGACTTCAGCGGATCGTTTGGAAAGATCACGCAGCCGGCATACATCAACCCGGGTCCGCCGCCGACTACGGTCGCTGTGGTGACGACCAAGACCGCCATCTACCATGCTGACGCGGAGCGCGACGAGTATTTCTCGCCGCGATTCTTTGCGCTGGGCCAGACGGCCTTCGACCACAACTACGGGCAGGATCTCGATCTGCAACAAATCTATGGCGGCGGCATGGGATGGACGGCGATCAAAACGCCTAGGCAGGAGCTGGATGTGAAGGCGACCGTGCAGTATGAGAAGCAGCAGTTCATCAGCGGCGCAGCAGGCACAAATCAGAATCTCGTCGGCTCGACATTTTCCGCGGGCTATGCCCTGCACATGAAGCTGCTCAACTATACGCAGGGCCTAGCGTTCATTCCCGCGTACAACAACACCGCAGCGTATTCGGCGAACGAGTCCAACACGTTCGCGTTTCCCGCATACAAGAATCTCAGCTTTTCGCTGGGAACGATGGAAAGCTTTTTGAACGATCCGCCGGCGTCGCTGCCTCCCACCAAGCGCAACTCTTTTCAGTTCACGATGGGGCTGACGTACGCGATCAAGTCGAAGTACTGAGCCGCGCACGGCGCCGAGGCGTGGTTATTGCTTCGGCGCGACCGGCTGCAGCCAGGCACCGTCGTCTGCCGAGTCCCACACGTCGAAGCGAATCCACTTTTTGCCGCGTGCGTCGAAGGGTATGCGGAAGGATTTTGTGCCGAATGGCCCGGTATCGGTGAGCGGGATGATCTGGCGATCGACCTTCCTGCCATCGCTCCACACCAACTCGGCAAACTCGAGCGGGAAGGTGTATTCGATGCTGGCCGTGTAAACACTCTTCGCGCCCGAGCCTTCAATGCCCCAGCTGTGGAAGAGAATCTCGCCCGTCGTGCCGAAGAAGTTGCCCGCGCGAATGCCTTCGACGACCGGAGCCCAGCTCTCGTTGTAGGCCGGCACTTTGTCGAGCTTGAGGTAGTTGATGGCGAGCAGCGGATAAGTCTCGTCGCTGGGGACCTTCATATAGGTGTCGCCCTCGGCAAGCATGAACTTTGGCTTGGGCGCCCAGTTGCTCATGTCGTCGTTGACGCCGAAGCAGCGCACCTCGCACAGGCGCGCCTGCGAGAGATCGACCGGCAGCGACTCCCACGACGCCCCGATGAAGCGGTCGCTCAGGAAGAAATCGTTGTCCTTGTACTCGTCGGGATACATGGCGGAACTCTTGGTGCGCGGGTGCGCCGTCCATATGATGCCCTGCTCGCGGTTTAGAAAGTTCTCCACGTCTTCGACCGAGCCGAGATGGTAGACGTGGCCGTACGTGGGGTCGTTCTCCTCGAAGGTCTGGTTGGCCGGGCGCGGCGTGGCGTGGGAAAAGTACACGGGCTTGGGCAGCATCAGGTACCAATGTCCGCCCAGATAGGTGTTCACCTCTTCTGCGGGGATGACGAGGAAGTTCTTGTCGCTCATCTTGCGCGCGCCCTCAAAGTAGAGCTTCTGCTCATAAAAGCGCTTGGGGCCGGGATCGGTGAAGTCGGAGTCATCGTGAAAATCGCCGAGATAGACGATATTGATGCCGAGGCCGCGAAAGACCGGAACCCATGTGGGCATGAAGTCCGAGGTCCCCCGGTCGCGGATCATCTCGTTGAAGTCGAGATGGAAGTGGCCGGTGACGGTCTTGAAGCCGGGAACCGGCTTGTAGGTGTCGTCGTGCGTGTAGGCCATCACATGCTGCTGCGTTTGGCGGGAGCCGGCGGCGCTCAGGTAATAGTAGACCGCCATGCGCTGCACGGTGCCCGGAGGCGCGTTGTAGAGCGCGTAGTTGTAGACCTGCGAGCGCGCCACGCGCACGCGGCGGTTCCAGACCTCGTCAGAGACTCCCCAGGGCGCGTAGCCCTGGCCGCGCTCGGGCTGCATCACGCCAAGCGAGAATCCACTGTCAGTGTCCTTGCGGTAGTAGACGTACCCGAGGTTGACTTCATTCTCACGCGCGAAGAAGAACTTGTGCGGCGGCGGAAAGATGGCAAGCGAGCCCGCGCCTGCGTCAAGGATTTCGAGACGGTTGCGCGCCTCGAGGTCGACCGGCTGCTCGTTGACTTCGCCGCCGAAGTCGTACTCCTGCCACACCTGCGCGTCGTCGCGCCACTCGAGCTTTGCGTCCGGGGCAATCGAGAAGCCCCTCAGGCCGGCTTTGTAGATGTAGGCCACGTCAGGGGCATCGGTTTTGGCCAGCGCTTCCTGGCGCAGAAGATTTGAGCCTTTGTACGCGGTGAATTGAAGGTCGCCCGAAAAGATGCCTAGCGTGAGGCCGTTGAAGACGACGCTCACGCGGTCCCCATCGCTCCTTACGCGGCATATGTTGGAGTTGTAGCTCACTGAGGCGCGCTTGACTTCATCGGGCGTTCGGCCGGGGCCGACAAGGTGCGAGTCGTGACCGGGAATCTCCAGCGGCGCATCCCAGAAGACGTTCCACTTATACTCGTTTTCGGCCTCGGGCGTGTCGTTGTTCAGTTTCTTCAGGATGTCGAGCTCGGTGGTGGAGATGCGGCGGCGGCCGGTGGTCACCTGAAAATCGGGCGCGAGGTCTTTGCCCAGGACGATCCACGCGCCGCCAGCCTTACGCGCGGCCAACTCCGCGACGATGGGCTGGCCATTGCGCAGCGCGAACCGGGCGCGGTTCTGCTGGCCCTGCTCGCCTGGCCATGAAACTTCGACCAAATCATGGCTCGCCGCGACGCTCACGCCCGTGATGCTCTTCCAATCCTGCAGATTGCAGCTCGTGGTTTGCGCGGTGGCCGTGCTGCCGCACAAGGCCAGTATCCATGCAACATGATCCAATCTCATGAGAGTCTCCCATATTCTTCTTGCGGTCGATCTTTCACCGCAGGTTGCCCGCAAGCTTACGGCGGTTTCGGAAATACTTTGTCCGGTCAAGGCGACATTCAGGGTCGTCGCTTCTTGCACCCCACGGACCAAGACCTGTTCGTGGGGACCCCGATCCTTCCACCCCACGGATCAAGACCTGTCCGTGGGGACTCCGGCCTTGAGGCCGCGACGACTTGACTGAGCTGAATGCGGATACGCTATTTCCGAATCCGCGATAGCGCCGATGCGCGGATGAACCCGCGTGAATGAATTCGTGCGCGGGGAAATTATACCTTTACGAAGATCTTCTTGCGGTAAAGCAGCCAGACCGGGAGAAAACAGACAGCGGTATAGGAAAGGGAGTAAGCGAAGGCCCTCCAGCCCGGATCGGCGATGGGCGCGAAGAGCTGCGAGTAGACAAAGCTGAGCGCGTCTGCTCGCTGCCCGCCGGAGGTGAAACGAATGAGTTCGATCGCGCTGCCCAGCAGTTCGCTGATCATGTAGGCGACGATGGCATTCGACCCGAAGACCAGCCACGGCCAAAGCAGACCTTTGCTCCAGCCTTGCTTGCCCCAGCCGTGCTGCTCCGTTACCCAATAGACGATGGCAAAGAGGAGCAGCGACCAGCCCGCCGCCACCAGCACATAGGAGCTGGTCCACATTTTCTTATTGAGCGGAAACCAAATCGACCAAAGATAGCCTGAGGCGAGGCAGGCCGCCCCGCCCGCGGCCAGGCCAAGTGTTTTCCACTTCACTGTCAACCAGGCGCGGAGCCACAATCCGGCAAGCAGGCCCAACAGGGTCGTACCGATTGCAGGAATGTCACTGAGCAATCCCTCGGGGTCGCGCGCGCTGTCGAGCGGCGCGTCCTCGTAGAGATGGCCGGGCATGAGCTGCCGGTCGAGCCAGGCGACGATGTTCTGGTCTTTGTCGAGGAAGGGAATGTCGCGGCCCGGAACTCCTGCTCCCGGCACCGGAACCCAGCGCACCAGAATCCAGTAGCCGATGAGCACGCAGACGAGAAGCGCAACCTTTGTCCAAACGCGGTGGTCCCACAGGTAATAGAGCCCGACGACCAGGTAGCAGACGGCGATGCGCTGCAAGACGCCGTAGATGCGCAGGTGGTCGAGATGAAAATAAGGAAAGCTGTTGACCACGATCCCGAGAAGAAACAGAATGGCCGCGCGGCGCACGGTGTGCCAGGCCAGCTTGGCGCGCGAGTCACCGCGCTTGAGCCGAGCCTGTGTAGAGAAGACAATCGACGCTCCCACGACAAAGAGAAACGTGGGGAACACCAGGTCGGTGGCCGTGAAGCCGTTCCATGCGGCGTGGCGCATCTGGGTCCACGCACCCTCGCCACCCGGGTTGTTCACCATGATCATGAAGGCGATGGTGATGCCACGCAGCACGTCGAGCGAAAGCAGCCGCTTGGCTGCGGAAACGGGCGCCGGACCGGTCATGGCGACTGAACTCTCCTCAAGCCGGGAATGGACCCACCCTACGCGAGTGAGCCCCCTTTCGCCAAGTTGGAAATGGGGACGCGGCCGGGTTTGCTGAAGGGAGCGCAGGCAGAGCGACAGACCGGCGAGCGAGAACGGGAGAACGGCGCCGGTTTTGGCAGAAAAAGGCCCGGACTTTGAAAGTCCGGGCCTTCTGACTTGGAGCAGGTTGGACCGCCGGCGCGTTCCTAGCGCAGCACTTCGAATGTGAGAGTGGCGGTATGCGTGATGCCTCCGCCCGTACCGGTGATCGTAATCGGATAGGTGCCGGTCTTGGCGGATCTGGACACCGTCAGTGTGAAATCCGACGTTCCGGAACCCGGTGCAGCGATGGGGTTGGGGCTAAAACTCCCGGTCACGCCCGAGGGAATGCCGGTCGCGCTCAGTGAAATCGCCGAGCTAAATCCGCCGGAGACGGTTGTGGTCACTACAGCATATCCGCTCTGGCCCTGATCCAGGTATCCCGAAGTGGGTGAGACAGAGATGGTGAAGGCCGGTGTGGCTGGAGCGGTGACCGTGAGCGAAACCGTGGTGGATTCGACCGTTGAGCCAGCGGTTCCCGTCACTGTGATCGGGTAGGTGCCGGGCGTCACGGTTGAACCTGAAGCGACCGTAATCGACATGCCCAAGCTGCCCGTGCCGGTAATCGAGCCGGGCGAACCGAAGGTGATGCCCACGCCCGAGGGCTGACCCGAAGCCGAAAGCACAACCGCAGTGCTGAATCCGCCGCTCACGGTGCTGGTGATGGTGGAGGAGCCCGAGCCGCCTTGCACGATTGAAACTGAGCCGGGCGCAGCGCTCAGGCTAAAGCCGGGCGCAGCCACGGATCCGGCGAGCGCGTTGATCAGGCCGCTCCCGTTGGGGCTTCCCCAGCCGGTGGCCAGATCGTACCCGATTGTGGCCGAGTAGCCATTGCTGCCGCTGGTGATGTCGTGGAAGTCCGCATCGTAGCTCGAACCGGCACCGATCGAATACAAGCTCGGATTGATGAAGCCCAGCGTTTTGTTGCCGTTGGCCAACGACTGCTGGTTAATGAGCGCCAAATAGCCGGCCCACATCGGCGTGGCAAAGCTGGTGCCGCCATACTCGTTGGCCGTGCAGGTGGTTTGATCCGCGCATACGTAAAAGGTGAAGTTGGCGTTGGCCGAAACGTCGGGGCCGTTGCGATAGGTCTGCGAACAACTGGCGCACCCTGCGGCCGCGGGCTTTTGCCATGACGGGATGGCAAACTTATCCGGCGAGATTCCGCCCCCGCCATCGGACCAGGCGGTCTCAGAGGCCCAAGGTCCGGCTGCGGAGTTCGTCGTGAGGTCCGTGCCGCCAACCGAGGTCACGTATATGTCGTCGGCGGGATAGATTTTCGACCGTGAGCTCCATTTGCTGCTGTCGCCAGCCGCTTGAAAAAGATTCTGGCCCTGCAGGGCGAACTCCTCAAAGTACGGATTGTCCGTATTCGGGTCGGCCGGACTCCAGGTCCACGACGAGCTCAACTGCGCGTTGAGGGGGCTTGCGGTGGCCATGGCGTTGAAGATAGCGGCATCGGTCGAGCCCACGTACATGACCAGGCTCGACAATCCCGGCGCCATACCCAGCGCCTGCGTCATGTCCAGGGTCTGCTCAGTGTCGTCACAGCTCGGATATACGCAGCTTGTGCTGGTTCCGTCAGTCGAGAGCAGCGTGATGGGAACGTTGTTGGTTTGGCCGGCGTTCTTGTAGTACGTGGTCAGGTCGCCGAGATCGGTTCCGTAATACTCCAGCAGGCCAAGCGACTGACCCGCGCCGGTGAGCGCCGTGCCGCCGTAGTAGGCCGCGCGCATGTCGCTGCCCAGAAACGAGGCCGAGGGGCCGGAGCCGGTGGTGGCGCCGGACTTCGCGCCGGAACTCGCCGGGTTCTTGTCCAGGCCGGCGGGATGCGGAAGGGAAAAGTTGTCGAGGCCTGAAACATGCCACAGAGAAAACGTCAGGTTCGTCGTAGGCTCTCGATCCGGCGCGTAGAACGTGCGCGATTCCGTGGGGTGCTGATAGACGCCCATGTTCACATGGAACGCGCTCTCGATGTTGGCTACAGTTCCCGATACTTGCACGTTGAGGCGATTCGGGGAAGTGCCGGTGACGGTGAGCCCGTTCTCTTTGGCAAAGTTAGTGACCGCGTCGTAGTCCTGCTGGGTGGGCCCGAACAGGTCAGTGAACTGCGCCACGGTCAAGAACTGCCTGTAGTTAGGGCTGCCGGGATCGTAAAGATCCTTCAGGAGCTGATCCAGTTGGTCCTGATTGCGGAGCGGCAAGGTGATGATCAGATTCATGGTCTGGGTTGCGGGAAGGCGGCCAAGCGAACGCGCGGTCCCATCCTGCGTGGCCGGGCGAACGTGATGCGTCAGCACGTTCTGAGCCTGGCACACGTAAATAGCAAACAACATGACTGCGCTGATCTGGATCGCAGATTTTCCCAACGTCCGCATCATGCTTTTCTCCTTATTGCTGCTCTAGTATTTCCCCTGGTGGCGCAGTGGGATCGGGCACAGCTCCAGCTGAAACGAAGCGAACAGGTTTTAGCCCTCTACGACATCAGGAATATGGCTTGGTAGTAAATGCGTCCAAGCGGACGCTGACCCCATTGCCAGCATTCTCAGCTACGGAAAATGCCCCTGTCTACAGAAATCCGCATAGGCGAAGACCCGATTTCCGTTACTTTCGTGGGATATTCGCGGCTGGCTATATTCCGGCGCCGCGCGCCCCCTGTGACGCCCTGCCCCTCCCGCTGCTACACTCGCCCTTCAGGGATTCCTCAATATCTTCGCTTGCCATCATCCGGAGGCTTTTCGTGCCCGACTTTCAACCCTTCGTTCCCGCCAACCAACACCCCCGCGAATTCACTCTGCGCGCGGTACTGCTGGGCGCCCTTTTTGGCATCATCTTCGGAGCCGTCACCGTTTATGTCGGCCTGCGCGCCGGCCTCACCGTGGCCGCCTCCATCCCCATTGCGGTGATCTCCATCAGCTTTTTGCGCAGCGAGGGCAAGGTATCGGTCCTGGAGTGCATCATCGTCCAGACCGCTGGGAATGCCGGCCAGTCGATTGCCGCGGGCGTCATTTTCACGCTTCCCGCGCTTATCTTTCTCGGCTTCGATCTCGAATACTCGCGCATCTTCATGCTGGCGCTCATCGGCGGCTATCTCGGCGTGCTCTTCATGGTGCCGCTGCGGCGTCCGCTCATCGTTGAAGAGCACGGCAACCTAAAGTTCCCTGAGGGCACGGCCTGCGCCGACGTGCTGATGGCCGGCGCCAAGGGCGGCTCGTTTGCCAGCCGCGTCTTCTTCGGCCTGGGCCTGGGCGCGCTCTACACCTTCTTCCAAAACGAGAATCTCTTCGGCGCGTGGCCCGGCACGCCCGAGTATCAGCCTGACCTCGGCCCGCAGCATGTGCTCAAAGGCGCGTCAATCAAGGCCGACGCCACGCCGGAATATCTCGGCGTGGGCTACATCATCGGCGCGCGCACCGCGGGCACCATGTTCGCCGGAGGCATCTTCTCCTGGCTCGTGCTCATGCCGCTCATTTACTTCTTCGGCAAGGATCTGCCGCATCCTATCTATCCTGGCACCGTACCGATTGCGCAGATGGGCCCCAGTGATCTGTGGATTACCTACATTCGCCCCATGGGTGCGGGAGCCGTGGCGGCCGCGGGACTGATCACGCTCTTCAAGACGCTGCCCACCATCGTGGGCGCGCTGCGCTCCGGCTTCGCGCAGATGCGGCACCGTTCCGCCGCCGTGGCAGAGCCCATCCGCACCGAACGCGACTTCGCCATGAGCACCGCCATCATCGGCTCCATCGCGCTCATCATCCTCATGTTCTTCTTTCTTTGGCTCAAGCCGGTGCCCGGCGCGCAGGTGGGCCTTTTCGCCAACATCGCCGCGTCCGTTCTTGTGGTCGCCTTCGGATTCCTTTTTGTCACCGTCAGTTCGCGCATTGTCGGACTGATCGGCAGCTCGGCTAATCCCATCTCCGGGATGACAATCGCCACGCTGATGGCAACATCCGCCATCTTTCTCGTCAGCGGCTGGACCGCGCCGGCGTTTGGCGCGCTCGCCATCACCATCGGTGGCGTGGTCTGCATTGCATCGGCTGAGGCCGGCGACACCTCGCAGGACCTGAAAACGGGATTCATTGTCGGCGCCACGCCTAAGCTGCAGCGCTTCGCGTTCCTTATCGGCATCGCCGTCTCCACCGTCGCCATCGGCTTCACGCTCCAGCTCATGAACCAGAGCCTGCAAACTTTCCGCGCAGCTCCGCAGCCGTGGGATATCAACGCCCCACATCCCGGCGTGGAGATTCAGCGCGACACGCACGGCCTCATCGACCAGTTCCCGGTCATCGCAGCCGACAATTCGACAACCATCCACCACAAGAGCGAGTACATTGTGCTGAATGCGATCGGCTCAGCGGAGCTGGCCAACGGCAAGTACCTCTACTCACCGGCAACGGGCCGCATTGAGGTGCACTGGATTCCCGGCATCGGCAGCGAGAAGGCAGCCGCGCCGCAAGCGCAACTGATGGCCACGGTCATCAACGGAATCCTCACCCGCAAGCTGCCCTGGGGACTGGTGATGCTGGGCGTCTTCCTCGTGATCGCCATCGAACTGCTCGGCATCCGTTCGCTCTCGCTGGCCGTGGGCGCGTATTTGTCGATCGGAACCACGTTAGCGATCTTCACTGGCGGCGTGGTGCGCATGCTGGTCGATGCAGCAGTCAAGAGAGCGGGCGGCTCGGCCGATTCCGATGGCGACGTGTCGCCGGGCTCGTTGTACGCATCCGGCCTGATCGCAGCGGGCGGCATTGTTGGGCTGATCGGCGTTGCACTTCGCGGCTACGAGACCGTCTTGGACAAGCAAAATCCCATCGGCTGGCCGCACACGTTCCTCTATAACCCGTGGGTGTCGGTCGCGGCCTTTGCGTTGCTGGCGTTTTCGCTGTATTACTTCGCGAGGAAGCCGCTGAAAAAATAGGCGGCAGCGCGCAACAGTGCGTCCTTGCCCACTCCGCTACAATAGTGGGAACCGCCCGCCAGTGAAGAATGCTTGTTCCGCGGGCGCACCATACCATCATGCTGACCGAAAATCTCTCCGAAGCTCTTACATTCGACGATGTGCTGCTGGTGCCCGCCTATAGCGACGTTGTGCCCATCCAGGTGAGCACGCAGACGCAACTGACGCGCGAGATCACGCTGAACACGCCGCTGATCTCCTCGGCCATGGACACGGTGACCGAGTCGCGCATGGCCATCGCCATGGCGCAGCAGGGCGGCATTGGCATCGTGCACCGCAATCTTTCCGTCTCCGACCAGGCCGGCGAAATCGACAAAGTGAAGCGGTCGGAGAGCGGCATGATCGTCGATCCGGTGACCATTGCGCCTGACAAGACGATTGGCGACGCTCTGGAGATCATGCGCCGCTACCGCATTAGCGGCGTGCCGGTGACGCAGGGCAAACGGCTGGTGGGCATCCTGACCAACCGCGATCTGCGCTTTGAAACGCGCACCGACGTTCCCGTGGGCGACGTGATGACCAAGGAAGACCTGATCACCGTGCCCGTGGGCACCACGCTCGAAGAGGCCGAGCTGATCCTGCACAAGCATCGTGTGGAAAAGCTGCTGGTGGTGAACGACCGGTACGAGCTGATGGGTCTGATTACGGTCAAGGACATCCAGAAAAAACTGAAGTATCCCAACGCCAGCAAAGACGATCAGGGCCGGTTGCGCGTAGGCGGGGCGATCGGGGCGACGGGCGACTTTCTGGAGCGCGCGGCGGAGCTGGTGCGCAACCGCGCCGACGCGCTGGCCATCGACTCGGCGCACGGGCACTCGTCGCGCGTGCTGGAGGCGGTGCGCGAGGTGAAGAAGCGTTTTCCCGGCGTGGCGGTGCTGGCAGGAAACGTGGCGACGTATGAAGGAGCGATGGCGTTGAT